>JAAUYK010055985.1_pt1 | contig 20566 bp, 17 predicted proteins | sample 7278021 | NCBI WGS metagenome assembly JAAUYK01 (sample SAMN14350223, study PRJNA611818) | marine sediment metagenome | isolation source: surface marine sediment (1.8m) | place: French Polynesia: Moorea | collected 2018-08
CCTTTGCGATCGGCTTCATCCTGTTCTTCTTCACCGCCTTCCAGGGCATGGGCGCGCATCTTCTGGGCGCCAACCCGGCGGTGAACGAGGCGGGTCTAGCGGTCGCACAGATCCTCGATGGTGAAGCGATCGCGGCTAAGCCGGACTCCTTGGTGCCCTACTACTTCAACCAGATCGCGGATGCCGCGCCCTGGTTGGTGGGCCTGCTGGCGGTCTGCGCCTTGGCTGCGATGCAGTCCACCGGTGCCGCTTACATGTCGACGGCCGGCGCGATGCTGACCCGCGACCTCTACAAGCGTTACCTGAACCCGGGCGCTTCGCATGCCACGCAGAAGCTCTTCGGTCGCTTGGGCGTGCTCTTCATCGTCCTCTCGGCGCTGTTGGTCGCCACCTTCTCCAGGGACGCCCTGGTTCTTCTGGGCGGCCTGGCGGTGGCCTTCGGCTTCCAGATGTGGCCGTCGCTCGCGGCCGTGTGCTGGTTCCCCTGGATCACCCGTCAGGGTGCCACCTGGGGCTTGGCGGTTGGTCTGATCGCGGTGATCTTCACCGAGACCTTCGGCCAGACCATTGCCGGTACGTTCGGGGTCGAGTTGCCCTGGGGCCGCTGGCCCTGGACGATCCACTCGGCCGGCTGGGGTATCTTCTTCAACCTTGGTGTCTGCGTGATCGTTTCGGCGATGACTCAGAACTCGGCCGATCGGGAGCACCGCATGAAGTTCCACAACTTCCTGCGCGAGCACTCGAGCCTTCCGGCCTCGAAGAAGGGCCTGGTTCCGGTGGCCTGGATCATCACCTTGGCCTGGCTGTTCTTCGGCATCGGCCCGGGTGCGGTGATCGGCAACACGCTCTTCGGCGTGCCGGGCGACTCCTCGACCTGGACCTTCGGAATGCCGTCGATCTGGGTCTGGCAGATCCTGTTCTGGATCCTCGGTGTCTTCATGATGTGGTTCCTAGCCTACAAGATGGAGATGTCGACCGTCCCGGAGCGGGAGATCGAAGCCTTGATAGAAGATGTTGGCGACGTCCACGCGCCGGCCGAGCAGGCCGGGGCCGGAGGTGCCGCCGACTGATCTCGATGCTTCGGTATCGGGCAATCGAAACTGGGGGAGGGGCTTGCCCCTCCCCCTTTTTCTTTGGATAAGACAGGGGCTGGTTGCCGGGGTGGAGTCCCATTCGAGGCTCCGGTTGCCTCCGAGGCGTTGGAGTCCGGTTGCCGGACAGCGGCGCGGATTTGCTAAGGATCACGAAGTGGCGGAGCTCTTCACACGGAAGTATGCCCTGCTCTGGGTTCTGGCTCTGAGTCTGGCCCTGTTCCATTTCGTGCGGAACTTCGTCTGGGTTCTGGCCGTGCGGCGGGCCGAGCGTGACGGCAGCCAGGACGAGGAGCGCCGGATCAGGCTGAAGCGCCGCGCCGGTGCGACTTCCGCCCTGCTATCCTTCGTGTTCTCCTACTTCTTCGTCATGCACGTGCTTTTCGGCGACGGGTCATGAACGAGAGGGTGCTCAAACGTTTCGTGATCCTGATGGGTCTGCTGTTGCTGGCCACGGTGATCGGCTGGCCCTTCATGGAGAATTTCCTGCGCCAGGAACCGGGCGACTACTACACCAAGCAGGGCGACCAGCAGCTTTCGTCCGGCGAGTTCGACGAGGCGCTGAAGAGCTTCGATCTGGCATTGGGGGAGCAGCCGGATCATCGCGGCGCCCTGATGGGGCGGGCCCTGGTCTTTATCCAGACCGAGCGCTACTCGGACGCCGTCCAGGAACTGACCTACCTGATCGGCCGCTTGGAGGAGACCCTGGAGGGCGACGACACCACGGGCCGCGGGGCGCTGGCGGCCGCCTATGCCAACCGCGGCGTGGTTCACGATCGCGAAGCCCGCTACGAGGCGGCCCTGATTGACTACGTGACGTCGCTGCAGGTCGACGAAGGCGTCACCGAGGGGCCGGGCATATTCGACCAGATCCTCTACGGTTACCGGCCCTCGACGGTCCGGGACCGGGCCATCTACCTCCAGGAGCAGCTGCAATTGCCGGAGGACCAGCGGGTCATGCAGCTGCCCGAAAGGGACGCCGAGCAGCGCATGCACAAGCCCTGAGTCGCGGGCGGTACGAGGCAGGATCCGACATCAGGGTCCGGGCGCGAACCTGACCACGCCGAGGACGTCCTGCAGCAGCACCATGATGAAGAAGACGCCGGCGATGCAGGCGAACAGCAGCCGAACGAAGTCGGTGTTACCCTCTTCGTCGCGGTAGCGGATGCCGTTGACCGCGATGAAACCGGTCACCGCCAGGAAGATGATGTTGATGGGCATTTCCCATTCGCCGGCGAACTCGAACATCCCGGCAACCTAGACGTCCGCCCTGCCTGGCTCAAGACACCAGTACACCCGCCCCGGCCGTCGGTCGGTGCCGTCGGCTGTGGCTGGGTCAGGAGCCTCGCAGATTGGTCCGCGGCGCCGGGCGCAGCTCTTCCTCGGAGAAGAAGGGCGGGGTCACAGAGCCCGATCGCGGGGTTGGCTTGGCCGTTTCGATGGGCGCGTTGCGGGTCGCCCTTGCGGCGGTTTCCTGGGTCGCAAGGTGGCCGACCATGATCCCGCCGCCGACCGCCAGCACGATGGCGCAGACCGCGACCGTGAAGCGGCGGCTACCAAGTGCCGAGGCCCGATGGTAGTCGCTGTCATAGCGGTGGAAATAGGGATGGCGCCCGTTCAGCTCGCCGCGGGATTCGTGATCGACGACCCGGCGGGCGAAGTGCTTGGCCCATGGCGGCACCCGGTTTTGCACCATGAAGCCGTGGAAGATCGAATCGGTCTCGGTTTCGGGTAAGTCGCGGCCGTGCCACTCGTAGTAGGCGAGTTGAAGGAGTTGAAACTCACCGATCTCGAGGATGTTCGCGGCGTGCGCAATCAGCGCGCGATCCTCGTTCTCGTCCTGGTCCGGGCGGATCAGGGTCTGTAGGAAGTTGGGCATGTCCTCTCCAGTCGGTCGTGCAGGCCGCGCTTCCTCCATCGGGTCCGATCTGGCTCGCAGACCCAGACCAAGGTTCTATCTCAACAACCCTTACATTTAGTATAGTCATCGGCGCGCCGAATCCCAGAGGCCTTGGGATCGGACTCCCTCAAGTCTTCGGGAGCGGCTGCCGGGTTCCTGGCGGCTCTGGTGAGTAACAGGAACGTAGGTGGGACGAGGCAGCATGCAGTCGCAGACCAAGATCTTTTCCCAACTCGTCCGCGATTACATGCGCAAGGGGAGCCTTGTGCTGCCGGCCAAGACCAAGGTGTCCACGCTGATCGCCGAAATGGTCCGGCGCAAGCGAACCAGCGCCCTCTTGACCAACGTCGAGGGCCGACTGGCCGGCATCATCACCGAGCAGGACATCACCCGTCGCATCGCCCTGCGTTGCAGCGGCGACGAGCCGGCGACCGCAGTCATGACCGCGCCGGTTGAGAGTGTCGGCCGCGACGACTACCTCTACGTCGCGATCGCGAGGATGCGGCGCTTCGGCTGGCGGCACATGCCGGTCACCGATCCGGAGGGGCGGCCGGTCGGTACTATCGATCTTTACGCTGCCCTGGCGGTCGCAGCGGAGCCGCTCCTCCGGCAAATCGACCGAATCGTCCACGAGGACAGCCTCGACGGTTTGCGTGAGGTCAAAGCGGTACAGGTCGAGGTCGCCGACGACCTGTTTCGAGACCGGGTGCCGGCGCCCGAGATCCAGGCGGTGCTCAGCGACATCAACCGCGGCATCCACCGGCGCGTGATTCGGCGCAACCTGGCGGCGATGCGCGATACCGGCTGGGGCGAGCCGCCGGTGCCCTTCGCGTTGCTGATCATGGGCTCGGGCGGCCGCGGCGAGAGCTTCCTCTATCCGGATCAGGACAACGGCTTCATCCTGGATGACTACCCCGATTCCGAGCACGAGCGGATCGATAGCTTCTTCATAGAGCTGGCCGAGCGCATGACCCAGGAGCTCGATCAGATCGGCTTTCCCTACTGCAACGGCTACGTCATGGCGACCAATCCGCTGTGGCGCAAGACCCGCAGCCAATGGGCTGCGCAGCTGCGCTACTGGGGCCGGAAGCGTAGCGAGATCGCGGTCCAGCTCTCGGACATCTTCTTCGACTTCACCTGCGGCTACGGTGAGGCGCAGATGGTCCGCGAGCTGCGGACCCGGGTCACCGAGATGCTCCGCGTCAGCCCCGGATTTCTCCAGGAAATGCAGGCCGAGGTCCGCAACCAAGGGGTCGCCCTGGGCTGGTTCGGGCGCCTGCAGACCGAGACCGAGAAGAAGGAGTTCAAGGGCAAGATCAACCTCAAGCACAGCGGCACTCTGCCGCTGGTGTCCTGCGTCCGGCTTCTGGCGCTGCGCGAGGGGGTGGAGGAGACCTCGACCCTGGGGCGGATCGGCGCCCTGCACGCCAAGGGGATCATGGACCGCGATACCCAGGACTACCTCAAGGGCGCCTTCGGCCACATCACCGGCCTGCTGCTGCGCCAGCAAATCGCCGACTTCAAGGCCGGCGAGCGCGTCAGCGTCTACGTCCACCCCGACGACCTCTCGGAACGCGAGAAGGACATCCTGATCGACTCCTTCCGGGCGATCGAGGATCTGCGCGACCGGGTCTACGCCGAGTTCACCGGCGACGTGTTCTGAAGACCTGGCCCCGTGCTACTTCGCGGCGGTGCCGAGTGTGGCGCGGGCGGCCTCGGGATAGGGTAGGGTGAAGGCGAAGCGGGCACCCTTGCCGGGCTCGCTTTCGACCCAGATCTGGCCGCCGAAGTGCTCGACGATCTGGCGGCAGATCGGCAGGCCCAATCCGGTGCCCTGGAGGTTGTGGGCCAGGTCTTCGCGCAGGGCCTGGAACTTCTCGAAGACTCGGCGCTGCTCCTCCCGGGACAGGCCGACGCCGTTGTCGCTGATCACGACCAGGAGGTCGGTGGACCGCGGCCGCGCCTCGACCGTCACCCGGCCGCCTTCGGGATCGCAGAACTTGACGGCGTTGGACAGTAGGTTGACGACGATCTGAACCAGACGGTCCCGGTCGGCGTGGACGTCCGGCAGACGGCTCGGGAGGTCGACTTCCAGCTCGACCCCGCGCTCGCGGAACAAGGGATGGGTCGCGGCCAGCGCCTCCTCGATCGACGGTCCCGGATCGAGGTCGGCCATGTTCCACTCCATGCTGCCGGCTTCCATCTTGGCCAGGTCGAGGATCTGGTTGATCAACCGGGTCAGGCGCTCGCTCTCCTTGATGATGACGTTGAGGAACTCGCCGCGCTGTGCCAGGTCGAGCGAGGGATTGTCGTAGAGGATCTCGCTGAAGGAACGGATCGAAGTCAGCGGCGTGCGCAGTTCGTGGCTGACGGTCGAGATGAAGTCGTCCTTCAGCCGATCCAGCTCGGTCAGTCGCTGGTTGGCCGCGCGCAGGTCGGAATAGGCGTGCTCCAGCTCGCTCGACTTCTGCTCCAGGCGGTGGCTGTACTCGATCACCTGCGATGTCTCGTCGAGGATCTGCATGACCTCGTCGATCCGGATCATCTCGCCCTTGACCACCGAGGCGAGCATGACCCGCGCCGAGGCCGCGCCGATGGCGCCGGCCAGCAGCCGTTCGGTGAAGTGCAGCAGCCGGGAATCGGCCTCCTCAAGCTTGTCCAGGTTGAGGTTGCGTTCCTCGGCATAGCGGGTGAAGGCCCGGTCGGCGGGCTGCTTGCCGAGGAAGCGCACGACCACGTCGTAGACGTCGGCGAAGGTCGCGGTGCCGCGCCAGAGACCCGAGCCGCGCTGGCTCTCGCTGTGGCGGAAGACGTCGACGAAGATCGCCGCCTGAATCCGCTCCAGGGCGCTTTCCCGGCCGAAGAGGGAGCCGACGATATAGCCGCCGATATTGCCGAGCAGGCTCCAGAACAGGGCGTGGGTGACATGGTCGAGGCCGTCCAGGCCGAACAGCCGGTAGGGATGCAGCAGCTCGATCCCGAAGGGTCCCTGCTCGACGAAGGCAAGGCTGAGCCAGCCGGAGCGGGCCATGGACGGCAGGAAAAGGGTGTAGGCCCAGAGCGCGAAGCCCAGGCTGAGACCGATCAGAGCGCCGGTCCGCGTGCCGCCCTTCCAGAAGATGCCGCCGATGATGGCCGGGGCGAACTGCGCGGCGGCGGCGAAGGAGACCAGGCCGATGGTGACCAGGGCATAGGATTCGCCGATGTAGCGGTAGTAGATGTAGCTCATCGCCAGGATCAGCATGATGCTGCCGCGCCGAATCGCCAGCAGCAGGCCGGTCAGGTCACGCTCCTCGGACAGGCGGAGCCAGGGGATGCGTAGCAAGGTCGGCATCACCAGGTCGTTGCAGACCATGGTGCTGAGCGCGATGGTCGCGACGATCACCATGCCGGTGGCCGCCGACAGGCCGCCGATGAAGACGAAGAGCGCCAGGCCGTCCCGCTCGGCGGCCAGCGGCAGGGTGAGGACGAAGGTGTCGGCGTCGACGCCGCCGCCGGGGAACTGCATCAACCCGGCCAGGGCGATCGGCAGCACGAAGATGTTGATCGCCAGCAGGTAGAGCGGAAACAGCCAGACCGCCTTGTGCAGGTGTCTTTCGTCGACGTTCTCGACCACCGTCACCTGGAACTGCCGTGGCAGGCAGATGATCGCGGCCATCGACAGCAGGGTCAGGGTGACCCACTGGCTGTAGCCGCCGTCGCTGTCGACGCTGAACAGCCGGGCGGTCTCGGGCTGGGCGCCGGCCACCGCGAAGAGGTCCGCGAAGCCGCCGTAGAGCCCGAAGGTCACGAAGAGCCCGACCGCCAGGAAGGCGACCAGCTTGACGATCGATTCGAAGGCGATCGCTGCGACCATGCCCTCGTGATGCTCGGCCGCGTCGATCTGCCGGGTGCCGAAGAGGATCGTGAAGATCGCCAGTACGGTCGTCACCAGGAAGGCCGTGTCGGCCGGAAAGGGGACCTCGAAGATCGTCGGCGTGGCGTCGAGGTTGGGATAATGCAGGAGCAGGTTGAAGCTGGTCGAGACCGCCTTCAGCTGCAGCGCGATGTAGGGCATGATTCCGACCACGGCGATCACGGTGACCAGGCCGGAAATCATCGTGCTCTTGCCGTAGCGCGAGGAGATGAAGTCGGCGATCGAGGTGATGCGGTTGGTCTTGCTGATCCGGAGGATCTTCGCCAGGACGAACCACCAAAGCACGAAGGTCAAGGTCGGGCCGAGATAGATCGGCAGGAAGGCGACCCCGTCCTGGGCCGCGCGGCCGACGCTGCCGTAGAAGGTCCAGGAGGTGCAGTAGACCGCGATCGACAGCGTATAGATGTAGGGGTTTGCGATCAGGCTGCGGCCCTCCCGGGCGCGCTTGTCGCCATAGTAAGCGATCGCGAACAGCAGGCAGAGGTAGGCACAGGCGACGGGCAGCACGACCCAGCCGGACAGCATGGCTCAATCCCCGTCCTGCGCGTCGGAGGGCCGCAGGGGCAGGTCCGACCGTGGCACGTCCGACCAGCCCGCCTGCGGGCGATGGCTGGGAATCCGCCGCCAGCGCTCCGAGGCCAGGGCGGTCAGGCCGATCAGAACGCCCCAGACCGCGAAGAGGTAGATGTAGAGCAGCGGGATGCCGAACAGCCAGCCCGGGCCGTTGAAGATCGACAGCAGGGGCGGGCTCAGCAGAACCAGGCCCAGAAGGAATAGGGCCAGGTGGCGTTCACCGCTGGTTCCGCGCCTCGGCATGCTCCTCGTCTCCGGTGACCTGCCCCGGGTTGCGCTGACGGGCCAAGTCTACACCCCCCAGCTCGACTTGGCACCGGCCGGAAAACCATTGGGTCGACTAGAATTCCTCTTGGCGGCGCCGGACCTCGACCATCTGCTCCGAGGCGCTGAAGGCGGCCCCCAGAGTGGTGATCCCGCGCGCCTCGAGCAGCTTGAGCATGGCCAGAAAGACCTCGGCGGTGACCATGGTGTCGCCCATCGCGGTGTGCCGGCCCCAGACCTCGACCCCCAGCCGCTCGGCGATGGCGTCCAGAGTGTGGTTCTGTTCTTCCGGATGCAGCCAGACCGACAGCAGCAGGGTGTCGAGCACGGGATTGTCGAAGACGACGTCGCAGACGGCTTCCTTGAGCCTGAGGAACTTCATGTCGAAGGCCGCGTTGTGGGCGATCAGCACGGCATCGGTCGCGAAGCGGTGGAACTGAGGCAGGACCGTCTGCGCGACGGGGCCGTCGCGCACCATCTCGTCGGTGATCCCGTGAAAGCGGATCGAGGCCTTGGGAATTGGCTTGCCGGGGTTGACCAGGCGCTCGAAGGTTTCGCCGCTGAGGACCCGTCCATTGACGATCCGGACCCCCGCGATCTGAATGATCTCGTCGCCGCCGGATGGGTTCAGACCGGTGGTCTCGGTGTCGAAGACGACGTATGACAGCGTGGAGAGGGCGCGGTCGCTGGCCGCCTCGAGGGGCGCCTGGCCCTGGAACAGATCGAAGTCGTAGAACTCCGGCCGGGGCGGGAGCGCGTCGGGCCCTTCCGGGCCGCTGGGCGCCGTGCCCGCCGGCAGGGCTAGGCGCAGACCGGGCGTGCCGCCTTGATCGCCGAAGCTCCAGACCTCGGCACCGTGCAGCTCGAGGATTTCCTGTAGCGAGCCCGCCGTCGCTGTGTCGTCGAGCCGCTCCCGCAGCCAGAACTCCAGCTCGCGCTGCGTCAAGGCGCCGCTCGGCCAATGCAGGTCGAGCGCACTGTGCCCACCCTGCCTGACGGCTTCCAGGGTGAAGCTCTCCGTCTCGAAAGACGCCGAAACTTTCACGATCAAGCGGTTCAGGACCCACTGCAGGGCGAGGCTGTCACCGCGCAGCCAGATCTCACCGCCGCCAAACTCCAGATGCGGGCCGTCTTCGGCCTCGAGTTCCTCTTGCAGGGACTCGAAAAGGTCCCGGGCCAGGACGTTGCCGAGCAGCAGGGCATCGGACTTCAGCGCTTCATAGGACTCGGTCAACGTCTCCAGCTTGTCGCTGAGCCGCTGGCTCTCCTCGGCGATAATGCGGTCGAAGGCCTGCCGCCGCACGGCGTCCAGGCGCGGATGCTCGATCATCATCTCGACCGCCGCCCTAAGGTTGGCGAGCGGTCCGCGAAAGCCCTCGGTGGCTCGGCGCAGCAGAAGGTCGCGCTTGGCGAAGCGGGCCCGCTCCCGGCCGGCTTCGGAAAACACCACGACATAGCCGCGTGGGGCACCCTCGGAGTCGAAGATCAGGGTCATCCGGCCGTGCAGGAGGCTTTGGCTTGCCTTGCCAAGGCACAGCAACTCGGCGGTCTCGGAGTGGCTCGCCGCGCCCTTTGCCTTGGCGCGCCGGCGCAGGCGGCTCAGGGCATGGCAGACCGCTTCCTCACCGACAAGCTCGAGGATCGATCGGCCCAGGCCAGTCGTTTCCGGGGCCTCGAGGGCCAGTCGCGCAGCTTTGTTGTAGAGCAGGATCTTGTGATCGAGGTTGCAGACCACGACCGCTTCGCTGAGGTCGCGCAGGATCGCCTCCAGCCAGCCGCGCTGTTCTTCGCTGCGGGCGCTCGCTCCCGCCATAGCCTTGACCACGTCGCTGCGCGCGGTCCTCAGCTCTCGGCTGACCTCCTTGATGGCTTCGTTCAGCGGGCCCAGGGTGTGGGTCTCGGCGATCTCGACACCGGCTTCAGCGCCGGCCCGGCTGACCGTATGGAGTCGGCTGGTCAGGCGCGACAGCGGACGCAACAGGCGTTGCTCGACCAGAACCCAGGCGACCGCCGTGGCCGCAATCAGGACGAGGGCCAAAGCGGCGCCGAACAGCAGCGCCATCCCGGGCGCATCGGACCCGGTACCGCTCAGGTTGACGAAGGCGAAGCTCGCCAAGCCCAAGACCGCGCCCAGCCCCAGGATGGCGAGAGCGAGGAAGATCAGTACCAAGAAGCGGCGTGTCGTCATTGCCCGGTGAGCTCCAGAGCCTTAGTCCTCAGCTCTCCCGGTCCTCCAGGAAGGATTTGACGCGCTCGACCAGCTCGCGGGTCGAGAAGGGCTTGGTCACGTAGTCGTCGGCGCCCAGCGCCATGCCCTTTTCCCGCTCCACCTCGCGGCCCTTGGCGGTCAGCATGATGATCCGAACGTCCTTCCACTCCGGCTTGGCACGGATCATCTGGCAAAGGTCATAGCCGTCGCGCTTCGGCATCATGACGTCGAGCAGCACCAGGTCCGGAACCTTGTCCTCCATGGCCTTGAGCGCGGCCTCGCCATCGGCCGCAACACGAACTTCGAACCCGGCCTGTTCCATGAGGAACTCCAGGGACATCACGATGTTGGGCTCGTCGTCCACGACCAGGACGGAATGCGACATCCGGCCAGCCTCCCTAAGCCACCGGCACCCCTTTTATCCGGTGCACGGGGGTGTCCTTATTAGGCCGACTCAAGACTAGCCTCCCGCGCCGGGCATTGCCAGCGCCTGGGCGCTGGGATAGAACGCCGCCGGTTCCCAGCCTCATTCCGGAGACGAGCGTGGCGTCCTACCAATACGTTTATGTCATGAAGGGCCTCGGCAAGACCTTCAAGGGCGGCCGCGAGGTCCTCAAGGATATCTGGCTGTCGTTCCTGCCGGGGGCGAAGATCGGCGTGCTGGGCCTGAACGGCGCCGGCAAGTCGACCTTGCTCAAGATCATGGCCGGACTCGACGACGACTTCGTCGGCGAAGCCTGGGCCGCCAAGGGCGCCAGCGTCGGATTCCTGCCGCAGGAGCCGGAGCTCGATCCCTCCAAGGACGTGGCCGGCAACGTCATGGAGGGGATGGCCGCGACCAAGGCCCTGCTGGATCGCTTCGAGGCGGTTAGCGCGCGCTTCGCCGAGGACCTGACGCCAGAGGAGATGGACGCCCTGATCGCCGAGCAGGCCGAGTTGCAGGAGCAGATCGACGCCGCTGACGCCTGGGACCTGGAGCGCACGGTCGAGATCGCCATGGACGCTCTGCGCTGTCCGCCGGGCGACACAGAGGTCGGCAATCTCTCCGGCGGCGAGCGGCGCCGGGTCGCGCTGGCCCGGCTGCTCTTGCAGAAGCCGGATCTTCTGTTGCTGGACGAGCCGACCAATCACCTTGACGCCGAATCGGTGGCCTGGCTGGAGCGTCATTTGCAGGACTACCCGGGCACGGTGGTGGCCGTGACCCACGACCGCTATTTCCTGGACCACGTCGCCGGCTGGATTCTCGAGCTCGACCGCGGCAAGGGCATCCCCTTCGAAGGCAACTATTCCGGCTGGCTGGAGCAGAAGCAGAAGCGCCTGGCCCAGGAAGGCAAGTCCGAGGCGGCCCGGCAGCGGACCCTGTCCCGCGAGCTGGAATGGATCCAGCAGAGCCCGCGGGCGCGCCAGGCAAAATCCAAGGCGCGCCTCTCGGCCTACGAGAAGCTCCTGGCCGAGGGCGGCGCGGCGGCTCCGGAGCCCGGCCGAATCGTGATCCCGCCGGGGCCGCGCCTCGGCGACCTGGTGATCGAGGCCGAGGGCCTCGGCAAAGGCTTCGGCGACAAGCTGCTGATCGAGAACCTGGACTTCCAGCTGCCGCCGGCGGGCATCGTCGGCATAATCGGCGCCAACGGCGCCGGCAAGACCACGCTGTTCCGGATGCTGGTCGGTCAGGAACAGCCCGACGGGGGCAGCCTGAAGGTCGGCGAGACCGTGAAGCTCGGCTATGTCGACCAGTCGCGCGACAGCCTGGCGGCGGACAAGACGGTCTGGGAGGAGATCTCGGACGGTCTGGAGCAGATCGAGCTCGGCAAGAAAACAACCCCCTCGCGTGCTTACGTTGGCGCCTTCAACTTCCGCGGGCCGGATCAGCAGAAGAAGGTCGGCCAGCTCTCGGGCGGCGAGCGCAACCGGGTCCACCTGGCCAAGATGCTCAAGTCCGGGGCCAACGTGCTGCTGCTCGACGAGCCGACCAACGACCTCGACGTCGACACCCTGCGGGCCCTGGAAGGGGCGCTGGACGACTTCGCCGGCTGCGCCCTGATCATCAGCCATGATCGCTGGTTCCTCGACCGGGTCGCGACCCATATCCTGGCCTTCGAGGGCGACAGCCAGGTGGTCTGGTTCCAGGGCAACTACGAGGACTACGAGGCCGACCGCAGGCGTCGCCTGGGCGACGAGGCTGACCGGCCCCACCGCATCAAGTACAAGCCGCTGACGCGTTAGTGCAAGGCCTGCTCAAGACCGGCCGGCAGGTATCTGTCCGAAACGTTGATCAGGCCATGGACGGTGCTGGGCACGATCGTCCATTCAATCCCTTTTCGACACGAAGCTGCCGTTGGCGAGCTTTCTGCGCAACTGGGCGGTCAGATCGGGCAGATCACCGTTCGAGCGCTTCAGGACCGCGGTGTACTCGGACCTGAAGGTAATCGCCAGGCTCACGCCTTCGGCCACAACGTCGATGACCTTGAACCGGTCGTCGGCCCGGCGGACCCGCCAGCCAATGGGCAGGGTCTTGCCGTCGGTCAAGATGATGTCGGATATCACCAGGCTGAGCTTCGGATTGGTCGGATCGGGCCGGACCTTCTTCACTTCGAAGGCCTCGCCACGATAGTCCCGGAAATAGGGCAGGAAGCGCTGGGTCAGGACATCCTCGAAGGCGGCAAGGAATTCGGCTCGATCTTCCGGCTTGGACCTACGGGCGTAGACGCCAAGGACAAAGCGTCCGATTGCACGCATGTCGAAGTTGGCCTGCAAGAGCTCGCGGAAGCGCTCTTGCCGTTCGGCCTCGTCGATCGACTGATCGCTCAGTTCGGTGATCGCCTGCTGGCTCAAGGCAATCAGAAAATCTCCGGAATCCTCATTTGCCGCCGTCGCAGGCCCGACCGCTGCCAGAACCAAGCAAATCGTCGTCACGGCCATGGCGGTCGGCCGCCGTCGTCCCATGAACATCGTACCTTGGCTCCTTAGTCCAACCGTCGTTGATCTATTCCCCCGTCTAATGTGGGGTCTAGACTCGATTTAGTCACCACCCGGCGATCGCGGCGATGAGGATTGCATCGTGGGATGCCTCGGTTCGATTGCCGTAGCAGGTCGTGACTCTTCAAGGCGTTCTTGGACCGGTGGACCTGGCGCGCAAAGACGCCGGGCGTAGGGAAGGGCTTCAAAAAGCGCCGTCACCACGTCCCAGTCTTGAACACCGGATGACTGCGGAGATTGCCCGTCGGCCGTCAACCGGTGGCAGGATTCACCGTTCTCGCGGCAGGTGTACCCGGTCTTTCTGGGTTAGCTACGGCGAAGGACTTTGGTCCGTTCCCTCCGAGGACTCGGTTTCCAACATCTCGTCCTCGTCTTCCAGATCCTCTGGATCGTCCAGGAACTCGTCGGGGAAGTCCGGCAGTGGGTCGTCCCCCGGTTCGCCGTTGCGGATCTCGGACAGCCGGTTCTGGTACCAGAGGCTGCGCACACGGGCGTAGAAATCGACCGAGTCGCGCCGCAAGTCATCCACGGATTCGATGTTCCGGGCTCGAATGTCGATGCCGTTGGCGATGGTCTTGGCGAGGCTCGCGGTTCTCGCCTCGTCATACTTGCCATCGATCCCGGCCAGTTCGAAGCCGCCGAGATAGGTCAGCGGGTCGAAGAAGATGTCGACGACCTTGCCGCTGGCGTCGCGGGCGCTGCTGGGACCGAGGATCGGCAGCACGAGGTAGAAGCCCGGATCGACCCCCCAGACGGCGAGGGTCTGGCCGAAATCCTCGCTGCGATAGGGATAGCCGCTGTCGGCTGCGATATCGAAAACCCCCAAGCCCAGGGTCAGGTTGATCAGCAGCCGCGCCGTGATGTTCTCCATCGCATCGATGTCGCCTTGGAGGATCGCGTTCGCCATGCTGATCGGCGCATCGCCCAGGCGGATGATGTTGGTGATGATGTCCTTGATGAAGTCCGGCATCAGCTCGTTATACGGCTCCGCGATGGGCCGTATGAGGAAATCGTCGAGCAGGAGGTTTATGTCGAAGACCGTTCGGTTCAACGGTTCGAGCGGGTCCGAAATCTCCTGGGATCCGTAGGCCGATTCGTCATCCTCGGGCTGCGACGCGCAAGCACTCAGCGAGGCTGCGAGCATCGCCGCGATCAGCCAGATTCGAATGAAGCGCATGGGCCTCCTCTGGTCATACCCCTTACGAATTGCCCGCCCCAAGGCCCCAATTGGCGGGATCTTGCCGGTACCTGCCCGCCATTGCTGGCCGGCCCGGCCGCGCCGCTTTTCCGTACTTGCGAGAAGCCTGGCCACACCCCTTTGCCCCTGGCTGGCTGCCCGACCGCCTCTGGAAATCCGACGGCGCGCAATCGCATTATCATAGTGGCGCGCGAAATGCCAGATGCTGCGAGTCTGATAAAAATGTGACAGATAGTCGCTCTGATAGGGCAGCGGGAAGTGCAATCGCGCCCGCTTCTCGAGCCGAACGCGGGACCGCTGCGCGGCGAATCAGGCCCTGGGCTCAAGAGCTTGGCGTTGGCCCCGCTCCGGCCCAGCGGTAAAGCGGCGCCAGCGCTGCGGGCAGCATGTACATCGGCAACTGCGCCAGGGCGAAGAAAAGGAAGACGTCGTAATCGCTGTCCGGTGGCAAGGCAGCCATCAGGAGGCCCATGTTGCAGTTTCCCGAGGCCAGGCCGATGGTCAGGGCGGCACGACGCCCCAGCCAGAGGAAGGCCAGGGCGCCGACGGCCTGGAGCAACGGGTTGGCGAGGAAGGCGGCGGCCACCCAGAGGCCGACCGTTCCTGGCCGTAGCATCAGGGTGTCGGTGACCCCGGCCATGATCGCGACCGCGAAGACGACCATGACGATCACGACCAGTCCGTCGATGTGACGGGCACGGCTGGCCAGCCAGGCCGGCGAGGCCAGCCGCCGCAACATCATGGCACCGGCGAAGGCGAGAAAGACCACGGCGGAGAGGCGCAGGGTGAACTCCAGGACCGAGACCTCAAGCTGCAGGCCCAGGAGCGCCAGGGCCAGGGGCGGAATCGTCAGCGGTGCCAGCAGGCTGGCCAGCAACGTGACGACCATGATCAGCGCGCCGTCCAGGCCGAGAATGATGGCGATCGAGGTGGCGCCCAGGATCGGCGGGGCCGCGGCCATCAACACCAGGGCGGTGGCCAGTGCCGGCGGCAGCAGGTCGATCGGCAGGACCAGGGACCAGACCAGGATCGGCGAGACGATCAGCAACCAGGCCGTCGCCATCGCGGCGAGGCCGGGCCGCCGGGCGTAGTGCCGAAGCCCGGCCCAGTCGACGCGCAGCAATGTGGCCAGAAGGAGGATGACGACGCAGGGTCCGAGCAGCGGGCGGGCCAAGGCAGCCAGGTCGGGCAACAGCAGTCCGAGGAAGACACCCAGGAAAAGCGCCGGGATGGCGTTGCCGCCGAGGAACTCCAGAACCCTGACCATCGACCTGCCGCTCACCCCCGCGCCCTTTGCCGACACTTCGCTCGGAACCGGCGCCCACGGCCGGTGACGCTAGCCGCTTTGCCGCTTCCGGCCAATGGACTATCTTTCGCGGCGGCCCCGCTCGGATCTCAACGCGATTCGTCCCAACAAACGGAGATGCCATGACCGTTCCGGCGCCGCTCGAGATCTACAGCGCCGTCGTCGAGCCCGACTGGATCGACTACAACGGCCATATGAACGTGGCCTACTACGTTCTGGTCTTCGACCGGGCGACTGACGCCTTCCTGGACTATCTCGGTCTCGACGACGCCCTGCGCGAGGCAGCCGGCTCCTCGACCTTTTCGGTCGAGGCGCACATCACCTATCAGCGCGAGGTCGTCGAAGGCGATCCGCTGCGTTTCACGACCCAGCTGATCGGCTACGACGAGAAGCGAATCCACTATCTGCACCGGATGTATCACGCCGAGGCAGGATTTCTCGCCTCGACCATCGAGTGGATGACGCTCCACGTCGACCTCAAGCGACGCAAGGTGGGGCCGATGCCGCCGCAGATCCTCGCCCGGCTCGCCGATGTCATGGCCGGCCACGCCCAGCTGCCGCTGCCGGAAGAGGCGGGACAGGTTATCCGCCGTCCGGTCGGGCCGGCGCAGGGCGACTGACCGGCGGCCGGCGGCGCGGCGCGACATGTCCGATGCTTCCAAGCCGGGCCGTGCGCCGCTGAAGTCGGTCGTCCGCGGGCTCAAGCGCTTCGGGCGCAACGATCTGGTCGTTCTCTCCTCGCTGGCCCTGGTCGTGGGCGCCGCGGGCGGCGGCGCGGCCATCGTTTTCCGGCTCGGGATCGATTTCTTTCAGCAGATCTTCTTCGGCGTGAATCCGGCCTACCTGACCAGGCTGGCGGCGGAGCTGCCGGTCTGGCGCCTGCTCTTGGTGCCGACGCTCGGCGGCTTGGCGATCGGCCTTTTCGTCTACCACCTCATGCCGGGGCGTCGGCCACGGGGAGTCGCCCAGGTGATCGAAGCCAGTGCGCTGCGGGGCGGCCGCATGTCGCTGACGAACGGTTTGATGGCCGCCTTCGTCAGCGCGTCTTCGATCGGGGTCGGGGCCTCTGTCGGCCGCGAGGGGCCGGTCGTGCATCTCGGTGCCTGCCTGGGCGGCTGGCTGGCGAGGCGCCTGCAGCTGGGCCGCGTGCTTTCGCGCACGCTTCTGGGCTGCGGGGTTGCCGCCGCGGTGGCCGCCTCCTTCAACGCGCCGATCGCCGGGGTCTTCTTCGCCCTGGAGGTGGTGATCGGCCACTACGCGCTTTCGGCCTTCGCCCCCATCGTCATCGCCGGGGTCACGGGCACCATCGTCAGCCGGATGTACTTCGGCGATTTCCCCGCCTTCATCTTGCAGGAGACGCAGGAGATCGCATCCTTCCTGGAGTTTCCGGCCTTCGCCCTGCTCGGCGTGATCAGCGCCGTTGTCGCGATCGTGCTGATGCGTGCGGTGATGCTGACCGAAGACATCTGGTCGCGCGTGCCGGTTCCGTCCTGGACCCGGCCGGCCTTTGCCGGTCTTGCCCTGGGCTTGGTTGCGCTCGGCTTTCCGCAGGTCCTGGGAGTCGGCTACGAGACCACGGACGCCGCGCTCTCCGAGCATCTCGATCTGCAGATCCTGATTGCGCTGATCGTCGTCAAGGTCGCGGCGACCGCAATCTGCCTAGGCAGCGGGTTCGGCGGCGGTATCTTCTCACCCTCGCTCTTCGTCGGCGCCGTACTGGGCGGAGCCTTCGGAATCGTCGCGACCTCGGTCTTCCCGCAGCTCTCCTCCGGGCATGCCGCCTACACGGTGGTCGGCATGGGCGCGGTTGCGGGGGCGGTGTTGGGCGCGCCGATCTCGACCATCCTGATCGTCTTCGAGATGACCGGCGACTACACCCTGACCGTCGCGGTGATGATCGCCACGGTGATCGCCAGCGTCATCACCCAGCAGGTGCACGGCCGGTCGTTCTTCGTCTGGCAGCTGGAGCGGAGCGGAGTGACGATCAAGGGCGGGCAGGAGATCAGCCTGCTGCGCACCATCACCGTCGACGGCTTTACGGATCGCCGCTTCGAGACCATCGAGGCGCAGGCGCCCCTCGCCCTGGTCCGCGAACGGCTGCCCAAGGCGCCCTGGGGCGAGCTCTTCGTGATCGATGCGGAGAACCGGCTGGTTGGCACCATCACCTTCTCCGACCTCGCAGACGCCGCCTTCGACACCAGCCGCGACGAGGCTCTGGTCGCCCTGGATGTCGCGCGGCAGCATCCGACGGTGCTCCAGGTCGGCGAGGATCTGGAGGCCGCCATCAAGGTCTACGGCGCCTCGGGCGAGGTTCACGTTCCCGTGGTGGATTCCCTGGAGGAGATGCGGCTTCTCGGCGTGGTGCACGAGCATGAGGTCATGCTCGCCTACCATCGGGCCCTGCAGCAGGCCCGGGCGGAGGAGCGGGGCGAACTCTAATCGAAGCTCAGTAGGTCGGCGCCAGCTTCAGCCAGTCGTAGCGATCCCCGGAGGTCACGGTGACCGGCCGGATACCGCCTGGGCTGACCAAGGTGAGAGGCACCTTGGTTCCGGCATCGCCCAGTGCCCAGATGGCGCGGTAGAACTCCGCCAGGGTGGCAACCGGCTCGCCCGCGACCTCGGCGATGACGTCGTTGGCCTTGACCCCGGCCCGCGATGCCGGGCCGCCCGGCGCGACGCGGGTGACGATGACGTGGCCGCGAAACTCCTCGCTGTAGACCCCCAGCCAAGGCCGTGACGTGGCCAGCCCGCGGCCCTTCTCCAGAAGGTCGGCGTAGATCGGCCTGAGGGCGTCGATGGGCACGAACATGTTGCCCGGCCGGGCCTCGTCCTCCACGGCCTCGCCGACGATCAGCGAGCCGATGCCGACCAGCCGTCCCTCGCTGTTGATCAGCGCCGCGCCGCCGAAGCTGGGATGCGGCGGCGAGGTGAAGATCGCCTCGGGCAGCAGGTACTCCCAGTAGCCGGCGAAGGTCCGCCGCGAGACGACCCTGGCCGGCACGATCTGTGGCGGATTGCCGTAGCCCACGGCGAGGACCTGGGCGTCCTCCTGCAGCTTTGCGGATTCGCCGAGATCGATGGCCGTAACGCCGAGAGGCGACAGCGCGCGCAACAGGCCAAACCCGGTCTCGTAGTCGTAGGCGACGATGTCGGCCGGCACCCGCCGGTCTCCGGGCAGCAGGATCTCGGCCTGATCGGCCTCCATGATCAGATAGCCGATGGTCAGCACCAGATCGTCGTTCCCGATGACGACGCCGGAGCCTTCCCGCTCGGTGCCGAGGTGCTCGGCAGTTCGGGCGTCCGCTGGTACCCTTGCGGCCACGCCGACGACGGCATTGATCGGGCCGGATGTCGAGGCAGCTTGAGCTCGCGCGTCGGGGGTTGCGATGGCCACCAAGCCGACCGCAAGAATCGCAGCCGCGGTGGCGATTGCCAACGCGCGTGAGATTCCGAACGTGGCTCCGAAGAACAGCATCATCTAAAGCATATAATTCTAGCATGCTTCGTGTGCAAATGACATCGAAGCTGCCGCGCGACGCTTGGGTTCCGGCCGCGACTCAGTCTTCGAGCAGGCTGCCCTCGCTGCGATGCGGCAGCGGCTTGGTGCCAACGATCTTCGCGATCGAGGTGCCCGGCGTGACGTAGAACTGGACGTGACGCGACAGCACCAAGCCATCGGTGCGGGCGGTGACTTCCGTTCGCGCCGATTCGGGGTCGGCAGCCGGGTCGATGACCTCCGCGACGACGTCGCCTTCCTTGACCCGCTCGCCCAGTGCCACCTTGTAGGCCAGAACGCCGGCCGCAGGGGCGCGCAGCACGTCAACGGCCTCCAGAGGGGTCGCCTCGCAGAGTCTCTCCGGCAGGTTGCCGGGATCGCCAGCGACGAAACCGCGGCGCTGCAGGATACGGAACAGGGCCGCGGCGTCGGTCTCCGCCAGGCTGTCGGAAACGTCGCCGCGGCCGCGCAGCTCCACCGTGGCGGAGAGGCAGGCGGGCGGGATCGGATTCTCGGGGAAACGGCCTGAGAGCTTGATCCAGGGCGTTGAGAAGGCCTCGTCGAAGGAGCCGCCGCCGGAGTCGGCAGCCAGCAACGCCGCCTGGCAGCCCAGCTCGGCCACGATGTCCTGCGCCTCCGGCCAGTGCGCCGGGATCAGGAAGATGTGCATCAGGGCTTCCAGATCGCAGTGCAGGTCCAGCACCAGGTCGGCATCGACCGCCTCCTGGGCCAGGCGCAAACGGTGGTCGATCAACTCGGCGCCCAGCTGATCCGGCGGCAGGGTCTCGCGACGCCCCGACACGGCCGCCCGCAGGGCAGCGCGGATCGCTGCGACGTTTTTCTCCGGGTCCGGGCCGAGCTGGCCGGCGACGGCCTCGGCGACGGGCTCGCTGAGGTCGAGCCAGTTGCGGTTGAAGTTGCCGCCGCCGCCCAGGTGCTGGCGGCCCAGGTGGTAGCCGTTGACGTTCTGGTCGAGGCCGATCGGGTTGGCGTAGGGCAGGATGACGATCTGCCCGGTGATCTCGTCCCGCGCGGCCGCGGCGTCCAGCAGGCGGACCAGGTGGTGCAGGACCAGGAGGCCCGGCGTCTCGTCGGCGTGCAGCGCGGCCTGGAGGTAGGCCTTGGGCCTGGCCTCCGGAGCGCCGTAGCGATGCAGGGTCAGCAGACGCTGGGTGCCGGTGGCGCTGGGCAGCAGCACTTGGCGTTCGGTGGTCCTCGCCACGTCATTGCGCTCCGGCGAAGGGCGCCGTCGCCGCCGCCAGCCAGGCCGCGGTCTCCGGATCGAGCTCGGGAGTCAGGGCCGAGCGCACGCGGGCATGGTAGGCGTCCAGCCAGGCGATCTCGGCCGGGTCCAGCAGCGCCGGATCGATCAGCGCGCGGTCGATCGGGGCCAGGGTCAGGGTCTCGAAGCCGAGCAGCTCCCGCTCGCTCTCGGGCGGCGCGCTCAGCGCCACCACGGTCACCAGGTTCTCGATCCGGATGCCGTAGGCGCCTTCCCGGTAGTAGCCGGGCTCGTTGGAGACGATCATCCCGGGCTCCAGCGGCACCGGGTTGGGCGCCTTGGCGATTCGCTGCGGTCCCTCGTGGACCGAGAGATAGCTGCCGACCCCGTGGCCGGTGCCGTGGTCGAAGTCCAA
>JAAUYK010010095.1_pt1 | contig 20545 bp, 19 predicted proteins | sample 7278021 | NCBI WGS metagenome assembly JAAUYK01 (sample SAMN14350223, study PRJNA611818) | marine sediment metagenome | isolation source: surface marine sediment (1.8m) | place: French Polynesia: Moorea | collected 2018-08
ATAGCAATAGACAGGCTAGTTAGGACACATAAATTATATTTTAAGGGAACAGGGAACAGGGAACAGGGAACAGAAAAATGTCCTAATAGCTTTGGCGACTGCTATAAATACTTACAAGTAGTTACCTATCAATCTGGAGTTATCTCACCCTTAGCTTTTCCCGAGATTGAAATTGCTTTGCAAAAATTGTTGCTGTTTTAAGTTCTTTCTCAACTAAGATAAATGGTTGAACGTGATAAATATTCACCAAACATCTTTCATCTTTCATCTTTCATCTTTCATTTTGGTTTCAACCCTCTTCCTTTAGGGAGAAAGAAGTTTGGGAGAGGTTTCAAACCTACTTCCAAACGAATGATAAATGATAAATGATAAATGAAATGACCCTAACCGAATTTCAGCTAATGAGTTGATACGCGCTTCGTAAAATCATAACCCACAAGAAAATAGACGAGAGTATATATATCCAAAAACGAGCAAGAACGATATTGACAGTACAGTGTATAACGCTATGAACAACTCTAAATATAAAGAACCCGTATGCACAATAAATGTCTACCATATCCACTGTACTAGACCAAGCCAAATATAGACAAACTGCATAGAAAAGAACCGGAAGTTCAAAAAGATTTTTGAGATTATTAGCAGGATAAGTTATCTGTTCGGGAATGATTTGATTTAATTTTTCTGGGGTTGATAACATACTCGGTTCGGGGTTGTTAGCAAAAATCCAAGATAACCGGCGAATATACATATATATCCATACCAGAAAAGTAAGGATCATTACTCCAAAAAATGGGATAAATATTTGTACTGTTTCGATTCTTGTTTCCATCTTTATACCTCCAGAATATAGCGTTTCTTGGACTCATGAGGTACACCTAACATCTAACTCCGAACCCCGAACTCCGAACTCCGAACTCCTAAAACTAGAAAACTGTGTACCTCACAAGTATGAGAATTGCTCTAGTTTCATTTTAGATTCATTATATTAACAAGATAGATAGAAAACTAGATACGATCTAAAAATACGTTACAAACTTAAAGAAGATTCTTCATTTCCTCAGAATGACAACAAAAAAGAATAAGGTGGACATTTTCCACCCTACTTTTAGAAATTATTAATTCCTCAATCTGAGTTCGATAATAAGGAAATTTGTAGAAAACTGACTTAAATCATAAGTCTAAAACCCCCATTCTAGGGTCAAAAAAATCATAACTCCGAACTCCGAACTCCGAATTCCGAACTCACTATTTTGTCAAACGAGTTAACACTTGATTGGAGCGTTCAACAAAAGACTTCATCCCCTCACCATCAAGTCCTTTTTGAGCAATTAAAGCTAAATCATAGATATGTTGACACAACATTTTAGCCATTTCTGCGGAAGGTGAATCACCCCCTGCTTGGATAATACTTCCCTGACTTAACTGATAGATATTCTCTATCAAAGGATGGGTAGTATTAATCACAAAAACGTGTTCATCAGGGAAGTCCATAACCTGTTGTTGAGAGGCCGCCATCATCTCACGTAAACGTCTCATTGCTTCCGGTAATAATACCATCGCAGGAGGTGTACTTTCGGGAGTATCTGACTTTAATGCTTGGGTTTTGATGTTGACTTTAGAGTTATTTAAAGCCTTCTCAAAAATTTCCTTAATTTGATCGCTACGGGTTTTATTTGTATTTGGATCAACAATTTCATCCGCTTTATCTTGTTGAACTAAGGTATCATCTAACTCCGCATCAACACGGGAAAATTTAACCTCAGAATACTCTTGTTCCAGAAAAGGAATAAAGTAATTTGTGTCAATGTAAGAGTCCATAAATAGGATCTCTAACCCCTGATTTTTGTAGAGTTCTACATAAGTCGCTTGAGTGTCAGTATCCGTACAATAAAAGACCCGATTTTCATGACGTTCCTTGTTACGTTCTAGATAAGCTGGTAAGGTAGTATAACCTTCATTTTCGTAACTAAATTTCTCCTCACTTTCGCCTTTCGGAGTAACATCTTCCCAAAGATCACCTTCCCCTTCTACTTGAACTTGTGGGGTTTCAGGAGCAGATTTTGCAGCTACTTTATCTGCTTTATAAGTGGTTTTGTAGATAAGAATATCCTCAACTTGCTTCTTGAACTTCTCATCTTTCAAAGAACCATATTTAATAAAAGTTCCCACATCTTGCCAACATTTAATATACTCTTCCGGAGTATCCTCATAGATAGATTTCAGGCGAGAAGCTATCTTTTTGGCGATATGATTAGCAATACTGCGAACAGTCCGATGATTAGTTAAAGCACTTCGAGAAACATTTAAAGGAATATCAGGACTATCAATAACCCCCCGTAAAGGCATTAAAAAATCTGGGATAATTTCCTCACAATGATCATTAACAAAAACCTGATTACAGAACAGTTTAATATGTCCCTGAGACACATCAACATCTGGCCTTAATTTAGGAAAGTATAAAATCCCGTTTAAAAGATAAGGATAATCCGTATTTAAATGTACCCACAATAAAGGATCTTCTTGGAAAGGATAAAGATAACGATAAAACTCCAAATAGTCCTCATCCGTTAAATTTTGTGCTGATTCTTTCCAGAGTGCTTTTTGTCGGTTAATTGTTTCGTTTTCAAACTTAATAGGAACGGGAACAAAATCAGAATAAGTCTTCACTAAATGACGAATTCTTTCGGGTTCCAAATATTCCTGTTCCTCGTCCATTAAAGTCAGAGTAATAGTTGTTCCAATTTGAGTTTTAGAAGATTCAGTTAACTCAAACTCAGGGGAACCATCACAAGTCCAATGAATCGCTTGTGATCCTTCCTTATAGGATAAAGTATCAATTTCTACCTGTTTAGCTACCATAAAAGCAGAATAGAAACCTAAACCAAAATGACCGATCAAATCATTGGCCGTTTTTTGATATTTTTTGACAAATTCTTCTGCACTAGAAAACGCCACTTGATTGATGTATTTTTTAATCTCATCAACCGTCATTCCAATACCATTATCATAGATAGAAAGAGTTTTCTTACTTGTATCAACCGTAATGGTAATTTCTGGTTCAGGAACATCCCCTGATAGTTCCCCTGCTAAAGAAGCCATTTTTAGCTTAGAAATAGCATCCACTGCATTAGAAATTAATTCCCGTAAGAAGATTTCATGATCGGTGTAGAGAGACTTCTTAATAATGGGAAAAATATTCTCAGTATGAATGGTAATATTACCTTTTTCTAGTACCGTCATCGCTTTTCCTTGTTGTTAATATTGTAGTCGAATCAATAACCCATAGTTTTAAGTTTTAACTATGCTATGAGTTAACACTAACTATTATCATAATTGATCTGATGTCCCCTCATCAAGTTTAAGCTAATACATATTTAAAAGACGTATTAATAAATTAGAAAATAAACCCTAAAAAAATATCCCCGTCTCCCCGTCTCCCAGTCCCCTCGTCCCATTATCTCCCCGTCAATCAAAATTACAGCTTATCCCTTCCATTTAATAGCTTTCATTGTACTCTCCAGTTGTTCAATTAAACTATCTAAACTCATTTGTTTTTCATCAAAACAAAGAGAAGGAGACGACTCACATTGATAATAAATTAACTTAATTTGACCTTGATTAATAGCAATCATGGCCACTTCTTCGTTATAGTTATAATTTTCAATGATTCCTAAAATTTCTTGAATTTTTCCTTCAACATTGCGATTCAATTCTTCAAGAGATTGACGGGAACAGCGAATAAAATGGGCTTCCGGTTCTAAATCAATCCCTAATACATCCTGAGCATTTTCCCATTCATTTTTTAAACCCCAAGCTAAGGCAGCTAAATCTTCTTTATTTTCTGTTACAAAACGGTCTAATTCATATCGCCATTTATTTTCTAAATTATCTGGAATAGACTCACCAAATTGCATAATTTTTTTCACCTCAAATTATTCTCAAAAAATCCATGATCGGGGTTTAATATTATTAAACCCCTCGCCCCATAATTAACGTCCACGAATGGTATATTTCCAGTCATTTTGACCTGTATAACCAGACTCTTGAGCTAACGTTTCAGGCTCTTGCGCCCCTGATAATTGTTTTCCATTAATATCCCAACTAGGATAGGATCTAACTCCAGCAGCTTGACAAAGATCCGGTTGCGGATTTTTTCCACTGGGATCACACTCAATGTAAGTAATTTCTTGAACCGCTTCTTGACCCAAAACTTGTTTTTGCTCGAAACAATGGGGACACCAGAACGCCCCGTACATTTTCGCCTCAACGGAGGTTAAATGTTTAGCCAATTCAACTTCAGAAGGGCCTGACTCGGTACTTACTTCCCAACCATAAGGGGGTTTAGGTTGTGTATCAATTTCTGGGATGAAAATGCGGCCATCAGCAGTGCTGTCTGGGGGTGGTTGGTTAAGATGAGCATAAACTCCCAGAGTTGCTACTAACGTAATCATAGCCACCACAATGGGGATAAAGAAAAGTTGACCCACTTCGTCCCATTCTCGGCCAAAAATACTTAAGCCCATTAAACTCAGAGAAAAGACCGCCGAACCGATACAATAGTAACAAACCGATTGTAATTCCGTGGCTAGAATATACATCAAATAACCACTAAATACAGCCATAGAAGTCCCCCCGGCTAAGAGGAACAACCAAGTCCATTCATCAACTTGTTTTCTAAAGCTTTTTTTACCTTCTTGCTGAATGAATAAAGGTCCTAAAGAAGCAACAGACATACTGCCATAAGCCAAAAAACCAAACAAACTTAATGGCAAGCCAAACACTGTGGCGTAGGGACTGTCCAGGACATTTTTGCAGCCGGTGGCCGCTGCTTCCACGTCACCAGCACCACAAGCCACCTCTCCCCCAGTCAGTCTAGTAATGGTAAGATAGGCAGTTAAAATTGCCCCAGCAATAGCGATCGCCCCAATTATATGACGGGATCGACGATGAATCCAAGGAACCGAACGTCTACTAATACGACTCATAATCCTTCTTTTCTTTAATAATCAATTATTCCTGATTCTAACAAGGGGTTATGACCTCAACTTTAAAGGTTGCTGAGATTTCGTTTTTTCTTTAGATACGCTGATTTCCTTGGCTGCTTCCACAAACTGGGCAACCCTAATAGGATCAACGGTTTCGGTAATTTTTCCTTGGCGTTTCAGGGAACTAGCTACGATCACCCCATCGGCCGCTGTCATCAATTTTCCTATATTATCCCAATCAGCCCCACTGCCGATAAATACAGGGGTTCCTTGGGCTGCCGCCGTGGCCAGTTCCAAATCTTCGAGACTGGGAGGACTTCCTGTAGCCCAACCTGAGAGAATCACCCCATCAGCCAATCCTCGTTCAATAGTATCTTGTACGGCAGTGGTTAAGTTAGGGGTTCCCAGAGGACGGGCGTGTTTAACCAAAACATCGGCTAGGATGGCAACTTCGGCATCTAATTGACGACGATAACGGAGAAGTTTGTGGGCGTTGCCTTCAATCATACCCTGATCCGTCGCCATAATGCCCGTTAAGACGTTTACACGGATAAATTGGGCATTAATGGTCGAAGCGATGGCCATTGCTCCTACAGCGTCATTACGGAGGAGATTGATGCCAACCGGAACCACCACTAAGTTTTTGATGCGATCGACAATCAAAGTCATGGCACTGATGACCACAGGATCGACTGTTTCTTTTGTAAAAGGGGAATCAAAAAAGTTTTCGACAATAATGCCATCAACTCCTCCGGCGGCCAGGGCTGTGGCTTCTTGTTCGGCCCGTTCAATCACTGCGGTTAAACTCCCTCCCCAACGAGGAGACGTGGGTAAGGGAAGAAGATGAACGACACCAATAACTGGGTTGGTCGTGTTGAATATTTGAGTCAAGTCCACGCTTATCTACCTAACGGTCGACTACGGTTGATGCCGTCTGAAATTTTGCTCTAGTTATTTATTGTATCTTATTAGGGGAATGGGGGGAAATTTTTGAGATGGGAGTGTGGGGAGACTGGGAGTGTGGGGAGACTGGGAGACTGGGAGACTGGGAGACCAATTTTAATACTGTTTATAGTTTTCCCGCCTTCTCACATTCTCCCAAATCAAGTGTTTTAGACGTTAGAATATACGCTATTGCGTAGGATTGTATAACCCTTAATTAATTCCCGAATTCCTCGACCTAGAGGCCATTCTGGCTCAAAACCTGTTTTTAGAATACGAGCATTAGAAACAATATAATCCCTTTTGTCGGGATCTTCGCCAATGGGGGCTTCTAAATAGGTGAATTTGGGTAAATATTTTTTGATCTCAGCACACAATTCCAACTTAGATAAATTGGCATCTTCTAACCCCACGTTGTAGGGTTTACCCTTCATGGTTTCAAAATTTTCAATCCCATGAATAAACGCCTTAGCTACATCGCGAATATGAATATAATTCCGCTTAAAGTGTCCTTCAAAAATGACCACAGCCCGATCATAAAAGGCACGGTAAACAAAATCATTAACCAAGAGATCAACGCGCATTCTCGGAGACATTCCAAAGACGGTGGCTAGTCGAAAAGTAATACTATTTTCCCGTTCTAAAACTGCTTTCTCTGCGTCAACTTTAGTGGTTCCATAGAGGGAAATGGGACGTAAAGGGGACTCTTCTGTACAGAATTTGCCAGACTCTCCAATACCATAACCACTATTAGTTACAGGCATTAAAATCCGTTGTTGAGGACTAGCTAAATCGCAAATCATCTTCACTGCTTCGTAGTTAATGGTACGGGTTCCTACCTCATCGCGACTACATAAGGGCGCACCTACTAAAGCAGCTAAAGGGATAATTACATCAGCGTCTTGTAGTAATTCTTTGATTAAAGATTCGTTACGACAGTCCCCACGAACCACATCGAAAGTATCGTATTGACAACAATCAGCCAAACTATTTTGACCGAACATAAAACTGTCTAATACTGTGACTTCATAGCCTTTTGCCAATAAAGTTGGGGTTAAAATTGAGCCAATATAGCCGGCTCCCCCTGTAATTAAAATTTTCATAGATGGTTCTGTAATTCTAGTGTTGAATGTTCTTGAACAGAGAGAAGATAATGATTAATTCCTTCATCGGTATCACCAATAAAACGAATTTTCCCCCGATCTAGCCAAATAACGCGATCGCAAGCTTGTTGAATAAAATCTAACCCGTGGGATACCACTAAAATAGTTGTATTTTGTCCCCAGAGTCTATCCATTCGTTTCTTACATTTGTGTTTAAAGCTTTCATCCCCCACCGATAAGACTTCATCCAAGATTAAAATATCTGGCTCAACGTCGGTGGCGATGGAAAACCCTAAACGGGCGGCCATCCCCGATGAAAGGGATTTTACCGGGGCTAAGGAATAATCTGTTAAATCGGCAAACTCTAGGATGGAAGTAACGCGAGCTTGCATCTCTTGACGAGGGAAGCCTAACATTACTCCATAAAGGATTATATTATCAGTTACGGACAATTCTCCGTCAAATCCGGCCCCCAATTCAATCAAAGGAGCAATTTCTCCCTTAACACGAATTTTCCCGGATGTGGGTTCTAAAATTCCTGTAATCACTTTGAGCAAGGTCGATTTTCCTGACCCATTGGCTCCAATGATTCCGATTTTATCCCCAGCCTGAACCGTCAAATCAATGCGGTCAAGAATCAATTTTCTTGAGGGTTGACGGTATTTCCCTTCTAAAATAGATAGGATAGTTTTCTTTAAATCATAAGAAAACTCCTCTTGGGTTCTACGCCAGAGGGAAACGTTATCGAGTCTAATTGCTTCTACCATTTAACCTTTAAAGCAAATCCATAAAGTTTTTTTGCCAGGAGCGGAAACAGATCCAGCCTAGCACTAAAAGGATGAAACCATTAAAAAATGAATGTAAAATTAAGATTACATCGGGTAAATCACCAGATAAGGATATCTGACGAATACTTTCAATAATAGGAATCAAAGGGTTGAGGAGTAAGAAAGATTGGACCGCAGTGGGAACAATTTCCACCGGATAAAAGACGGGAGAGCTAATCCAAAGAACAAAGCAAACTAGCTCATAAAAATAGGGTAAATCTCTGAAAAACACATACAAGGCACTAACAAAAAAACCAACCCCTGTACAGACAAAACTGAGGGCGATCAAAGGTAATATTAGAGCAATAACATTGAGGGGATTTTTAGAAATAATTAAGGTGACAATGGCCAATAAAGGCAATGGGCCCATAACAAATTGAAAAATGTTGGCCACAATCATCGACACTGGAAAAATAGTTATGGGTAAACGAACTTTATTTAACAAGCCTCCGTTCCCTACCACACTCGCTAGAGCTTGAGTCGTGGAAGCGGAAAAAAAATTGATGACTATTAAGCCAGTAAAGGCGGCTAAAATATAGTTAAAGGTTGAATTATCAAAATATTGTGCAAAGGCTGTGCCAAAAATTGCCGCGTACAACCCGGTCATAATCAGAGGGTTTAATAGTGACCAATACACCCCTAAAAATGAGCCTCGGTACCGTCCTTTTAAGTTTCTTTCTACTAACATTTGCAGCAACTCTAGGTATCGTCTGAGCGACGCTCCCTTAAGGCTCGCTTTTAGGCTAATGGTCATAATAGATTATCAATACCAACAAATTACGAATTTAATGGGGTATTGTATTAAATGTCAGATAGTTTTGTCGAGTTGTTCCCACTTACTTAAGAAAATTTTAACCATTAAGATGGGGCCGAATTCGGCTAAACTAAGGAGTGGTTAACTAATATATTAATAAATTTGGGTATGGATATCGGGCAGAAAGTCAAAGTGATCCGTCTTCGCGATCGCGTCTCTGGACAAGTTGTTGATAAACTTGGCAAGGAAGGTACTATCAAGGACTTTAAAATGACTGATGGTAGTGGAGTTGGGGCAGTTGTTGAGTTTGCTGATAAAACCGCTACTTGGTTTTTTGATGATGAACTCAAAGCGATTGATTAAGGAAGTCGCACTGGTCACTTTATTGGGGGCTTAATATTATTAGGCCCCTACAAGTTTTTGCTAATCACTAAAAAAGATATTTTTGATAACTTATGGCTTTGATTTTAACCTTTTTGGGTAAAGGCGGTACTGGTTGTTCTACTGTGGCCATCGCTACGGCTAAAAAACTGGCAACAACTGGATCTCGTGTCTTGTTCTTGTCTCAAGATTCTAGTCCTGTCTTGAGTTCTTTATTGGGAACCACCCTAGAAGCAGTCCCCACGGAAATTGAGCCTAACTTAAAGGGGATGGCTTTGAAATCTGCACAACTCCTATCACAAAGATGGGAAGATGTCAAGGAATTAGAGGCGAAATATTTGCGATCGCCTACTATAAAAAATGTTTATGGACAGGAGTTGGGGATATTACCGGGAATGGATGGAGCGTTGGCTCTGGATACTTTACGGGAATACGAACAAAGTCAGGAGTATGATGTCATTGTTTATGACGGTGATAGTGCTTTAAATACTCTGAGAATGTTTAGCATTCCAGAAACCATGAGTTGGTATGTACGGCGGTTTCAGAAGGTGTTAACGGAGTCTGATGTGGGTAAAACTTTGGCTCCTTTTGTGCAACCTATTACCAGTGCTATTTTAAATGTTTCTTGGAGTGCGGATGATCTTAAGGATAATCCGACTAATGATATTTTAAAGTCTGGTAAGGCTGCTTTGGCCGATGGCAATAGAGTTGCTGCTTATTTGGTGACAACGGAGGATGAAACTGCGATCGCAGCAGCTAAATATTATTGGGGTGGGGCGCAACAAGTGGGGTTAAGGGTTCGGGGTGTGATTGTTAATCAAGGTCAAGAAACCTCCTTAGCCAAGGAATTTGAACCCTTAAACCTGTCTTCTTTGCCTAAAATGGAGTCGGGGGTATGGCAACCTTTAATGGACGCTTTACCGCAATTTTTAGGGGATTCTCAAGCTCCTAAACCTGTTACCATTGATGTTGCTAATCGTCAAGTTAAGGTGTTTTTGCCTGGATTTGAGAAAAAACAGGTAAAATTAACTCAATATGGACCTGAATTAACTATTGAAGCAGGAGACCAAAGACGTAATATTGAATTACCAGCACCTTTAGCGGGACAATCAGTTAAAGGGGCAAAGTTTCAAAATCATTATTTGATTGTTTCTTTGTAGTCTAATTATATCATTTTGATAACTTTAGGGTGGGCAATACTTACGAAAATGATTGTTAGCAATATCATTATTAAGATTGTCCACGATAACTTATTTTGTGTTAAGTTAATTTAGTGTAATTAATTGTTGTAAGAAGTTGTTTCCTGACACTTCTATATCTTGATCTAAGGCAAAGTTTAAACTACGAATAGATATATTATTTATTTTATCATTAATAGGCTTATTGTTTGTGGGTTCTATAATAATAGCATGATTACAATTTTGTTGAAAAGTATAAGCAATAATTTGCTCAATATCAGATGTTTTGATTTCTTTTTTATATTTTGTATCCATTATATATAAATTTTGGTTTGTATTTTTATTGTAGATAATTAAATCAATTTTGAAACTAAAACTATTATATTTTACATGATGTTGTGTTTTAATTCCTAAGTGTGGAGGAAGATGTTGTGTTAACCATGCTGCAACAAATTTTTCATAGAGTTGATTCATATCAACTAAAAAAGGTAAGCTGTGATAGTTTCCTTTTTCATGACTGGGTATTGTATTTTCTAAGAAAAAGCGACATAGGGAATGTAAACAGTGATAATCTTCATTGAGACGGTTATATTTACGGTTAATACAATCATTTACTGTAAAGGGTGATAGGGTTAGATAACCTTGTAATACGTGATAAACTTTTCTAATTAAAATACGGGTATTTTCTTGACATATTTCTTGACGACTTATTATATATATTGTCCATAGTAAAATTTGGTTATCTTCTATGTCTTGGGTAAAGTTATCGTACTGACAAGTTATTTTAGGTTTCCAGGGATGTTTAATCATGGTTTTGATATTTATTTTTCCCTTGACATAATTTAACTCCCGTGATTGTTTTATATAGGTTGAATAAAGTCCTTTTTGAATGCGCTTTAAGATACGATGAGCAAAAATATTTGCTAAACGGTTATAAAAGTCTGGTAAACTTTCACAAGTCATTAAACCATCTAAAAATTGAAAACTTTTGAGGTTATAAGCATAGTCTAACATCTTAAAAATATTCCTAATAGGCACTTTCGGTTTAATCTGAAAATTCCAGTCATTATTAATAGGAATATAACCGACATATCCTCGAGAAATAATTTCCCATTGATCACCTTCTTTTGTATATTTTAGATTGATTTTGAATTTACTTTTATACTTATCTTTTAACTCATCAATAATCTCTTGTGGAATTTGATCACGGGGAATATTACAAGGTTGATATTCAGTTAATTTTATAGTATTAGTATCCATGTTATATATTTTTCAAGTATCTATGAATATTAATTTAATCGTAGGGTGGGTTAGATGGCTAAAATTTATTTGCTCACAAGTATTTAATTATCCATTGTCACCCACCAAAAGATAACATAAATCATGAGTTACGGCATAATTTTAACCATAGTTTAGTATCAATAATCAAAGTTAGCCTAACCCACCCTAAAAGTTCAATTTATCTTATATATTTTCCCAACGAAATTGCTCAATTTTGTCAGTTTCATCAAAAAAGTATTCTTCTAAATAGGGTTCTATTTCCATTATCCAAATATCTTCGAGATCCTCTGGTAATGTTTCAGTTAGGAAGAAAGAAACACCAATTTCATAATGGCGATCGTTAATAGTTTTATTGAGTTTAATTAAAATGTTGATTAATGATTCAATATCATAGTTTGGGTTATGTTTTTGGTGGTATTTTCTGAGGATGTCATAGTTAGGTTTGATGGGAATAAATGCAAAGCGACGACGCAAAGCATGATCTACTAATGCAATAGAGCGATCGGCAGTATTCATAGTTCCAATTATATAAACATTGTCGGGTATTTTGAACGGTTGATCGCTTCCTGAAAGTCGTATTTCTTCTTCTCTATATTCTAGTAAATACATCAATTCTCCGAACACTTGAGAGAGATTAGTGCGGTTAATTTCATCAATGATTAAAATACAGATACCTTCCTTTTTTTCTGCTTCTTTACAGAACTTTAAAAACCGTCCAGGTATCATAGAATATTCCAGGTTTCCATCAGGTGAAGTTTGGGGACGAATACCTTGTATAAAGTCTTCATAACTATAACTAGGATGAAATTGTATCAATTCATAAAATCCATTTTTTTCACTACTTAAATGTTTAGCAATGTGTTTTGCTAGGTAAGTTTTTCCTGTTCCTGGTGAACCTTGAAAGATAATATGTTTTTTACGTTCTAGGGTTTTTATATATTGGGTTAATTCTTTTTCTTCTAGGTTAGTATCTTCAATAAGCTGCATCATTATATATTGTTTTTTTTGTTTATTTTCCAATAGGAATGAAGTATTTTCAATTTTTTTGATTCTATATAACCAATCACAAAAGTAGTAACAAAGTTCACTATCAGATAAAAATGGTATACTAGACAAATTTTTAGAGTATTTCAGCATTGTAATTATTTTTTGACTTAAAGAATTAATAGATGGATAATCACTAAGAGATAGATTGTAGGAACTTTCTGATAAGTAATTAATTAATTTTAGAGAAGTTGGAATAACAATGAAAAATTTTTGGCGATTTAAAGCATTTAAGATTCGAGTAACTAAACAGAGAGGAATACTTTTAAATAAATCGTAGCTTAGATATTTATTACAAATATTTTGCAAATTATCAGGCCATATTAACAACTCACGAATAAAATTATATACTTTTTCCGCTAATATATTCCATTGTTCCTTATCATTAGTAAAAGTTGGATCTATCTTATAAGTTATACATAATTTTATCCAAGTTTCCTGATCACTTAAACAAAGTAAATATTTCAAGACTCCATTAATAAAATCTTCTTCGTTGATTAATTCTAATTTTGTTTCAATATTTTGAAAACTATTATGTATTGTTTTACGATTATTATCATAAATATTCTGAGTTTCTAGAAATTCAGGACTATAAAAATAAGAATTAATAAACTCCTCAAATAAATTTTTAATTATATGTTCTTTTTCTTGTTTCATTTTATTTTTTCCTTATTATGTGACTAAAATTTTCTCTTTAACTATAGATTCTAAAATTTCAATCTCTTTGGGTTTTAAGTATCTATAACTTTGGGGAGGAGTAAAATTTTTAATCTTCTGTTTAAGTTTAATCAGTTTAGCAGTATTATCAAACTTATGTACTTTTGTTATAAAAATAGCTACTCCTATAGATGCGCTTTTGTAATAATCATTAAAATCCTTTTGTTTGATGTGAGCTTTATTTTTAATCTTATCCCAAAAATTCTTTTTTTGTTTAGGAAGATTTTCAAATATTTCAATACTTTCCACTTCAAAAAAACCAGCTATTACTTGCTGAGGGGAAGACACATAAACTAAAACTATGTCCCCAGGTTTTAAGCGAGTTCTAGTTTTTCTCAATTCAACTGTTTTTTCACCGTCGAGAATTTTCTGTGCATATTCTGGTTTAATCGAAATAAGAAGGAAATTTTTATACATAATTTTTTAATTATTTACCTTTCATTCCCTGCTTATAAATTATAGCAAACTTTTCATTATTAATATAGGTAGAAGATGTGAAAGTTGTTTTACTTTCAAGTATTTTTTGTGCATCTTTTAAACTAACTGGGTATTCAAATAGTTCAGTATCACTAAACTTAATTGCAATAATTTCTTTCTGTTCATCGTTCTTAGCAACTTCAAGAATATTAGACAATTCATAAATTCCCAAATGACGATATTTACGATGTAGTTCTTTTGGAGTACCAATAATAACTTCATCTAGTCTAGAACAAGCTCTAATACGACCAACATTACAAAATTTTCTGCTATTACTACCACTACTTACATACCATAAAATTCGACCACTTATACCTGGAATTAATTGTTTAGGGGAGCTTTTAGATTTATAGTATACTGCCTCTCTGTTAAGAGCTAGTTTTATTTGACTAAAACCAAATAAAGTTTGTTCAGCTAATCTTTGATCAAACAAATCAGCAGCCCATTTAGGTTTAATTGGTATGATAAAATTATTAATATCATGATCAATAATTTTTAGAGGAAACAAGTAGCGTTCAATCAGTAAAATATTTTCTGCATTTAAGTTATTTATTGTAAGATTTTCTGAGAACTTTTGAAAAAAGTAAGTTAATTCTGGTAATTTCTCTTCTAATTTATTTAATTGTTCTGCAATATTCGTCTTTGTGTCAATCAAAGACAAATTTAATTTTGATAATTCATTATTTGTTTCTATAAAATAGTCTTCTTGAATCATATTAATTATTTCATCTTGAAGGTATTTATCGGTAATTTTAGTTAATTGTCGTCCCTCTTGTGCTGATATAGAAATACTTGTAAATAACAAATGTCTTGCTACTGTTTCAGCAAGATAATGTTTACTTATTCTAATCATAGTAATTTCTAGATGTTCTTTTTTAATTCTGTTATAGACAATTAAAGCTATTGGTTCGTTGTCTTCATCTTTAATTATTAAGCACTCATGAGTATCTTTCTGAAAAATAAAATTTCTAAGATTTTCTAAAAAATATTGCTGTTCTTCTTCTGAACAATTATTAACTAAATCATGTTTCAGTTTGTTTACTTCCTCTAGACTGATAGGAAGTTGTTTTAATGAGTGAATTCCTGCAAAAAGTCTGGACTGATAATTTTTTTGTTGTTCAATATCATCAAAACGTTTTATAAAGTCATTAGGACTTATGAGAATAACTTTAAATTCTTCATAGAATTGGTCAGATAATTTCAAAATATCTACATTGTTAGTCAAAATTATATTAATCCCTGAAGCAAGAGATTGTACAATATGACGAAGATAAGATTCATCTATTAGTAAGTTATTTTCCTGAATAAGTGACTTGATTGATATTAAGAACTTTTGATATTGCTTATCTGTATAATTAATGCAACTCAATTGAGAAAAAATATTTCGGATAGATTTTCTTTTTTGATAATCATTTATTTGATTAATTTTATTTAAAATTTCCTTGCTAACCCACATTTCTATGTTAGGCTCAAGCCAATCAGCTAATAAAACTTTAGAATCCTTACTTTTTTCTTCTTGAGGTTTAGATGAATGATTATGTAAATAAATTTCTTGAAATATAGAGTAATCAATAATAATAGATAACTTTGATTCAGATTTTTGATCATTTATCAGTGACAATAAATTAGGATGGCCGTAGTCTAACCACCAATATGTAAGGAGTTTTCCTTTTGTTTTTGCTTTTTTATCATAGACAGCACAAAAACCTAGTTTGAGCCACATATTATCGATACCATAATCACGACGACATCGCAATTCTATCCCCCTATATTGAGATGTTATACTTTTTAAATAATTTAAGAGTTGTTTCGCGATTCCTTGTCCTCTATAATTATTTTTAATACATAAATGTATAATACTAATTCGATTATGACTCTTAACATTTCTGTACATTAAATAACCCATAAACTCTCCACTATCAGAAAGAGCAACTAAAATCTGTTTTTTTCTTGCTTTTTCCTCAAAAGCACCCTTAGAAAAGAAGCCTAAAGTAGCTTTGTTTGAATCACCAAGCTTATTTACTTCAGGTAAATATGGAGAGGTTTCGTTGATAGCTTTAATTAGTACCATAAGTTAAATATTATTGATATAATGAACAAAAAAACTGAGTTTCCTTTCAATAAAGCAAGACGAGTTACAATTGAAGAAAATAAGAAATTTAGACAAGCTATTTATGAACAGTTTGGGATAAAGTTTAGAGAACAAAAAACAATCAAACAAGATGAAGATGATAAGAAATAAAGAAAACGCTGACTATTAATTATTTATCTTCATTCTCTACAGTTTTCAGTAATTATAATAAAGCTTTGATTGATTTTTTATCAGTTTGATGCGATCAAACTTCTGCGGATGTAGAGACTAACTCCTGCAAAATCTTCTCACTTTTTTCAAAACCGATAAACTCCTCTTCTTTTGCTTCTATAGCTTTTATACTTAACATTATATCTTCACAAAATTCTAAATAATCATCAATAGAATTATAAAACTCTTGAACAGCTTCTTCAATGGTTTCTCCTTGAAATGTAACCACGTCTTTAATATTAACAACACGACTAAAAAATATACCACTGTCAAGATCAATCTCAATATGACCTTGATAACCTTTATAACTCAATTTTTTTTGCATTTTTGTTCTTGAAATGATTAACCCTACATTATTTATTTTACCCTCAAACCCAGTCCTGTAGGGGTTTAATAGCATTCAAACAGTCTAACTTTAACTGTTGCGCAATAGAAAAACTGGGTACAGAGATTGAATGAACAAAATTATGGTTAAAACGCATCCTTAAAATGCAAAAATCGAATGCAAACTAACATTTTGTTACATTAGCTACAAAAATTCTCGTATTGTGAGGTTTAAATTAATGACAACTCGACCAAAAGGAGGGTTTTAATAGTGGTGCAGAGTACCCAACCTAAAAAGAAAGTAAAATTAAATAAATTTGAAAAGCTGAAAGCGGAAAAAGATGGACTCGATATCAAAGACCAACTAGAACACTTTGCCCAGATCGGTTGGCAGGCCATGGAAAAAACCGATCTCGAACTTCGCCTTAAATGGGTGGGCATTTTCTACCGTCCCGTCACCCCTGGCAAGTTCATGTTACGTCTGCGGATGCCTAATGGTATCCTCACCAGCGAACAAATGCGGGTTCTCGGCAATATTGTACAACGATATGGGGCGGATGGAAACGCTGATATCACTACCCGACAAAACCTGCAACTGAGGGGTATTCGTCTTGAAGACATCCCCGACATTTTTAACCGTCTCCAAGAGGTTAACCTGACATCTATGCAGTCCGGAATGGATAATGTCCGCAATATTACGGGTTCACCCATGGCCGGTTTAGATGCAGATGAACTGATCGACACCCGTGAGTTAGTACAGAAAGTACAGGACATGATTACTAATCACGGTCAAGGTAATTATGACTTTACTAACTTACCCCGAAAGTTCAATATTGCCATTGAAGGGGGAAGGGATAACTCGGTTCACGCTGAAATTAACGATATTGCCTTTGTTCCTGCTTACAAAAAGGGTGAATTAGGGTTTAATGTCGTGGTTGGTGGCTTTTTCTCTGCTACTCGTTGCGATGCTGCTATTCCACTCAATGCTTGGGTTCCCCCAACAGAAGAAGCAGTTGTTGAATTATGCCGTGCCATTTTAACCGTATTTCGGGATCATGGTTCAAGAGGCAACCGTCAAAAAGCCCGTCTTATGTGGTTGATTGACGAATGGGGCTTAAATAAGTTCCGTGAAGAGGTAGAAGGAGTATTAGGTTATAAACTGGAGACAGAAGCGGAAAAAGACGCTATTGACTGGGATAAACGGGATCATATTGGTGTATTCCCCCAAAAACAAACCGGTTTAAATTATGTAGGAATGCACGTCCCTGTGGGTCGTTTATACGCTGAGGATATGCTAGACTTCGCAAGAATGGCTGAAGTCTATGGAAATGATGAAATTCGCCTCACTGTTGAGCAAAATGTCATTATTTCTCATATTCCCGACGAAAACTTGGAGACATTTCTAGAAGAACCAATACTAGAAAAGTTTAGTATTAGTCCAAAACCATTACAAAGAGCCTTGGTTTCCTGTACAGGAGCGCAATTTTGTAGTTTTGCTCTAGTTGAAACCAAAAATCGTGCTGTAGCTTTGGCTAAGGAACTGGATGAAGCTTTAGAACTGCCCCAAACTGTCCGAATTCATTGGACAGGTTGTCCTAACTCCTGTGGCCAACCCCAAGTTGCAGATATTGGCCTCATGGGTACGAAAGTTCGCAAAGATGGCCAAACTGTCGAAGGTGTTGACTTGTATATGGGTGGAAAAGTCGGGAAAGATGCTCATTTAGGCACTTGTGTGCAAAAAGGTATCCCTTGCGACGACTTACTCCCTGTTTTGACTGATATCTTAATTGAAAATTTCGGTGCAAAACGTCGGTAACAATATGGGTTTAACAGTGTTAAACCCCTACGGAAACTAACTGTTCCCGTTCCCTATTCTCTAACACTTGACTTTCAATCTTATCTAACTATATCGAGAGGAAAACAATTAAAATGCTTGCAGAAATGTGGTCACTACGTGGAAGGTATAAAATACTCCACATGACATGGTTTGCCTTCTTTTTATCCTTTGTAGTCTGGTTTAACCTAGCACCATTAGCAACTCAGGTAAAAGCTGATTTTGGACTAGAAGTCAGCCAAATTAGAACCTTAGCTATCTGTAACGTCGCTTTAACCGTTCCTGCGCGTGTTATCATCGGAATGTTATTGGATCGCTACGGACCGAGAATTACCTATACATTATTGTTGATCTATGCAGCTATTCCCTGTTTAATCTTTGCGACGGCCCAAAGTTTCACCCAGTTAGTGATCGGACGATTAATGTTGGGTATTGTGGGTGCAGGGTTTGTTATCGGTATCCGCATGGTTGCAGAATGGTTCCCCCCCAAAGAAATAGGACTGGCCGAAGGTATTTATGGGGGTTGGGGTAACTTTGGATCTGCTGCTGCTGCTTTTACCTTACCCACCATCGGCGGATGGTTCGCTTTTGGCGCACTTTCCCCAGCAGGTGATCCCCTGCTCAACTGGAGGCTTTGCATCGCTGGAACGGGTATTATTGCTGCGCTGTATGGAATTTTATACTACAATAACGTCCAAGATCATCCCCCAGGAAAAATCTACCGTAAGCCCAAAAGTGCCAGAGGGATCGAAGTTACCACAAAGCGTGATTTTTGGTTCTTAATGGTGATGAATGCGCCTTTATCTGGCATTCTCATGGTGTTAGCTTGGCGGTTAACTAAAGTGGGTTTCTATGGTGTCAATACCATGTATCTTGTTTGGGCCTGTTTGATCGGTTTATATCTATTCCAAGCTTACAACTGTTGGGTGGTGAATAAAGATTTAATGACCGGGAAGAAGCAATATCCAGCTAAAGATCGTTATCGTTTCTCTCAGGTAGCTATTCTGGAATTAACCTATATTGTCAACTTTGGATCGGAGTTAGCGGTGGTTTCCATGCTACCCACATTCTTTGAAGGTACGTTTACCTTAACCCCGGCACAAGCAGGAATGATTGCGTCTAGTTATGCGTTTATGAACTTGATGTCTCGTCCGGGTGGTGGTTTAATCTCTGATAAGTTGGGCAGTCGTAAGAATACTATGGCTGTGTTAACTCTATGTATGGGTATTGGTTATCTGATGATGGGGACTGTTAGTAGCAGTTGGTGGCTACCTGGTGCGATTATTTTAACTATGGCCTGTTCATTTTTTGTGCAAGCTGGAGAAGGGTCAACTTTTGCCATTGTTCCCCTAGTAAAACGTCGTATTACTGGTCAAGTTGCTGGTAATGTGGGGGCTTACGGAAATGTGGGTGCAGTGGCTTATTTAACCATTTTTAGCTTGTTACCGGAATGGTTAGGAGGAGGCAAAGATCCCAGTCCAGCTATTATTGCTCAAGCTAATACGGCCTTTTTCCAGATAATGGGTATTATGGCGGTTATTGTGGCCTTTTTATGCTGGTTTATTCTTAAAGAACCGGAAGGATCTTTTGCTGAACACCATGAAGGGGAAGAAGAGGATCTCGGTTTATCTCCTGTTTCTATGATGGAAAGTGATGCTTCTTTTGATTCTATTTCTAGGGGTTAAGTAAATTTAACGATGTATGTGGGCTTAATAATATTAAGCCCCTACAAAGATTCCCTTGATTTTGACGTTATAATATGAGTAGGTATATTGTTTTGATGCCTTGTATTTACCAAAAAAGTTATATCAGCGAATGAATAATAAAAAAAGAGAAAAAACTCAAAAGGGCAATCCCCATAACCTCACAGTTAAACAACATTGTTTCCCAAAAAAAAGTATTGAAAGATTTGTCTCTGTAGAGAAAAAAGTTGATTTATATATAAAGACTGCTAATAAAAAAACGAGATTAAAAAGTGATAATTCAATTTTCTGTGCGGATAGATTCTGGAGTCATGGTGCAGAACACACTTATATGAAAACCATAGAAGATCAATACCAAAAATTGGCTGATAGACTTGTTGAAGCTAGTCAAAAAACATTAAATAACGAAGATCACAATATAAAGAACTATCAGGGAGAGATTTAACTTCTACTGCAATTCAATGGCAACTTTTTTATTACAGAGAATTTGTGAAAGACACTAATTCGGGAATAATAATAGCAAAAGAAGGTCAATTTATTGTTCCTGATAGCTTTGTGGATAATAGTGGATTTAAAGGGGTATTATAGCAATAGACAGGCTAGTTAGGACACATAAATTATATTTTAAGGGAACAGGGAACAGGGAACAGGGAACAGAAAAATGTCCTAATAGCTTTGGCGACTGCTATA
>JAAUYK010088984.1_pt1 | contig 20542 bp, 18 predicted proteins | sample 7278021 | NCBI WGS metagenome assembly JAAUYK01 (sample SAMN14350223, study PRJNA611818) | marine sediment metagenome | isolation source: surface marine sediment (1.8m) | place: French Polynesia: Moorea | collected 2018-08
CCGTCGACGCGCTCTTCGAGTCTCTTTCCGCCGAGTGCCGCGCGATCGTCGGCCCCGCGGCGCCCGGCCGGGAACTGCTGGAGCGGCGCGGCGCACTGATGCGCTACTGCGGCCAGGGGCACGAGATCGAGGTCGCCGTGCCGCCGGGGCCGGTGACGGAGGAGACGGCAGGAAAGCTGCGCGAGTCCTACGAGGCCCGCTATGTCGAGCTCTTCGGCCGCAGCCTGCCGGGCAACGAGATCGAGGTGCTGACCTGGAGCCTCCTGGTTTCGACCCCGCCGCCGGAACCGCTCCCCAACCCCGCCACGCCGGCGGCGGCGGCAGGGGCCGGGCGCCCTCCCGGCCAGGGAGACCTGCCGAGCTACTGGCGGCCCGACCTGCGCCCGGGCGCCGTCCTGGCCGGCCCCGCGCTGATCGTCGAGCCCCAGACCACCACGCTGGTGCCGGCGGGATTTAACGCGACGGTCGACGCCGGCGCCAACCTGGTGCTCGACCGGGAAGCCGAACCGCAGGTCGATTCGACGCAGGCCTCCGACCCGCTGCGCCTGCAGGTTCAGTGGAACCGCCTGCAGTCCGTCGTGGACGAGCAGGCCGGCGCCTTGATGCGAACCGCCTTCAGCCCGATCGTCCGGGAGTCCGGCGACCTCTCGGCGGGGATCTTCGACGTCGAGGGACAGATGCTGGCCCAGGCCGTGACCGGCACGCCGGGCCACGTCAACACCATGGCCTCGGCCTGCGCCAACTTCTTCGACGTCTTTCCACGCGATGGAATGCGCCCCGGCGACATCTACCTGACCAACGATCCCTGGCTCGGCTCGGGACACCTGAACGACTTCGTGCTGGTCAAGCCCTGCTTCCACGCCGGGCGCCTGGTCGGCTTCGCCTCCTGCACCAGCCACCTGGTCGACATCGGCGGCCACTGCCTGGGTCCGGACGGCAGCGACGTCTACGACGAGGGGCTCTACATCCCGCCGCTCGCGCTGGTCGCGCAAGGCCGGCTGAACGAGACGCTCATGGCGCTCATCAAGGCCAACTCGCGCAGCCCGCAGCAGGCCGAGGGCGACGTCCATGCGCTGATCGCCTGCTGCGAGGTCGGCGAACGGCGGCTCCAGGACATGATGCAGGAATTCGGCCTCGGCGACCTGGGAACCCTCTCGGCCCACATCTTGGAGACCTCGGAATGGGCGACGCGCGAGCGGATCGCGGCCTTGCCCGACGGGGTCACCCGGAACGCCATGACCGTCGACGGCTACGACTTCGAGATCACGCTCCGGGCCGAGCTGACGATCGCGGGCGGCGGACTGACGCTCGACTTCGCCGGCTCTTCGGGCCGCTCCGCCTTCGGCATCAACGTGCCGCTGAACTACGCCCAGGCCTACACGGTCTTCGGCTTGAAGTGCGCCATCGCCCCGGACATCCCGAACAACGCCGGCGCGCTCCGGCCCTTCGCAGTGGCCAGCCCGCCCGGCACGATCGTCAACGCGGCCAAGCCGGCGCCGGTCTGCTCGCGCCACATCGTGGGACAGCTGCTGCCCGACGTCGCGCTCGGCTGTCTCGCCGGGGTCCTGCCAGACCGGATCCCGGCCGAAGGGGCCGCCACGCTCTGGGACCTTCCGCTGCGCGGCGGCCCGGTTGACGGCGGCGGGGGCTTCACGACGGAGCTGGTGCACAACGGCGGCACCGGCGCGCGGCCGGGCAAGGACGGCCTCTCGGCGACCGCCTTTCCCAGCGGCGTCATGGGCAGCCTGGTCGAGATCACCGAGAGCGTGACGCCGCTCCTGGTTCGGCGGCGCGAGCTGCGGCCCGATTCAGGCGGCGCGGGGCGCTTCCGCGGCGGCCTCGGCCAGGTGATCGAGCTGGAGAGCGGCGACGGGCATCCCTTCACGTTCTTCGGCACGGTGGACCGGATCCGCTACCCGGCGCGCGGCCGGGCCGGCGGTGCGGCCGGCCTGTCGGGAGCCCTGCAGCTCGCCGGCGGGCCGGCTCTGCCGGGCAAGGGCGCCAGCACGGTTCCGCCGGACGGTCGGCTGGCGGTGCGGACACCGGGCGGCGGCGGGTGGGGCGACCCGCGGGAACGGCTGCCCGAGGCGGTTGCGCAAGACGTGGCCCGGGGCCTGGTGTCGCGCGCGGCCGCCCGGCGGGACTACGGCGTCGCGATCGACGAGAAGGGCGCCGTGGACGGCGCCGAAACGGCGAGACTGCGCAGCGGCGATACAGCGGCAAGGACGGAGCAGGAGAAGGAGCCGGCCGAATGATCGAGAGGAAGAGGTCGGAAGGCTGGCCGTCGCGCGGCCGGGCGCGCCTCGGCGTCATCGTGCCCATGTCGAACACCAACCTCGAACCGGACATGATGCTGCTGCGGCCGGAGGGCGTCTCGCTGCACTTCGCGCGGGCCGGCGGCTACGACCTGAACCGGGTGCCGGACTCGGACCAGATGCGCCGCTTCGCCGAGGCCTCGCTCGACGCGGTCCTGGCCCTGCTGCTGCCGGCCCGGCCCGACGTGCTGCTCTACGGCTGCACCTCGGCGACCCTGGCCAAGGGGCCGGACTTCGACCGCGCCTTCGCGGCCAAGCTCTCCGAACGCGCCGGCGCCCCGGCGGTGACCGCCGCCGGCGCGCTGGTCGAGGCGTTGAAGGATCTCGGCCTCGGGCGGGTCGGGTTCTGCTCGCCCTATACCGAGGCGCTGAACCGGGAGGCGGCCGGCTTTCTGACCGAGGCCGGCATCGAGGTGGTCGAACAGGCCTATGTCGGCGAGGACCTGGGCAACTACGGCCAGAGCGCGCTCGAGCCCGCGGCGGTCTTCGACCTGGGCCGGCGCGCCGACCACCCCAGGGCCGAGGCGCTCGTGCTGTCCTGCACCGACATGCGGGCGGTGGAGATCATCGAGCAGCTGGAGGCGGCGACCGGCAAACCGGTGGTCACCAGCAACCAAGCCCTCGCCTACGCCGCCATGAAGCGGCTGCCTTTCGAGACCGACCTCTCGCAGCTGCCCGGGCGGCTCTTCGCGCGGCCGGTCGAGGCTATTTGAGACCCGAGCTCAGCCCGCCGGTTTGCCTGCGGGCGCCAGCAGGCGGCGGTAGACCGGCCGGGCCACGAGCGGCAGGAGGTAGATCGGGATCTGCGCCATGGCGATGTAGAGCGCCAGGTCGGCCCCGAAGATGTCGCCGGTCAGGACCAGGATCAGCGCCGTGTTGCGGTTGCCGGTCGCGAGCCCGAGGCTGAAGGCCTGGTAGCGGCCGCGGCGCCAGAACACCAGCGCCCCCAGCACCTGGAAGCTGAGATTGAAGCAGACGGTGGCGAGCAGGAACAGCAGGACCGTGGCGGGTTCGGTGGCCAGGCGGGCGGCGACCCCGTCCATCATCGCCAGCGCCGCCAGCAGCAGGACCGCCACGCTGATGCCGTCGAGCGCCTCGGCGTGCCGCCTGAGAGCTGCCTCCTTCAGCCACCGGCGCAGCGCCCAGGCGGCGGCGAAGGGCAGGCCGACGTAGAGCAGGAAGCGCAGATAGAACGCGGCGAGGTCGACAAAGAGCTCGACGTCGAGCAGCCAGAGCAGCACCGGCGAGAGCGTCAACGGCAGGAAGAAGGTGGTGACCACGACCAGCACCACGGCGAGCGCGGCGTCGAGGCCGATCAGCTGCGCCTGGGTGACCGATCCGACCAGGGCCGGGGCGGCCGCGTTCAGCACCAGCGCCTGGGCGAGCCCGCTCGGCACGCCGGCCGCCGCCGTGAGCCCCCAGACCAGCACCGGGCAGAGTCCGAGATACCAGAGCGTCGCCACCGCCATGACCCCGGGCCGGCGCAGCGCGGCGAAGAGACCGGTCCAATCGAGCCGCAGCAGGGAGACGCCGAGCAGCAGGGCGACCAGCGGGCCGAGGGCGGGACGCAGCGCCGACGCCAGGTCCGGCGCGGCGATGCCGAGAAAGACGCCGCCGCCCAGGAAGAGCGGCGCGTGGCGTCCCAAGAAACGGAACAGGGGAGCTGGCATGATGAACCCGGGACTGACGTTCGTCAGCCTAATGCGCTAAGAGTGCCGGCTACAATCCTCGCGGGGGAGCGGAGAGGCGATGACGCTCGATCGGATCAAGGCTCTGGTCTTCGACACCTACGGCACGGTGGTCGATTGGCGCAGCAGCATCATGGCCGAGGTCGGGGCGCTCTCGGCCGCCAGGGGTCTGACAATCGACGCCGAGGCCTTCGCCCTGGCCTGGCGGGCCGGCTACAAGCCCAAGATGGACCAGATCCGCCAGGGCGCGCGGCCCTGGGCCGACAACGATATCCTGCAGCGGGAGCGCCTCGACGAGATCCTGCCCGACTTCGGCCTGGACTCCCTGAGCGAAGCCGAGCGCGCGGCCTTCTCGCTGGTCTGGCACCGCCTTACGCCCTGGCCCGATTCGGTCGCCGGCCTGACACGTCTGAAACGGAAGTTCGTGCTGGCGCCGCTCTCCAACGGCAGCTTCGCCTGCCTGACCAACATGGCGAAGCACACCGGCCTGCCTTGGGACGCGATCCTCTCGGTCGATCTCTGCCGGCACTTCAAGCCGGACCCGGAGACCTACCGCATGGCTTATAGCCTGCTGGGGCTGGACCCTGGCGAGGTCATGCTGGTGGCCGCCCACAACTACGATCTGCGGGCCGCCCGGGCCGAAGGGCTGGCCACGGCCTTCATCGCCCGTCCGACGGAATACGGCTTGGCCCAGAGCGAGGATTTCGAGGCGGAGGAGGCGTGGGACGCCGTCGAGGAGAGCCTCGAAGCCCTGGCCGACCAACTCGGCGTCTGACGGGAGAGTGGAGCGGGCGAAGGGAATCGAACCCTCGTCGTAAGCTTGGGAAGCTTCTGCTCTACCATTGAGCTACGCCCGCGCACTTCGCTCGTTATAGGCCACAAAGCGGCGCGCCGTTCAAGACGGCGTTGCCCCGTCACCCCGCGGGCCCTGCCACAATTCGACGGCAAATCGCCTTGATTCGGGCCATTGCGGCCGGGGAAGCGCCGGATTTGACCGCCATAGATTCCTTCGAACAAGGGACCGGCGCAGGCTTGAACCGCCCGCCGGCACCGGAAACGGATTTCGGAGGATCTGACGATGAAGCGCGCAAAACTCATGGGAACGGTGGCTCTGATGGCGCTCCTGGGCGGCTGCATGGGCAACCAGGTCGAGGCGCTGCGCGACGGCGCCGAGAGCGGCGGCGAGAGCTTCACCGCCGAGCTGAGCCGCGAGTACACGCAGCTCGCGCTCTACGAAGCGGAGGAAATGTACGACTGGATCGATGCCGACCGCTTCGCCGAGAAGGCGCTGCAGAGCGCCGGCGGCGAGGCCGTGGCGCCCGAGGCGGTCGAGGACTGGGCACTGCCCGAGGACAAGGAGCGCGAGCTCAAGGAGGCCCATAGCCGCCTTCTCGCGGTACTGGCCAAGGGTGGCGCGAAGAAGGCACCGCTGCCGGCGGCACGAACCCAGGCCGGCTTCGACTGCTGGATCGAGCAGCAGGAGGAGAACCACCAGCCGGCCCATATCGCCGCCTGCCGCGACATGTTCCTGGCCAACCTGAAGGCGGTCGAGGCCGCGCTCCAGCCCCCGGCGAAACTGGTGCCGGCGAAGGCGACGCCCGGGGCCGGCCCGGCCACGCGCTTCACGCTGCACTTCGATTTCGACAGCGACAGCCTGGACCAGGACGCCGTGCGGCTTCTGGAAAAGGCCGCCGACGCGGCCGCTGGGAACCAGTCCGTGACCATCGACGTCACCGGTCACGCCGACCGGGCCGGCGGCGAGGACTACAACCTGAGGCTCTCGCTCGGCCGGGCCAACGCGGTGCTCGAGGCCCTGACCGGCAAGGGCGTCGATCCGTCGCGGATCACGATCACGGGCCGGGGCGAGACCATGCCGGCGGTGGCGACCGAGGACGGGGCGAAGGAAGCGGCCAACCGCCGGGTCGAGATCGAGATCCGCTAGTGTGATGGTTCCGAAGTTTCTGTGATCGGTCTCGTTGCCCCCTCAGGCGCGCGTCGCCCCCCTCACCCCGGCCCTCTCCCCCTACTCGGGGGAGAGGGAGGGACCCGCGGTGCAGCCGTGGGAGGGTGAAGGGGGGCTGGCCGTCATGGTCACAGGCGACAGAATGGTTATCGGAGTTTCTCGATCAGGACACTAGTGTGATGAATGCTGAAGGATCTTTCGTTCCGGGGCAGGGTCCGCGTCGAGCCGTTCCGCCCCGGGACTGTGACTTTCTTGCAACCCAACGCGCACTATCTGTCCTGCGCGCTTGGACTGCCATTCCGAGGCAAGTACACTCTCCCGGCGGAGGCACCGCCGCCGATCCGCTGCCGAGAGCGACCCCGATGTACAGCGAGACCACCCGTGAGATCCAGGTGACGGTGAAGCCGATATTCCTGAAGGAACAGTCTTCGCCGAGCGACAACCACTACGTCTGGGCGTACCAGATCACGATCGAGAACCAGGGCCGGGAGACCGTCCAGCTTCTGACCCGCCACTGGCGCATCACCGATGGCATGGGCCGGGTGCAGGAAGTGCGCGGCGGCGGCGTGGTCGGCGAGCAGCCGGTGCTGGGGCCGGGCCAGGCCTACGAGTACACCAGCGGCACGCCCTTGACGACGCCGTCCGGCATCATGGTCGGAAGCTTCGGCATGGAGACCGGCGGCGGCGAGCGCTTCGACGTCGCGGTGCCAGCCTTCTCCCTGGACAGCCCCCACGAGATCACGCAGCTCAATTAGCGGCTGCTGGCGCAACCCCCTGATTCTAGATATATTTTATCGACAAGCCCCGGCCATGGGGACGGCAAGTTGCGCTGGCCTAGGCGGCACAAAGTGCTATGCTCCGGCCTCGGGGGAGGGGCTTTGAGGCCCGTGAACCGTGAGATCCGGCCAAGGACAAGACGAATGACGATGGAAAGCGGCGGCGCTTTGGCGGCGGAAGAGGAAGCGAACGACAAGGAACCTGCGGCCAGGGCCGCTGTGGCGCGCCCGAGCCGTGAAGAGGCCGAGCGGGCGGTCGAGGTCCTGATCCGCTGGGCCGGCGACGATCCGGGGCGCGAAGGTCTCCTCAACACGCCCGAGCGGGTGGTCAAGGCCTACGAGGGCTTTTTCGAGGGCTACCATCAGGACCCGGTGGCCCTGCTCGAGCGCACCTTCGAGGAGACCGACGGCTACGACGAGGTCGTCGCCCTGCGCAACATCCGCTTCGAGTCCCACTGCGAGCACCATATAGTGCCGATCATCGGGCGCGCCCACGTCGCCTATCTGCCCGACAAGCGGGTGATCGGCATCAGCAAGCTGGCGCGCGTCGTCGAGGCCTATGCCAAGCGGCTCCAGATACAGGAGAAGCTGACCACCCAGATCGCCAACACGATCAACGACGTGCTCAGGCCGAAGGGCGTCGCGGTGGTGATCGAGGCGGCTCATCAGTGCATGACGACCCGCGGGGTGCACAAGCCCGGCGTCTCCATGGTGACCAGCCGCATGCTGGGCCGGTTTCGCAGCGATCCCTCGACCCGCCGCGAGTTCCTCGCCCTGATCGGCTCCGACGCGGCCGCCGGCGGCCATTGGGAAAGCTAAAAAGGCCCGGCAGGGTGCTGAGAAACTGCTGAGCTCCTTCGACAAGGGGCGTCGATGGATCGCCATCCGCGACTCCCTGAAATCCGCATCTCTTCCGGTGAGGGCCGCTTCGCGACGGTTGCAAGGCGTCACGCCGCTCTCCATCATGGGCTCCTAGTGGTGGCCACGGGGGGTCGCTTCGCTTCGGGCGGTGCCGATCGGCCCGGCCCTGCTCTAACTCTTGATGCGGAGCGGATTCACGCTTTGAATCGGGGTCATGGCGTGATCTTCAAGGCGACCCGCTCCAGGCCCGAACGCCGGCGAGATCCCGCCTTCATGACGGCGCTCCCATGATCGACCTCCGCCCCATCGCCTTCGTGATCGGATTGCTGCTCGCGGTTCTGGCCGTGGCCATGCTGATCCCGGCGGTCGTGGACGCAATCATCGGCCACCCGGACTGGCAGGTCTTCACGGCCGCCTCCGGCGTGACGCTCTTCGTCGCCGGCATCATGATCTTTACCAGCCGTTCGGGCTGGTCCGGGTTCTCGCTGCGCCAGGCCTTCATCATGACCAACATGGCCTGGCTGGTCATCGCCACCTTCGGCGCCCTGCCTTTCGCCTTTTCCGAGCTGGAGCTCAGCTACACGGACGCCTTCTTCGAATCCATGTCCGGCGTGACCACGACCGGCTCGACGGTGATCACCGGCCTCGACTCGGCGCCGCCCGGCATCCTGCTGTGGCGCGCCCTGCTGCAGTGGCTGGGCGGCATCGGCATCATCGTCATGGCGGTGGCCATCCTGCCGATCCTGCAAGTCGGCGGCATGCAGCTGTTCCGCGTGGAGGCCTTCGACACCGACAAGGTGCTGCCGCGCGCCGCCCAGATCGCCGGCGCGATCGCCATCGTCTACGTCTTCCTGACCGGTCTGGCGGCAACGGTCTACTGGGCGCTCGGCATGACCGGCTTCGAGGCCGTCGCCCACGCCATGACCTCGATCGCGACCGGCGGTTTCTCGACCTCGGACCTCTCCTTCGGCCGCTTCGAATCGCCCGCCATGCACTGGGCCACCAGTCTCTTCATGGTGCTCGGCAGCCTGCCCTTCGTGCTCTATCTGCGCGCCGCGCGCGGCAATCTCACGGTCTTCTGGCGCGACAGTCAGGTCCGGGTCTTCTTGGCCATCCTGCTGGTTGCGATCGCCCTGACCGCCTACTGGCTCTGGAACCGCGAGGTCATGGGGCTCGGCGCGGCGCTGCGCTACAGCACCTTCAACGTGATCTCGATCATGACCGGCACGGGCTACGCCTCGGCGGATTTCGGCCAGTGGGGCAACTTCGTGCTGATCATCATGTTCCTGCTGATGTTCGTCGGCGGCTGCGCCGGCTCGACAACCTGCGGCATCAAGATCTTCCGCTTCCAGGTGCTCTACCAGGCCGCCCGGGTCCAGCTGAAGCGCCTGATGCAGCCGAACGGCGTCTTCATCCCCTACTACAACAACCGGCCGATCCCGGAGGCCGTCGCCGCGTCGGTCATGGGCTTCTTCTTCCTGTTCATCGTTTCCTTCGCCGTCCTCGCCGCCCTCCTGGGCCTGATCGGGCTCGACCCCATAACCGCGCTTTCCGGCGCCGCGACCGCGATCGCCAACGTCGGGCCCGGTCTCGGCGACATCATCGGCCCGGCCGGCACCTTCGCGCCGCTGCCCGACGAGGCCAAGTGGCTGCTCTCGGCGGGCATGCTGCTGGGCCGGCTGGAACTCTTTACCGTCCTGGTCTTGCTGGTGCCCAGCTTCTGGCGAGCATAAGGACTCTTTCGACATGAGCGGCAGCCGCTACAGCCCCGTAGAGATGATCGAGAAGCTGGTCGGCTTCGACACGGTTTCGGCCAGGTCGAACCTGGCGCTGATCGGCTTCGTCGAGGACTACCTTGCCGGCCACGGCGTCGAGAGCCGGCGCATCGCCGGCGCCTTCGAGGAGAAGGCCAACCTCTACGCCACGATCGGACCCGACATCCCCGGCGGCGTCGTGCTCTCGGGCCACAGCGACGTGGTGCCGGTCGAGGGCCAGCCCTGGTCGCGCGATCCCTTCACCCTGGCCGCCCGGGACGGCCGGCTCTACGGCCGGGGCACGGCCGACATGAAGAGCTTCCTCGCGGTCGCCCTGGCGCTGGTGCCCGACGCCCTGGCCGCCGGCCTCAAGGTGCCGCTGCACCTCGCCATCTCCTACGACGAGGAGGTGAGCTGCGGCGGCGCCAAGGAGATGATCGCGGATATCACCGCCAACCTGCCGATGCCGCGGATCGTGATCATCGGCGAGCCCAGCGAGATGCAGCTGATCAACGCGCAGAAGGGGATCTTCAGCTTCGAGACCCTGGTGACCGGCAAGGAGGCCCATTCCAGCCAGCCGCAGCGCGCCGGCAGCGCCGTCATGGCGGCGGCAGAGCTGGTAACCTTCCTGGGCCAGCTGGCCGAGGAGCGCCGCGCGAGCCCGCTCGACGACCGCTTCGAGCCGCCCTTCACCACCTTCAACGTCGGCGTGATCGAGGGCGGCACGGCGATGAACATCGTCCCGCGCCACGCCCGCTTCATCTGGGAGTTCCGCATGGTGCCGGGCGACGACAGCGAGGCCATCTTGGGGCGCTTCGAGCGGGCGGTGGCGGAGACCGTGCTGCCCAAGCTGCGCCGCCACGCCCCCGAGGCCTCGATCGAGACCCGGCGCGGCGTCCAGGTTCCGGCGCTGCGGCCCGAAGCGGAGTCGCCGGCGGAAGACCTGGTCCGTTTTCTGACCGGCGCCAACCGGGCCGGCGCCGTCTCCTATTCGACCGAGGGCGGGCTCTACCAGGAGGCCGGCTTCTCGACGGTGATCTGCGGGCCGGGCTCGATCGATCAGGCCCATCAGCCCGACGAGTACATCACGCTGGCGCAGGTCGAGGCCTGCGAGGCTTTCCTGCGCCGCCTGATCGCCTGGTCCGCCGCAAACCAGCCACGCACCGGGTGACCTTCGAGGTCGCCCCGACTATGATCGGGCGAAGACGGGCCGACGGGACGCGAGCATGCAGGACGAAACACAGGCGGTTCTGAACGAATACCGGGACAGCATCGACAACATCGATGCCGCCCTGGTGTTCCTGCTGTCGGAGCGCTTCAAGATCACCAAGAAGGTCGGCCTCTACAAAAAGCGGGCGAACCTGCCGCCGGCCGACAAGGAACGGGAGCGCTACCAGGTAGCCCGCCTGCGGGAGCTGGCCAAGACGGCCAAGCTCGACCCGGACTTTACCGAGAAGTTCCTCAACTTCATCATCCTCGAGGTGATCCGCAACCATGAGGAGATCCGCGGCGGCTGACGCGGGCGGGCTGAAAGGCTTCGAGAGCCGCACTCGTACGTACTTGTGAGGTTCCCGGCGGAGAGTCGCCCCACTCAGCCGGTGACCGCGATCATGGCCTCGGCGACGGCGATGCTCTGCTCGGCGGCCTTGCGCGCGGCCTCGTCGGTGGCGTCTTCCAGGTCTTCGCGGGCGTCCTTGAGCTGCTGCTCGGCGGCCGCCCGGTCGATTTCCGCGACTAGCATGGCTTGCTCCACCAGCACGGTGCAGCGCGCCGGGGTCACCTCGGCGAAGCCGCCGGCGACGAACAGCCGCTCCTTGATCCCGCCGCCGTCGTGTACCGCGATCACGCCCGGCCGTACTGCCGAGATCATCGGCGCGTGCTTGACCAGCACGCCGAAGTCGCCTTCGGCGCCCGGCACGACCACCATGTCCACGTGATCGGACAGCTGGAGCCGTTCCGGCGATACCAGTTCGAAGGCGAGCTTTTCCTGGACCATGCTCGGTGCTCCCGTCCAGCGTCCCGGCTCAGGCCGCCTCGGCCGCCATCTTGCGGGCCTTCTCGACCGCCTCGTCAATCATGCCGACCATGTAGAAGGCGGACTCCGGCAGGTGGTCGTAGTCGCCGGCGCAGATGCCCTTGAAGCCCTTGATCGTCTCGTCGATCGAAACCAGCACCCCCGGCGTGCCGGTGAAGACCTCGGCCACGTGGAACGGCTGCGACAGAAAACGCTGGATCTTGCGCGCCCGGGCGACCACCAGCTTGTCGTCTTCAGAGAGCTCGTCCATGCCGAGGATCGCGATGATGTCCTGCAGCGCCTTGTAGGACTGGAGGATCCGCTGCACCTCGCGGGCGACCTGATAGTGTTCCTCGCCGACCACCGAGGGGTCGAGGATCCGGCTCGTCGAGTCGAGCGGATCGACCGCCGGGTAGATGCCGAGCTCGGCGATCTGCCGGGACAGCACCGTGGTCGCGTCCAGGTGGGCGAAGGAAGTCGCCGGCGCCGGGTCGGTCAGGTCGTCGGCCGGCACGTAGATCGCCTGGACCGAGGTGATCGAGCCCTTCTTGGTCGAGGTGATGCGCTCCTGCAGGGCGCCCATGTCCGTTGCCAGGGTCGGCTGATAGCCCACCGCCGAGGGGATCCGCCCGAGCAGCGCCGAGACCTCGGAGCCGGCCTGGGTGAAGCGGAAGATGTTGTCGACGAAGAACAGCACGTCCTGGCCTTCCTCGTCTCGGAAGTACTCGGCCTGCGTCAGGCCGGTCAGGCCGACCCGGGCGCGGGCGCCCGGCGGCTCGTTCATCTGGCCGTAGACCAGGGCGGCCTTGGAGCCCGGCTCGCCGGGCTTGATGACCCCGGACTCGATCATCTCGTGATAGAGGTCGTTACCCTCGCGCGTCCGCTCGCCGACGCCGGCGAAGACGGAGTAGCCGCCGTGCGCCTTGGCGACGTTGTTGATCAGCTCCATGATCAGCACGGTCTTGCCGACCCCGGCGCCGCCGAACAGGCCGATCTTGCCGCCCTTGGCGTAGGGCGCCAGCAGGTCGACCACCTTGATGCCGGTAGTCAGCACCTCGGACTCGGTCGACTGCTCGACGAACTGGGGCGCCGGCTTGTGGATCGGTGACTTGGACTTGGCAGTTATCGCGCCGAGCTCGTCGATTGGCTCGCCGACCACGTTCATGATCCGCCCCAGGGTGTCGGGACCGACCGGCACCTCGATCGGGGCACCGGTGTCCTTCACCTCTTTGCCGCGCACCAGACCTTCCGTCGAATCCATGGCGATCGTGCGCACCATGTTCTCGCCCAGGTGCTGCGCCGCTTCGAGGACGAGGCGCTCGCCGGCGTTCTCGGTCTCGAGCGCGTTCAGGATCGGCGGCAGGTCGCCTTCGAACTGGACGTCAACCACCGGACCCATCACCTGGGTGATCTTGCCGACGAGGTTCTTTGCCATGGCCTACGCTCCTCAGTATCCTTCGGTCCGTCCGTCCGGGCCTACATTGCTTCCTTGGCGGAGATGATCTCGATCAGTTCGCCCGTGATCGCCGCCTGCCGGGTCCGGTTATAGACCAGAGTCAGGCTGGCGATCATATCGCCGGCGTTGCGGGTCGCATTGTCCATCGCGGTCATGCGCGCGCCGTGTTCGCTTGCGTTGTTCTCCAGACAGGCCCTGAAAACCTGCACCGCGATGTTATGCGGCAGCAAGTCGGCCAAAATTTCCTGTTCGTCGGGCTCGAAATCGTAGACACCGGCCGGTCCGGCGGGCGCGGGCTCGTCCGTCGCCACGCTCGGGGCGAAGGGAATGAGCTGCTGCGCCGTGACGACCTGGGTGATGGCGGATTTGAACCGCGCATAGATCATGGTGCAGACGTCGAACTCGCCGGCCTCGAACATCGCCGTGATGCGCTCGGCGATCTCCAGGGCGGTGTCGAAGGTCAGCGTCGGCCTAGCCACGTCCTCGATGGTATCGACGATCAGGTTCTCGAAGTCCCGCTTGAGCTGATCCCGGCCCTTGCGGCCGACGCACAGCAGCTTGACCGTCTTGCCCTGTTCCTGGAGCTTGAAGATGCGGCGCCGCGCCTCGCGCACGTTGGCGGAGTTGAAGCCGCCGCACAAGCCGCGATCGGCCGTGCCGACCGCCAGCAGGTGAACCTGGTCCTTGCCGGTGCCGCGCAGAAGCGCGGGAGCCCCTACGTTTTGGGCTGCGGCGGCAGCCAGCGAACCCAGCATGCGTTCCATCCGCTCGGCATAAGGGCGAGAGGCCTCGGCCTGCTCCTGAGCGCGGCGCAGCTTGGCCGCGGCCACCATCTTCATCGCCGAAGTGATCTTCTGCGTCGACCTGACGCTGGCGATGCGGACCCGAAGCTCTTTCAGGTTAGACATGGCGCGCGGCTCGACTCCCTTTCAACGTGCTGCGGCTCAGGCGAAGGTCGCCGCGAAGTTGTCCACCAAGGCGGTCAACTCCTTGTCCACGTCTTCGTTCAGCTCGCCCTTCTCGCGAATAGAGGCGAGGATTCCCTGGCCCTTGTCGCGCAGCTCGGCCAGCAAGCGCTGCTCGAACTCCGTCACCCGCTCCACGTCGACCTTGTCGAGGTAACCGCGCACGCCGGAGAAGATGACGCAGACCTGCTCCTCGACCGGCAGCGGTTGATACTGCGGCTGCTTGAGGATCTGTGTCAGCCGGGCGCCACGCGCCAGCAGGCGCTGGGTCGAGGCGTCGAGGTCCGAGGCGAACTGGGAGAAAGCCTCCATCTCGCGGAACTGGGCCAGCTCCAGCTTGATCGTGCCGGCCACCTTCTTCATCGCCTTGATCTGGGCCGAGGAACCAACGCGGGACACCGAGAGTCCGACGTTCACAGCCGGACGCACGCCCTTATAGAACAGCGCGGTCTCGAGGAAAATCTGGCCGTCGGTGATCGAGATGACGTTGGTCGGAATATAGGCTGAGACGTCGCCCGCTTGGGTCTCGATCACCGGCAGCGCGGTCAAGGAGCCGGCGCCTTGCTCGTCGCTCAGCTTGGCCGCACGCTCCAGCAGGCGAGAGTGCAGGTAGAAGACGTCTCCCGGGAAGGCCTCGCGCCCCGGCGGGCGACGCAGCAGCAGAGACATCTGCCGGTAGGCGACGGCCTGCTTGGAGAGGTCGTCGTAGACGATCACCGCGTGCATGCCGTTGTCGCGGAAGAACTCGCCCATGGTGCAGCCGGTGTAGGGGGCGAGGTACTGCAGCGGCGCCGGCTCGGAGGCCGTGGCCGCGATTACGATGGAGTATTCAAGCGCGCCCTTGTCTTCCAGCGCCTTGACGATCTGGGCCACGGTGGATCGTTTCTGGCCGATCGCGACGTAGATGCAGTAGAGCTTCTTCGACTCGTCGTCGCCCGCGTTCACGTCCTTCTGGTTGATGAAGGTGTCGAGCGCGATCGCGGTCTTGCCGGTCTGCCGGTCGCCGATGATCAGCTCACGCTGGCCGCGGCCAACCGGGATCAGGCTGTCGATCGCCTTGAGACCGGTCTGCATCGGCTCGTGCACCGACTTTCGCGGGATGATCCCCGGCGCCTTGACGTCGACCCGGCGGCGCTCGCCGCCCTGGATCGGGCCCTTGCCGTCGATCGGGTTGCCCAGCGCATCGACGACCCGGCCGAGCAGGCCCTTGCCGACCGGCACGTCGACGATGGCGCCGGTCCGCTTGACCGTGTCGCCCTCCTTGATCGCGCGGTCGTCGCCGAAAAGCACGATGCCGACGTTGTCGACCTCGAGGTTCAGGGCCATGCCCTTGATGCCGCCCGGGAACTCGACCATTTCGCCAGCCTGAACGTTGTCTAGCCCGTAGGCGCGGGCGACGCCGTCGCCTACCGAAAGAACCTGGCCGACTTCCGCGACGTCGGCCTCGGTGCCGAAGTTCTCGATCTGGTCTTTCAGAATTGCGGAGATTTCCGCGGCGCGGATGTCCATCACCCGACCCCTTTCATGGCGAACTGTAGTTTTTCGAGTTTCGTGCGCAGGGAGCTATCCATCATGCGGCTGCCGACCCGAACGACGAGCCCGCCGATCAGCGCGGGATCGACCTTGAGGTCGACTTCGACCTTGCCGCCGACGATCTTTTTCAGCGCGGCCGACAGCGCGGTCTCCTGTTCCTTGGTGAGCTCGCGCGCGGCGGTGACGTGCGCCGTGACCTCACCGCGGCGCCGCGCAAGCTCGCGCAGATAAGCGTCGATCATGGCCGGCAGGGCGAAGAGGCGGCGGTTGCCGGCGACCACCAGTACGAAGCGCCGGCTCAGGTCGCTGATCCCCGCCTTGTCGAGGATCGCCCCCATGGCCTTGGCCTGCTCGTCCCGGTCGTAGAGCGGGCTGCGGATCAGGGTCCGAAGCGCCTCGCTCTCGTCGATGAGTTTGTTGAAGGCGCGCAACTCGTCGGCGACGGTGTCGAGTTGCTTGGCGCCGTCGGCCAACTCGAACAGCGCCGAGGCGTAGCGCCCAGCAAGACCGCTCTCGCTCGTCGTCTCCCCAGCCAAACCTCTTCCCCAAGCATATACTGAGCCGACCGTCGGACGGGCGGTGGCGTGAAGACGCCGGAACTGAATGGATCGTCGACCGCCGGGTTGCCCCCACCTCCTCTGAGCGCGATCCCCTCCCAGAGGCGCAACGGTGGTATCATAGCCGCTCAAGGCGCGCAAGCCGAGTCGCGGCGGATTTCACGGCGCCGAGCGGCCCGGAAAGCCGCGTTCGCCCCAGCGCTTGCGCCGCTTCCGGCGACTTGCAAGAGTGCCGTCGGTTCACCCGGACAAGAGGCGAAGATGACCGAGCCGTCGCGGCCGGCCCGCGGCTTTCCGCGAAGCGAGTTCGAGGCCCGTGCGGCGCGCGCCCAGGCGCTCATGACCGAGGCGGGCCTCGACGGGCTGCTGGTCACGATCAAGGCCAACGTGCGCTACTTCAGCGGCTTCGATTCCCAGTTCTGGGAGAGCCCGACCCGGCCCTGGTTCCTGCTTGTGCCCCGGCAAGGCGCGCCGGTCGCCGTCATCCCCGAGATCGGCGCGCCGGGCATGGCCGCGACCTGGGTCGAGGACATCCGGACCTGGCCGGCCCCGGTGCCCGAGGACGACGGTGTCAGCCTGCTGGCCGCAGCGATCGAGGCGCTGCCGCGCCGCTTCGGCCGGATCGGCGCCGAACTGGGCCCCGAGACCGCGCTGCGCATGCCCGCGGCCGACTTCGAGCGGGTGCGCCGGGCCGTGGCGCCGCGCGAAGTCGCCGACGGCTCCGCCATCATCCGGCGCCTGCGCATGATCAAGTCGCCCGCCGAGATCGCCCGCATCCGGCACATCTGCCAGCTCGCAAGCGACGCCTTCGAGGCGCTGCCGGCCCGTCTCGGCGCCGGCGACAGCGAGCGCGAGGCCTGCCGCAAGCTGCGCCTGGAGCTGATCGGCCGAGGCGCCGACGACACGCCCTACGTCATGGGCGCCTCGGGGCCCGGCGGATACGACAACATCGTCATGGGCCCGACCGACCGGGTGCTCGGTCCCGGCGACCTTCTGATCATCGACACGGGCAGCGTGTTCGACGGCTATTTCTGCGACTTCGACCGCAACTTCGCCTTCGGGCCGCCGGACGATGCCGCGCGCCGCGCCCACGATGTGGTCTATCGAGCGACCGAAGCCGGGATCGCCGCGGCCAGGCCCGGCGCCACGACGACAGAGGTCTGGCGGGCCATGGCCGCGGTGCTCGAGGTCGGCGGCTCGATCGGCAACAACGTCGGCCGCCTCGGTCACGGCCTCGGGCTCGAGATGACCGAGCCGCCGTCGAACCGCCCCGGCGACGACACGCCGATCGAGCCCGGCATGGTGCTGACCATCGAGCCCGGCATGCTCTTCGCCCCCGGCCGGATGATGGTCCACGAGGAGAACCTGGTGGTCACCGAGGACAGCAACGCGCTCTTGACCCGCCGCGCCCCGCCGGAGATGCCGGTGATTCCGATCTGACGGCCCGCAGGACCAGGGGACCGCGATGTCGAATTGTCCAAGACACGGCAGCGGCGACAGGCTCGCCCGGTGGCGCCCGTGGCTCGCCGCCCTTCTGCTGGTGCCGGCGTCAGCCGGTGCGGCGGTGGCGCGGGACCTCTGCGCCGAGATCGCCCCCTTGATCGCCCTGGCGTCAAGCCCCGCGGACCCGGAAAGCCGGGGAGCAAGCAGCGCCGAGGTTGCCAGGCTCGGCGAGGCCTCATGCCGGGTGGTGACCCGGCCGAGCGGCGGCATCTCCTATTGCACCTGGACCTTCCCTTACCGCTCGGACGAAGCCGCGGCGGCCTTCGAAGATTTCGCCGATCAGCTGGAGAGCTGCTTTAAACCCGAGGCGGCACAAGGGGGCGGGCCGGGCGTGAACCACCCCGACAGCTACGCACAGCACCGCTACACCGCCGGGCCTGCGTCGATCAGCCTCTCGCTCAAGGACAAGGCCGCCCTCGACAGCACCTACGTCTCCGTCATCGTCTCAGGCAGGAAGTGACGGAAAGATTCCTACCCGGTTACACGGGCGGGGGCGCGGTTCGGCACAAGAAAACCGGGCGCCGATCCACTCGGCGCCCGGGGTTGTTCGAGGGAAAGGGCTTGCGCCCGGTTACGGCGTCATCACCAGGATTTCGACGCGCCGCTCGCTCTGCCTTTGCGAGTCGGTCAGCAGCTTGCCGATCCAGTCGTCGTCGCCGTAGGCCTGGCCGCGCGCGACGACCTGGTAGGTGTTGTCCTTGAGGCCGGCGCTCTTCAGGAAGTCGGCGACCGCCTCGGCCCGCCGCATGGCGAGCTTCTTGTTGTAGTCCTCGTTGCCGACCCGGTCGGCCATCCCGAGGACGCAGATCTCGGCGCCGGGATTGCCGGCGAAGCGCTCGGCCAGCGCGGTCAGGACCTTCTGGTCTTCCATGCTGATCTCCGAGGAATCGAAGGCGAAGTTGACCACCTTCGGCGATTGAACCTGGCTGCCGGGCATGCGCTTGCAGTCCACGGCCTGGGCCTCGGCGTCCTGAGAAACCAGGAACGACGCGACGGCGAAGGTGGCCAGGACGGCGATAACGCCCGTCTTGATCCTTATCGACATTGGCTTACTCTCCTCTGGGTGCGTTCTTGTTGAGAAAGAGCGCTGCTTCGCCCCACTTGCGAACACTTGCCCCTAAGTTGACGCGGCGCGTTGATTTGAATCAAGCTTTTCCGCGGGCGGGCGATAGCTCGCCGTCACCCTGGCCCGGTGCTTGTCTTGCGCATGGTCACGCGCGGCGTCCAGTTGCGCGGAAGACTCTCTAAGGGCTTGCGGATCACCTGGAATCCGGCGCGGCGGAACAGGGCTTCGGTGCCGAAGTAGGCATTGTCGTCGCCGGTTCGCGCGTCGCCGGCGCGGGGATAGGCCTCGACCGCCGGCGCGCCCTGCTGGAAGGCATAGGCCGCCGCCGCCTCGATCAAGGCGACCGCGACCCCGCGGCCTCGCGCAGTCTTTCGAACCGTGATGCAGGGGATGACCCAGACCTCCAGCTGGTCGACCCGCGGCGTCGCCCGCGATGCGTCCACCCGCCCGAGCTCGCCGCGCGGCGCGACCGCGACCCAGCCGACGGGCTCCTCGCCCTCGAAAGCGAGCAGGCCCGGCGCCCGTGCCCGTCCCGCCAACTTCGCCATGGCGGCCTTCCTGCGGTGGCTGCCAGGGCCCGAACCGGGCAAGGCCTTGATCTCCGCGTCGGTCAGGCGCGGGTGCATGCACCAGCAGCTCCCGCCCCAGCTGCCGCGCACCACGGTGGCGAAGGAATCCAGCAGCGCGGGGGTCAGGGGGCGGAAAGAAAGCGCGATATCGGTCACGACGAGCAACTCAAAGAAAACTATAGGGGTCGATGTCGATCTGCAGGCGGACCTGGCCGGGCAGCTCGAGCGGCGCCAGCCAGGGGCGCAGGACGCCCTGGGGCGCGATGTCGCGGCGGGTGCGGATCAAGAAGCGGCGCCGGTGGCGGCCGCGCAGGATCGCGAAGGGCGCGGGCGCCGGCCCCAGGATGTCGACACCCTCGAGGTGGGGGCGCGTGCGGGCGAGGCGGCGCGCGACCTCGTCGACCTGGCGCGCGTCGGGACCCGAGAGGATCAGTGCGGCGAGGCGCGCGAAGGGCGGCATGCCCGCCAGCTTCCGGCACTCGGCCTCGACCTCGAGGAAGCGGTCACGGGCGTCGGGCGCCTGCGAGGCCAGCGCCTGCATCACCGGATGCTCGGGATCGCTGGTCTGGATCAGCACGCGGCCCGGGCGCTCGGCGCGTCCCGCGCGCCCGGCCACCTGGTGCAGCAGCTGATAGGTGCGCTCGGCTGCCCGCAGGTCGCCGCCGGCCAGCCCCAGGTCGCCGTCGACCACGCCAACCAGGGTGAGCAGGGGGAAGTGGTGGCCCTTGGCGATAATCTGGGTGCCGATCAGGAGATCGACCTCGCGCGCCTGGATCTGCTCGATCAGGGCCTGGGCCGCCGCCGGCCCCGACAGGCTGTCGCTCGAGACCAGCAGGCTGCGCGCCTCGGGAAACAGCAGCGCCACCTCTTCGGAAAGACGCTCGATACCGGGGCCGCAGGCCGCCATGCTGCCTTCGGCACCGCAGTTCTCACAGGTCTGGGGCGCCGGCGCCCAGTAGCCGCAATGGTGGCACTGCAGGCGGCCCGCCAGGCGGTGCTCGACCAGCCAGGCGGTGCAGTTCGGGCAGCCGAGGCGGTGGCCGCAGGCGCGGCACAGGGTGAGCGGCGCGAAGCCGCGGCGGTTGAGGAAAAGCAGCACCTGCTCGCCGGCGGCAAGGGTCTCGGCAACCGCCTGGCGCAGCGCCTTGGAGAGCCAGCTCTGGTGCGCCCCGGGCGGCGCCCCTTCCGGCGTCTCGAGGCGCGGCGGCGGGTCCTTGCGCAGGTCGATCAGCGTGACCGCCGGCAGCTCGGCGGCGCCGTGGCGCGACGGCAGGTGGACGCTGGCGTAGCGCCCGGTCCTGACGTTGGTGACGGTCTCCAGCGAAGGCGTCGCCGAGACCAGGACCACCGGGCGGTTCAGGGTGCGGGCCCGGACCACGGCCATGTCCCGGGCGTGGTAGATGACGCCGTCCTCCTGCTTGAAGGCGGCGTCGTGCTCCTCGTCGACCACGATCAGGCCGAGCTCCGGGAAGGGCAGGAAGAGCGACGAGCGCGCGCCGACCACGATGCGCGCCTCGCCCAG
>JAAUYK010029340.1_pt1 | contig 20539 bp, 20 predicted proteins | sample 7278021 | NCBI WGS metagenome assembly JAAUYK01 (sample SAMN14350223, study PRJNA611818) | marine sediment metagenome | isolation source: surface marine sediment (1.8m) | place: French Polynesia: Moorea | collected 2018-08
CGCCGACTGCCATTTTAACCTCGGGAACCTCTACTTGAAGACGAGGCGATCGGAGTTAGCGAGCTCCGCCTTTCAAACGGCCATCGAGCAGCGGCCGAGACACAAGTCGGCGTGGAGCAATTTGATCATGCTCCTCGATGAGGAAGGGAGATTCGCGGAGGCGACGGCTGCTGCAGCTGAGGCCATTGCGATTTTACCCGAGGTGGCAGAATTCCACTTTCACCTCGCCAATGTGCTGGGAAAGCAAGACAAATTTGAGGAGGCGGAAGAGCAGTACTTGCGCGCCAAGTATCTGCAGCCGAATTTGTCTCTGTACGAGGGAAACCTGGGTGTTCTCTATCATCGTTGGAAGCGCTACAAAGACGCGGCGGCTGCGTACAAGAGAGCTCTCTCCATAGACCCCAACAATTTCAGCTCCAAGAGGAATTTGGAAAGCCTTAGAGGTCTATACTAAGTGCCATTTTGCGAATGAAGATCCTCAAAATCTGGAAACGTCATGCATGATGCATATGAGGTTTTTTTTTTATTTTTGTATTAGTAGAAATATAGAAGCTTGCGTAACACTCAGACCTTCTTCACGATCTGCACCACGTCCTCGTCGTTCAGCGGGTGGTCTTTGCCCACCTTTTGCGGTTGGTGCTTCACAGAGGAGCCCCACACCAGGGCGTACTTGAACTCCTTCAAGATCGACCGATGGATCTTGTTGCAGAAGTCCTCCAGGGTGCACTTGTCCGTCTGCAGCACCACGGGCGCCTCGTAGTCTGGCAGCTGTCCCTTAGGCTTGGTGTAAATTCTGACCAGCTTCAAGTACTCCCAGAGCTTCTCCAGGAGGCTGTCATAGTTCCACTTGTGGTGGGCAGAGATGGGCACGCAGTGTGGGATGTCGCAGATGATGTCGAGCTCCTCCACAGAGATCTGGTCAATCTTGTTCAGCAGGTAGATGCAGGGGATGTAGGAGCGGTTGCCCTCCACGACGTCTATCAGGTCGTCAGCTGTGGCGTCGTACCGGAGCGTGATGTCGGCGTTGTGAATTCTGTACTCAGAAAGGATCGTCTTGACGAGGTCCAGGTCGAGCTCAGACTGCGGCACCAGTGTCTGCAGATTCAGACCGCCCTTCTCCTTCCGCTTGAAAATGATGTTGGGCGGCGTCTTGTTCAGCCGGATGCCGAATCCCTCCAGCTCCTTCTCAATTATTTTTTTGTGCTGCAGTGGCTTGAGGACGTCGAGCACGATGAAGATGAGGCTGCATGTGCGAGCCACAGCGATGACCTGCCTTCCTCTGCCCTTGCCGTCCTTGGCGCCCTCGATGATGCCGGGCAAGTCAAGCAGCTGGATCTTGGCGCCCTTATACTTGATGCACCCCGGCACTGTGGTCAACGTCTGGGATAAAAGACGCTCGTTTTAGCTCTATAGTCTATACCTACTCGTAATTAGTTAATTTCTTACCGTGAACTCGTACGCCGCCACCTCCGAGTAGACGCCGGCCAGGTTGCTGAGCAGTGTGGACTTTCCCACCGATGGAAACCCTATGAATCCGATCCTCGCGTCTCCCGTCTTCGCGACCTCGAAGCCCTCCTGCGTTCCGCCGCCCTGCGACTTGGGCGTGATCAGCTCCCTGCGCAGTTTGGCCAACTTCGCCTTCAGCATGCCCAGATGGCCGGCGGTCGCCTTGTTCTTCTGCGTGCGGGCCATCTCCGCTTCGATCTCGGCGATCTTGTCCAGTATCGTCGACATGGTGGCGACTTTAATATAGGTGGCAAAAATGCGAACAAATATTGTTGTTCAACTATGTATAATTCGTCGTCTATAGTTCCGTCAGCCTCACGTTTCGAGGAGCGGTACTGTGACTGCAGCTGTCGTAGACGGAGACGTGTATAGAGAGTGACCAGATGTGTATCAGAAAGTATCACAAAAAAGTCAAAGCCTTGACGGCACGAAATGGAGAAAAGAAAATGATCCCATAAAACAATAGAATGTGTGTTTCTTCAACAGTCAAAGGTCATTTATTAGGATAACCATTGGCTAGATTTTTTTCTCATTCACCGCCTTAATATCATTTTCTTTTCCCCCCGCTTTGGCGCCCTTTTCCTTCTTCCAATCGGCACTTTCTTTCGTCCGTCCGACTCCGACGTCCGTCCGTCCGTGTCGTTCGTTTCCCGCAACTACAAAGAACAACGAAGGCACGCAAGAGAGACGACCCGAAGTCCTTCTCCGAGTTCGCCATGGACGTGACCGGCTCCAACGACGCCAACATTGCGGCCAACCAGGTCAACGACCCCATTGGACAGAGGTAAGACAAGGCACACAGGGTTAATAGAAGGTAGTTTTACTGACAAGATCGTGCTTAACTAATTTACAGATGCCAGAAGCTGTTCCATGACTTTCTGGACGAGTGGACCGAGGGCGACCAGCCCAAGTACCTCGCCGCGGCCAGGGAGCTGGCCAAGCCGGAGCGCAACACGCTCGTCGTCTCCATGAAGGACGTGGAGCGCCACAACATCACGCTCGCGAACCACATCACGGACGAGTATTACAGGATCTACCCGTACCTGTGCAACGCCCTCAAGAACTATGTGCACGACCGCGCCGAGATCAATATCGCCGCCAAGGATTACTACGTCTCCCTGACCGACGTAGACGCCGGCCACCGGCTTCGCGCGCTCACCTCCAAGAAGATCGGGAAGCTGATCAGGATCACGGCGCAGGTGGTGAGGACGCACCCCGTCCACCCCGAGCTCGTCTCCGGCACCTTCGTCTGCGTCGACTGCCAGACGGTCATCAAGGACGTGGAGCAGCAGTTCAAGTACACGCAGCCGTCCATCTGCAGAAACCCCGTCTGCAACAACAGGTCGCGGTTCGTCCTCGATGTCAACAGCTCGAGGTTCGTCGATTTCCAGAAGGTCCGCGTTCAGGAGATCCAGTCCGAGCTGCCGCGGGGCTCCATTCCGCGCAGTCTCGAGGTCGTCGTGAGGGCTGAGGCCGTGGAGGCGGCGCAGCCGGGTGACAGGTGCGACTTCACCGGCACGCTCATCGTCGTCCCCGACGTGGGCTCGCTGAACATGCCCGGCGCGCGCTCCGAGACGAACGCCCGCCACAGGGGCGAGGAGAGCGAGGGCGTCAGGGGACTGAAGGCCCTCGGCGTCCGTGACCTCCACTACAGGATGGCCTTCCTGGCCTGCTCCGTCAAGTCCGCCCAGCGCAAGTTCGGCGGCGAGACCTCGACGACTAATGAGGGCCCGAGTGAGGAGGAGGCCACTCCCGAGGCCATCAAAGAGAGGATGACTGAGAAGGAGTGGGATACCATCTACCAGATGAGCCAGGACAAGGACCTCTACCAGAAGCTGATCGGCTCCCTGTTTCCCACCATCCACGGAAACGACGAGGTCAAGCGAGGCCTGCTTCTCATGCTGTTCGGAGGCGTGCCCAAGACGACGATGGAGGGCACCACGCTCAGGGGAGACATCAACGTCTGCATTGTCGGCGACCCGTCCACGGCCAAGTCGCAGCTGCTCAAGCAGGTTGCGGACTTCAGTCCGCGCGCCGTCTACACGAGCGGCAAGGCGAGTTCGGCCGCCGGTTTGACAGCCGCAGTCGTTAAGGATGAAGAGAGTGCGGAGTTTGTTATTGAGGCTGGCGCGCTCATGTTGGCCGACAACGGCGTCTGCTGCATCGACGAATTCGACAAGATGGAGGCCCACGACCAGGTGGCCATCCACGAGGCCATGGAGCAGCAGACCATCTCCATCACGAAGGCCGGCGTGAGGGCGACCCTCAACGCGAGGGCCTCCATCCTCGCGGCCGCCAACCCCATCTCCGGCCGCTACGACAAGACCAAGCCGCTCAAGCACAACATCCAGATGACGGCCCCCATTATGTCTCGATTCGACCTCTTTTTCGTCCTCGTGGACGACTGTAACGAGGTCACCGACTACGCGATCGCCCGCTGCATCGTCGACCTCCACACCAAGATGGAGGAGTCCATCGAGCGTGTCTACTCCCCGGAGGACGTCGCTCGCTACATTGGCTTCGCCAGGCTCTTCAAGCCCAAGCTGACTGAGGAAGCGATGAACTACCTGGTGGAGCAGTACCGCCACCTGCGTCAGAGAGACACTGGCGGCGGCGTCAAGTCCAGTTGGAGGATCACCGTGAGGCAGCTCGAGTCCATGATCCGTCTCTCTGAGTCTATGGCGAGGCTGCACTGCGACGACAAGGTCCTTCCCAAGCACGTCAAGGAGGCCTACAGGTTGTTGAACAAGTCCATCATTAGGGTGGACCAGCCCGACATCCACTTCGAAGACGACGAGGAGGAGGGCCAGGAGGCCGACGGCGAGCAGCAGAATGCCGACGAGAACGCCATGGAGACCGACGACCAGAGCCAGACCCAGGTGACCAAGAAGCAGGTCAAGCTGTCATACGCAGAGTACACCAAGATGGCCAACATCATCGTTCACTATCTGAGGGACAAGGAGACGGAGGCGGAGACCGACGGCGCAGGGGACAACGTTTCCGGATCGACCAAGAGGTCCGACGTGATCAGCTGGTACTTGCAGGAAGTGGTCAATGAGGACGAGGTGAGCGGCCAGGACGAGCTGCTGGAGAAGAAGCAGATCGCGGAGAAGGTGATAGACAAGATGGCCTACGACGATAACGTCCTCATTCCACTCAACAAGACCGGCTTGGGGGGCGCAAAGGGCGCTGTCGGGGCCGAGGGAGACAGTGAGGATCCCTACCTCATTGTCCATCCCAACTATATGCCCGATGTGTAATCCTTTAAAAATGCCTGACTCTATAAGCGTGAATGTACAAATTTATCGTTCAGTAAACTATATCGTATTTTAGCAGTATACGTAAAACGTGTCATTTGGGTTTCACTACCGCGATGTAGTCGTTCGTGTACACGACTGACGGATACTTGCTGTAGTTACCTGACTTGTCGCTGCACCTTACCGGCCGCCGTGAGCAAAAAGGGTTTCTGGTGGGGACGAGAGCGACTTCAACGTCGCCTATCTTCTGGATCAGCTTCAGGTTGTCTGCCTGATCGCCTTCGTTGAACTCCGTGAAAATCAGTGGGCAATCCTTCTGCTTAAGAAACTCCTCTATGGCCGGGGACCACGAGGGATAGAACTTGAAGCCGCAGTCCAAGGTCACGATGGCGTCTGGCGCCCGATAGGACTTGGCCTTCACAAAGTTCTGGTACATCTGCGGCGGCTCGAAGTGATACCATATCTCGAGCTTGTTCTTTCGGTTATTCTGTAAATCTTTTCCCTTGTAGGAGAACTCCTTGGGGAATGTGCCAGCAGGAGATTCGTCGCCTATGAAGAAGATCCTCAGCATGGCGAGCCTTGGCAACCTGGAATGAGCATGAATCTGATAAAGCTTCTAATGTCAAGTGGAACAATGGAACTACTGGAGTACCTGCACGCGATCACCTCCCATCCGTGCAGGTGCCTCATCTCGGCTATTCTGGTGCCGACGAGATGAACGGTCAAACTTGTAGCTTCCTCAATCTTCTTGCCACCCTTCAGACCGACTTGCTCCAACGCATGCAGTACGGTCAGGGGGCACGTGTACAAGAAGGTGATATAGCGCAGCTCCGACTCCTGATAGCCGGGCAACTTGTTTGAGACGAGCCCGTTCACATCTTCCCTGAAGAACATGTCGATGTCTTGTGGCAGCGGCTCGTACTTCTTCATCACTGCTGGCGAGTACGTCTGCACCTGGTGGCCCAGCGTGATTTCGTGCTTGTAGTCCTCGGCTGCGGTCTTCAGGGCCGAGCAGTCCTCCGCCTTGTGGAACTTCCCTCCCTCGTCGTAGTGGTCGGGGCAGAACGCGACGCAGAAGCAATTTCTGCACTCCTTCAGCGCCGCCTGCCTGTCGCCGGACCCGCACACCATGCAGATCTTCGGGTGCATGGCGATGTCGGTCTCGAACTGGGTCACGCGGCGCTCCAGCTTCGCTGCCATCCTGTCGATGAGGTCGTCCGCGGACAGCCCGTTGCACGTCCAGTGCTCGGTCTTTCCCCTGGCCTCCTGCAACACCTTGCAAAGCTTCTTATGGCTCGACCAGTCCTCCTTCTGCTCGTCTTTCCCGATGTAACCGATGACCTTGCAGCCGGCGCAGAGCTTGACGTTGCCAATCTTGGAGGATACGGGACACATGCCAAACCAGTAGCGCTTGTCTGGCTGCTGCGAGATGGACAGGGTGCGCGTCGTTCCGTTCGGCAGGTGGACGACAAAGCGCTTGTTCTTGGTCCATTCTGCAAATCATTTCAGTCAAGCTTAGATTATAAATTTCTTTTTTATATATGCGTTTTCATCTCGTACCCGACGAATTTGCCTCGACTTTTCCAATGTCCAGCTCCCAGTCCGCGACCTGCTCCATGATCATGAGCTCCAAATGCACTAGATGCTTTTCTTCCACGGTCAGTCCCGTCACAAGGCTCGTCATGAGGTCGGGCGTCTCGAGCACTTGCTCGATGAACTCCATGTAGGGATCGTGGTTTTGGTCAATTTCATGGCTAAGCTCCTGTAATGGAATATTATTCAGAGAATAAATTGACAGTATAACATTTTGCCTTTATCAGTGCATCATACGTATAGCCTCATTCTGACGTCCATCAGTTTCTCGTAGGCCAGCTCGTTCTCTTTGGTCTGTTTCGCCTGGAATGGGCTGTCGCTGAGATAGGCGTTGACCAGGTCTATCTCGGCAATCTCCTTCTTGGCGATCCGATGCCACTCCTGTACCAGTCGTGAGACGAGGTCTTGAAAACCTTCGAAATTCATGACTTTCGATAATAACTCAAGATATCTTGCAGCAACCTTATCGAGCTCAAAAGTGCTATATTTGTACAAGCGTACGAAACGATTCCTACCACGCTCAAAACTCGGTAAGCACCGGCTTTGGCGCGATGCCAATACTCCAGATTGAAAGCCGTCACATTCGGCGGACCGCGCAAGCACATGGTGAAAGCCATCAAGAAAAGACGCTAGTACTACGTGCATAGTAAACGTTGTGCGGTTAAAGTAAAACTGTGGTTCATTATGAACTGAAGTACTATCTACACGGCTAGCAAAATTAAAGGCCGCCGCCACAAATGTATGTACAAGCACCCATTACATACTGCCCCGATTTCAAAGCTGACACGCGATACGGTCGGTATACGGACATTGGAGACTATAATAAGTTCTTTTTCTTTTGTTAGATGTATTCTCTTATCCTGTTCGCGTGTTCTTTGAATATACTCGAACCAACAACCAACCATGTGCGCCGCCTGAGTGACCGCGCATCCTGCAGTTAATTGCGTGTTGTATCCATCCTCGATCAGCGCTTTGACTGCCGGCCGGCCTCCCACCTCTCTGTCTCTGTGTAGCATGAATTTTTCTTTGATCGATTTAGCATAGCAACTCTCCCTCCTCCTCGTCCTGATCTTGATCCACTCTTGATTTCTGGTCGCTCATAAAAAGATGTAAAAGCCGTTTAAAATCCATCTTCATCACCGTCTCAACCATCAGTTGTCCCCGAAGCCGTTCAGGCCGGCGCTACCCGCGCCGCCGCCTCGGTTCACCGCGAATCCGGGGGGAGGAACGGTGGCGAGACCGCCGCCCGCGCCGCCAGCACCGCCGCTCGCGTTGCCGCCCCACCGGCTGCCGCCGCTGGAGCCAAAGCCCCCGAGGTTGAGGTTTGCGAAGCCGGGTAGCAGGCCGGGGAGAGGTCCGCCGCTGCCGCCAACACCGCTTTTTGCTGGGCTGTCTCCAGTCAGCTGCTCAAGATTCGTCTTTATCCAACTCGAAGGAGACTCGGACCTCTGCTGGTGGTGCAACTGCTGCTGCATCGGGTTGTGCTGAAGGTGGCCGGAATGGTGAGGATGATGGCCAGCGGCTGCTGCAGCCGCCGCCGCAGCGTGGTGCATCCCGCCGACTCCGCGACCGCCGTGGTTCGTCAGAGAGCCGCCGACGATCGCCGGGTCCAGCAAACCGAGGTCATTGCCGCTGCTGCTAGAGCCCCAACCTGCAAGTAAAAAAATGCGTAATTCAAGTTAATGCAGAGCATGCGAGTCCGTACCCTGATTTCTTGCCAAAGCCGCGGCCGCAGCAGCGACGTGATCATGATCGGACATCGACTGTGGGTGATGTTGCGACGCGAAACCGGGGAGCATGGGAGGCGGGTGACCGTTGGTGTTCGCGCTGCTGCTCGTAGGCGTGCCGGGGTTCGCAGAGCCGCCGCCCCCACCGCCAGGCAGGTTGCCAAAGCTCACGTTCACGTTGGGCAAGAGAGCGCGGAAGCCTTCCTGCCAGTCCTTGTTCTGGTTCTGCCAAGACTGCTGCTGCTGTTGCTGCGGCGATCCTGCTCTCAGCTTGTGAAGGTGATTGCCCAAGCCGAACTCGGGGTGGTGCAACGGTGGCTGCGGCTGGTGGAGGTGACTGCTCGCGGCAAAGTTGTCGAAGGGCGACGGGGAGCCGCCGTTGAATCTGGGGTGCATCCCGACACCAGCTCCCGCGGGAGGCTGACCGTTAGACGAGCTGAAACCGGGCGGAGGGGCCTTTATTCTCGCAGGTCCCGTGGACGAGGAGGGCGGCGGTTGCGACGCGGTCGCCGCCGGCGGCTGCGGCGGAGACGGCGACGCGCTCACACCGTTCCTCTGCTGCTGCTGTTGCAAGAGCTGCTGCTGCAAGAAGTTCTGCTGCTGGTGCTGTATCATGAGTCGCGACTCGTTCTCCATGAGGTCGGCGAGGCCCTTCTGCGTCTCTGCGAACGGGTCGAAACCCAAGTCGTCCTCGCCGAACAGAGGCGAGTCCAGTTTGGGAACGACGTCCTGCTGTTGTTTCTGCAGGAAGTGCTGTTGTTGCTGCTGCTGCTGTAGGTGCGCGTGAGGCGACAGGTGCGAGGACGACGAGGGCCAAGCTGCAGCAAGAAACAGATAACTCGTATTATAGCAGGCGTGATAATAGACAGTGCAGTTCCACTTACGTTCTTGGTTATTCTGTTCAGTCATGCTAGCGTGGGCCCCGCCTCGCGCACCACCGGCTGACACGCTGTTGTGTCCGTTCGCTCGGTCCGCAGCCACGTCCTTCTGAGAATCGCTGACCTGTCTGCCTCCGCCTCGGGGTTGCTGGGGGCCTTCTTGCTGGTTCGAGGCCGTCAGAACCCCGTCCTTCAGTCCGAGTAAGAGTTGCTGCTGCTGATCGAGATACTGATTGGCTCCTCCGCCGCCGTAATTGGTTTTTCTGGAAGGAATTGCAGCCATGTATTAGGTTTCAAAAGATAACGAAATCGTTGCGCCGGGCGCTCGCTCAAAGATCTTGACGGCGCCTGCCACAATTGTAGGCCTACTACTGCTAGGCATATCATGTGTGCAACTACTACGTAAGAATCTAGCAGATGGCGCCTGAATTACGTACGCACAACGTGTCAGAGCCGAGCACTCGTATAGTACAAAGGCTCCCTAGCTAGCTACGACTATAAGTGACGCCTCACACCTGTCAGGGCTGGCTCCGTTTTCTTCGTCCTGCTTAATAGCTCCGTTGTTGTCGAGCGTCGGCCAGCCGTCAGGCCGGCCCTGAGGATGCTGTGGTTGAACACCTCGGTCTTCCTGGTGCTGTTGTTGCTGTTGCTTGTTCTGCTTCGGACTCGGTGTTCGGCTAGTCTGATGCTGAGCTGCTTGCTGCTGCTGCTGTTGTTGTTGCTGTCGCGCCTGCTGTTGTTGACGTCTCTGTTGCTGTTGCTCCATGTTCTTGGTGTTCTTCATGGAAACTACAGAGGCCTCAGAGGCGTCGCTGGCGGCCGCCGCACTCGTAGCATTGTTCCTGGACGCAGTCTCGCCCGCCGCCGCCGTAGTCTGCTTGTTGTTCTTGCCAGACTGCTGCTGCGTGCTGTTGCCGCCCTGAGAAGACGGCTGCTGATCGCTGACCGCGAGCATCTCGTCGTGGAGCGCGCGTTCGTAGTCCGTGTGCTTGCCTTGCTGCATCTCCTCCTTGGTGAAAGAGGCGGCCTCGTCGCCTAATTAATAAGAATGCAATCAATCATTCTACACCTACATCCGCGTATGATCGCTGTATCGGCATACCTAATTCGTGGAGATACATGCAGTCATGCTTTGGACACGCCTGGTTCTTCATGAAGTGGGAGCAGTATTTGGTGGTGCCCAGCGACGCTTTGAGGGTTCTGCCGTCTATGAAGATGTTGTTCACCGCCTGGATCGCCTTCAGGGCGTCCTCCGGCTTGTAGTACGTCACGTAGGCGCTTGCACTGGGGCCCTGAATGAAACGTAAGTAAGTACAAGGCATGATACTTTGCCTAGGTGGTACTCCTTAAGGCAGCGGGTCCCACATTATGTTAGGTTAGGATAAGGCAGAAAAGATTAGGTTAGGATAAGTCAGAATAGGTTAGGATAAGTCAGTTTAGGTTAGGATAAGTCAGTTTAGGTTAGGATCAGTGATGGTTTTAGGCTTTTAAGGCACCCAAGGGAGGAGTCCGGGGCCTAGGAGGGATTGCACAGGGCCGGAGGGCTTGGGTTAATGTCTGTGAGCCCGGTAGGGCGAACGGACATTAACCCAAGCCCGCAGGCCAGTGCAATCCCTCCAGGCCCCAGGCTCCGACCGCTAGGATTGACCTATTAATTTGGGTGGAACCCGCTGTCTTAAGGAGTGCCGTCTAGGTTTCCTCCTACCCACCTGTGTCTGACTTCCAGCGTATGCTGTGTTTTGATTGATCACAACTTTATGTATCTTGCCGAACTTCCCGAAGTACTCCGGCTTCTTGAGCACGTCCGGATCAGACAGCCTTGGACTTAGTCCCACGACGAAGACTAGGTTCCGCTGCACAACCCGGACGTTGGCCAAGTGTTTCCGGTTCTCCGAGATCTTCTGCTTCTTCGCGGCGTCCCTCTGCCGCTTCTCCGCCTTGATCTTTGCCAGCTCCTCCGCCGTCAGCGGCTTGAAGTCGGCCGGGTTCTCGGCGTAGGGAGACCTGCATGCCGGGCAGTTGCCGCTGCCCTCGGTGCGGATCTTGTTCCAGCAGAACCGACATATCTGACATGAGAAGCAATGAGATGGTTAAAATTGTACGTTTACATTAATGCGTCACGACTCGTGGATAGGAACTCGTGCTCCCAAGGATATGGAATTCTCATTTTCTCAGTGTAATTCCCGTACAAGAAAGGTTTCTTTCTAAGCTTTTGTGACGAGACCTTTTGTGCTGACGTTGTGGTGCCTTACCTGATATCCGCACGAGCAGGGATAAAAGTTGATGTCGTCTAGCTCGAGATACTCGAGGCAGAGTGGGCACTCCAGGGGCTCGTCGTCGGATGAAGGGGGGTTCAACACGGACATGGCTGAGGTGCACTCAGGTCTCGCTCGGCCTGAAGGAGGAAGCGAAGGTTCGATCGATCGCGACTGGGCTGGCCCCGACCTGGACGAGGACGGGACAAGGAGGGCGTCGATCACTCTCTCGAGGTCTCGGAGGGAAGGCGTTTGCCGCGAGCGCTAGAGACGCAAATCGACCGAGGTTAGATTGGGTAGGGTTCGCCTTGGTATCTGCCTGTCTGTCTGTCTGTCTGTCTTCCTTGATCCTTGGTGGATTGGATCCTATCCTTCCTTCCTATTCCTACTTCTCTTCGTTCGTTCTTTCGTTCTTCTGTTCTGTCTGACTCTGTCTGTCCCAGTCAGAGTCAGTCAGTCTGTCTGCTCTGTTCTCTTCTCCTCCTTCCTGCTGTTTCATACGGAGGACTGGAGCTGGAGGAGGGAGGACTGCTTGCTGCTGCTGCTGCTGCTGCAGCTGCCGTGGCTGCTGCTGATGGCTGCCTGCAGCACTGTTGCCCTGACTCCTGTCCAGGGTCCAGGGGCTCTGGCAGTGGCTGGCAGAGCCCTCCGTCTCGTCGTTGTCGATCGCGATGGCCCCGTCCGCGCGCTCCTCCTCCTTTCTTTGGCTCGGCTCAGTTTCAACTTAGACGTCCCGACCCTCCTCCCTCCGCTCGTCGATGTGTGCTGTGCTGTACCGGGCCGACAGACAGTCCAACGACGCGACGTGCCTGCCCGCTTCGTCCTCATTGATTCGACTCCGATGTTGAGTCAGCTCACAGCTGCCTGCGCTCTCGTCTCGTCTCGTCTCGAGACGGCAGCGGGCAGCTGCTGCTGTTCGTCCGAGTCGGGTCGGAATTCGGAGGCACGGCGAGGGAAATTAGGAGGAGTTGCACAAACTGACAGGAATGATCTCCATTACGATATATACGTACTGTACGGCTTAGTGCGTATGTTGAGGTTCATTATACTGGACTACATTTAAAGTATTGCATTTGTGTAGAATGGGGAGGCATTCAGGAAGGCGGAAGGCACTTCCATTCCCTCCTCCCTGTCACCGACATCTATGACCCCAGCCGAGACGGGACGCTGACTCAACGACAGCTGCTCTCAGTCCGTCAGGCAGTGACTCAGGCTCATGGTCAGGCCAGGCCAGCACATCCCACTAAAGTACTGCGTAGTGACTCTACATGAGCTGCACATAGTACCTGGGGAGCAAGTAGTTCATTAGAAATAGGCACACGGGTCTTTATTTATGTGTAAACACGTGAAAGAAAGTATCTTTATCTCACGTGTCAACTCATCACAGTGTACATATTGAAATTCGCCTTCAAACTCGAGTTTAATAACATGTGAACGCCTTGTTAACATAAATGCGCGTGAATCCCTCCCCCTGTTTGTGGTCTGTGCTATTGCGTAGCGCTCCATTGCTCCAAGTTAGGGGAGACAATAATAGAAGGCGAAGCTGATGTCATGTCAAAACGTGACGCAAAGGACGGGACGCACAGGTCTTTCTCTTAAAAATAGGCATTGAAGTCCGTAATAAGTACTGATTGTATGTATTCCACATAGGCATGCCTGGTCTTCTTTATCTATGGTGCAAAGTTCCAAGCACTATTGAAATTCGCACTCTTCCACTTAGGACTTGCCTGCCAAGCCCACTAGGGCCAAGTTGGTTCGTCCTGCCTGGCTTTGCCATCTGGTTCTGGTAGAACAAGTCGACCCGGACAGACACGGACGAGGACGCCGGGAACGGGAAGGAGCACTTTTGACGCCCGGCACGACATCGCCAACGGGGCTAACAGTGGATCAGTCAGAGCTAGGCTGAGCAGAGCAGAGCAGAGCAGAGCAGGGGGCCTTGCTGCATGCAATGCTGCTTGCTCGGTTGCTCCTGTCGTGACTGACTGTTGACCCATAGGATAGTCATAGCCAGGGTGGTCATACAAAGAGGCGCTAATTAAATAATGCGCAAAGGCGCCAAGGAAGTAGCATTTCCGTCCCGTCGAACAAGGATTCCGAGTCTCAGAGATGACTAGCGTTCGTCGTCTGAAAGTAAATGAAGTGTACGTATGTGCGGGCAATCTTATTTCGACGCCGTCGGTCCGGCAGCGGCAACAGGCAGGGTAAATCCAAGCGCCACCAGGCCTCTACCGAAGCGATCGTTCGTTCGGACAATAGGTCCGCCAAATATCTATGCCTGTGCGGCCTATGCTCTATGCCTATGGTCAGGCTCAGGCGACAGAAAAGAGAGGCCGCCGCGCCCGGCCCGGCCCCCTCCCGTCAATGTCAAATTGTCAAATGTCGATCCTCTTGTCGGCTTGTCTGTCTGTCTATCTGTCTCTATCCTGCCGAGGGCCCGGACGCGGACGTGGCTAATGCTCAAGCCGATGGTCGAATCCAATGAGCCAACCAAGGATGACGTGACCACATGAACGGAATTTGATTACCGACAGGGAAACGCCCCTCCCGCTTATTCTGCATGCTCCAAAGCCAAAAATGTACTTTTTCGCATCATGCCTTCCTGTACTTGGAAGCGCTGCTGATAAGGAAACTGGCTGGCACAAAAAATGTAGTGGAATGCGCGTACGCCATATTGTTTTTTTTCTTTGTTTTTGTCTAGCTAACAAATCTGGGACCCCGTTGGCGAATTTAGGCGCAACTTGGAATGCGCGCGGCGCGAAGGCAAAAGACAAGAGCAAGGGGGCCTGATACACCTACCTACCTACCTACCTACCTACCTCTACCTCACCTCAGCTCACGTACTTCACCTCGCCTCCAAGTGGACGGACGAGCGATCGATTCGATCGACCTGCGAGCGGGCGAGGGCGAGGGAGAGGGCGAGGGCGAGGGCGGACAAGGAGCGGGCGCGGACGGACGCGGACGGAGGTAAAGGCGGACAAGCGGGCGGGCGGGCGGGCGGATCGACCATCGGCATTCGGATTAGGCGGGCGCGGTCCCAATGGGAAAGAAACCTAAGGCATAGGGAGAACAGAGACATAATGACTGACTGCATGCATGCTCTTACATATTACAGATAATATGTTAGATGCTATGTAAGATAGGCACAGATAGTACGTATATTATTTTACTCCAATCCATATGAGCACGATGCGAATGTGGAGCTGTAAGTTTCGTTTTCACCGCCCGAGTTCAAGGCCAGCTCCACTCGATGGCCGACTCGAACAGAGGGAAAAGGCGGACGGCGTGGGAAATTTTCATTTCGCAAGCACATAGCAACACTTTTCTAACGCAATTTTGTACTGCTGGCTCTTAAACCGTGATCTAAAGTAAAACGTTGTATAGCGGATTATATTAGAGAGGCTTTCCGCCTTTTTATCTGTTTGCCCCCTCCGCCTCCCCCACCTCCGTCGTCCGTCGAGTCTTTGTCCCTGACGTCAGCGCGCGCCAAAACCGAGAAGGAAGAAGGAGGAGGAGAAGAGGAGAAAGAGAGAGAGACGAGAGCGACTGAGCGAGGAGAGGGGAAGACGGCGGACGAGGAGAGGAGGATAAAGCATCCGAGCCTCGAGATCAAGTGCTCCGGGGACTGTGAACAGTGCGTCCCTATGTTGCCCGACGTGAACTTGGTGCCCTAGAACCCCGTGTCGCCCTAGTGATTGAACCGCCGCCGCCGCCGCCGCTGCATCCATCGCGATCGTCGGCTACATCGCGCGGTCGGTTGGCAGGCATATCTCGGGTTTGGGCTCTTCGCGCTCGAATCGGAATCCGCCCGGATGGGGGACTCTGATGACGACTGGGACGGGTCGAACGCGGCCACCCCGCTCAGCATGAGCGGGATGTGCGGCGTGGTGAGCGACGGAAGCGGGGGCAAGAAGAGCATAAACCGCGGCAGGTGGACCAAGGAAGAGGTAGGTGATCATGTAGGTCTTGAGCCACTAATTAACACCATTCTTTGTCTAGGACGAGAAGCTGAAGCAGCTGGTGGAGATTCACGGCGAGCGTTGGGACTTCATCGCGTCGAACTTCGCTGACCGCGCGGACGTTCAGTGCCAGCACCGATGGCAGAAGGTGGTCAACCCCGAACTTGTGAAGGGGCCCTGGACGAAGGAGGAGGACGAGAGGGTGGTCGAGCTGGTCGGCAAGTACGGTCCCAAGCGGTGGACGCTGATCGCAAAGCACCTGAAGGGCCGGATCGGGAAGCAGTGCAGGGAGCGCTGGCACAACCACCTCAACCCGGACATCAAAAAGACCGCGTGGACCGAGGACGAGGACAGGATCATCTACAACGCGCACAAGCAGTGGGGAAACCAGTGGGCAAAGATCGCCAAGCTGATCCCCGGGCGGACGGACAACGCGATCAAGAACCACTGGAACTCCACCATGAAGAGGAAGTACGAGGAGGAGGAGGCCTCCGCGTCCGCCTCGACCAAGTCGAAGAAGTCGAAGAAGCAGCACAACTCGTCCAAGGACGGTTCCGGCCCGACCTCTGCGCTCTCCGCCCCCCTCCCGCACTCGACGACGACCATCCGGGTGACGTCGGCCGCCGTGGTCAGCATCCCCGCGTTGGGCAACGGCAGCACGCAGGTCGTCGGGCTACAGCAGAGTCACGTTCCGCCACAGGTTGTTCACGCGCCGCCACAGCAGCATTACGTCCCCGCGCAGCACCATCCAGGTATGATCTAGATGTGGGGATATTTGCTAAAAGTAATTTTCCAATGTTTTAATTAGTGCTTCAACATTCGACGCCGAACTTTGTGATGACCAGCCACCCGCAGCAACAAGTTCACCACCATTGGGAAAGTCCCTCCACTCCCACGGTGACTACGTCCTCGAATGGCCAGACCTACGCCCAGCTTACCACTCCGGACTGGAACAGCGCCTCGTCGGTTCCGACACCACAGCCTCAGCCCCAAGCGCAGCAACAGCCTTATCTCTTCTCCCCGCTGAAGTAAGTTTATAGAAAACTGGCGTGTCTTGGGCACGGCTTTTAAACAGCTCATTCCTTCCTTAGGCTTCTGTCAACCTTGGACGACGACAAGAGCAGCGCAGTTGCCAACAACGAAATAATGGACAATTCTCTGGGAGTCCTTCCTTTGCAAGGCACAGAGTTCGACATGGGGTCCGACTTCTTCGCCATGGGCGGAAGCAACAGCGGAAGTGCCGCCCCGCACATCCTGAGACGCCATCAGAACAGCAAGAGTGCTCTGCAGAAACATGCCAGGAAGTCGGACTTTTCGGACAGCGGCCGCGCCAGTGGGGACTCTGCCGTAAGAATTTTTAATTAGCGTGCTTTGCTGTTGCCATAGTGATTAATCCATTCTTTGCTCTTGCAGAACTTTGGGGACATTTCAAGCTTCGACCTGACTTCCACTCCGTCCACCGCTGCGTCCGCCTCGAATCTCAACGAGTACCACCCCCCGACGGCGCAGTCTACCCCGGTGATGGATCGAAACAGACAGCAGCAACAGCAGCAGCATTCTTCGGTTTTGACGACTCCCAACAATTCTGTGGTGAACACGACCGCTGGAGGTGATGCCCAGTACGACAAGAAGCCCCAGGGCAGTCCGGTGAGACCTCACCATGCTCGACTCTCGGAGGCACCACGTACCCCGACGCCGTTCAAAAAAGCGCTGGCTGACGTCTACCAACGACGGGAGCCGCTCAGCAGGACGGTGGGTTAATTTGCGCAAGATAATACTAGATGGCGAGAGATTAACTTGCGTTATATTTTGCAGCCGCAAACGCCGACGAAACTGGTGGAGGATTTGACGGAGATCATTAAGAAGGAACAGCATGACGGCAGCGTTAGTTTTCAGTCGGACTACTCCAGTCATGTAAGCAATTGTGTTAAACTTAATACTTTTTTGGTCTCACATCAAGTTGAAATGTTTGCAGCATGACAGCGGTTGCTTCGATACTACCTCCGCCGAACGCAGTCGCAGGACTCTCGCGTCAACTGCAGCCGCGGCGACTGGAACCACTGGCGACAAGGAGAACTCGTCGCCGAACAAGAAAGCCAGAAAGTCCCTGCATGCCGCTAACAACTGGGCTCCAAGTGATCTCTGCAGATCATCTGAAATTAGCTTTACTAATCCAGGTAAAAGAGAGGTGTTGCATTGTGCCGACTGGGCACTAATTATGTCCACCTTTGCCTTTAGAAACTCCGAGCAAGAGCCTGATTGGAACAGAGGACCACTCCGTCATCTTCACCCCGCCATCCATCCTCAAAGATACCCTCACTGGCGAGGGAAGGGTGGTGGGCGCGCGCGGACAAACACCGCCCGAGAAGCCCGTTGATGGAAAGAGCTCCGGGGGCGCTTCCGGCAACAGCGGCGGCTCCGACGGCGCCACGGGCGGTCCCGGGGGTGGCGGCAGCAGCAGCGCCGGCGGAGCATCTCGCGACGGAGTTTCCAAAAGCTCCGGCCAGTCGCCGCCCAAGTCGAAGGTAGGCGCAAGCACATCGGTCGCGTAGTGGACCATCGCTAATTGCTTAATTATGTCTGTTCAAATGTGTAGCTGGACGTGAGGTGGAACATGATCGCCTGCGGCAAGACCCGGCCCACCCTAGATCTGACGGAGCAGGCGAGAAACTATCTGAACACTATGAAGCCGAGGTCGTTGGATCTGTAACGAGCGAGAGTCCGTCCCGACTCGCGCACCTTTCTACGTATTGTTAACCTGACCCCAATTTGTTTACACTCAGATTTACAAGTCATACATAATTCGTCTGAGGCCGTACTTACCAAGTGTGACCTAGCTATCCTATCTGTAATACTTTTGTCTCTAAAACGTTTCTACATCTTATTAGTTTGTATTCCACAGAGCTCGGAATTGCGGAGCTCACCAATTCAGCACTATCGCCCATTTCTTACGTAAGAAGAGAAGAATTTTGCTTGACCCCATCTGCCCTACAGTATCGTTTCTAAAATCATTGTTGTATCGTAAAAGTCCTTCGCGCCGTGCAGCTAGATGGGAGCATTAGTTCTCCCCGCACTGATAGATAATCTACTAGTACTGGTCCTATATTGTAATGACTTCATCACATGTATCTCCGACTTCAATTTACTGCACTTGAGCACTGTATTCTACGCTACCACACGATGTACTCCTATAACGATAAAGTAATTTTCCCACAAGTCCCATATTACTAAGGAATGCCCTATGAATTCTTCCGGCGTCGCTGCAGACTGATCCCAGGTTACCTTTCTCCAATGTACATTTCGTATAATTAATACCAGTGTGATGACATGTAACAATTCTGTTGACAGTCGTCTGCTCTATCGGTCATAATATAAAAGTCGTTAAAAGAATTGCTGCCATCAGTCAGTTCGTATGCTACCGGCGTCTCTTTCTTTCATTTGGCAAGATAGTGTTGCATGCTGGGGTATGAATAAATTTCCCTCTCCTCACTCGCAAACAGAACCGACGTAATACTGCGTGCGACTCGATCGTTAGATCCAAGAGGCGACCGATCGTATGTTACTCCGCCGCCGAATCCGTGACCTCCGCGACGATTCCCTTTCGGTGCCTCAAGACGCAGTCCTCCTCAGAGCTCCTAACGGCGCTTTTATGTTCCGCCGCCTCCTCTTTGTTGTGCTCGGCTTCGCCTTCGTCACAAGAATCGCCAGCGTCCTCCTTGTCCTCCTGACCTCTTGATGGTTTGGCACTGGCTGTCGAATCTGCTTTCGCCGCTGAGGGATCCTGCTGATCCGCCTCGGCGTCCGTGTCCTCTAACTGCATGAAATCACACCGGTCTAAGTGAACACGTCTTTGCTTTCGTATTTCTTTTCTATACCTTTTCGTTGTCGCCGCCGCTATTTTCGTCTGGAGCTGGAGTCGACGCGCTAGCTGCCATCGCCGTCGCCACCTTTGTGATCTCCTGCATGTTGCCCATTTGAGCCACGATCTGGGCCATGGCCCTCTCCGTCTCGAGCAGCCGCTGCTTCAGCAACTGTATCTCCATATCGCCTGAAAGGAATGAATATATATACGGTGTTGGAAAGAGACCACATGTCCATATAATTTCAGGGTGACACTCACGGGGATCCTTGCCGGCTTTCAAATCAAAGAACACACAGATGAGGTAAAAGTGTTGAGACACATGCCATGAATTATCTGATCTGTAGGTACCTAATTTCTCTGCGGACTCCGGCAGCGACTCGGCAATCTCCTTCAGGCATTCGTTGCAATCGGGCATCTTTGTCGCATCGACCTTGCGATCCGCGGCGGCAGCAGTTTGGGCTTCGGTGGGGGCGGGAACGGCAGCCGCCGCCGGAACTGGGCGCTTCTCATCAGTTCGGTCCTGAGGCTCCGGTTCCTCGCGGATGACATTCGGAGAATATTCCCTCGCGAAATCTGAGAGAAGAATTAAATGAACCTTAGTCGCTTCTTTCACTCCCCATTAACACCTTATCTCCGTACCTTTTTGCTGTGACCCGTGTTTCTGTCTCATTCTGGCCTGTTGCTGGCTCAGGTCCGCGGTCTGCTGCTGCTGCTGCTGCGCCGCCCTCAAGTGAGCGTTCCGCCTCAGCTCCGCCGCCATGTTCAGCGTTTGATAGCTGCTGCTCGCCGTCGACAATTGCTCCGCGGTCAGATAGGACGACTTGGACGACGCGCTGCCCTTGCTTTCGAACTCCTCGTTCTTCTTAAACGCAATCTGCGTAAATATGAAGATTATGTCACGTCTGACTGGTGCTGAGAAAAAATGCATCGTACCTTCATAATGGTGTAGACGAAGAAAATGACTATCCCGACGGTGTAGAGCGGCATCAGGATGCCCATGGTGCCGCCTCCGGCCCGGTGTCCCTGAGGCTGTATGCCGGGGCCGCCCATTGATGGCCGCATTCCCGGCACGGGACCGGGCTGAAATCATTCAGCGACAGATATTACGATCGTATTCGCAGGAGCTTGTTCAACTTCCTATTACGCACCTTGAGCTCTTTCTCTATGGTTCTCCTCGGCTGCCTGGACGCTTCCCCCTCGTGCAGCATCCTGTTCCTCTCCCTCATCGCCGGGTGCATGAACTCGTCGCCGCCATGTGGTGGACCACGTTCCGGACGCATGTGGTCTAGAGAAAAAGTAGTCCAAACGTTAATATCACATGGCAAATTAGAATTTTTTTTGTTATAACGCGCAGTAACGTGGCTCCAACCTGTGCACCTTTTTGCACTGCGTCTATTGTGATGAGAATCGAACTTGCATCAGGACAATATACGATCCTTGCTCTTTCCGTCCTGTGTGTGCGTCAGAGTATAGCCAAGCCGCCGTGTAAAAATCTCAGTATGGCA
>JAAUYK010159305.1_pt1 | contig 20536 bp, 18 predicted proteins | sample 7278021 | NCBI WGS metagenome assembly JAAUYK01 (sample SAMN14350223, study PRJNA611818) | marine sediment metagenome | isolation source: surface marine sediment (1.8m) | place: French Polynesia: Moorea | collected 2018-08
ACCAGTCAGGGCCGATATCGGTATGGCACGGATATCGCCCAGCCCGATCTCGCCGGCGAAGGTCCGGTAGTCCGTCGCGATCTCCTCGAAGCGTTCCTGGTCGTAGTTCACAAGGTCCATCTTGTTGACCGCCAGGATCACCTGCCTGATCCCGAGCAGATTGACGATGTAGCTGTGGCGACGTGTCTGGGTCAGAACACCCTTGCGCGCATCGACCAGAATGACGGCCAGGTCGGCGGTCGAGGCGCCGGTCGCCATGTTGCGCGTGTACTGCTCGTGGCCTGGCGTGTCGGCGACGATGAACTTGCGCTTGTCGGTCGAAAAGAAGCGGTAGGCGACGTCGATCGTGATGCCCTGCTCGCGCTCGGCCTGCAGGCCATCGACCAGGAGCGCCAAGTCGATCGATTCACCCTGGGTGCCGAACTTCTTGCTGTCGCTGCCCAGCGCCTCCAGCTGGTCTTCAAAGATCAGTTTGGTGTCGTAGAGCAGCCGACCGATCAGCGTCGACTTGCCGTCGTCGACGCTGCCGCAGGTGATGAAGCGCAGCAGGCTCTTCGCTTCCTGGGATTGTAGATAAGCGTCGATATCACTCTCGATCAGCGCCGAGGCGTGGGCCATCAGAAGTAACCCTCCTGCTTCTTCTTCTCCATCGAGCCGGCCTGGTCGTGGTCGATCACCCGTCCCTGGCGCTCGGAGGTCTTGGTCAGGAGCATCTCCTGGATCACTTCCGTTAAGGTGGTCGCGCGGGACTCCACGGCCCCGGTCAAGGGGTAGCACCCCAGAGTCCGGAAGCGGACCCACTTCATCTGCGGCTTCTCGCCCTCCTTGAGGGGGATGCGCTCGTCATCGACCATGATCTGGACGCCGTCGCGTTCGACCACCGGGCGCTCCTTGGCGAAATAAAGCGGCACGATGGGGATGTTCTCGAGGTGGATGTACTGCCACACGTCTAGCTCGGTCCAGTTCGACAGGGGGAAGACGCGGATGCTCTCGCCCTTGTTGATCCGCCCGTTGTAGAGGTTCCACAGTTCCGGCCGCTGCCTCTTCGGGTCCCAGCGATGATCCTGGGTACGGAACGAGAAGACCCGTTCCTTGGCGCGCGACTTCTCTTCGTCGCGCCGCGCCCCGCCGAAGGCCGCATCGAAGCTGTGCTGTTCCAGCGCCTGCTTCAGCGCCTGGGTCTTCATGACATCGGTGTGCAGCTGGGAACCGTGGGTGAAGGGCCCTACGCCCTGCGCCACGCCCTCATGATTGATGTGCACGATCAGCTCGAGGCCCTGTTCCTCGGCCAGCCGGTCGCGGAACGCGATCATCTCGCGGAACTTCCAGGTGGTATCGACGTGCAGCAGGGGAAAGGGAAGCTTTCCCGGATAGAAGGCTTTCAAGGCCAGGTGCAGCATCACCGCCGAGTCCTTGCCGATCGAGTAGAGCATGACCGGTTTGGCGAACTCCGCCGCGACTTCGCGGATGATATGTATGCTCTCGGCCTCGAGCCGCCGCAGATGGGTCAGGCGACCGGCATCGATAGGGTTGGCGACGCCGCCGCCCTTGCCGGCCGCGGCCTTGCTCACAGGCGAGGCAGCCGTGCCCCCGTCCTGACTTTCCTTTTCATCAAGCATGCTAGAACTCTCGGAACCGCCGGTTTCTTGAGGGTCGCATCCCGGTCACGCCAGAGCGGCGCCCGCGTGTACTCCATTTGACGGGAGCTTGCCAGCCCCTTTGATAACAAAGGATAACCGCCCCCGAGAAGCGAACACTACCTTTGGTTTGATTTCCGGCTAGGTTTTCGCCCGACCAAGGAAGCGACACGTTCCAGCTCAGATAGTCGAAACTATTCGACAAACAATGGATTTAACGAGCCGGCCCTTTTGACTTTTTGGCCCCGGCCTTTAGACCTACGATGGCGAGTCTAAGACAAAGCGCAGCGTGCCACGGTGCGCGCTCGGCGGGGGCGGAGTTCGATGCAGCGTCGATTGGCCGCGATCGTGGCGGCAGACATTCCGGAATTTGCCCGCCTGGTACGCGCAGACGAGGAAGGCACCCTCGCCGCCTTCAAGCGTCATCGGGTCGAGCTGGTCGACCCCAAGGTCACCGAGTTTCAGGGCCGGATCGTGCGCCTGCAGGGCGACGGCGCCATCGTCGAGTTTCCCAGTGTCGTGGCCGCAGTCACCTGCGCCTGGGATATCCAGTCGGCGATGGCCGATCGTAACGCGGACGTGCCGGCGAACCGCCGGATGCTGTTTCGCATCGGCGTCAACCTCGGCGAGATCATCGTCGAGGGCGACAGAATCAAGGGCGAGGGTGTCGACATCGCGGTTCGCCTCGAGAGCCTGGCCGAACCCGGCGGGATCTGCGTCTCGGCCGAGGTCTATCGGCAAGTCAGACGGCGGCTCGAGCTGCACTTCCAGGACCTGGGCGAGCACCAGCTGGAAGAGACCGACAGCCCGGTGCGGGTGTACAAAGCGCTAAAGATCCCAGGCTCGAAAGAACCGGTCTCGACCGAATCGGCCGTGGGCAAGCCGGTGATCGCGGTGCTGCCTTTCGAGAACCTGAGCGGCGACGAGGAGCAGGAGCACTTCTGCGACGGCCTGACGGTCTACATCACAACGGACCTTTCCAAGTTCCGCAACCTCCTGGTGATCGCCGCCAACTCGGCCTTCGCCTACAAGGGCAAGCATATGAGGGTCCAGGACATCGGGCAGGAGTTGGGCGCCAAGTACATACTCGAAGGCAGCGTCCAGCGCGCCAACAAGCGCCTGCGCGTCAACACCGTCCTGGTCGATGCCCAACAGGGTCATCATCTCTGGTCGCGGCGCTTCAACAAGGACTTCTCGGATCTCTTCGCCATACAAGACGAGATCATCGCGCATACCGTTGCGGAGCTGGCGCCCAAGGTGACCGCCATGGAGCGGGAGCGCCTGGTGCGCAGTGGGACCCAGGATATCAACGCCTATGTCGCCTTTCTCCGCGGCACCCACCAACTGGCGACGAACCTGCCTTTTCTCAACGAACGCCAAGCCGCGGTGATCGAGTGCCGCAATTGGTTCGAGAAGGCGACCAGCCTCGACCCCTACTACGGCCGCGCGTGGGGCTGGTTGGGCTACACCCATGTGATCGGCTATGTCGAAGGCTGGGAAGGCCCGGAGGCTCTGACCGTGGCCAAGGAATGCACGCAGAAAGCGGTCGCGCTCGAGCCCGAGGACTACGACACCCACTGGGCCCTGGCCTATGCCTATTCCGCGTCCGGCGAGCTGGATCGCGCCTTGATGTCGTATCACAAGGCCCTGGAGCTGAACGAGAACGACGCCGACCTCAGGGCCGAGATGGCGGAGTCCCTGGGCTACCTCGGCCATCACCGCGAGGCGCTCGAGCAGATCGACCACGCCATGGTGATCAATCCGCGCTATCCCGAATGGTATTGCTGGACTCGCGGCTGGGTGCTTCATCACCTCAGGCGGCACGAGGAGTCGAACGCAGAGCTCCAGAAAATTCTGAGGCCCAACAACGAGGTGCGGCTGATACTGGCCGCCAACCACGTTCTGCTGGGCAACGACGAGCAAGCGGCTGAAGCGATGAAAGCCTTCCTGGAGCGCCGCGCCGATTGGACGGTCGAAAAGGAGCGGCAAACCCTGCCTTACCGCAACAAGGAGGACGAGCGACGCTGGCTCGATGCGCTGCGCGAGGCGGGCCTGCCGGAGCGCTGATAGGGCCGAAATCGGCCAGACCAGATTGTTGGCATCACAACGACATGGCCAAGGCAATTCGGCTGTGAGATGATCAAGACACGCGATTCGCTTGGTTGCGGATTAGTTCCAAGCGCACAATTCCGTAGCGCTCCGTGACTTTTTTTTAGGTCACCACGTCAAGAAGACTTGAGGGGGAAAGCCATGGCCAACGCAAGCCCGGACAACGCCTACGAGCACTGGCGCGAGGGTGCGAAGCAGTTTCCGATCAACAACCAGAAAGAGTTCAACACCGCCATCCGGCATTTCAAGCAGGCGATCAGGCTGGACGCCAGCTTCGCCCGCAGCCACGGCTGGCTGGGATACAGCTACGCGATCAGCGTCGTCGACGGCTGGAAACTGCCGAAACCAGACCACAGCCTGAAACCCGCTCAAATCCTGGACAAGGCCCTGCAGCTGGCGGAGAAGGCGGTCGAGCTCGATCCGGGCGACTACGACACCTTCTGGGCCCGGGGCTACGTCAGACTGCACCGCAAGGAAGCGGCGGAGGCGCAGAGCAACTTCGAGACGGCGCGGCGCCTGAACGTCAGCAACCGGGATCTGCTGGTCGAGAACGCCGACGAAAGGGTCTATGCCGGCGACCCGGACAAGGCGGTTGAGCTGATAATGCGCGCACTTAGAGTGCCGGATTGGTACCGCTGGACGCTTGGCTGGGCCTACTACTTCAAGGCGCGGACCGACCCGGTCTACTACGACCTTGCGATTCGCGAGCTCGAGCAGATCTGCGAGCAGCCCGGCGAAGGCAAGTGTCCCGCCGAGGTCCTGGTCATCATGGCCGCGATCTATGCGCAGAAGGCCCATATCGCCCAGGATCAGGCGGAGAAGAAGCGGCTTCAGAAGCTAGCCGAAGACAAGCGCAAGGCCTTCCGAAAGCTGCGCGAAACCGGCACGCTACGCCACTTCGAGCAGACCAACCCGTTCAAGCGCGCGGAAGACCGTAAGCACCTGATAGAGGGGCTTAAGCGGGCCAAGTTTCCCCGATAAGATCCGAGGCCAGAAGTTTGGCACCTTCATCGTGCTGAACTTCGGGCCCGTCCGGCTACTCTTCCTCGACCGCGATGTCCTCGTTCCAGAGGGCCGGCCGCTCCTCGATGAAGCGCTTCATCAGGGCGACGCAGGCAGGATCGTCCAGAAGCACGACCTCGACGCCCCGCTCGGTCAGAAAGTCGAGGTTGCCCGGGAAGTTGCGCGCCTCGCCGACCACGACGCGCGGAATGCCGAACTGGACGATTGTGCCGCTGCACATCATGCAGGGGCTGAGAGTGGTGTAGAGCGTCGCCTTGCCATAGCCGGGACGGCGCCCCGCGCGCCGCAGGCAATCCATCTCGCCGTGGGCGATGGGATCCTCGGCCTGGACCCGGCGGTTGCGGCCCCGAGCGACAAGCACCCCCTCTTCGACCAGGACCGCGCCGACCGGCACGCCGCCCTCGTTGAAACCCGTCTGCGCTTCTTCCAGCGCGAGGCGCATGAATTCCCGGTCGGCCGCGCTTGCTTCCGATGCCATGATTGCCCGGACCCTCCTCTTCCCTCTTGGGGAGGCCCAGCCTAGATCAGCAGCGCTCGGCCGGGAATAGTGTCAAAGACTACTCCCTTTTCCGCAAAGCAAATGAAGAAGGGTGCCCCGCTATCCGACAGGCGGCGGAAAAATGATCGATCGCGAATTCGGAATGCGGAAGCCGACTCTCCATCAAAGCTTCACCGCCGCGTCACGAATGTGCAATCGACCTCGAGAAATCTTGTCTGCGGGAAATGCGGCTAACCAACCTTCTTCTCGATTCTGACGAACGCGGCTTTTGTTAATCGGTATGCCCCCGCCCTGTCTCCCCAACAGGGCTACCACCTGAGGACCTCTCGCGAGGTCCTTTTTTTGTTGTACGATGAAGGCTTCCAGCGACCTCGCGAGAACGACCATGGAGCCTAGCGACATCGCAACCGCCGCCGAACGCCTGGCCGCGCTGCGCTGTCAGGGAGGTGTGCTGGCTGCCTTGCCGCCACGCTGCCGGCCCGCCGGTCTCGAAGACTCCTACGAGATCCAGGCCGCCCTGCGCCGGCTGCTCGCTCACCGCGCCCCCGGCCCCTGCGTCGGCTTCAAGATCGGCTGCACCACGGCGGTCATGCAGGACTATCTCGGCATCGCGCACCCCTGCGCGGGCGGCCTCTACCGCTCGACGCTGGTCGAGAGCGGCGCCGTCCTCTCTCTGTCCCGGTTCCGCAGGATCGGCGTCGAACTGGAGATCGCGGTGCGGCTCGGCCGAGACCTGCCGGCCCGGTCGAGACCCTACGAGGCCGCGGAGATCGAGGCGGCGGTCGCCAGCTTCCATCCCTCGATCGAGCTGGTCGAGGACCGCTACGAGGATTGGCCGACCATCGGAATGACGACCCTGGTCGCCGACGATTTCTTTTCCGCCGGCTGCGTACTCGGCCCGGTGGCCGGGCGGCCCGGCGACCTGGCCGGGGAAACCTGCGGAATCCTGCTCGACGGGACCGCCGCCGGCGCCGGCCACGGGCGGGATATCCTGGGCCATCCGCTGAACGCGCTACGCTGGCTGGCCGACCATCCGCCGGCGGCAGACGGCCTGGAAAGCGGCCAGGTCATAACGCTGGGGTCGGTGGCCAAGACCCTCTGGATCGACGCGCCGGTCCGGGTCGAGGGTCGCTACGAGAGCCTCGGATCGGTCGACTGCGCATTCGTGCCGTGAGGCGGGCAGGCGGCGGGCCGCCGGCTTTGACCGTCCCGGATCGCTCTACTAGTGTGACCGGCTGGGCGCGGGATGTTGAGAGGCCGTCGTGGTCACCGGCCCCCAGCGAAGCGCGATCTCGGGGAGCGGAGTCATGACCAGCGCAGAGACCGTCACCCGCGCCGGCTGGCGCACGCCCCTCGTCGTCATCCTCGCCGGCTGCCTGATCGCGACGATTGGATTCGGCGTACGGTCGGTCTTCGGCCTGTTCCTCGAGCCCATGACCGTGACACGGGGCTGGGACCGCGAGACCTTCGCGCTCGCCATGGCCTTGCAGAACCTACTCTGGGGCCTCGGTCTGCCCTTCGCCGGCGCGCTTGCCGACCGCTACGGCCCGTCCAAGGTGATCGCCGGAGGCTCACTGGTCTATGCCTTCGGGGTCTGGGGCATGGCCAGCGTCGAGTCCGGCTGGGGCCTGCACCTCTTCGGCGGGCTCCTGACCGGGATCGGCGTCGCCTTCACTGCCTTCTCTCTCGCGCTCGCGGCCATGGCAAAGGTGGTCGGCCCGGAGCGGCGGTCGCTCGCCCTCGGCCTCGGGACCGCGGCCGGCTCCTTCGGGCAGGTGGTCTTCTCGCCGCTCGGCCAAGGCTTCATTGCCGCCTACGGTTGGGAGCAGGCCATGGTCATCCTGGCCGCCTGCTCTCTCGCCATCCTGCCTCTGGCCTTCATCCTGCCGAGCGACCCCGGGGCCAAGGGCGAAGCGCCGAGTGAACAATCGGTCGGTGGCGCGGTGCGCGAGGCCATGAACCACCGGGGCTACATCCTTCTAACCATCGGCTTCTTCGTCTGCGGCTTCCACGTCGCCTTCATCACGGTGCACGTCCCGGCCTATGTCGTCGATCTCGGCCTCAGCCCCCAGGTCGGCGCCTACTCCATCGCCCTGGTCGGCCTGTTCAATATCGCCGGCGCCTTCCTGGCCGGCGCGGCCGGCCAGCGCTGGAGCAAGAAGTGCGGCCTCAGCGCGATCTACTTCGCCCGCGCCGTGGCGATCACGGCCCTGCTCCTCGCACCCAAGACCGAGACAACGATCTACCTCTTCGCCGCCGTCATGGGCATCCTCTGGCTCTCCACCGTGCCACTGACCACGGGCATCGTGGCCCAGGTCTTCGGCCTGCGCTACATGGCGACCCTCTTCGGGATCGTCTTCTTCAGCCACCAGATCGGCAGCTTCCTGGGCGTCTGGCTCGGCGGCCGGCTCTACGACACGCTGGGGTCCTACGACCCGGTCTGGTGGGCCGGCATCGCCCTCGGGCTGCTCGCGGCCGCGGTCCACCTGCCGATCAACGAGAAGCCGCTGGCGCGGCTGCAGGCACAGACGGGCTAGGACGTGGAAGAGACAGCCGTCAGCGAATCGAGGATTGTGTTGCGGCTTCCGTGGCCCTATCCGCGCGCCGCGGTACAAACGATGACGTGCCAGTTCCTTAGACGCCGTGGTTGAGCGTGGGATGAAACTCTACGGCAATCCGAACAGCTGCCGCGTTCTCGTGACTGGAGGCGCCGGGTTCCTCGGCTCGCATCTCTGCCGGCGGCTGGTCGACGCGGGTCACGAGGTGCTCTGCGTCGACAATTTCTATACCGGCCGCCGCACGACCATCGCCGGTCTCGAAGCGGAACCGAACTTCGAGATCCTACGCCACGACGTGACCTTCCCGCTCTACGTGGAGGTCGACCAGATCTACAATCTCGCCTGCCCGGCGAGCCCGATCCACTACCAGCACGACCCGGTCCAGACGACCAAGACGAGCGTGCATGGCGCGATCAACATGCTGGGCCTGGCCAAGCGGACCCGCGCCCGTATCCTCCAGGCCTCGACCTCGGAGGTTTATGGCGACCCCTCGGTGCATCCCCAGGCCGAAGACTACTGGGGCAACGTGAATCCTATCGGGCCCCGTTCGTGCTACGACGAAGGCAAGCGCTGCGCCGAGGCGCTTTTCTTCGACTATCGCCGTCAGCACGGGCTCGAGATAAAGGTCGCGCGGATCTTCAACACCTACGGGCCCGGCATGCACCCGGCGGACGGCCGCGTGGTGTCGAACTTCGTTCTCCAGGCGCTCAGGGCCGAGGCGATCACGATCTTCGGCGACGGCCTGCAGACCCGGTCGTTCTGCTATGTCGACGACATGATCGTCGGCTTGATGGCGCTGATGGAGACGCCAGACGACGTCACCGGGCCGGTCAACCTCGGCAATCCGGTGGAGTTCACGATGCTGGATCTGGCCGAAGCGGTGATTCGGAAAACCGGCTCCAAATCCACCCTGCAGTTCAGTGAATTGCCCCAGGACGACCCGCGCCAGCGCCAGCCCGACATCGCCCTCGCGCGCGAGATCCTGAACTGGGCACCGACGACTTCACTGGACGACGGTCTCGATCCGACGATCGACTATTTCCGCGGCTTGATCGAGGCCGGCTACGCCTGAGCGGCCGGCGGCCGGGCCTCCCGGGCGCTCGACATGAAGGGTCGGCGCCGAAGCCGGAAGCCGTCGCTACGCCCATCGACAGACACGCCCTGGAGAATCCCCGCCTGCCGCACGCTCACTTTGGGTGCAAGGAGCCCCAGAGGCGCAGGGCTTCTATCGCATCGCGGAGCTGCCGGCCCTTGTCGGTCAGGCTGTATTCCACCTTGGGGGGGACCACGGCGAAGACTTCCCGCCGCACGATGCCGTCGGCCTCCAGCTCGCGCAGCTGCTTGGTCAGGCTGCGCTGCGTGACCGAGCCGACCCGGCGGGACAGCTCGTTGAAACGCAGCGTCTCGTTCAGCAGATGGAAGATGATCAGCCCCTTCCACTTGCCGGCAATCTGCTCCAACGCCGCCTCGACCGGGCAGCCCCCGCTGCAATCGTAGCGCTCGAAGCGGGCGGTCGTGACGCCGGTTCCCTTTATGGTATCCATTCGACCCCTATAAGCCCAAATTGTGCGTACTTGCGCGCTGGGCGCCACTCGACCTATGCCTGCGCATCGCCCGAATGTCAAAAACCGGACGCGTCGAGCAGATGACCTGTTACTCGGTCCTGGCTGTCACGGCCATCCGCGAAGACCGGGCTGAAGACTACCTGCGACAGCGACCACGTCCTCATTGAGGGCAAGGATGCGCTCGCCTGAACGGCGCAAACCGTGGAGAAGAATCATGAAAGCCATTGGCTACACCATGCAGGGGGCCCTTGACCGCGAGGACGCCCTGGTCGATTTCGAGATGGAGCGGCCCGTTCCGAGCGGGCGCGACCTGCTGGTCCGGATTCAGGCGATCTCGGTCAACCCGGTCGACTACAAAATCCGCAACCGGCGCCCGCCCGAAGGCGAACTGCCCAACGTTCTGGGCTGGGACGCGGTCGGCGAGGTCGTCCAGGTCGGCGACGCGGTCACGTCGTTCAAGCCGGGCGACCTGGTCTGGTACGCCGGCGCGATCGACCGGCCGGGTACGAACGCCGAGTACCACTTGGTCGACGAGCGCATCGTCGGCAAGAAGCCGGGGACGGCGTCGAACACCGAGGCCGCGGCTCTGCCGCTGACGGCTTTGACCGCCTACGAGATGCTGTTCGATCGCCTGCGCGTCACCGATCCCGTGCCGGGCGCGGCGCCCGCCGTCCTGATCATCGGCGGTTCGGGCGGCGTCGGCTCGATCACCATCCAGCTGCTTCGCGCACTGACCGACCTGACCGTGATCGCGACGGCATCGCGGCCGGAAACCCAGGCCTGGGTGCGCGAACTGGGCGCGCACTACGCCATCGACCACGCCAAGCCGCTGCCGGAGCAGATCGAGGCGCTCGGCATCGGCGCGCCCGGCTTTGTGTTCTCCACCACCCACACGCAAGAGTACGTCGACCAGATCGTCGAGCTGATCGCGCCCCAGGGCCGCTTCGGCCTGATCGACGATCCCGAGACCATGGACATCATGCCCTTCAAGATCAAAGCGATCTCAACCCACTGGGAGCTGATGTTCACCCGGCCGCTGTTCCAGACCGCCGACATGGCCCGGCAGGGCGAGATCCTCAACCAGGTTGCCGAGTTGCTCGACGCCGGGAGGATCCGGTCGACCGCGACCGAGACGCTGGGCACGATCTCTGCGGAGAACCTGAGGCGCGCCCACCTGACGCTCGCCAGCGGCAAGGCCCGCGGCAAGATGGTGCTCGAGGGGTTCTGATCCGGATCCCCGTTGGGGGTCGAGATCCCGGGGCGGCATTCGCGAAGCCGAACCGGTCAGCTATGGGGAGTCGGTTTCCAGCCAAGCCATTGCCGTGTCTCGATCTGATGGCGAAAAGCGGCGGATCGGGACATCCATAATTTCCTGCAACCTAGAGACCTCGGCGTGCCAGGCTTTGGCGGCGAGGACGGCTATGCGCTCGAACTTGTCGCGCACTTCAAGGCGGGCGAAGAAGCGAAGGGACTCGGACTCTTCGTCCCACCCCTCCAGTTCCGTCCAGTCGCACAACAAGCCTCTCGGACGAGTCTCCGCGATCAAGCTGTTCACTTCAGTCATGCGCTCCACAATGTGGCTTGACCGAACAAGGCCCGACACTTTGAAGACGAGGAAAGATCTTCCGGGTTCTGAAATCACCTCAAGCATCAATTTCCCCCCTGTCCAAGCCGCATGATTTGTTCAGCCCAGGGTAGGCATCAAGTTGCCGCCGGGCCAGGAACTTGCATCGGAAGCAGCGGAAGGTCGCAGGGTGGGGCCGCTTCCCGGATGGCGGCTTGTGAATGTTCCGGAGGTCAGAGAGGCGCGCGGCGCAGGAGGGAGCGACCCTCCAGCGGCGTGGCGTAGTCTCGCGGACCGCGGCGCTCAAGTGCTGGGCGGCTTCCAACCAGACTTCAGGCGGATCGATCTAGTCGTCGCGATAGCGACCGAAGTACGCCGGCCGATTGATAGAGGGATCGTGCGGGTGGATAAGGGAGGCAACACGGCAGAGAAGCCGACCGTCGCCGCCGCGCCCGACCTGCTGCAGTCCGGCTAGACCGGCAAGAACACGTGCGAGGTCGAACGCAGCTCGGCAGAAATTCCGGTCTAGGTTATTCGTTACCCGCTGATGTAAGTGCCTTCGCGCGGCCGAAAGAAGATCTTCTGATTGTGAAGTCGGCCCAAGAGATTTTGTATGCTCTGCGCATCACCCGCCTTTCCGGCAGACTGGGCTGAGCGCAGGGCCATCTCGATCAAGTCCATGTCCTTGATGCTGAGGCTGAACTGGGTGTTGTATTTGGCCATTTTGACGTCCCTCACAGAAGCTTGCTTTTCAGTCCGGTCAGGTTGTTTCGACGGTCATGCCGGTTGTGCCCTTTACTCCCGGCTACGCTGCGGCCGACTCGCTTCACCGCATTAACCATCTCCAACGGTCTATCATGCCGATCGTCGGGCACAAAGCTGATCCGGGTCGACTTGTAAAACGCAATATTTACATTTATACTTATCGTAAATTTGTGAAATCCAAAGAGGCAGCAAGCTCCCGTGAAGACGTTTATTGGGCCTCACCTGCGCCGCCTTCGACAGGAACGGAAGCAAACCCAAAGCGAGATGGCCAAGGCTTTGGGAATAAGCACGTCCTACGTCAATCTCCTGGAAAAGAACGAACGAAGCGTCTCGGCCGCCGTGCTATTGAAGCTGTTTGAGGCCTATGGCGTCGACTGGCGCGAGATCTCGGAAGACGATCACGTCCACAAGCTGTCGGACATGCGGGCGGCCCTGCTCGATCCCCTGTTCGACCAAGCACGCCCAGATCTGATGCAGTTGCGGTCTTCGTTGGTTCACTGCCCGGAGCTGGCCGCGAGCTTTCTGACCCTTCACGCCGCCTATCAGGCTCTCACTGAACGCCTATTGAGCGGAGCTGCCGGCGACTCGCCCACGCAACTTGTCTCGACGTCGCCCGAAGCCCTGGTCCACGCATTCTTCCGAAAGCACGACAATTACTTCGAAGCGCTCGAGTCGGGCGCTCAATCGATCTTCGCCGCCGACCCGCCGCCGCCGGATGAAGTCTACTCCTGGGCGAAGGAGCGGCTGCGCGAGGATTTCGGGATTGACGTGCAGCTGCGTCCCGTTGCGGAACTGCCGAACACGCTGCGGCGCTATGATTCCCCGCGACGCGTGATCCACCTGTCCGAGGCCCTGGATTACCCCAACCGCGTATTCCAGATTCTCCATGTGCGCTGTCTTGTGCAGTTCAGCGCGCTGCTGGATGACCTTGTCGCGCAGTCGGGCATCGACCACGAGCAGGGAAAGGCCCGTTGCCGGGTCGAGTTGGCAAACTACTTCGCGGCGGCTGCCTTGATGCCCTATGACAGCTTCCTCGCTGAAGCCATGTCGTCCAAGTACGACTTCGATCACCTCGCGACGAGGTTTGGCGTCAGCTTCGAACAGGCCTGTCACCGGGCGATCACCTTGCGCCGCCCGGGAGCAGCAGGTGTCCCCCTGTTCTTCCTGCGCATCGACCACGCGGGCAATGTCACCAAGCGGTTCAACTCTACCGACTTCACGCTGGCCGAGTACGGCGGCGCTTGCCCCAGGCTCGAGGTCCACCGCTGCTTCCGTATGCCCGGGCGGATCGTTCCGCAACTCGTCGAGATGCCCGACGCGAGCCAGTATCTCGTTTGCGCACGCACGGTCGACCGCCCCAGCTTCACGCGCCACAACCAAGGCAATCGTCTCGCCGTCGCGATCGGCTGTGCGCTCGAGCACGCGGAGGCGATCGGCTACGCGAGCGATCTGCGCTTGCCGGCCGCTCACGCGACCGAAATCGGGATCAACTGCCGCATCTGCCCGCGCAGCCACTGCGACCAGCGCGCCCAAGAGGGAGTCACGCTGATCGCCCCAATCGACGCGAACCGGCGCGGCGCCACGCGGTACGAGGCCTGATGGTCCTATCCCACCCTCGGAAAGCGGGACCGCCGCTCGATCTCGGAGATCGGCAGGGTGTTGCGGATGTAGTCCTTGGCCGCGTCGCGGAAGGGCTGGTAGTCCCAGGCGGGCGCGTGGTCCTTCATGACGCCGGCGAGGAAGCGTCGACGGCGCTGGCTCTCCAGGACCTGCTCCTTTAGAAGCGCCGCGTCCCAGCGCGATGCCGCCTCTTCGGCGAAGGCCGCCGCGTCGGTCCCCTGCGCCGGGTCGGCCGCCAGGTTGGTCAGCTCCGCGGGGTCGGCCGCGAGGTCGTAGAGCTGCGGCGGGTCGCCCTCGGCGGTGACGTACTTCCGGGCGCCACGGCGGATCATGAAGAGCGGGGTGTCACAGCCCTCGCCGAAGTATTCGCCGACGGCTTCGTCGTGGCCGTCGCTCCCGGAGAGGTGCGGCAGCAGGGAGCGGCCCTCCAGGGGCGTTGCGTAGTCCGTACCCGCGCCGTCGGACCCGAGATCGACCAGAGTCGGCAGGATGTCGGCGAGCGAGACGGCTTCTGGCCGCCGCGCCGCCTTGAACTGCCGTGGCCAGCGCATCACCAGGGGCACGCGCGCGCTGTGCTCGAACCATGACATCTTGAACCAGAGCCCGCGCTCGCCAAGCATGTCGCCGTGGTCGCCGGTCAAGACCACGACCGTGTCCTCGGCGAGCCCGGCCTCCTCGAGAGTGCCAAGCAACTCACCGATCTTCTCGTCGAGGTAGTCGATCGAGGCGTAGTAGGCGCGGCGCGCCCGGCGCACCTCGGCCTCGCTTGGCGGCGGATCGTCCATCGCCATGGCGGCGCGCAGGCGCGCCGAGTGGGGATCGTCCGGTGCCGCTTCGCGCGGCACTTTCGGCAGGTCGATCTCCTCGTCGCGATAGAGATCGAAGAACTCCGGCCGGTTGATGTAGGGGTCGTGCGGATGGATGAAGGAGGCGACCAGGCAGAAGGGCCGCTCGTCCCCGCCGCGCGCGAGGTCGTAGAGGTAGCGCCGCGCCGTGAAGGCGACCTCGTCGTCGTAGTCCAGGTAGCTCGACCGCAGGCAGGTCCCGGCCTCGCGCACCACCGCCATGGTGTGGAACCAGTCGAGCTTGGCGCCGGGCCGGTCCCAGTCGGGCGTCCAGGTGAAATCGGCCGGGTAGATGTCGGTGGTCAGCCGCTCCTCGAAGCCGTGCAGCTGGTCGGGGCCGCAGAAGTGCATCTTGCCGGTGAGGCAGGTGCGGTAGCCGAGCGCCGCCAGGTAGTGCGCGAAGGTCGGCACCTCGGAGGAGAGCGCCGCGGCGTTGTCCCAGGCGCCGATCCTGGACGGCAGGCGGCCGGTCATCATGACGTAGCGCGCCGGGGCGCAGAGCGGCGCGTTGCAGTAGGCGGCGTCGAACACCACGCCCTGGTCGCAGAGCCGCGTCAGGTTGGGCGCCCTGACCACCGGGTGGCCGTAGCCCGGCAGGAACTGCGGCGCCAGCTGATCGACCATGATCAGCAGGATGTTGGGTTTCTTAGCCATGGTGATGTCCTGGTTCTTCTTCGCTGAGATGATGGCGATTTCGGTCCTAACGCCCCTTTTTGTCATGCCCGGCCTTGATCCGGGCTTCCAGGTTTGGTGTTCAGCCAACCCTGGATTGCCGGATCAAGTCCGGCAATGACAAGGTTCGGTGGCGCCTACGAGCCCTACTTGTCCTGACTTGCGTGTGGCGCCTCGACTTTGCGATCCGGTCTCAACCTCGCGCCGCATCGATCTCGGCTAGCGTGCGGATCAGCTCAACCAGCTTGACGTCGCGTTCCGCCGCGAGGTCCTCGAAGCTGCGTCCAGCCTCCTCGGCGGCCACGCCGTCGGCGAGCGCCTGACGCACCGCTGGCCCGAGATCGGGCGACCCGAGATCCTCCCACCAGGTCTGAATGCCGGGCCCGAAGCGGTCGCAGAAGACCTCGATGCCCTCGCCGCTGCTGGCCAAGCTGAATAGCATATGCGGCCCCATGATCGCCCAGCGCAGACCGGGCCCGTGCACGATGGCCTTGTCGACGTCTTCGACACTGGCGACACCATCGACCACCAGGTTGATCGCTTCGCGCCAGAGAGCGGCCTGGAGGCGGTTCGCGACGTGACCCGGCACCTCCTTGTGCAGCCGGATCGTGGTCTTGTTGCAGCGGGCATAGAAGCCCTCGCCCCAGGCCACGGCCGCCTCCGTGCCGAGCAGCTCGACCAGGGGGATCAGGTGGGGCGGGTTGAAGGGATGGGCCAGGAAGAGGCGTTCCGGTTGCTCGAGGACGGCGCCGATGTCCTTGATCATCAGACCCGAGGCGCTGGTCGAGACCAGGGCGCCGGGCGCCAGCGCAGGCTCGATCTCGCGGTAGGTCTCGTGCTTGATCTCGAGGCGCTCGGGCACGTTCTCCTGAACGAACTGGGCCTCGCCGACCGCGGCCTTGGCGTCGCGGTGGAACCGCAAGCGGCCCGGGTCGGCATTCGCCGCGAGGCCGAGGCGCTCCAGCGCGGGCCAGGCGTTCTCGACGTAGCCCCGCACCTTAGCCTCGGCATCGGGCGCCACGTCGAAGACATCGACCGCCATCCCGTGGGCCAGGAACAGCGCGGTCCAACTGGCGCCGATGGTGCCCGCGCCGAGAACCGCCACCCGCTCGACCTGATCCGGCGCCACAGGATCCTTCGCCATGCCTCTATCCCCCTTGCAGGTTGTCATGTCCGGGATTGACCCGGGCATCCAGCTTTTCTGACCGTTCCTGGATTGCCGGGTCAAGCCCGGCAACGACAAGAGCCGCCCCAGACGCGGCAGGCTTCGAGAAACCAACGCGCCCTCGCCCGGATCAGCTGCGCCTCGCCAACTTCTCCCAAACGGCGAGGGTTGTTTTCCGGAAGCCGAAGCGGCTCGAAGCCCGCTAGAACAGTGCTGGGTTGATCGGCGAGGCTGCCGTCAATCCGCCGTCGGCGATCATCATTTGACCGGTGACGAAGGCCGCCTCGTCGGAAGCGAGCCAGACGGCCAGCGCGGCGATGTCGGCCGGCTTGCCCAGGCGCCCGACGGCGTGGCGGGCCAGCGCGTCGGCCTCGGCGGCCTTGGGGTCTTTCGCGTGGGCGAAGGCCTGGTCGGCCATGCCGGTCAGGATCCAGCCCGGACAGATCGCGTTGCAGCGAATGCCCTCGCCGCCGTGGTCGACCGCGACCGAGCGGGTAAGACCATGCACGAAGGCCTTGGAACTATTGTAGATCGCCATGCCCGGATCGGCGTGATAACCGCTGATCGAGCCGATGTTGACGATCGCGCCGCCGCCCTGCCCGGCCATAATCGGAATGACCGCCCGGCAGCAGAAAAACACGCCGGTCACGTTGGCGCCGATCAGCGCGTCCCACTCCGCGTCGCTTGTCTCGGCGACGGTCTTCTCGATCTGGATGCCGGCGTTGTTGACCAGGATGTCGATCCGGCCGAAACGCTCCAGTGCCGCGTCGCGCAGCGCTTCCACCTCGGCCTTCACCGAAACGTCGGCCCTGAGCCAATGGGCCTCTGCCGGAATGCTTTCCGCCGGTTCCCTGCGGCTGCAGGTCAGGACCTCCGCGCCTTCCGCGACGAAACGCTCGACGATGCCCCGGCCGATCCCCTGGACGCCGCCGGTAACCAGCGCCGCCTTGCCGGCCAGGCGGCCGGTCACAGGTCCAGGACCAGGCGAGCAGACTTGGAACGCGAGCAGCAGATCGTCATCAGCTTGTTGGAGTCCCGCTCCTCGTCGGTCAGCACCTCGTCGCGGTGCTCGGGCTCGCCCTCGACCACGTCGGTCAGGCAGGCGCCGCAGATGCCTTCCTGGCAGACCGAATCGACGCTATGGCCGTGGTCTTCCAGGACCTCGAGGATCGTGCGGTCGGCCGGCACCTTATAGGTCTCTCCGCTCTTCGCCAGCACGACCTCGAAGCTCTGGTCGTCGGCAGTGTCGAAGTTCTGGGTCGCCTTGAAGGACTCGAAGTGGACGTTCTCCGCCGGCCAGTGCGCCGAGGCGGCGCGGACCGCGTCCATCAGGCCGGTCGGCCCGCAGCAGTAAAGGTGCGTGCCCGCCGCAGGCGCCTTCAGCAGAGCGGCCACGTCGAGCCCCTTGCTGGGATCGCCGCCGTCGTAGTGGAAGCGGACGCGGTCGGCGAAGGGCGCCGCTTTCAGAAACTCGGCGAAAGCCGCCTCCTCGGGGCTGCGCGCGCAGTAGTGCAGCTCGAAGTCCGCGCCCTTGGCATGGAGGTGGCGCACCATGGCCAGGATCGGGGTGATGCCGATACCGCCGCCGATCAGGAGGTGCCTGGTCGCGGCCGCGGCCAGGGGAAAGTTGTTGTCCGGCCCGGAGATCGGCAGGACGTCGCCTTCCTTGACCTGGTCGTGCATGCAGGCCGAGCCGCCGCGCCCCTCGTGCTCGCGCAGGACGGCGACCTGGTAGACACCGTTGGCGCCCGGCTGGTTGCACAGCGAGTACTGCCGCGCCATGCCGTTCGGCAGGTGGACGACGAGGTGGGCACCGGCCTCGAAGGGCGGCAGATCCGCACCATCCTGCGCGACCAGCTCGTAGGAGCGGATCCGAGCGGCTTCCTGCAGCACCCGCCGAACCAGAAGCGGCCTCTCGGTAAGCGACGACATCACCACGTCCTCCACGTAACTCTCAGCAGGCGGCAATACACCGCCCGTCCTTCCCGACGCAAGTCTCGCGATTGATCAGAGGCGCATCTGTTGCGCCTGCGCGGTGAGGCCGCCGTCCAGGACCCAGAGCTGGCCGCTGGCATAGCCGGCCTCGTCGGAGGCCAGCCAGAGCACGAGGTTGGCCACGTCCTCCGGCGTTCCATAGCGTCGCACGGGATGTATGTGGCAAATCTCCTGCTTCAAGCTCTCCACGTCGCCGGCCTCGCCGAAAAAGGACTGGAGCATGGGGGTGTCGATGTAGCCCGGACAGACCGCGTTGCAGCGGATGCCCTCGGGGCCGTGGTCTACCGCGATAGCCTTGGTCAGCGCGTGCACGCCGCCCTTGGAGGCGCAGTAGGCCGCCAGGGCCGGGTCGGCCATGAAGCCGTCGTAGGAGCCGAAGTTGACGATCGAACCGCCGCCCGCCTTGCGCAACAGCGGCAGCGCGTGCTTGCAGGTGAGGAAGGTGCCTTTGAGGTTGATCGCGATCAGGCGGTCCCAGTCGGCTTCGCTGGTCTCCTCGATGGTCTTCTCGATCTCGATACCGGCGCAGTTGACCAACACGTCGAGCCGGCCGAAGCGCGCCTCGACCGCCGCCATGGCTTCTTGCACTGAGGCCGAGGAGGTTACGTCAAGCTGCTGAAAGACATGGTCGCCGGTCTCGGCCGGAGCGAGGTCGCCGACCACGACCTCCGCCCCCTCCCGGGCGAAGCGCCCGGCAACGGCGGTGCCGATGCCGCCGGTGCCGCCGGTGATCAGCGCGACCTTGCCGGCCAGCCGTTCCCCGCCCGCCATCACGCTTCGACCGCCGACTCGTAGGCGTCCAGCAGCAGGCCGTGGAAATGGTGCACACCGTGCTCGCTCAGCCCGCTTTCCTCGGGGTCGGTCATGAAGCGCCCGCTCTCGTAGGCCGGCGTGCGCATGCCGCGCTGGACGCTCTCGACGATCTCGATGTCCTCGCGCTGGAGCACCCGGTCGATGTAGTCGATCGCCTCCTTCTGCTGCGCGTTGGGCTCGCCGTGCAGGAAGTAGAAGTCGTAGGTCTCGAAGGTGGTCTCCGGCCCGGTCGGCACGACGTTGAGCACCATGAGGTTGCCCTCGCCCGGATAACGCAGGAGGCAGGTGTTCGGCCAGAGCCACCAGACCGCGTGGTCGGTAACGTCGGCGCCCTCGATGGCGTAGGCCGAGTTGTCGGTCTTGCGGGCCTTGGCCATGTGGCTGGAATAGATGCCGTGGGTCTTGACCGAATAGGTGTCCATCTCGACCAGGCTCACGAAGTCCTTGTGCGCCGTCGGGCAGTGGTAGCACTCGAGGAAGTTGTCGACGACGTTCTTCCAGTTCGACTCGATCTCGTAGGTCAGCCGGTAGGCGTGGGTCAGCTGATCGAGGTCGGGCGCCCAGGCGCGGATCTCCGTGGCGAGGTCGCCGGAGAGCTCGGCCAGGGCCGGGGCCTCGGCGTCGAGGTTGACGAAGATCAGCGTGCAGAACTCCTCGATCCTGACCGGCATGAGGCAGATCTCGCTCTTGCTGAAGTTCTCCACGTATTCCGCCCGGCGCGCGGACCGCAGCTTGCCTTCGAGGCCGTAGGCCCAGGCGTGATAGGGACAGGTGATCATCTTGACCTTGCCCTCGCCCTTCAGGAGCTCGTGGGCCCGGTGCTGGCAGACGTTGTAGAAGGCGCGCAGCCTGCCCTCGCCGTCGCGCAGCGCGAGCAGGCTCTGGCCCTGGACCTCGAAGGCGAGGTAGCTGCCGGGCTCGCGCAGCTTCTCGGCGTGGCAGACGAACTGCCAGGTCCGATGGAAGATCGCCTGCTTCTCGATCTCCAGATAGCGCGGCTCGGTATAGCAGCGGCCCGGCAGGGACCAGGAGCGCTGCGGCGCCGGGTCGAAGCCAGCCTTGATGCGCGAAAACTCGTGAGATTGCAGAGTCATGAAGCCCCTCCTTCCCGATATGCCTCAATCGCCGCGCGCTCCAGCTTGAACGCCGGTTCCTCGTTGGCCCGTGAGTCGAATTCACGGGCCAGCTTGTGCCCGGCAAAGGTCGCGTGGACCACGGCGCCGGGCACGTCGCAGTCGCCGATCTTCTGCAGCGAGCGGATGCCCGCTGCCTCGAGGTCCGCGGCCCTGGCCTTCAGCGCCTGGTAGAGCGCGTCGTTCGGCCTGCGCGCGCCGACGGTCAATAGATGGGCCGCCTCGATGGTTTCCTCCCGGCCCGTATACTTGCAGGCCGTCGTCACTTGGGCGCCGTCGAAGCCGGTCACGAAGCGGCCGGTGACGATCCGGACCCCGCACTCGATCAGGCGGCTCTGGGCATACCATTGATCGTGGGTCTTGCGCGACCAGCCGGAGACCTCGTCGCCGGGCGTCACGAAGGTGACCTCGTGTCCCGCCTCCGCCAGGCGTTCCGCCAGGCAGCTTCCGGTGACGTAGAGCTCGAAGTCGTAGATCACCAGCGGCCCGGCGAGCTCGGTGCCGCCGTAGACGTCGTCCGGCGTGAGCACCCGGGCGCCGTTCGGCGGATCGACCGCCACCATGCGCCGGTCC
>JAAUYK010040574.1_pt1 | contig 20522 bp, 17 predicted proteins | sample 7278021 | NCBI WGS metagenome assembly JAAUYK01 (sample SAMN14350223, study PRJNA611818) | marine sediment metagenome | isolation source: surface marine sediment (1.8m) | place: French Polynesia: Moorea | collected 2018-08
GTGATCCGGAACATCAGGAAGATCGGGATGATGACCACGATCGGCGGCAGCATGCGCGTGGTCAGGATGATGAAGAGGTAGGTGTCGTTGCCCCTGAGCGGATAGCGCGAGAAGCCGTAGGCGGCCAGGGTGCCGACGATCAGCGCCAGCACCACGCTGGAGCCGGCAATGAAGATCGAGTTGAAGAAGAAGAGGTCGAAGCCGGTGTCGATCGCCTCCGCGCCCTTGATGTAGGCGCGACTGAAGACGCCGATGAAGTTCTCCAGGGTCGGAGTGAAGATGAACTTGGGCGGGATCGACAGCGCGTCCGTATGGGTCTTGAAGGCGGTCAGGATGATCCACAGCACCGGGAAAAAGTAGATCAGGGCGATCACGGCGGTGAACGCGGTCCAACCCCAGCCTGCCCTGCCGATCTCCCGCCGTTTAAAGCCGAACGCCATGGATTAGGCCTCCACTTCCCGTTGCTTGACGAAATAGAGGTAGAGGTTGGTCAGCACGATCACGATGAAGAGCAGGACGTAGGCCAGCGCCGAGGACTGGCTGGTCTTGAAGTACTGAAAGGCCATGCGGTAGACGAAGACCGCGATGGTCTCGGTCGATGTACCCGGCCCGCCCTCGGTGATCAGAAAGACGATGTCGAAAAGCTTGAAAGCTTCGATCGTCCGGAACAGCAGGGCCAGAAGCAGCAGACCGCGGATGTAGGGAAAGGTGATGGTCCAGAAGCGCCGCCACCAGGAGGCCCGGTCGATCTCAGCGGCCTCGTAGAGGTACTTGGGCACGCTGACCAATCCGGCCAGGACCAGCAGCATGACGAAGGGCGACCACATCCAGGCGTCGGCGAAGACGATGGCCGCCAGGGCCCCGGTCGTGTTCTCCAGCAGGATAAAGGTCTCGCCGGTGACGGCCTTGACCGCCTGGCTGAGCAGCCCGAATGTCGGCTCGTAGTAGTAGCGGAAGAAGGCGCCGACCGCGACGTAGCTCAGCATCATCGGCGTCAGTACCAGCATCAGCAAAACCCGCCGGCCTGGAAACTCCTTCTCGAACAGCAGGGCCAGGAGAAAGCCGACGATCAGCTGCGCGGCCACGGTCAGGGCGACGACCAGGGCCGTGGTTTGCAGCCGGTCCCAGACCGCCGGATCGCTCAACACCTTTTCGTAGTAGTAGAACCCGGCAAAGCGCGGCGGGGCCAGGCGGTTGGCGCGGTAGTGAAAGAAGCTGAGCCCGAAGGACCACATCAGCGGGAAGATGTTCATCACGAAGAGCAGCGCCAGGGCCGGCGCCACCAGCAGCGGCCCGCGCTGCCGGCCCCAGGCGTTGACCACCAGGGTCAGGCAGACCAGGCCGCTGGCGGCCAGGCTGATCCAGAAGGCGATGTCGACCGGGACGGTCAGGATCGAAGCCGGAATGACCACGACGGCCAAGGCCAGGGCCAGGCGCCAGTTGCGCCAGCCCGGCTGCCACCAGGGAACGAGCGGCGGCCTATCGGTCGCGATCGTCGTCATACCGGTCCCGTCCGGAGTGCCGCGGCACGCCGCCGGCCGTCCCTCAGGAACGGCCGGCGGAGAAAACCGCTGTCAAAAGGTGAGGCCTATCGGATCCGACCGGCTTCGATCAGGAGCTCTTCCTGATGCTTGGCGATGGAGTCCAGCGCCTCCTTGGCCGACTGCTGGCCGGTGATCGCCTTGTCGAACTCCTCCTGCTGCTGGACCAGCAGCTCGAAGAACTCGGGGATGTGCCATACGTCCTTCTGCCAGTCGAGGCTCGGCCCGAAGGCGTGGTTCCAGGGCCTGAAGGAGGCGTATTCCGGCGAGTTGTGAAGACTGCGCAGGCCGCTCTGGCCGCCGGCCTTGGCAAAGGCGACCTGGGTCTCCGTGGACAGCCACCACTTCACGAAATCGATGGCTTCCTTGATCACCGTATCCGAGTTCCAGGTCGTCAGAACAAAGGGTTGGCCGCCGATGTTCGACCAGCGCAACATCTTGCCGTCGGAGCCCTTGAGGCCCGGCATCCGCGCGAAATCGACCTTGTCGTGGACCTTGGACGTCGCCGCCGTGATCGCCGATTCCCCGAAGCCGATCCACTGGATGATCCAGGCCACCTTGCCTTCGCGGAACAGCTCGTCGACCTTGAAGATGTCCATGGAACCCGTCTTCACGACCGGCGGCATGTGTTTGAGCATCGAGAGGTAATGCTCGAAACCCTTCACGGAAGCCTCTGAATTGACGACACCTTCGGCGCGGCCGTCCGGCTCCTTGGTCTCGTCCCAGATGTCGCCGCCGTGCTGCCAGATGAAGCCGTTGATCTGCATGGACGAGAAGTCGTAGCCCTTGCCGGCCTGATAGGCGATGCCATAGAAGTCGTCGGTCAGGTCCTGACCGGCCAGCTTGTCGCCGGCCGAGCGCCGGAAGAACTCGCCGAAGTCATCGACCTGGCTCCAGTCGACCTCATTCATGGCCTCCGCCTTGCAGGGCAGGTCGTAGCCGTACTTCTCCTTGAAGGCGGCCTGCTCGCCGTCATCGCAGAACAGGTCCTTGCGGTAATAGACCACCAGCACGTCCGGCATCTGCGGGAAGCCGTAGTAGTTCTTGGTCTTGTGCGGATAGGTCGAATAGGCATCCACCAGGTTCGGGTGCAGGTCCTCGAAAGCCTCCTTCAAGTCCGGGTCCGCGTCGATGAACTCGTTGATCTTGAGGAAGTAGCCGCCCTCGATGAAGGCGCCCAGCCACTGGCTGTCCGAGACCGCCATCTGATACTTCTTCTCGCCCGAGGTCAGCGAGGCAGCCAGGCGCTCGTAGAAGTTGGGCCAGGGAATGAAGTCCGGCTCCAGCGTGACATTGTTGCCGCTCGGCGCCTTGTAGTTGCGGTCGGCCAGGTCCTTCATGATCCGGGTCGGCGGCCAGTCCGGCACCGCCATGCGCAGGACGATATCCTCCGCCGAGGCGCTGGGCGCCCAGCCGGCCGCGAGGGCCGCTACGGCGGCGCCGGCCGCAACCGTTCCAATGCGTCGTCCGAAAGACTTCATTTGACTTCTCCTCCCTTGTTATGACCCGCGGTCCGCGTTTCTCGTTATTGCTTCAGGCTGCGGTTGCCGGGTCTTTCATTGTTCAGCGTATGGCCGTTCCCGTCTCCCGTGTGAAGACGTGGGTGTTCTCCAGGGCGATCTCGACCCGGATGCGGTCGCCGACCGCGTAGGCGACCGCCCGCTCCTCGGGCAGCACCATGCGCAGCGGCTGCTCGCCCGCCAGAAGGTCGAGCAAGGTGACGTCGCCGAGGGGCTCGGTCAGGTGCACGGTCGCCTCGAAGTGTGGACCGCGCGGCGTCTCTTCCACCGGGGACAGATCGTGCGGGCGGATACCGAACCAGAGATCTGTGCCGGGGCCGAATTTCGCGAGCGCCTGCGACCAGATGCCGCCGGCAACCTCCATGAAATGCAAGGCCACGGCAGCCGCCGGGCCGTCGCCGCCAGCCCGGCGTGCGGGCAGCAAATTGATCGTCGGCGCGCCGACCAGCCCGGCCACGAAGTCGTCTGCTGGCCGATCGTAAAGCGCATCGGCGGAGCCGGTCTGCACGACGGCGCCGTCTCGGATCACGGCGATCCGCTGCCCCATGGTCAGGGCCTCCAGCTGGTCCGGCGTGGCGTAGACCATGGTCATGCCGAGCTCGCGATGCAGGCGCTTGAACTCGGCGCGGGTGTCATGGCGCAGCTTGGCGTCCAGGTTGGTGAGCGGCTCGTCGAGAAGGAGCAGCTGCGGCCGGCGGACCAGGGCGCGGCCGATCGCGACCCGCTGCTGCTCGCCGCCGCTCAAGGTGCCGGGCTGGCGCTCCAAGGTATGCGTGATGCGCAGCATTTCGGCGACCTCGTCGACTTGCCGGGTCAGCTCGGCGGCCTCGACCCGCGCCTCCTTCAAGGCGTAGGAGAGATTGCCGCGCACGGTGAGGTGCGGGTAGAGCGCGAAGGTCTGGAAGATCATTGCCATCGGCCGGCCCTGGACCGGCGCAAAGGTCAGGTCCTGGTCCTCGAAGAGCACCTGGCCGGAGTCCGGCCGCTCCAGGCCCGAGATCACGCGCAGGGTGGTGGTCTTGCCGGCGGCCGAAGGTCCCAGCAGGACGAAGAACTCGCCGGCCTCGACCTCGAGGCTCAGCCCCTGCAGCGCCGGCACCTCCCCGAAGCGCTTGCCGACGTCGTTCAGCGCCAGCTGCATGCCCAGACCTGCGGAATCACGGCTCGAGTCCCTCCCAGCACCTCAAGGTTAGACAAAAGCGTTGATCAGCGGAACCTTAGAAGGCCAGCCACGTCCCGCCTTCTTCGCTGGACCGGACGCTGCGGGCGATGAAGCGGACGCCCTCGACCCCATCCGCCACCGTGGGCACAAGCATCGCCGCCGGGTCGGCCGACCGGCCGGACAGCCTGGCCTCGATCTGCTCGGCCAGGTCGAGGTAGAGCTGGGCGAAGCCCTCCAGGTAGCCCTCGGGATGTCCCGGCGGGATGCGGGTCGCACGCGCGGCTGCGCCACCGAGACCGGGACCGCCACGGGTCAGGAGACGCGGTGCTTCGCCCAAGGGCGTATGGACCAGTTGGTTCGGGTCCTCCTGGCTCCATGCCAGGCCGCCGGTCTCGCCGTAAATGCGGATGCGCAGCCCATTCTCGTGGCCGGGCGCGACCTGGCTCGACCAGAGCATGCCTCTGGCGCCGCCCGCGAAGCGCAGCAGGATGTGGGCGTTGTCGTCGAGCCGCCGGCCCGGGACGAAGGTCTGCAGGTCGGCCGCCAGTTCCTCGAGTTGGAGGCCGGTGATGAAGCGGGCCAGGTTGAAGGCGTGGGTGCCGATATCGCCGACACAGCCCGCCGGGCCGCTGCGCGCCGGATCGGTGCGCCACTCGGCCTGCTTCTGGCCGGTCTCTTCCAGCGGGGTTGAGAGCCAGTCCTGGACGTATTCCGCCTGGACCAGGCGGATCGGCCCGAGCGCGCCCTCGGCGACCATCTCCCGGGCCTGTCGGACCAGGGGATAGCCGGTGTAGTTGTGCGTCAGCCCGAAGACCAGGCCGCTTGACTCGACCAGGGCCTGCAAGGCCTCGGCATCCTCCAGGGTGCTGGTCAGAGGCTTGTCGCAGATGACGTGAATGCCAGCCTCAAGGAAGGCCCTGGCCGGGGCGTAGTGCAGATGGTTGGGGGTCACGATGGCAACCACGTCGATGCCGTCCGCGCGCTCAGCCTCCGCCGCGGCCATCTCGGCGAAGCTGCGGTAGGCCCGTTCGGCCGGCAATCCGAGGTCGGCTGCCGAAGCCCTGGCCTTCTCGGGGTCGGCCGAGAGCGCGCCGGCAACCAACTCGTAACGGTCGTCGAGCCGTGCCGCGATGCGGTGCACGGCGCCGATAAAGGCATCGCGTCCACCGCCGACCATGCCGAGCCGAAGGCGGCGCCCCAATCCCGATGTCGCGGTCATGCTGAGCCCCCTATTCGATGCCGAGCATCCGGCGATTGGCCGCCTCGTCCGTACCGGCATCGGCGAAGTCGTCGAAGGCTTTCTCGGTGACCCGGATGATGTGGTCGGCGATGAAGGGCGCGCCTTCCCGGGCGCCGTCTTCCGGGTGCTTCAGGCAGCACTCCCACTCCAGCACCGCCCAGCCCTCAAAGTCGTAGGCCGCCAGCTTGGAAAAGATCGCAGCGAAGTCGACCTGGCCGTCGCCCAGGGAGCGGAAGCGCCCGGCCCGGTCGACCCAGGACTGGAAGCCGGAATAGACCCCCTGCTTGCCGGTCGGGTTGAACTCGGCGTCCTTGACGTGAAAGGCCTTGATGCGCTCGTGGTAGAAATCGATGAAGGCCAGGTAGTCGAGCTGCTGAAGCACGAAGTGGCTCGGATCATAGAGGATGTTGCAGCGCGGATGGCCGCCGACCCGCTCGAGGAACATCTCGAATGTGACGCCGTCGTGGAGGTCCTCCCCCGGATGGATCTCGTAGCAGACGTTGACCCCGGCCTCGTCGAAGGCATCGAGGATCGGCCGCCAGCGCCGCGCCAGCTCGTCGAAGGCGGTCTCGACCAGCCCCGGCGGTCGCTGCGGCCAGGGATAGACGTAAGGCCAGGCCAGGGCCCCGGAGAAGCTGGCGTGATTCTCGAGGCCCAGGTTGGCCGAAGCGCGCGCCGCCTTATGCATCTGCTCGACGGCCCAGGCCTGGCGAGCCGAGGGATTGCCCCGGACCTCCGGCGCCGCGAAGCCGTCGAAGGCCTCGTCGTAGGCCGGGTGGACCGCCACCAGCTGGCCCTGCAGGTGGGTCGAAAGCTCGGTGACCACGAGCCCGTGCTCGGCCAGGGTGGCCTGAACGTCTTCGCAATAGGCCTTGCTTTCGGCGGCCTGTCCGAGATCGAAGAGCCGGCCGTCCCAGGACGGGATCTGCAGGCCCTTGTAGCCGAGGCCCGCCGCCCAGGACGCTATCGAGTTCAGGGAATTGAACGGCGCCTCGTCCCCGGCGAACTGCGCCAGGAATATGGCCGGACCCTTCAAGGTTCGCATCTTTGCCTCCTCCGCTTCAGACGCCAGGCGCCACCGGCCGAAGGTGCCGGCGACGACTTGGCGCGCGTTTCTTGTTGATCAATCTTAGCTTCGCCATTTGCGAAAGCCAGATCTGACTGGCAGGAGGCAGCGGCCCGGAAGCGAAACGCTTTCGCGAATCCTGCTTCGGTCCTTACTCGGCCGCCTGTTTTTCCGGCTCGGGGACCGGCTCACGCATGGTGACGAACTCCTCTGCGGCGGTCGGGTGGATGCCGACCGTAGCGTCGAAGTCTTCCTTGGTAGCGCCCATCTTCACGGCGATGGCGATGCCCTGGATGATCTCGGCCGAGTCGTTGCCCACCATGTGGGCGCCCAGCACCTTGCGGCTCCCGGCATCGACGATCAGCTTCATCATGCTCTGCTCGTCGCGGCCGGAGAGCGTGTGCTTCAGGGCCCGGAAGCTCGAACGGAAAATCTCGACCTTGTGGCCCGCGGCGCGCGCCTCCTCCTCGGTCAGGCCGACCGTCGCGACCGGCGGCTGGCTGAAGACGGCCGAGGCGATGTTCTTGTGGTCCATGGCCCGGGGTCGGCCCTTGTAGACGGTGTCGACGAAGGCCATGGCCTCGGCAAGCGCAACCGGAGTCAGGTTGACCCGGTCGGTGACGTCGCCGACTGCATAGATGTTCTCCACGCTCGTCCTGGAGTGGGCGTCGACAACGACCGCGCCCTTCTCGTCGAGCTCGACACCTGCCTCTTCCAGGCCCAGGCCCGCGGTGTTCGGGCGCCGGCCAATCGCCAGCATCAGGCAATCGACCTCCAGGGTCGAACCGTCGGTCAGGGCGACGTCGAGCGCGCCGTCGGCGCGCTTGGACACGCGGTCGATAACGGTGTTGTACTTGAAGGCAACGCCTTTCTTGGCCATCTCGGCATCGACCGTCGCACGGACGTCCTCGTCGAAGCCGCGCAGGACCCGGGGGCCGCGGTAGACCTGGGTCACCTCCGAGCCCAGGCCGTTGAAGATGCCGGCGAACTCGACCGCGATATAGCCGCCGCCGGCGACCGCGACCCGACGCGGCAACTCGGCCAGATGGAAGGCCTCGTTGGAAGTGATGGCGTGCTCGATGCCCGGATGATCCGGGATGAACGGGTGGCCCCCGGTCGCGACCAGAACGGTCTCGGCGGTAAAGCGCTTGCCGTTGACCTCGACCGTGTGGGAATCGGCCAGGACCGCACGGCCGTCGTGCATCTCGACCCCGACCCCGTCCAGGAGCTTGCGGTAGACACCCTCCAGACGGGCGATCTCCTGGTCCTTGTTGGCGATCAGGCGGACCCAGTCAAAGCTGGCCGGCGGCACCTGCCAGCCGAAGCCGGCGGCGTCCTCGAAGTCCTCGTGGAAGTGCGAGGCGTAGACCAGGAGCTTCTTCGGGATGCAGCCACGGATGACGCAGGTGCCGCCGTAGCGGAACTCCTCGGCGATGCCGACCCGGGCGCCGGTGGCCGCGGCCATGCGCGCGCCACGCACGCCGCCGGATCCGGCGCCGATGACGAAGAGGTCGTAGTCGTACTTGGCCATGGCCTGTCCCTCGTTACCTCGACTTACGCTATCTGGGCATGGAGAGTGGCCTTTTGTAGCGCGCCCGGCACGGTGGGGCTACACGGCTTCGTGACCGACCCGAACGATCATCTTGCCGCGGTTGCGGCCGGCGAGCAGGCGCAGCAGAGCTTGGGGTGCATTCTCGAGACCCTCGACGACGTCCTCCTTGTAGGACAGATCGCCGTCGCGGACCCAGGCGACCAGCTCGGCCGGCAGGCGATCGAGCCGGGCCAGGTGGTCGAGCACCAGGAAGCCTTCCATGCGCGCCCGCCGGATCAGCAGCTGGCGGTTGGGGCGCGGACCCGGCGCGGCGGGCTCGCCCGGCCCGCTGTCGGGAATGCCCATCGTGCCGCAGACAATGATCCGGGCACCGACGTTGATCCGCTCCAGCACGGCGTCGGAGATCGGGCCGCCGACGTTGTCGAAGTAGACGTCGATGCCCTCCGGGCAGGCCCGGGCGATCGCGGCTTCCAGGTCGGGCTCGGTCTTGTAATTGATCGCCGCGTCGTAGCCGAAGTGTTCACGGCAGAGCGCCGTCTTCTCGTCGGACCCGGTCAGGCCGACGGCGCGGCAGCCCTTCAGCTTCGCGACCTGGCCGACCATGGAGCCGACGGCTCCGGCCGCGGTCGAGACCATGACCGTCTCGCCCGGCACGGGCTGGCCGACCTCGGTGAGGCCGAGGTAGGCGGTCAATCCGGTGTGGCCCAGGACGTGCAGCGCGGTCGAGATCGGCGCCTCGGCGGGATCGAGCTTGCGATGAATGTCGCTGCCGTCGGAGAGCGCCCATTCGCACCAGCCCTGACGGCCCAGGACGAAATCGCCGACGGCGTAGTCGGGATGCTCGCCGGCGACGACCTCGCCCACGGTGAAGCCGATCATGACCGAGTCCAGAGGCAGCGCCTCGCGGTAGTTGGGCGCCTCGGAGATCCAGCCCCGCATGGCCGGATCGAGCGAGAGATAGATGACCCGGATCAGCACTTCGCCCGGCCCCGGCTCTGGCCGCGGCGCCTCGTCGAGGCGAAAGCAGTCCTCGCGCACGCCCCCATCCGGCCGTGCGACCAGCAGAACCCGATGATTGGAACCTTCGGACAAGGGTGTCCTCAACCTCCCGGCGATCCCGAAGGATATTCACGTCGCTCTAGGAGGAGTCCAGCCGAAAGCGCCACTCGATCTCGACCGGCCTTCGCGTTCGTCAAAAAGTTACGCCGGGCCTCCTGCCCCTTGAGAAGCAGGAACCCGGCGCTTTGCTTGTGTCGACGGTCCGAGCGGGCGTCAAATGTCCAGTGCGTTCAGCCAAGCGTCGTGCTTGTTGCAGAAACTGAGCGCGTAGACGCGTTCGCCGTGACCCGAAATGTCATGACGCGAAATCGGCGCGTCGGTGGCCGGATCGAACATCTTCTCGGCGATCAGCTTGAAGTCCTGATCGAAGACCTGATGCTTGACGATGTAGTGCTCGAAACCATTCATCTCGTGCCCGGTGGCGACTTCGATGATGTTCCCCTCGCGCTCGAAACGCGGCAGGTGTCCATCCACCTTCTTGCTCCAGCGGCCTGGGGCATCCTCGGTGTAGTAGAGCGCACCGGCCATCGGCGCGCGGAGAGGATTGAAAGTGGTGGAACCGGCCAAGACACTGCGCGGGGCGACGATGCCGACGGCGGCGCCAGCAACGGTAAAGCGCAGAAGGCTGCGACGATCCATGTTCTGCTCCTGAGGGCTAATTCTTTGACCTAGCGAATAGCCATAAAATAACCGGCAAATATTAACGAGCCGTGGACCACGCAGCCCTCAGAATTCAACTGCGAGTTTCGAAGACCTTCGCGGCACAACTGATGCTAAGTTGCGGCGTGATAGCGTGGTTAATCAAATATTGATCACGATCTTGCCGAAGTGGCCGCCGCCCTGCATGTGACGATAGGCGGCGCGGGCGTCGTCGAAGCCGAAGCTGCGGTCGATGACCGGCTTCAGGCCACCAGCGGCGATCGCCCGGTTCATGGCTTCGAACATCTCGCGGCTGCCGACGTAGATCCCCTGCAAGCGGATCGACTTGCGCATCACGCTGGTCGGATCGATCTGGCCGCCTGTCAGGACGCCGACCAGGCCGATCCGGCCGCCGACCCGCACCGCCTGGATCGATTTCTCCAGGGTGCCGGCACCGCCGACCTCGACCACGAGGTCTGCGCCACGGCCGCCGGTCAGCTCAAGAACCGCCTGTTCCCAGTCAGGGTTGCTGCGGTAGTTGACGGTCTGCCAGGCGCCCAGCTCCCGGGCCCGGCCCAGCTTGTCGTCACTGCTCGAGGTGACGATCACCCGGCCGCCCTGCTGTGCCGCGAACTGCAGGGCAAAGATCGAGACCCCACCGGTGCCCAGGGTCAGCACCGTCTCGCCGGCCTTGATCCGGCCCATCTCGACCAGGATGTGCCAGGCGGTCAAGGCGGCGCAGGGCAGGGTCGCGGCCTCCTCGAAAGAGAGGTGCTCGGGAATGGCCACCGCCCCGTCCTGTTCCAGGACCGCGTATTCCGCCAGCAGGCCATCGACCGGCCCACCTAGCGCGCTCGCCATCGCCTCGGGCGTAATGCCGCCGGCCGGCCAGCGCTGAAAGAAGCAGCCGGCGACCCGGTCGCCCGGCCGGAAGCGCGTCACCCCCGGGCCGACCTCAACCACCTCGCCGGCGCCGTCCGAATTGGGAACCCGCGGGTAGGCGATGCCGCGGGCCGGCGGATCGAGGATGTTGAGCAGGTCCCTATAGTTGATCGAGGAGGCGCGCAAACGGACCAGGAGCTGGCCGGGTCCGGTTGCCGGTTGCGCCCGCTCAGTCAGCGCCAGCGCGTCAATTCCCTCCGCCGAGATGATCTCGTAGGCCTTCATTCGTCCTGCTCCCTCGTTCCATGACTTCGCTCCCGGCCGAGGCAATTGCCTCCGACCCGTCGCGGATGATAGGACACTTGTCGGTGTGGCCGTAAGGGCGGCGCCTCCGAACACTCCGCTGCGCAGAGGTGCCCTCCGCAATGAGCCCGGCCGAGTCGGCAAATCATCGGCGCCGCAACGTCTTCCTGCTGGCCCTGTGCCAGGCGGCAGGAATGAGTTCGGCGTCGCTGATGATCAGCGTCACCGCGCTGGTCGGGGCTCAGTTGGCGCCGGACGTCCGCTTGGCCACCCTTCCGCTTGCCCTGCAATGGCTGGCGGTCATGCTACTGGCGACGCCGGCCTCCTTCTTGATGAAGCATCACGGTCGCCGCCTCGGCCTGAGCGTCAGCGCCGTCTTCGGGATCCTGGCCGGCTTGCTCGGAGCCTGGGCAATCTCGACCGGCAGCTTCCTGCTGTTCTGCCTGACCTCCCTGCCCTTCGGCGCCTCTGCGGTCGGGGTCCTGTTCTATCGTTTCGCGGCCGCCGATGTTGCCGACGAGGCCTTCAAGAGCCGGGCGATCTCCTTGGTGCTTGCCGGCGGCGTGATCGCCGCGGTGCTTGGGCCGGAGCTCGCGAAGCGGTCCAAGGATCTTCTGGAGGTGAGCTTCGCCGGCGGCTATCTGATGATCGCTCTGCTCTCCCTCGTTGCGCTGGTCCTGCTGCAGTTCACGACCATTCCGAAGCCGGGCGAGACCGAGCGAAGCCAGGGCGGCCGCACGATGCTGGAACTCGCGCGCCAGCCCGTTTTCATCATCGCCGTGCTCTGCGCTCTGGTCGGCTACGGCACCATGAACCTCGTGATGACGGTGACGCCGCCCGCGATGATTGGCCAGGGCCACGCCTTTGATAGCGCGGCCCTGGTGATCCAATGGCACGTGCTGGGCATGTATGCCCCATCTTTCTTCACCGGGCACGTGATCGCCCGCTTCGGCGTGATGCGAGTGCTGATCACAGGCGCAGTCCTGATGCTGGGCTGCACGGCGGTCAACCTGTTGGGCGCCGGCGACGTCTGGACCTTCGCCGCCGCGCTCGTCCTACTCGGGATCGGCTGGAACTTCCTCTTCGTCGGCGGCACCACCCTCTTGACCGAGAGCTACCGGCCCGAAGAGAAGGCCAAGGTACAGGCAATGAACGAGTTTCTGGTCTGGGGCACCGTCGCCTGCACATCGCTCTCGGCGGGGGCCCTGCACAACGCCGCGGGCTGGGGTGCGATCAACATCGCCGCGACCCTACCGCTCGCCGCCGTGCTGCTGGCTCTTGCATTCTTCGCGCGCTACCGCCGCAACGCCAAAACCGCCGCCGCCGAGGCCTGAGCCGCGGAACCTCAGCGCTTGTGAGGTGGTGCGCCCTCGGCGACGCTGTAAACCTTCGCTGGCCGATCGACCAGCGTGTACTCGTAGCTCGCCTTGCTGGCGCGGCGTGCCGCCTCCTCCACCTCGCCGTGGAAGAACCCGAAAAGCCCGAAGCGCCGCCCGCTCGTGACCGGCGTCACGTCATGAAGAAGCGAGCAAGAGAAAACGACCGCCGAGCCCGCCTGCGGATTGTAGAGCTGCGGCCCGTATTCCGGAAAACGCAGGTAGCCGCCCTCGTACTCGCCGGCGTTGAGAAAAAGGGACATGGCGAAGCGTCGATGCCGCACCGCCGGTGCCGTGTCGTCGCGATGCGCCTTGAACAGGCCGCCGGCCTCTGAGTCGTAGCAGCCGAGACGAAGAGTCTCCGCCCTGCTGACGTGGAAACTGAAGGCCTTGCGGATCTCGGGAAACAGACGTTTGCGGAAGATCGCGAAGAGCTCCTGTGCCGGAGCTTCCAGGTCGCCCAAGGCTATGTCCTCGCGCACCTTGAAGCTCCGGTCGACCTGATTGCGCTGACCTTCGCTGTTGGCAACCCCGCCGGTAAACCTCTGACTGCCTTCCCAGATATCGATCAGCCGGGCGCAGTGTTCGCGCGAAATCAGCCGCGGAAGGACGAGCACCGGCGGCTGCCGCGTTACGATCGTCGGCCTCTCGACCTCGGCCCGCTCGACGCAGTGTGTTACCGCCGCCGAAACCTCCTCCTCGACGGACCCGGGATCGAGCAGCAGCTCAATACGGCCGGCCTCGTCAAGGATCAGAGCGCGCCAGTCCGGCACGCCCAGCTCGAAATTGGCGCTTCCCGGGGTCTGCAGCCCCAACGCCTTGCCGGTCGCGAAGTTGGGATCGCAGACCAAGACGAATGTCCGGGGGAGGTCCTCCGGGAGTGCTGCCCCTTGCTCGGGATCGTCGCCGGTCACCAGCAAGGTCTGCACGCCCGCCGCGTCGAAGGCCTCCTGGCGTTCCGCAAAGGCTGCCAGGCGTCTCTTGGTCCCGGCCGACTTGGCGGTGGTTGCGAACAAGAGCAGAGTGACCCGGCCGGCATGCGCATCGTCATTGAGGGCAAGGCGCGCGCCGGCATGATCTCGCCAGCCGACGCCGGTGATCCTGTCGCCGACTTCCAAGGGCGTTGAGGAAATAGGCAGCTTCGAGTCTGTCGCTTCCATGAACGGTCACTTCTTCAAGCCGCCAGGATAGAAGCGCTGGCAGCCATGGGACAAATCGAGTCGTTCGAGTCTACGGCGCGGCGCGACGGGGCAACAGATTTATTGCCTGGCTGCGATCGGGCCAGCACCACTGCGTCAACGCGCGCTCGCGCACTTTGTACCCGCGCGCGCAGATCTTGCCAATCGTCGGGTACCGATCGAGACCAGACACAGCTGGAGAGAAACGCCGACGCACGCCTCCTTTGTCCGCCGGCTACGGCGGGCGCTGGCTTCCTCAAAGCGCCTTGTACATGATGGTCGTGGGATCGAGCCGGTCTTCGACGGTGTCGCGGCAGAAATCCGGGATTACCCCCACCGTCTTGTAGTCCAGCGAGGCGTAGAGCGGCTCGGCCGCGTCACCCGTGCGGGTGTCCAGGGTGATCAGGCTCCGCCCCATCTCCACCGCGTAGCGCTCGAGTTCGGCCATCAGGCTTCGGGCGATGCCTCGGCGGCGGAAGTCGGGATGGACCATCAGCTTGCGGACCTCCGCCCGATGGGGCTGGTTGGGCGGCGTGTCATGGTCGAGCTGGACCGAGCCCGCGATCACCCCAGCCTGCCGCGCGACCAGGAGCAGCAGGCCACCGCTGCGCACCGCCGGCAGGACCTTCTTGCGCCAGAAGGTCTCACCGTCTTGCGCGGTAAAGGGTAGGACGAAGCTGATACTCGCACCGTTCTGGACGCACGCTTGCAAAAGTGCGCCGAGTTCGGGGAGGTGCCGGGCGATGTCGTCCGCGGCAAAGGCCGAAATATCGAATTCTGTGCGCCCCGCCATGGAACCTCACACGATGAAGAGTATGTACCTGGCCCCGATCCCCCCAGGTGTCGCGAAGGCGCTGGGTCCGAAGAGTTGGTAGCGCAGGCAGTCGCCCGGCCTCAGGTCGTGGGCCTGCCCGTCGACCGTCACCTCGAGTCGGCCCTCGATCACGAGCAGGTGGTGTTCCAGGCCCGGCCGGGGCGGGTGCTGGTAGACGATTCGCCGGCCGGCCTCGAGCGCGCACTCCAGGGCCTCCCCGGCGAGGCTCTGGGCGGGAGGGGAGAGGGAGCGCCGGCAAAACCCGGTCTCCTGATCCGTCCAGACCGGCTGCGAATCCCGGCGGACCAAGGGCGCAAAGTCCTCTTCCACCAGATACATCAACCGCGAGATGGTCAGGCCATAGGCCGCACAAAGCTTGCCCAGCACGCTCGCCGTCGGGCTCACCTCCCCGTTCTCGAGCCGCGACAGGCTGGCCCGGCTGACCTCGCTGCGCCCGGCGAGCTCGTCGAGGGACCAGCCACGCTCGGCCCGCAGCCCCTTCAGCCGTCGGGCGATTCGCCGGTCGATGGAGCTGTCGTCTCCTTGAATGACTCCCATAAACGAGAAATTATCTCAATTTAGGGATTTCCTCAAGGCCGCCAAAACCACGATTCGGTCCGAAATTACTTCTGGCCGATCGCGTAGTTCCTGTCCGCGCGTTGAAGTTTCTGTTCTAAACCTATGATCTGCTTCAGCCACAAGGCCGTACCAAAATTGATACAAGCCAAGGCCCTAATTCTGGACTAGGGGCTTGTGGGACCAGCCATACCAAGAGTCTCGAACTAGGAGCAGAGAAGGTCCTATGGCACTGAAATCATCCACGCCTTGGGTGGTGGTTTTGTTCGCGCTCGCATTGAGCAGCACACTGCCGTCCGCGAAACTCGCCGCCGCCGAGGAACCGACCCAAGTCAAGGCTCGCACTTTCCTGGCCTCGCTCGGCGAACGAGCGATCCATGTCGCCCAGGACAAGTCGACCACCCGGGAAGATCAGGAAGCGCGCATGCGCGCTCTGCTGCTCGAGGGCTTCGACCTGAAAGTCCTGGCCCGCTTGGTTCTGGGCAAGCATTGGCGGAAGCTCGACAAGGACCGGCGCAAGGAATTCGTCGACGTATTTGAAGACGCGATGGTCCAGCAAACCCTGACGATCTTCGGCCGGTACAAGGACGAGACCTTCGACATCAAGACAGTGGCGGCAGACCGCACCAATCCCAAGCTGATTGCAGTCTCGGTCGACCTCCTGAGATCCAACGGCGCCCTCCTCGCCAAGGTGAACTATCGGATCCGAAAGGATGGGAACGATTTCAAGGTCATCGATATCGTTGCCGAAGGCGTCAGCATGGCATTGACCCTGAGGCAGGAGTACTCTGCGGTGATCGAGAGATCGAACGGCAAAGTCGACGGCCTGATCGAAAAACTTCGCAAAGCTACTCCAAACCAGAGGTCTTAGGCCGGGCTCCGGGCTAGCGTCGCCGACAGATGATGCCGGCGACCTAACACCAAACCCGGCGCCTGACAGATCGCGGCTGGGTATAAAGGCTTTTGGTGTCAGACTTCACTGCCCTCCGAATTCCGGGATAAAGGCCCGCGCCCACGCTGGTATGGTTGCGGGCTTTCGTTCCGAGAATTCCGGATCTCGTCGAGCGCATCCCGAGGCGAGTATCGCCAGCTGCTTTTGGACCGTCCGGCCGTAAACCTAGACGTCCCGGGTTGGACACGCTGTTCAATCCTCTCATCCCGACGTATCATCGACGAAAGCCGTGGAACTGGCCGATCCGGCGGACATCGCGGCCGCCTCCCGTTGGCCGTGCAACAAAAAATCGGCGAACACGATCTCTTGGAGATGGGAGGAGCACATGATCCGTAAATCTGCACTTCTGGCGGCGCTTGCCGCCTTCACCTTGGCAACGTCGCAGGCGTCGGCCGACACCTTCGTACGCATCGTTTCTGGTCCCGCCGGGGGGAGCTGGTATCCGCTAGGCGCCAAGATGGCCGAGATCCTCGAGAAGGAGGTTGACGGCATCTCGACTTCCAACGGCCCGGGCGGCGGGGTCGGCAATGTCAAGGACGTCAACAAGAAGGAGGCGGAGATCGGCTGGAGTTACGGCCACACCACCTTCAACGGTTTCTCGGGCAAAGGCGCGTTCGACAAGGCCCATCCGGACGTGCGGCATCTGGCGACGCTCTATCCGGCCGGTCTGCAGACCGTCGTGCCGAACGATTCGAAGGTGCAGTCCTTCGCCGATCTCAAGAACAAGAACATCAGCCCGGGCAAAACCCAGTGGTCCGGCTTCGCGGCCTTCAAGCTGGTTGCGGGCAAGTACGGTTTCACGGTCGACGACGTGAAGAAGGCCGGCGGCACGGTCCACCACGTTTCCTATTCGGACTCGGTCGGGCTGATGAAGGACGGTCACATCGAAGCCTTCACGGCGCTGACCAGCGTCCCGCAGGCCTCGCTGCTCGATCTCGAGTTCAATCCGGGGGTGCGCTTCCTGCCGCTCGAAGAGGACGTGCTGAAAGACATCCTCTCGGAGAATCCCGGTTATGTCAGGCTCGAGATCACCAACGAACACTACAAGAGCGTCAAGACCCCGGTTCCGATCCTGGGCGCAGTGACCAACCTCGTGGTGCACAAGGACGTGCCGGACGACATCGTCTACGGCATCACCAAGGCGATCTGGGACAATCACGCCGAGTTCGCCAAGCTCAAGGATATCTGGAACAGCGTGAAGCTCGAGAACGCTCTGCTCGGCGCCGCCGTTCCGGTCCACCCGGGAGCCCAGCGCTACTACGACGAGATGGGCGTGGCGGCGCAATAGACCGCACCCTGCGGCTTCACTCTTGCGGGTCGGGAGTTGTTCTCTAGACCGTCCCACAAGCACCGGACACCGCAATCCGGTCACGCCTAGGCCGGATTGCGGTCGCCGGTGGATCGAAGTCGATCGACCCGCGCGCGGACTCCTGGGAGCATGTCGGACAAAGTCGAGCGCATCGAGTACAGCGAGCGTCGGGAGTATGCGCTCCTCGAGGAGGTGCTGCGGGCCGGGCGCTTCAACTTTGCCGTGGTTGTGACGACGGTCTGCGCCGTCCTCAGCATCGCGCTCGGCCTGTTTCACCTCTACGTCGCGGTCTTCGGCACGCCCGAGAGCCGCTCCTTCCGCAGCACGCATCTGACTGCGATGCTGGTGCTGGCCATCTTGCTGAATCCCACCTCGCGGCGCGGACCTGAGAAGGGACATCGGGCGGTCCCGGTTCTCGCAAGGGCGTGGGATCTCTTTCTGGTCGCCGTCGGGATCGGGATCCAGGTCTACACGCTCTATGACATCGAGGCCTTGCTCGAGCGCGAGGGCGAACTGAACGCGACCGACGTCTACGTCGGCTCCGCTATGATCCTGCTGGTCTTCGAGGCGACCCGACGGGCGGTCGGCCTCCCGATGGTCCTCGTCACCCTGTTCTTCGTGGTCCATGCGCTCTATGCGAACCATTTCTTCGGATTCCTCTACGGACCGCCGACATCCTTTGTGAAGTACGTCGACATCATCTTCGTTCGAAGCGAAGGGATCTTCGGCATCCCGATCTTCGTCGCCTCCACCTATATCGTTCTTTTCATTATCTTCGGGGCCATCCTGATCCGCTCCGGCGCGGGGCGGTTCTTCGTCGACCTTGCCATCGCCCTCACCGGCCACCGGACCGGCGGTCCGGCCAAGGCTTCCGTCGTCGCCAGCGCGCTCCTGGGCACGGTCTCAGGGTCCGCGGTGGCCAACGTGGTCACCACGGGCGCTTTCACGATCCCGCTGATGAAGCGACTCGGCTATCGGGCCCGCTTCGCCGGCGCAGTCGAGGCCTGCGCATCGTCGGGCGGGCAGATCACGCCGCCGATCATGGGCGCTGCGGCCTTCATCATCGCCGAGTTCCTGCACGTCAGCTATTTCGTCGTGATCGTCGCGGCAATCGTGCCGACCCTGCTTTACTTCGCCACCGTCTATTTCATGGTCGACATCGAAGCCGACAAGGAGGGCATCGAGCGCATCGACAAGGCCCGCCTCCCCCGACTCCTGGAGGTCCTGAAGCGGGGCTGGCACCAACTCCTCACGCTCGCCGTGCTGATCGCCCTGCTCGGGGTCGGCTACACGCCGATGATGGCGGCCTTCTGGGCGATCATCACGCTGGTCGCCTTGAGCTTCGTCAGCCGGTCGACGCGGATGAGCCCGGTCGACCTTTTCGCCGCGCTGGAGTCGGGGGTCAGGAGCGCGATGCCGGTCTCGATCGCCTGCGCCTGCGCCGGCATTCTCATCGGCTCCATCTTCGTCTCGGGCCTCGGCTTGAAATTCACCAATTCCGTGATCGAGTTATCGGGCGGCCATCTTTTGAACTTGCTGCTGCTGACCGGCATCGCGGCGATCATCCTCGGTATGGGGATGACCACGACGGCGGTCTACATCACGGTCGCCGCACTGATCGTTCCCTCCCTGATCGAGATCGGCGTGGTGCCGATTGCGGCCCACCTCTTCGCCTTCTACTTCGGGGTCGTCTCGACGATCACGCCGCCAGTCGCGCTGGCGTCCTTCGCGGCCGCGGCCATCGCAAAGTCGCCGCCCATGGCCACGGCGGTGGAGTCCGCAAGAATCGGCGTCGCCAAGTACCTCGTGCCGGTGGTCTTCGTCTACAACCCGGCGCTTCTGCTCGAAGGGCCACTCTGGGCCACGCTGATCTCGACCCTGCTCGCCATTGCCGGTCTTTGGGGGCTGTCCTTTGCCCTGGAAGGGTGGTGCAAGGGACCGCTCTCGCCGATCTTGCGGGTCGTCGTGGCGGCCTTGTCGCTAGCCCTGCTCTTCCCGCCCCAGCTTCACCTCTTCGAGGTCCTGCCCGGATACGCCGTCGCCGGGGCCGGCCTGCTGGGCATGGCCTTGTTCGTCTCACTGCGCTATCGGCGGCGGGAGGCGGCGGTATGAAGCTCGGCCGGATCTTTCTCGGCAGACCCCTTCACTGGCTTCTCTGGGCGGGGATCGTCGCCGTGCTGTACTGGCTCGGATCGCAAAGCCTACACGTCAGGAACTTCGTGCCGTTCCTCCTGGTTCTGATCGCCTTGGCCGGCGTCAGCGTCTTTGTGGTCCTGGCAACCTACAAGAAAGGCGAGCGCGTCACCCGGGAACCCTTCGAGGAGCCGTGACCGACGGGAGGCTTCGCAGTCCTCCCGCCCTCGACCAGGCCGCAACGTCCCCCGAATCGTCTGTTCGAACGACGCCCTTTTTGCGAACGGCTTCGAGCCCTACACGCCGCCCATGCAGAGGTACTTGACCTCGAGGAACTCGTCGATGCCGTAGTGCGAGCCCTCGCGGCCGACGCCCGACTCCTTGACCCCGCCGAAGGGCGCGACCTCGGTCGAGATGATACCGGTGTTGATGCCGACGATGCCGCTCTCCAGGGCCTCGCCGACCCGCCAGACCCGGCCCAGGTCGCGGGCGTAGAAGTAAGAGGCCAGGCCGAACTCGGTGTCGTTGGCCATGGCGACGGCCTCGTCCTCGGTCTTGAAGCGGAACAGCGGCGCCACCGGGCCGAAGGTCTCCTCGGTGGTGACCTTCATCTCGGTGGTCACATCGGCCAGGATGGTCGGCTCGTAGAAGGTTCCGCCCAGCGCATGGCGCTGGCCGCCCGAGACCACCCGGGCGCCCTTCTCCGTGGCGTCGGCGACGTGCTCCTCGACCTTCTCGATCGCCGCCAGGTCGATCAGCGGGCCCTGGCTGATCCCCGCCTCCAGGCCGTTGCCGACTTTGAGCTTGGCGACTGCAGCGGAGAGCTTCTCGGCGAAGGCGTCGTAGACCGTGTCCTGGACCAGGATGCGGTTGGCACAGACGCAGGTCTGGCCGGTGTTGCGGAACTTGCAGAGCATGGCACCCTCGACCGCGGCATCGAGGTCGGCGTCGTCGAAGACGATGAAGGGCGCGTTGCCGCCCAGCTCCATCGAGACCTTCTTCACGGTGGCGGCGCTCTGCTGCATCAGCAGCTTGCCGATCTCGGTCGAGCCGGTGAAGGAGAGCTTGCGCACGATCGGGTTCGAGGTCATCTCGCCGCCGATCGCCGAGGCCGAGCCGGTGACCACATTGAAGATGCCCTTGGGCAGGCCCGCCCGCTCGCCCAGCTCGGCCAGGGCCAGCGCCGAATAGGGCGTCTGGCTGGCCGGCTTGACCACCAC
>JAAUYK010066415.1_pt1 | contig 20509 bp, 20 predicted proteins | sample 7278021 | NCBI WGS metagenome assembly JAAUYK01 (sample SAMN14350223, study PRJNA611818) | marine sediment metagenome | isolation source: surface marine sediment (1.8m) | place: French Polynesia: Moorea | collected 2018-08
ACCTGGAACGCGTCAAGATACCTGAGCAAGCTAAAAAATACCCCGGACAGCTTTCCGGAGGTCAGCAACAACGCGTCGCGATCGCGCGCAGCCTGTGCATGAACCCTAAGGTCATGCTGTTCGATGAACCTACCTCGGCGCTGGATCCGGAAATGATCTCCGAGGTGTTGGACGTCATGGTGGAACTGGCGGAAGAGGGCATGACCATGCTGTGTGTGACCCACGAGATGGGTTTTGCGAAGAAGGTTGCCAACCGGGTTATCTTCATGGACGGTGGCCAAATCATCGAGCAAAACGAGCCCAATGAATTCTTCGACAATCCGCAAAATGATCGGACCATTCTGTTCCTGAGCCAGATTATTCAGCATTAAACTTTCCTGACAGTGACGGCCTTGGCCGTTCAACTGTCGTCTTGTTTTTGTTAAGGTTGCGGACTGATCAACAATTCCTGCAACCGTGTCCAAGATACAACAGTTACCCAATCACCTGATCAACCAGATCGCCGCGGGCGAGGTGGTTGAGCGTCCAGCCTCCGTCGTTAAAGAATTGGTGGAAAACAGCCTCGATGCGGGTGCGACCTCTATAGATATCGATATTGAATCCGGTGGTTTGAAACTGATTCGTATTGTTGATAATGGCACCGGTATCGACAAGCAGGACTTGTCTCTGGCCCTGTCGCGACATGCTACCAGTAAAATTCATCACCTCGAGGATCTTGAGGCGATCAACAGCCTGGGATTTCGTGGAGAAGCATTACCGAGTATTGCCTCGGTTTCCCGTTTATCAATTATTTCTAAAACTGCCGAAGAAGAACATGGTTGGAAAATTGAAGCGCGGAATGCTGCAGATCCTGAGCCGGTCAGTAGCCCACAAAACGGCACAACAATAACAGTCCGGGATCTATTCTATAATGTCCCGGCACGGAAAAAATTTCTACGCACTGAGCGTACCGAATTCAATCATATTGAGTCACTATTTAAAACGCTGGCCTTGAGTAATCCAAAGGTAGCGATGCGTTTAGTGCATAACCGTAAAACGGTTTATCAGTTACCAGCCAATGCTTCAGAGACTGAATATCAACATCGACTGAAACGTTTATGTGGCCAGGAATTTGCCTCCAGCCTGATTGCTATAGATGCTGAGGTTGAAGGTCTCGGTTTACAGGGATGGGTGGCCATGCCGACATTTTCGCGTAGCCAGGCCGATATGCAGTATTTTTTTGTTAATCAGCGGGTCATCAAAGACAAAGTCGTCAGTCATGCTATCAGGCAGGCTTACCAGGATGTGCTTTTTCATGGTCGTCATCCTGCCTTTGTACTGTATTTGTCCATAGATCCTCGCCAGGTCGACGTTAATGTGCACCCACAAAAACACGAAGTTCGTTTTCGAAATTCGCGTCAGGTCCATGACTTTCTTTACCGCAGTTTGCATCATGCACTCGCGGATATTCAACCTGAGCAACAGGTCAACAGCCCGGCGTTTGCATTGAATACGGCACACGCAGGCGTCGACACGACTCATACCCTACAGCAGGAAAGCATCAATTTTGAAACCACAGCCACTCCCCGGTATTACCGGGGAGAATCAGCTCCATCCTTTAAGGTCGGGGAACCACTCGGGGCTTATTCTCAACTGCTCAATGGCCCAACCACTGATGCAGCTGCCAGCAAAGATGAATTGCATCCCTTGGGATTTGCCATTGCACAGCTCAAAGGCATTTATATCCTGGCCGAAAATGAGGCCGGCCTGGTCCTGGTGGATATGCATGCCGCACATGAACGTATTGTGTATGAACGTTTAAAGCAGCATACCTTCAACGAAGGCATTATAAGCCAGCCGTTATTGGTACCTTTAACCTTAAATGTGAGTCAGTCAGAGGCTGAACTGGTTGAAAATCAGGCGCATGAACTATCGCGCTATGGCTTAAAACTTGAAAGGTTGAGTCATGAGCAGATCCGCGTGCGTGAGATTCCGGCGCTATTGAAAAATGCGGATATCGAAAAACTGGTACGGGACGTATTAAGCGACTGGCTTGAGTACGGTCAAAGCCAGAGAGTAGAGGAATCAAGCAATGAAATTCTGTCGACCATGGCCTGTCACGGATCGGTGCGTGCTAACCGTTCATTAAGCATAGAGGAAATGAATGCGTTACTGAGAGATATTGAACAAACCGAACGCAGTGGCCAATGTAATCATGGCCGCCCAACTTGGAAACAACTGAGCCTGGAGCAATTGGATAACCTTTTCTTGCGTGGACAATGATAAATCCATCATCGCAAAAGCCTCATGCCTTACTGTTAATGGGGGCTACAGCTACCGGCAAGACCGACCTGGCAGTCAAAATAGTCGAACGTTTTCCAGTGGATATCATCAGTGTTGATTCAGCCTTAATCTATCGGGGTATGGATATTGGAACGGCCAAGCCGGATCCAGAGACATTACTTCGGGCACCCCATCAACTGATCAATATTCTTGATCCTGCTGAAAAATGGTCTGCCTGGAATTTTGTCCAGCAAGCGATTCAACTCATCCATCAAATTAATGCTCAACAGCGTATTCCTCTGTTGGTGGGTGGAACCATGATGTATTTCCATGCGCTTGAACAAGGTTTGAATGCATTACCCGAGGCGGATGCACTTACGCGTAAAACGTTAAATGATGAATTACATGAACAGGGTTTGGAGGCACTTTATCAAAAACTTGTTGATCTAGATCCTGAAATGGCCGCCTCTTTGAAAGTGACGGATACCCAGCGGATTTTACGGGCACTCGAGGTGATTCGATTGAGCGGTCAACCTATGTCGGTTTTACTCAGGCAGAATAAACAACGTTCAGACATCGTATTTTCACGCATGATGTTGGAGGTCAATGATCGTACCGAGTTACATCAACGTATCGCCCAACGTTTTCATGAAATGATTAGTCAGGGCTTTGAACAAGAAGTATCAGATCTATACCAGCGCGGGGATCTGAATCTGGAAATGCCTTCCATGCGTTGTGTAGGTTATCGTCAAATGTGGGAATATTTCGATGGAAACTACAGTCAAAGCACTATGGTCGAAAAATCGATTGTGGCTACCCGGCAGCTGGCGAAGCGACAATTGACCTGGTTACGTAAGTATGACCAGGTCAAACGCCTTGATTTTCTTCAATTTTCTGAGGATGAGGCCTTTAAATTTGTCGAACAGGCCATAGCTAGTTACCACGTTTTTGATCTTTAAGAAATTCTGATACACTCATTTAAGAGTTTGATAGAATAATAACATTTAGGAGAACCGATATGTCAAAAGGGCAAATGTTACAAGAACCCTTCCTTAACGCGCTTCGACGAGAGCACGTTCCCGTTTCTATCTTCCTGGTCAATGGAATCAAATTACAAGGGCAAATAGAGTCTTTCGACCAGTTCGTTATCCTGCTTAAGAATAATGTCAGTCAGATGGTTTATAAGCATGCGGTATCTACGATAGTACCCGCCAGAAATGTACAGATCGACAAACCAGAAGAAGATTTCAACTCATAAACTCAGCCGGGAGGTTTGATTGTTCGAGTTTGAACGCCCGCACGGCGGTGAAAGAGCATTACTCGTCCATATAAACTTTCCGCAAAATTCGGATCAGGATGATTTGAACGAGTTTATCGAGCTGGTGCGCTCTGCTGATGTTGAAGATGTGGATGTTATCGTCGGTAGTCGGCAGACCGCCTCCCCAAAAACGTTCGTAGGCAAAGGCAAACTGGATGAAATTACCCGTCTGGCGGCCCAGCATCACATTGATGTCGTTCTATTTAATCATGCCTTGAGTCCTTCTCAGGAACGTAACCTGGAGAAAGCCTTACAATGCCGTGTTCTCGACCGCACGGGCCTGATTCTGGATATTTTTGCCCAGCGGGCGCATTCATTCGAGGGCAAATTACAGGTTGAATTGGCCCAGCTCAAGCATCTATCTACCAGGCTGGTACGTGGATGGACGCACCTTGAGCGCCAGAAAGGCGGTATTGGTTTAAGGGGGCCCGGGGAAACCCAGCTGGAAACGGACCGCCGACTATTAGGCAAACGCATCAAATACCTGAATCATCGACTGGAAAAGGTGCAAAAACAACGCCAACAGAGTCGACAAGCCCGGCACAAGGCGGAAATCCCCACGCTTTCGCTCGTCGGTTACACCAATGCGGGTAAATCCACCTTATTCAACGCACTGACAGAAGCAGATGCATATGCCGCGGATCAACTCTTCGCCACGCTAGATCCTACTCTAAGAAAGCTGGTGATCAATGATCATGTTGAAGTGATTCTGGCGGATACGGTGGGATTCATCCGGCACTTGCCTCACGATCTGGTAGCAGCCTTTCGGGCCACCCTGCAAGAAACTCAAGAAGCTGACCTGATCCTGCATGTGATTGATGCGGCAGATGAAGATCGCCAGGAAAAAATTGATGCGGTCAACCGTGTATTGGAAGAGGTTGGGGCCTCATCAACACCACAATTACAGATTTTTAACAAGATTGATCTTATCGAATATTCACCCCGTGTGGATCGCAACGAGTCTGGAGCAGTCAACCGGGTGTGGTTGTCAGCCAAGACAAGATCTGGATTTGATGCCTTCAAGCAAGTGATCGGTGAACGGTTCTCGGAACAGACCCTGAACTGCGAATTGACTTTGGCAACTGATGAAGGGCATATCCGTTCACGCTTGTATCAAGACAAGGTCGTGAGTCGGGAGCGCTATAATGATGATGGCTCAATATGCCTGACCTTGGATATCAGTGAAATCCAGATTAAAAAGTTGTGTCGACAACTTGAATTTTCTGCAGATCGATTCCATATCGTATCAGACAGGCTTGCAGGAGTGGCCTAACACGCCTAAAATTCCGGCCTTTGTGCCCGCTTTGACGGAGCTCATTCACTACACTTTTGGAGAATCACTATGCCCTGGAATGAACCGGGTAAAGACAAAGATCCCTGGGGTCAGCGAAATAATGATGCCCCACCGGATTTAGATGAAGTTTTTAACAAATTAAAGAATAAGCTGGGAGGCGTTCTCGGAGGCGGCAAAGGTGGCGGCTCCAGCCGTGGTGGTAGTAGCAATCAGGATTTTTCCGGCATTATATTGCTCGCCTTGGGCGCTTTAGTCATCGTCTGGATATTAAGTGGTATCTATATCGTCGACGAAGGTAAGCGAGGTGTTGAAACTCGCTTCGGAGAACGCATGGATGTAACCATGCCAGGTCCTCACTGGCGCCTGCCCTGGCCGATTGATATGGTAGAGCAGGTTGACGTTGAAGGTGTTCGTACCACCAATCATAACTCGCAGATGTTGACCGAGGATGAAAATATTGTCGCGCTGAGTCTGGCAGTACAGTACAACATCAAGAATGCGCAAGAATATGCCTTCGAGGTACGTGATCCTGATGTGACTTTGAAACAGGCAGCAGAAACCTCGATACGGGAAGTGGTAGGCCGCAATAAGATGGACTTCATCATCACCGAAGGTCGTTCTGAGATCGCTTCAGAAACCAAGCGTATCATGCAGGAAATACTGGATTCCTATAAAACCGGACTGAACGTGCTTCAGGTCAACCTCAATGAAGCCCAGCCGCCGGAAGAAGTTCAGGATGCTTTTGATGATGCCATCAAGGCTCGTGAGGATGAGCAGCGAATCATCAACGAAGCGAATGCGTATCGTAACGATATCGTGCCCAAGGCTCGTGGTGATGCCCAAAGCCTTCTGGAAGAAGCTGAAGCTTATCGCACACAAATGATTAAATCCTCACAGGGTGAGACGCAACGTTTCAATCAGTTACTTACTGAATACACATTGGCACCCGAAGTGACCCGTGAACGTTTATACATAGAGACCTTGGAAGAGGTGATGACCAATAATCCCAAGGTAGTGATTGATGTAAAAAGCGGAGGTAACCTGACTTACCTGCCTCTCGATCGCTTGATATCTCCCACGGGGGGAGGGACGTCGACTGGAGCTCAAAGGCAGTCCTCCATGACAGAAAGTGGATCCAACGCTCAACGCGATATTCTTGAAGAATTTAGACGCAACAACTCGCGCAGTCGGTTAAGGGAGACAAGATAATGGCAAATATTAAATTTGGTCTTGTAGTGGCTGGTTTACTTGGCCTGATATTGTGGCTCTCCACATACATTGTGCACGAACGTGAACTGGCGATTAAATTCAAGCTGGGTGAAATCGTTTCAACGGTGACAGAGCCTGGATTGAACTGGAAGATTCCAATCATCAACAATATCCGTAAATTTGACAGCCGGGTTCTGACTTTGGACACCCCTTCTGAACGTTTTTTGACCAGTGAGAAGAAAAACGTCATCGTGGATTCTTACGTCAAGTGGCGCATCATTGATGCTCGAAATTACTATGCCTCTACCCAGGGTGATGAACGCATAGCGGTCTCACGAATCATTTCCATATTGAATGACGAGATGAAAGGTCAGTTTGGTTCTAAAACCGTACGTGAGGTTATCTCTGGCGAACGCTCCGCGATTATGGAGGCGGTAAACGTAAATGCGGGCGCTAAAACCAAGGGTTTGGGTATAAAACTGGTTGACGTCCGTATCAAGAAGGTTGAGTTACCCGAAAATGTTAGAGAATCAGTGTTTGGTCGCATGGTTAAAGAGCGTGCTACGGTAGCCAAGGCTTTTCGTTCTGCCGGTGAAGAACAGGCCAAGGGTATACGGGCTAATGCGGATCGCCAGCGTACTGAAATACTCGCAGAAGCCTACCGTAAGTCGGAAGAAATTCGAGGTGATGGGGATGCTCAGGCTGCCAAGATTTATGCGGATGCTTATGGGAAGGATAAGGATTTCTACGCGTTTTATCGTAGCCTGAATGCTTACCGGAATAGTTTTAAAGACTCGAGTGATATTCTAGTCATGGATCCTGACTCGGATTTCTTCAAGTTTTTTAAAGACTCCTCGGGAATAGAATAATTAATCCAATCAATGACAGGCGAATTTCTCGCCTGTCATTCCGTATAATAGGGCCCCTATGAACTGGACTGATTTGTTTGCCGCCTTGTCACTGGTCCTGGTGATTGAGGGCTTGCTACCATTCATTAATCCAACGGGTTACAAAAATACCATGATGCAAATGGCCACGTTTCCAGAAAAAACCATACGTATGATTGGTTTAGGCAGCATGCTGACCGGTGTGATTTGTTTATACCTGGTTAGAGGATGAAACGATGATGGATGCCTTTAACAACCGCTGGTTACTGCCGGATGGTATCGAGGAAATCTTACCTCCTGACGCCCGCGCTATTGAACATTACCGACAGAAAATTTTAACGCTCTATGATCGTTGGGGTTATGACCTGGTGATGCCGGCTATGATTGAATTTACTGATTCTCTGCTGACCGGTACCGCCCATTCTTTGCAGAGTAAAACATTTACCCTGGTGGATCATAGCACGGGCAAACAGATGGGTTTAAGGTCTGATATGACACCCCAGGTTGCCCGTATTGATGCGCATCAGATGGGTAATCAAGGTATTTCCAGGCTTTGTTATTGTGGCCACTTGATCCATGCTCGCACGGATGGTCTAAATCCTAGTCGCTCGCCGTTGCAGATTGGTGCTGAAATATTTGGCAATGATTCTATTGCTGCTGATATAGAAGTGGTCTGTCTCATGCTGGAAACCCTTCACAGTGTCAATCTTACAAAAGTCTCGATCGATTTAGGGCACGTAGGACTGTTCCGCGGATTGTTTGAAGATTCTGGGCTTGAGCTGGAGCTTGAACAACCGCTGTTTGATATGCTACAGCGTAAATCCATTCCTGAACTAAAAGCATTTCTCGGCGAACAGTCTATTGATGAAGACAAGCGTCAGCAAATCTGTCAGTTGGCGTTGTTAAATGGAGATGTCGCAATCATCAAAGAGGCCCGTGAAGTTTTTAAACAAGCCCCGAAAGCTTGCCTCCAAGCACTTGATCATATCGAGCAAGTAGCCCTGGGGGTGCAACAACGTTTCCCTGACGTGCTCATTCATTGTGACTTATCTGAATTACGGGGTTATGAATATCATACGGGATTGGTGTTTGCGGCTTTTCAACCCGGCCAGGGTCGAGAGATTGCACGAGGAGGTCGCTACGATGACATTGGCTCTGTCTTTGGAGTTGCACGACCTGCCACCGGTTTCAGTACGGATTTGCTGACCCTGTACCAATTGTCAGGAGTAGAGGTTGGAGATTCAGAATCAATTCTTGCGCCTAATGATAATGATGAAGTGCTTATAGGATTTGTAAAAGCGCTCAGAGAAAAAGGGAATCGAGTCATCAAGGATTTGTCATCGGGAAAGGTCTCACCCAGACAACAAGGGTGTAATCGAGTTATTATTAAAGATGGTTCGGAATGGATCATTAAACAAGCATAATCCCAATCATTACGGATTCTTCAAAAACGGGTAAATATACAATGGCAAAAAACGTAGTCGTCATCGGTACACAATGGGGTGATGAAGGTAAAGGTAAAATTGTTGACCTGCTGACTGACAAGGCACAGGCAGTAGTCAGGTTTCAGGGGGGGCATAACGCCGGGCATACGCTGGTTATAGACGGTCAGAAAACGGTTTTACACCTGATTCCGTCAGGAGTTTTGCGTGATAATGTACTTTGCCTGATCGGTAACGGCGTTGTCTTGTCACCCAGTGCGTTGCTGGAAGAGCTGGAAATGCTCGAAAAAAATGGGGTGCCTGCCCGTGAAAGAATTCTTCTCAGCGAATCCTGTCCGTTGATATTGCCTTACCACATTGCTTTGGATCAGGCCCGTGAAATCGCACGTGGTAAAAAAGCCATTGGCACTACAGGTCGTGGTATCGGCCCCTGTTATGAAGACAAGATCTCCCGGCGTGGCATACGTCTGGGTGAGTTACTGGATGCCGATCATTTTGCCAAGCGACTCAAGGAAGTGATGGATTACCATAATTTTGCCTTGGAGCATTATTTTAAACAGCCTGCAGTTGATTATCAGGCCGTACTTGATGAAGCACTGGCTCATGCTGAGGAATTAAAAGATTTAATCGGTGATATCCCCGGCATTCTGCATGATATGAAGGCCAAGGGTGAGTCCGTCATGTTTGAAGGCGCTCAGGGTGCTTTATTGGATATCGACCATGGCACCTATCCCTATGTTACTTCCTCGACTACGACAGCGGGTGGGGCGGCATCAGGATCCGGTGTGGGTCCCGCAGACCTGGATTACATACTGGGCATTGTTAAAGCCTATACCACCCGTGTGGGTGCTGGCCCTTTTCCCACAGAACTGGTGTATGAACTGGAGTCTGATGAGGGTGATGAAATCGGAAAATATTTGGGTACCAAGGGGCATGAGTTTGGTGCGACTACAGGCCGACAACGTCGTTGTGGATGGTTGGATATTGTGGCCCTGAATCGATCATTAAAGATTAATTCTGTCACCGGTATCTGTATTACCAAGCTCGATGTGCTGGATGAACTGGAGACCATAAAAATCGCGGTGGCTTACAATTTGAATGGTGAACGCGTAACGACACCACCGGTCGGCTCTGATCGTTTTGAAGAGTGTGATCCTGAATTTATCGAAATGCCCGGTTGGCAGCAGTCCACAGTGGGCATTAAATCCTACGATGAATTGCCTCAGGCCGCTCAGGAATACCTGAAAAAGATCGAAGCATTAACCGGTACACCGATTGATATCATTTCTACGGGTCCAGATCGTGCAGAAACCATAATCGTTCGGCACCCGTTTGCATAACGGATTCCAGGTTTAGAGACGGACACCCAGATTGGGAATGATTTACCTACGCTGGTCCGGTAATTCCAGACATTTTTAATGTTATTGGGCTAAACTCAATATTTTGCCAGGGATTATTGATGCTGCGCCGGAAACTCATGATAGGACTGTTTAGCATGCTGGCTTTGGTTCAGGTCCATGCGAATGATCTTTGGCAAGCCGTCGCCGATAATCCATCCGTTCAATCACGTTCTGCACACATTTCTGACAACCCTCGGCATTACTTCAAGGCAGATAAGGTAAAACTTAGTCAGGTGCTTTCTCGTGCGGTGAGTGAAGGCCAGATTTCCTCAGTAAGTCAGATCACTTTGCCCGTGGGTGAAGATTCCATCCAGGCCTTTAGCATTGAAGAGTCCCCCATTATGGCGCCTGAACTGGCAGCCCAATACCCCGAGATCAACACCTACAAGGTTTATGGCATTGATGACCGCTATGCCAGTGGCCGCTTGAGTATGACCTCCAGGGGATTCCACGGCATGATCACCAGTCCTAGGGGCACGGTCTATATCGATCCGGGAGTCAATGACACTTACCAGGTTGCTTTACGTAATGAACAAACGGCATCTCAACCTTTTAATTGCTGAGTGGAAAGCCACAACCATCGCACACCGGTAGGATTTAAAACTTCTCCAGCTTTTCGAACGCCGGGTAATCTAAGGGAGTATCGTCTTGCAGTGGCCGGTACAGCCGAATATGTCAATGCTGTGGGACCCGGAGTTTCGGCAGCCTACTCAGAAATAGTAGTAGCTATCAATCGAGTGAATCAAATCTATGAGCGGGATTTAGCCATTCGACTCAATCTGGTATCGGATACTGCTTTACTTTATACCGATGAAACCACTGACCCATACACTAACTCGAATGGAACCATTATGCTGGGTGAAAACCAGGTGAATTTAGACGATATTGTCGGTTCAGCAAATTATGATGTCGGCCATGTATTCAGTACTGGAGGAGGCGGTATTGCCCAGGTGGGTTCGGTTTGCGATGCCAGTCGGAAAGCCCAGGGTGTGTCGGGCTTCTTTAATCCGAGTAATGATCCTTTCTATATTGATTATGTAGCCCATGAAATTGGCCACCAGTTTGGCGCAGAACATACTTTTAATGGCACCTCGGGTAATTGCGGTGGTGGTAACCGTGTTGCCTCGGCCGCTTATGAGCCAGGCAGTGGATCCACGATTATGGCTTATGCAGGTATTTGTGCCGGAGAGTCATTACAACTGAATTCAGATGCCTTGTTTCATGCCGGCAGCATTAGTGTAATAGATGGATTTACGAGCAGTGGTGGTGGTAGCAGTTGCGGTTCTATAGAACCGGTTACCAATCCCAATGAACCCATTATTAACTCTGGAAGTGATTTCACCATTCCGCGTAAAACACCTTTTGTTTTATCGGCAGAAGCCAGTGATGCTGACGGCGATGACTTAACTTATTCCTGGGACCAAATGAACCTCGGCACAGCGACTACTACGACCACTTTGGGTACCGATCTGGGTGATAATCCCTTGTTTCGCAGTTACTTGCCAAGTAGCGATTCCGAAAGACATTTTCCAGCACTGGGTACCACGCTTCAGAATAAATACGACGATAGCGAAGTGCTGGCCTGTAAAACCCGGGACTTGAATTTTCGCGTGACCGTCAGGGATGCTAAAAGTGGCCTGGCACAGGATGATGTCGAGGTCTCGGTGGACAATGCTTCAGGACCCTTTGAAATCACCACATTCGAGACAGCGCGCAACCTGACTCCGGGTGAGTATCAATTGGATTGGAATGTCGCCAACACCGACCAACCTCCCGTCTCTTGTAGTGAGGTAGATATCAGCCTGTTGGCGTTTAACGCGGGCAAGACGAGCTATTCAGAAATTGCGTTGCATAACAATGTACCGAATAATGGTACTTATAGAATTTCTGTGCCTGATGTCGATGTGCCTGTGGGTCGTTTTAAACTGCAATGCAGTGATAATATCTTTTATGACATTTCGGATGGTGATCTGGATATCATGGGTACTGCCGTTGTCACGACCAATGATAAGAACGTATTTTATAACGCCGCAGGTGTTCTTTATACGATCTTCGATACACCAGCAGAGGTATGCTCAACGGAATCCGATACTCCAAATAATTCCAATGATGGCGGCGGCAGTGGTGCATTAGAATGGTGGTGGCTACTGATGCTTTCAACAGGATTTGTCGCCAGGAAACTCATCCGAAATAGCGATTTTTGACTAGGGCTTGCACCTATTTTTAATAAGGGTGTTATAAACCTTGGCATAGGCATGTACTTGCTGCATCAGTTCCAAATGTTGCTGGCTGCGCACGGTATCTGTCATGCCCTCGAGCATCCTGATGCCACACTTAAGTTCATATTTGGCGTTCTGTCTGGGATCAATGCCTGGAATAATGGTGCCACGTTGACTCAAGGCCAACATGCGAAAATCACCCTTGTTTAAAGCGTTTTGAGCATCCTGTTCAGCATCAGCATCCTTGACCCATAACAGTGGTTTTTCGTATTCACTCACGGCTGAAGAATGGGTTGCACAACCCGTTAAGCTGGTCAACAAGGTTAAAAGAATCATCATTTTTTTCATAAACACATAATGCCATAAAAAATGATTCTTACAATGGGGTTATAGGTCGGCGTGGCGTTTTCGATTAATCTCTTTGATAGGTCGCCATGAGTCCCGCAGCGACCACAAACATTGAGCCAAACAATCGATTCAACCAGCTTTGATGCTGGTCTGATTTCATCCAGCGCGCAATGGTGGTCGCCAAGGTGGCGTAACCCAGCATGACCAGGATATCAATGCTGATCCCGGTTAGGGTCATGATACTGAATTGAGGCAATTGAGGTTTGTTCAGTTCCAGGAACTGTGGCAGCAAGGCAACCAGGAATACGGTGGCCTTGGGATTCGTGAGATTCACAAAAGCAGCTTGCCAAAAACGTCGTTGGTAATCCAGATTGGTGGTAGAAGAGTTCATGTCTATTCTCAACATGGGTTGACGCCATTTCTGGATACCGAGCCATACCAGGTAAGCGACTCCCAGCCATTTGATCACTTCAAACAAGGTATTGGAAGAAGCCAACACGGTGCCCAGTCCGATGCCTACAATCACGAATTGAGCGCCATAACCGAGCTGTAAGCCCATGATGGCCGGAATACTGTGCCTGACACCATAATGAAGCCCGTTGCTCATGGTGTTTACGGCACCTGCGCCTGGAGAGATAGAAATCACAATACAGGCAATCGTGAAGGCGATCCAGATGTCCAGGCTCATTGTATTAATACCAGGCTCAATGCGGGCCAATAAGTAATGATCAGTACGGCTATTAATAAAATAATAAAGAAGGGAATAGTGGCCCGGTATAAACGCATGACCGGTTTTTTAAATCGGTAGCTTGCAATAAATAGATTCATCCCTACTGGAGGTGTGAAGTACCCCAGCTGCATGTTGGCCAGGAAAATTATCCCCAGGTGAACGGGATGGATTCCATAACCCACGGCAATGGGTAATATGATGGGCACAATAATGACTAAAGCTGAAAATATATCGAGCATCATCCCCAAGATGAGCAGAAATAAATTTAAAAGGATCAAGAAGGTCAGCTTGTTATCGATGTGCTCACGAATAAATTCAAACAGGCGCGTAGGGACCTCAGTATCAATGAGATAATTGGTTGATGCCAAGGACACACCCAGGATGATCATGATGCCACCGACCAGAATCATGGATTCTCGAATGATACCCGGTAATTGCTGAATTTTTATTTCCTTCATGATGAAGACTTCTACGATCAAAACATACAAGGCCGTGACTGCGGCGGCCTCAGACACCGCAAAGTAACCACTGTAAATACCTCCCAAAACCAAAAAGGGTAGCGGTAATTCCCACTTGGCTTCCTTAAGGGTTTGCCAGGTGGCGGGTTTTGATCGATTTGCGGGTTCCTGTGCTTTACGTGGCTGCATCATGCTGTAAATGCTTAATAAAAAAAGCATTAAAAAGCCGGGTAAAACGCCGGCAATAAACAATTGATCGATACTGACGGGATCATCCAGATCCATTTGCTGAGCCACGACGCCATATAATATTAAAGGCAAAGCCGGGGCAAACAATAACCCCAGGCTTCCTGAGCTGGTGAGTAGGCCCAGGTTGAAATTTTCACTGTAACCGGCCTCCTTGAGGGCCGGGTATAACAGAGCGCCCAGGGCCACAATGGTGACACCTGAAGCACCGGTAAAGGCAGTGAATAACGCGCAGGCCACAATAGCTACAATGGCCAGTCCCCCGGGTAACCAGCCCAGCAGGCTATGGGTCAAATTCACCAAGCGCTGAGAAGCCCGGCATTCACCCAGCATGTAACCGGCAAAAGTAAACAGGGGTATGGCAAGGAGTACCGGCATTTCGGCAAGGCGATAGACTTCAATAGCGATTACCGAAAGGTCAATTTCTTCAATATAAAAACCGAGCATGGCACTCGCAGCGATCACCGCAAACAAGGGTGTTCGCATGATCGCAAGTAATAGCAGAGCGGGTGAGAAAAAGCTCATCAGCTTTCCGGATTCAGTTCCGGGTCATGATCTGGGTATGACAGAAACATGCGGAACCACTGAACACAATGAATAGCGTAACGCAGGGCAATTAATCCAAATGCCAAAGGTATGATGATTTCCAGAGCCCATGCCGGTAGATCCGAGAAAGCAATTAAATTATCCGTATAGTCCATGAGGACCCAGCGAGCGCCATGCCAGGCAATTACTGCACAAACCAAAGTGGTAAATAAGGCAACAAAAGATTGCATTGCCATATGAGCCCTTTTCTTGAAAAAATGAGACAGCAAATCAATGCGGATATGTTTGTTACCCCGGCTTGCCACTGTGGCACCAATAAGTCCGGTCCACAGTACCAGAACGCGTAGTAAAGGATCGATCCAAACAATGCCAATTTCGAAAAAATTGCGTAATGCAATCTGGCCACTGGCGAGAATGATCATGCTGACAAGCAAGATAATGAGCAGGCTGTCCTCAAGTAAATGTACTGTGCGATTCAGGATCTTCATGGTGTAAAGATTGGCCAGCCCGGCTTATGAATGCTATTTATAGTTATTTCCATGATGGATGTTCATGGTTGCTGTTTTCGGAATTCATCCAGATACTGCTGTAACTCGTTGACAAGATCGGAATCCATGATTTCCGAGTCAACCATGGAGGTGATTGATTGCGTGGACAGAGATTTCCATATTTTGATTTGATCATCAGAAGGCGTGATCATTTTAATGCCCTGATTGGGTAAAGCCTGGGTAGCATTGATGTTATCTTTACGATTCAGGATGTCCAGGTTATCAAATACTTTGTTCATTTCCTCAAGCACTATTTGTTGATCCTGAGGTTTAATCTTGTCGAAAGTTTTTTTATTGACTGCCAGAATGCCGATTAAATACAACACCGGCGTATCAACCATATAAGAAACCTTGGTGTGCCATTGAAAAGCGATAGCTCCGGTAGAGGTCGCGGTAATGGTGTCAATCAAGCCTGTTTGCAGTCCTGTGAAAACATCGGCTATGGGTAAGGGTATGGGATTGATACCCATGGTTTTGAAGGTTTGCTCAACCAGGATATCGCCTTCAGGAATCCAGACCTTGCTGTTTCTGATCTCTTCCATCGTGTTGATCGGTTGCGTCGACATAATTCGGGCAAAACCACCTTCAGTGATACCCAGGATAACAAATCCATTATCAGCCATTTTTTGCTTAATCTTATCGTCCATACGGGTACGAACGTAATCCACTTCATCAAAAGAGTTAAATACCATCGGGAGACTATAAGTCTGTATTGAGTTATCCACATGTGCCATGCCACTGGGGCTGAAGGCACCACCCTGTAATTGATTGATCCTGATCTTGCGGTGTACACTTTTATCGTTACCCATAACCCCGCCCGGATAAAATTTCATTTTTACCCGACCATTGGTTTTGCTTTTTATGGCTTTGGCTCCTTTTTTCATCTCTTTCATCCATGAGGTGCCCGCGGGCGCCAGGGTGGCAATCTTGAGGGTTAAAGCCTGGCTAGGCAGGCTGTAGATTCCAAAGAATAGAATAACGGAAAAAATAAGTGAGAGATGTTTCATATAAAAGTATTAAAAAAAGTCCTGGGATTCAGCCAGTAATTGGCTGGCTCGTTGTTTAGCTAACGTATTGATCAAGGTCATGCCCGGCGCCTCAATATCAGTATTCAGTGTTTGCTGTAATAATTGATCGTGGAGTTCCTGGTCAAATACCAGGCGCGCATAATGTTCTGCAAACATGACATTGACCATCAAATTCTTGTTGTTGGAAAAATGTTGTGCTCGTTCGAAATGATAACGCCCCAACTCGGGTTTACCTCCCAGGCTGGGGGGTATCTGTGATGCCAGCACCCCTAGATAGAGATGAGCACCGCCATGGTCATGCGCTTCATTAAGAGAGATTGAGTGTTTGAATATTGCATTCAGTTTGGGTATTTGAGCGACTGCATTCCAGTCATCGCTATTCACCTGAAGCCAGCCGGCCCAGGCACTGCCAAAAGCATAGAGCAAGGATTGTTCAGAAGATTTTACCCGGGTCAGCACAGGTTCGAATTCATCTAACGGTTCCCCGAGCTTGCTGCACAAATCTTGCAGTTCTAAGCATAGAGCTTGGCGGGCATATTGTAGGGATTTCTCGGCCAGCCTTTTAGCACGTGTTTCATCGTTAACAAAAGCCGAAGTATAAGAGGCATACAGTTTGGCGCCCGACAGCAACATTGGCACATTGTCCGGGTCACCTTCGATCAGGCTGTCAATCATGACCAGGTATGCCGGTGCAGCGGTTTTTACCGTCTCCAGATCGTTCTGGTTCAGCATGGCTGTTGTCAGATTATCAGCCATCCGCTGTGTGGCTGAATTCATCAAACTGGCGCATCCAGATAAAAGAAATAGTATCAGTACGAATAGATATTTTTTCATGTAAGATGATAGTGAGATTGTGCTAAATCCCTGCTTCAAAGATGTCCTTTTAACGGATCGATATGAATTTTAGGTGACAAAATTTTAGCAATAATAATGGATCGAATCAGAAAACGCTGCAAAAAATCGGTAGCAAGTAATCACTGTATCGTTCAATAAGGGCATGGATTAAATTTTTAAAGACAAAAAATTCACCTTGAAAAGATGCTTACAACATTGGAGATTGGAATTTCGATGACGTTGGACTATTCATTCCTGAGGGCTTCAACCGGATCAAGGCGGGCTGCGCGACGGGCCGGTAACACTCCGGCAACCAGGCCAATAAGCGCCGCGGATATTTCTGCAATCACAACGTAACTCCAGGGTGTATGTACGGGTAAAGCAGGAATGACAAGAGTCAAAAATTGCCCCAGGCCTATACCAAATACGAGTCCGACACAACCTCCTAGTGCGGATAAAACCACCGCTTCACCCAAAAAAAGCATCATGACTTGCCCATGGCGGGCCCCCAGAGCCCTTATCAGTCCTATTTCGGCCGTTCGTTCTGAGACGCTAATGGTCATGATGGTGATGATGCCAATCGCACCCACCAGTAGAGAAATGGCGCCGATAGCAGCTACGGCGAAAGTAATGATATCGAGAATGTTGCCAAGAACATCCATCATCTGTTGCTGAGTCGTTATGGTGAAATCTTCGCGGCCATGACGTGCAGTGAGCAGGCGTTTAATACCCTCCACGACAGTGTCTTCTCGGGTACCTTCATGATAGAGCACATCAATTTCCATGAGCCCTTCACGATTGAACATTTCCAGTCCACGCGCCAAAGGGATATAGACGGTATCATCCAGGTCAAATCCCAGTACCTGGCCTTTGGACGCCATTACACCCACTACACGATAACGATCACCCCCAATTCGAATACGCTGGCCTACAGGATTGTCATTACCGAATAATTCCTGCTTGACCTTGCTGCCTAATACTGCCAAGGCTCTGGGTTGAAAGGGATTATCTGAGGGTAGAAACTGTCCTCGTTGCACGGGCATACTAAACACGTCTGGAAATTCAGTGCCGGTGCCGTAAACGGTCGTTCTGCGGGTACGGTTGTTACCTTCTACTTCGGCATTGCCTTGAATTAAACCCACCACTGATTTGACAAAACTCAATCGTTTCATCGCCTGGGCATCTTCAATAGATAAAGGTCTTTCAGTACCAAATACACCCATTGACATACCCATTGTGTCTGTTTTTCCAGGATTGATACCGACCAGGGTGGTACCAAACTGGGTGAATTCTGAGAGAATAAATTTATGCAATCCTTCGCCAATAGAGGTCAGAATGATGACCGCTGCGATACCCACTGAAATGCCGAGCATGGTTAGAAAACTACGTAACTTGTGGGTCAGTAAAGAACGACCGGTCAGTGACAGAAAATCTCGGGTAAGCACTTTAATGCCCTCCTTGAAGTGCACTGACGGCATCTAATTTGGCAGCACGTGCAGCAGGCATCAAACTGAACAATAAACCCGTCATGATAGCGACCAGTAATGATGCCAACATGGCCCAAAGGGGAGGGTAAGCTTCTAATTCGGGTAAGGCCAATCGAATGCCCCAACTGCCGGCTAAACCCAGGATAAAACCAAGCATGGCTCCCAATAAAGAGAGCAATAAAGCCTCTGAGAGAATCAGTAGTAATATTTTTCGTCTTGAAGCACCAAGCGCCTTGAGTAAACCAATTTCCGTAGTACGTTGAGAAACGGCAACCAACATAACATTCATAATTAGAATACCGGCAACAGCGAGGCTTATAGCGGCAATGCCTCCGACACCATAGGTTAAAGCAGCCAGAATATTGTCAAAGGTTTGCAACACTGCGTCTTGGGTTATCACGGTGACATCTTCTTCACCATAATGTCTTTGTTTGATTGTATCGAGAGCGAAATCGATCACTTTCTGCATGCTTTCTCGGGATTTGGTTTCAATCAATATTCTGAATAAGGAGGGTGTATTCAAAAGGGATTGTGCCGAACTGACGGGTATAATTACGATTTCCTGTACATCAACTCCAATAGAACGACCCTCAGACGCCATGATGCCGATCACGCGATAACGATTTTCACCCAGTCGTAGCCACTGGCCGAGCGCAGCCTGCGCACCAAATAGTTCATCCCGTATTTTTTTGCCGATCACACAAACCGGACTAGAACGATCCCAGTCAGCCTGGGGTAAAAATTGTCCCGCGGCTAATTTCCAATGACGCAGGTCCAATAATTCATGAGTCGAACCCATCACCGTGACCTCACGTTTACGGTTTTGCCACGAAGCCTCAACAGCACCGATATTCAGCGGTGCAATACGCGTGACAGCATGATGGCGCCTCAGTGCACGGGCATCATCGAGAGTCAGGTCTCGGGGAGTCACTCCCATCATGGTGTTCAGCCCCACACCGGCTGTTTCGCTTCTACCGGGAATCACGATGACAAGGTTAGTGCCCAATGACGCAAATTCATTATTTACGTAGCGTCGAGCTCCTTCGCCGAGGGCCGTCAATAACAACACTGATGCCACGCTAATGCACATCGCCAATAACATCAGCAGGGTGCGTGCACGATACCCTTTTAAAGATTGCCAGCTATAAGAAAAAATATCCGCAGGGATCATGTCTCGGCCTGGACATGGGAGCGGTCGGAAACGATACGCCCATCAACCATCTTCAAGGATCGGTGTGAGCGATCACCCAGGTGGTGATCATGTGTGACCACGATCAGGGTAATGCCTTTTTTATTAAGTGTTTCCAAGGTATCGATCACATCTTGTCCAGATTTTTGATCCAGGTTGCCGGTGGGTTCGTCGGCCAGTAAAACTGCAGGTTCCGTTATTGTCGCGCGAGCGATGGCCACCCGTTGACGTTGGCCACCTGACAGTTGGTCAGGTTTGTGATGAGCGCGTTCAATCAAGTTCATCGCTTTTAAGGCCTGTTCGACCCTGTGATAGCGCTCTGCTGGAGTCATACCGGCTAGTACCAGTGGCAATTCAATATTTTCGGCAGCTGTGAGGCGTGGGATCAGGTGGAACGCCTGGAAAACAAAACCTATATGACGATTTCGGGTTTCTGCTTCCTGGTGTTCGTCCATCTGGGTGACATTCTGTCCATTCAGCGTGTAAATCCCCGAAGTGGCATGGTCCAACATGCCTATCAAGTTTAGGAGTGTGGATTTTCCCGAACCTGAAGGCCCCATGACGGAGAGGTATTCACCCTGAGTGATTTCCAGGTTGATATCATCTAAGGCATGTACCGTTTGATCGCCAACCTGAAAGTCTCGATGTATTTGTTCAAGCTTAATCATGAGAAATCGTACTTTACTGTCGCCATTGCCTGGAGAGAAATACTGATTTATTCGGACTCTATTTTTACTACGATGCCATCCGCGAGACCTTCTTTGTCGATCGAAGATACGATCATCTGGCCTTGCTCGAGACCTTCGATGATTTCGGTGAACTCCCAGTTACTCAAACCGGTTTTAACGGTAACCTCGCTAATAGTGTCAAAGTCAGGGTTATGCAGGTAAACACGGTTGCCTTCTAACAATGCCTCTGAAGCGATACGCAAGCTGTCTTTATGAACATCTATGATGACTTCAACGTCCGCCGTATAACCTGGCAGCATATTGGTATTATCCTTGGCGGATAAAAAATCGACTTCAACATCGACCGTTCGGGCCTGTTTTTCCTTATCCATTACA
>JAAUYK010076387.1_pt1 | contig 20500 bp, 15 predicted proteins | sample 7278021 | NCBI WGS metagenome assembly JAAUYK01 (sample SAMN14350223, study PRJNA611818) | marine sediment metagenome | isolation source: surface marine sediment (1.8m) | place: French Polynesia: Moorea | collected 2018-08
GGCTCGACCTCGACAACCTGGAGACCGTCAGCATCTACGCCCGCGCTTCGGGCGTGCCCGTGCCCCTCAGCCAGATCGCCCGCGCCGAGGTGGTGTGGGAGCCCTCGAAGATCCTGCGACGCAATGCGGTGCGCTCCGTCTCGGTCGTGTCGGACGTGGCGCCGGGCGGTCTGGTGGCGGAGATCAACGCCGAGATGCTGCCCTGGCTCGAAGAGGAGTCGGCCCGCTGGCCCCTCGGCTACCGCTTCGAGATCGCCGGCGAGAACGAGACCTCCGAGAAGGCGAACGCCTCGATCGCAGAGAAGTTCCCGATCGCTGCGGGCATCATCGTGCTGCTGCTGGTGACGCAGTTCAACTCGTTCCGCCGTCCGCTCATCATCCTGCTCACCGTCCCGCTGGGGCTCATCGGCGTGGTGGCGGGGCTGCTGCTCGCGGACTCCTACTTCGGCTTCATGACGCTCCTGGGCGTCATCTCGCTGTTCGGAATCGTGATCAACAACGCCATCGTGCTGATCGACCGGATCGGGATCGAGATCGAGGAGAACGGGCTCCCCCCGCAGCAGGCGATCCTCTCGGCCGCCCAGACTCGGCTGCGCCCGATCCTGCTCACCACGGCGACCACCATCCTGGGCCTCGTCCCGCTGTGGCTCGGGGGCGGCCCCATGTGGGAGCCCATGGCGATCGCCATCATGTCGGGGCTCGCGTTCGCGACGCTCCTCACGCTGGGCGTGGTCCCGACCCTGTACGCGGTACTCTTCCGGGTCTCGTTCCGGGAGGCGGCGGCCCCGGGGCCTGGAGGCGAGCTGTGACGGGCGAGGAGCGCGAGCCGCGCGGGGTCCACAACCCCCGCGTCGTCGACCTCATCACGACCGACGAGACCACCGGCGAGGTGGTGCTGGTGATGCTCGAGGAGCGTCGCTGGGGTACGGACGCGGAGCAGCTGCGTCAGCTCGAGGCCAAGTTCAACAGCTATCTCGAGTACGTGCTGGGCGGGCACATGGCGAAGCAGTACCCCGCCTACGCGGAGCGCGCGGTCCGCTTCCAGCTCGACTGCGCCGAGAACCCCCTCCCCGAGGACCGCGCCTTCTTCACCGCCATGAGCAACTTCGCGGCCGGCGAGGGCATCCGGCTGGTGCTCCGGGTGGCTTCGGCGCAGCCGAGCGCCTAGCCGTCCGAAGGGACGTGGGTGCAGTTCCTGGTCACCGGGGCGACGGGGTTCATCGGGCGCCACGTCACCCGTGCCCTGCTCGAGCGCGGGAACGCGGTTCGGGCACTGGTGCGTCGCGGTGCGACGGCGTCCCGGCTTCCCGACGGGGCAGAGCCCCATTTCGGCGATCTCGCCGAGCCGGCCTCGCTGTCGGGCGCCGCGCGGGGCGTGGAGGTCGCGATCCACCTGGGTGCCGCCATGTCGGGAGACTGGGAGACCCACCGCCGCGCGACGGTCGACGGGACGCGGCACCTGCTCGCTCAGTGCGTCGCGGAGGGGGTCCCGCGCTTCGTCCACGTGAGCTCGATCCTGGTCTACGACCGCAGTCGGCTCTCGCCGGGCCAGACCCTCCGCGAGGCGTCTGCGCTCGCCGAGCCGGGCCCGGACATCGGACCGCTCGCCAGCGCCAAGGTCGAGGCGGAGCGGCTGGTGGAGCACGCCGCGCGGGATGCGCAGATCCAGGGGCTCGTCCTGCGTCCCGGAATCGTGGTCGGGGCCCAGCGCCTGCGCTTCCCCGAGCTCGGCATGCCGCTCCTCGGACGGCGCGTCGCGGTGGGAAGCCCGGCGCAGCCGTTGCCGCTCGTGGCGATGGAGAGCCTGGTGGAGGCACTGCTCGCGGTCCTCGAGTCGCCGCCCGCACCGCTCCGGGTCTACAACGTCGTGGACGACTTCCGGGCGAGCCGCGCCGACTACCTGCAGATCCTGGGCGGGCTCGGTGGAGAGCGCTGCCCCGTGCTCCACGTGCCGCTGCACGCAGCCCTGGTCCTGGCCCGTGCCCTCGAAGTGCTGCGCGGCGCGCCGGGGCTCGGGTGGCTTCCGCAGACCACGCCCGCCAAGCTGCGTGGGCGCGCCCTCGCCGTCCACTACTCCACCGCCGCGCTCCAGGAGGCCACCGGCTGGAGGCCTGCCTCCGACCTGCGCGAGACGCTCTCGCGCCTCCTCGCCGCGCCGTAGACGCGACCGGTGCCGAGCGCCGGCCGGCGCCGCCTTCCCGGTCAGCGCGGCGCGACCGGGATCCAGATCTCGTTGCGCCGCAGGAACCACGGCATGAAGGGCGGGTCGTAACGCGCCCAGACCGGTTCGCCCGCGGCGCGCAGCCCCTGCCGCCCCATCCACTCTTCTAGGGCGGCGAGCTCCTCCTGGTAGCGGCCGCGACTCCAGAAGCCCGCGTAGCGGACCGCGGCGTAGCGTCCGCCCGGCTCCTCGCGCAGCGTCACGCGCGGGTCCGTGGGCTCCGGGAGCGTCTCGAGCGTGTACTCGGACGGCATCGTGAACGTGATCCGGTAGGCGGCGCCGGCCTCGCCCGCCATACGCTCCTGGGTGACGGGCGCCGTCATCGCGATCTGTTGCGACGCCTCCGGCTCCTGCGTGACTGGGGCGGTCATGGAGATCTCGGCCCGCGCGCGGTTGGCGCCGCCGATGTAGGCCGCCAGCCGCCGGAACGCCTCCCCGCCGACGTCGCCGAACTCACCCTCGACCACCGTCTCGGCGACGACCACGGGGGCGAGCTCCCGCAGCGAGAAGGCGCCCTCCTCCTCGAGAACCTCGTAGGCGCGCTTCTCGAGCGCCATCGCCGGGCCTCCCATCCCCGCCGCGAGCAGGGCGGCCGCGAGGATGCGCATGGCGGCCGCTCGTGGCCCGCGGCCGGCGTTTCGACCCGCTACGTCGACGTTCGTGCGCATCGCTTCTCGTCTCCCGGGCGAGCGTGCGGCGCCCCACGCCGGGTGCGCCGCCGCAGCCCGTTCAGCATAGCGGCGAGCGGCGCCCGAGAGGCCGCTCGAAGCTGCGCCACCACGGTCCCGCGGGAGGGGCAGATCCCTACGCGTGTTGAAAGGCACGGCCCGATTGGCAACCGTAACCGGGTCGACCCGAGTCGGATTGACTCCGGCTCGCGCCCCGGCACGATCTCCTTCACCGACGGATCCCGAACGAAGCGTCGAGACATCGACACCCCATGGAGGCCGTTTCCCGTGATCGTCACCAGCCTCCGCGAAGCGAACGTCGAGAAGATCCGCGCGGATCTGGAGTTCCTCGTCCAGTGCTTCTACGAGGTGCTGGTGGAGCTGGGCGAGCAGTCTCTGGGCGACCAGCTCCCCTGGCGGACGGAGGAGCCGGGCGCGATCCAGCAGCCGCGGCGGACGGCCCAGGCCTACGGAATCGCGTTCCAGCTGCTCAACATGGTCGAGGAGAACGCCGCCGTCCAGATGCGGCGCGCCATCGAGGCCGAGGGCACGCTGCACGAGATCGCCGGACTCTGGCCGCAGAACCTGGCCCAGCTCGCCGAAGCGGGGCTCTCCGATGCGCAGATCGCCAAGGATCTCCCGCGCGTGCGCGTCGAGCCCGTGCTCACCGCGCACCCCACCGAGGCGAAGCGCGCCACGGTGCTGGAGATCCACCGGCGCGTGTACCGGCTGATGGTGGAGCGCGAGAACCAGATGTGGACGCCCTCGGAGCAGGAGCAGATCCGCAACCGGGTCAAGTCCGAGCTGGAGAGGCTCTGGCGCACCGGCGAGATCTATCTCGAGAAGCCGGACGTCGCTTCGGAGCGGCGCAACATCGTCTACTACCTCCGCAACGTGTTCCCCGCGACCCTGCCGGAGCTCGACCGTCGCCTGCGCAACGCCTGGCGCAGCGCGGGCTTCGATCCCGAGTTGGTCAGCGCGCCCTGGGACCTGCCGCGTCTCAGCTTCGGCAACTGGGTCGGGGGCGATCGCGACGGCCACCCGCTCGTCTCCGAGGCGGTCACGCGCCGCACGCTGTACGAGCTGCGCGAGGCCGCGCTGGGTCTGGTGGAGCAGGAGCTGATCGGCCTCGCCGTCCGGCTCTCCCTGTCGGACCGGCTCCAGGCGCCCCCGCCCTCCTTGCTGGATCGCGTCCGCGCGACGGCCGAGGACCTCGGCGAGCCCGGCGCCGAAGCGGTCGCGCGCAATCCCAACGAGCCCTGGCGTCAGGCGATCAATCTCATGATCGCGCGCCTGCCCGTCGACCCGGAACAGGCGCCCTCTGCTTCGGTCTACGCGAGCGCGCGCGAGCTCCTCGACGACCTGGCGCGGCTGCGCGACGAGCTCGTCCAGGTGGGTGCCCGACGCATCGCGGAGATGGACCTCGATCCCGTGCTGCGCCTCGTCCAGACCTTCGGCTTCCACCTGGCCGCTCTCGACATCCGGCAGAACAGCCAGTTCCACGATCTGGCGATCGCGCAGCTCGCCAGCGCGGCGGGGCTCGAAGCAGGGGACTTCCCCGAGTGGGACGAGGACCGGCGCCTCGCGTTCCTTCAGCGCGAGCTCGAGTCGCCGCGACCCTTCACGCGAGCCGACATGGAGGTGGGGCCGGAGGCGGCTGCCGTACTCGGCTGCTACCGCGAGGTGGTGGCGTTCCTCGGTCGCTACGGACCCGACGCCTTCGGAGCGCTCGTCGTCAGCATGACCCGCTCGCTGTCCGACCTGCTCGCCGTCTACGTGCTGGCGCGCGAGGTGGGACTGGTCCACCAGACGCAGGGCGGTCTCACCTGTCGGCTTCCGGTCGTGCCGCTCTTCGAGACCATCGACGACCTCCACCACGCCCCCGACATCCTCGACGCATTCCTCGCCGATCCCGTGACCCGGCGGAGCCAGGCCGCCCAGCAGGAGCGACTCGGTCTCGACCAGCCGTTGCAGCAGGTGATGATCGGCTACAGCGACTCCAACAAGGACGGCGGGATCTTCGCGAGCCTGTGGGGCCTGCACCGGGCGCAGGACACCCTGTCCGAGGTGGGTCGGCGACACGGCGTGCGGATCCGCTACTTCCACGGGCGCGGGGGAACCATCAGCCGCGGTGCGGGCCCGACGCACTTCTTCATCGAGGCGCTTCCCCATTCGTCCGTGGAGGGCGATCTGCGCATGACCGAGCAGGGCGAGACCATCGCGCAGAAGTATGCGAACCGGCTCAATGCGGCCTACAACCTGGAGCTGCTGGTGGCCGGCGTCGCGGGCGCGTCGCTCCTGCACTGGAACGGCCAGAAGTCGTCGCACCCGCTCGAGCCGGTCATGGATTGGCTGGCCGTGGCCAGCCGAGAGGCCTACGAGGCGCTGCTGCACACCGAGGGCTTCGTGGCCTTCTTCCGGCAGGCGACGCCCGTAGACGTGATCGAGGCCAGCAGCATCGGCTCGCGCCCCGCGCGCCGCACGGGCCAGCAGACGATCGCCGACCTCCGCGCCATCCCCTGGGTCTTCTCCTGGGGGCAGGCGCGCTTCTTCCTCTCGGGCTGGTACGGGGTCGGGACGGCGCTGGAGCGCCTTTCGCACCAGGATCCGGGCCGGTTCGAAGCCTTGAAGGCGCAGGGTCGGGTCTGGCCGCCGCTCCACTACCTCGTGAGCAACGCGGCGACCAGCATCGCCACGGCGGACCTCCCCACCATGCGCGCCTACGCGGACCTGGTGGAGGACCCGTCGATCCGGACGCGCGTCATGGATGCGATCGAGGACGAGTACGTGCGGACCCAGCGCATGCTCGAGCAGATGTACGGTGGGCCGCTATCCGAGCAGCGCCCCGAGACCCACACGCTGCTGCAGCTGCGCCAGCCCGGCCTCGGCAGCCTTCACTGCGAGCAGATCGAGCTCCTGAAGGCCTGGCGCAGCGCCTCGGACGAGGAGGCGCCGGGGCTGCTCTCCGAGCTGCTGCTGCTCGTCAACGCGATCGCGAGCGGGCTGCGCACCACGGGGTGACGGCCCGCCGCGATCAGGGCTCCTGCCAGACGAGGTCGAATCCGCGCTTTCCGAGGCGATGGCGCGGCGCGCGGTCGAGGAGCGCCTGGCAGCCCGTCATGCCGAGAGATCCACCTTCACGTCTGCGGGAAGCCGTCGCGCCAGGATGTCGGCCGCTTCCTCGACCATGGCCTCGACGATGCGGGCGGCGGGGAGCACCTCGTCGATCAGGCCCGCGACCTGGCCCGCGAAGGGACCGACGTACTCGACGTTGCCCGCCTGGTTGAACATGTCGACGATGGCCGACGCGAGCAACACCTGGCTCGGGAAGGGGAGCGGCTCCAGGCCCGACTCCTCCCACAGATCGTGGAAGCGGTTGTAGGTCGCGCGGGAGGTCTTGCCGGTGTAGATGGTGGTGCGGCGCGTGTCCTCGTCGCTGGCGTTGACGATGGCCTGCTTCTGGATGTCGAGAGCGCCGCCCTCGACCGAGGCCAGGAAGCGCGTCCCCACCCATACCCCGATGCAGCCCATGGCGAGCGCGGCGGCGAGCCCGCGTCCGTCTCCCACGCCGCCGGCGCCGAGGACCGGCGTCGGCGCGGCGGCGTCGATGGCTTGGGGCCACAGGGCGAGAGAGCCGATGCGTCCCGTGTGGCCTCCGGCCTCGTGTCCCTGGGCGACGACCAGGTCGGCGCCCGACTGCCCGATGCGTCCGGCGTTCTTGGCGTTGCCCGCGATGCCGAGCACCTTGGTCCCCACGCCGTGGGCGGCCTCGACCATGAAGCCCGGGTTGCCGAGCCCCGCGCAGAAGAGCGGCACGCGCTCCTCGAGACAGACCTCGATGGCCGCGTGGGGGCGCGACGTGGTGGTGCCCCCGCTGATCACCGCCTCGCTGTCCGGCAGACCCAGCTCCTGCTGCATCTTGCGGAACCACTCGCGGTGTGCCCGGGGCAGGGTGCTGAGGGCGTCGCGCAGTGGGATCTCGCGGACGCTCTCGGCGGGCGCATCGCCCGCGGCCACGATCGCGGCCGGGAGCAGGATGTCGACGCCGAAGGGCCGATCGGTCTGCCGGCGGATCTCGCGGATGCACTCCCGCATCTCCTCGACGGTGTAGCCCGCACCGCCGAGGACGCCGAGTCCGCCCGCCTCGGAGACGGCCACCACCAGCTCGACCGGGGCACCGGTCTTCTCGCCGATCAGGCTCGGCCCCATGCCGGCGCTCAGGATCGGGTACTCGATGCCCAGCATGTCGCACAGCGGGGTGCGAAGCGTCGTCTTCGCCACGGTCTTCCTCCCTGCTCCGACGTTCCCGACCTCTGGGAGCCGTCGGGATCCGAAGCATAGGGACGGGGACGGGCCGAAGCCCGCGCACGTGCCTCGCTGCGGGCCGCCCGGCGGCTAGGGTTTGCAGGGAGGAGATCGCCATGGCCAGAACCCCCGCCTGGGCGCTCGCCGGTCGCTCCGGCTGGCGCTGGACGGGCACCGAGCGACCGCCCTTCGCCGAGACGCCGAAGCAGGGCCAGGAGTCGGTGTGGGACTATCCGCGGCCGCCGCGGCTCGAGGTGGACCCGCGCCCCGTCGTGGTGCGCGCGGGCGACGACCTGGTGGCAGAGACGCGGCGCGCCGTGAGGGTGCTGGAGACCGCGAGCCCGCCCACCTTCTACCTGCCGCCCGAGGACATCATGCCGGGCCGTCTCGAGCCGGCGTCCGGCAGCTCGCACTGCGAGTGGAAGGGCGAGGCGCGCTACTGGGACGTGGTGGTCGCGCGCGAGCGGCTCGCGCGCTGCGCGTGGTCGTACCCCGATCCCTACCCGGAGTTCGAGTCGATCCGCGGCTACGTGTCCTTCTACCCGGCGCGGCTCGAGTGCACGGTCGGGGGAGCGCGCGTCACGCCCCAGCCCGGCCGCTTCTACGGGGGCTGGGTGACGCCGGAGCTGGTGGGCCCCTTCAAGGGCGAGCCCGGCTCGGAGGGGTGGTAGGCGCTCGCGCCACGGCGGGCCGTGCGATCCGACGCGTCCGGCGATCTCGGGCGCGCCGCCACCCGAGCAGCAGGGGCAGGACGAGAGCGAGCTCGAAGCCAACGCCGCACGGGGTGCCGTCGACGACCGTCACGATGGCGTCGCAGCCCTCGATCGCGAAGCCGTTCTCGGTCTCGCCGCGCAGACAGGCCTGGGTGTCGCCCAGGGAGATTCCGCTGTCCTCGACGGAGAAGACGGCGACGAGGTCGAGGAAGCCGTCGCCGTTCAGGTCGAGCGGATAGCCGGTGGTGACAGGGGTCGCGGCGGCCGGGCCGAAGCGCAGCGACGCCCCCTCCACGAGCGAGACGTCGAAGGAGAGCGACCCGAGCAGCGTCACGGCGACGATCCCCGGCTTGCCGAGATCGATGCGGTTCTCCTCGCTTCCGAAAGCGATGTCGATCCCAACCGTGAGGGGCGCGAGGTACTCGGGTCCGAAGTCGACGACCTGGTGGATTCCGTCGTAGACCTTCGCGCCGCGGACTTCGACCTCGCCCCACCGACTCGGAAAGGCACCCAGGTGACGCAGCGTGTCCCGCTTCGAGGAGTCGTAGACGTGGATCAGGACGTCGGAAGTGGACGCGTGTGGGTCACCAGCGGTGACGAACAGCCGCTGGCCCTGAAGCTCGATGTCGCGGACTCCCCCGGCCCGGTACACGTCGTCGAGCACAATGGGACCCTCTGGGGACTGGGTCTGGACGATGTAGAGCCTACTGGTGGTCCCGACGAAGACCCGACCGAGAGCGGGCACCACCCGCCGAACGTCTCCGATCGTGTCGAGTGCGTCGGTCTCGACGGGGTCGGAGGGGTCGGAGACGTCCAGGATGCGGAGGCCCGCCTCGCCCGCTGCGACAAAGGCCTGGTCGCCCAGCACGGCCACGTCGTACCAGGGCTGCCACCTGTCGAGGGATCCGATCTCGACGGGAGAGGACGGGTCGGAGACGTCGAAGACATTGAGCCCGTGTAGCTCCATGGCGACGAACGCGTGCTGGCCCTGCAGCACCACGCGGCTGGCGGATCCCCGGATCCAGACTTCTCCCAGTCGACGGATGCGAGCGGGATCGGAGACGTCGAAGGTCTTCAGGCCGTTGCGGTCGACGACGTACAGGTGAGGGGCCGCGTAGGCGGCGCTTTGCGGCGGCCCCAGCGAGGGCAGCGCGTGGATTCGGGTCGGGGCTTCGGGGTTGGAGACGTCCACCACCACGGTGCCGAAGTCGACGTCGCCGACCACGACCCGGTCGCCGACGATCCCCATGCTGATTGCCCTCGCGAAGCCCCCGAGCGATCCGACCTCGACCGGAGCGCTCAGGTCGGAGACGTCGAGGATGCGCAGGGCCTCCACGCCGAGGGCGTAGAGGAGGTTCCCCTCCCACTCCACGATGAAGCTGCCCTGACCGTCGAAGGTGTGGAGGAGCGCGGGCTGGGCGGGGTTCGAGAGGTCCACGACGAAGAGCGTCGTGTCGGTCGTGACGTCGTCGTCCGCCGTCACGACCACGGCCCGGTCGCCCTGGATCGCGATCCTGGTGGCGTAGCCCGAGAGGGCGAGGCTGCCCCGCTCGACGGGCGCCGACAGGTCCGAGAGGTCGATCACCCGGAGCGCGCCCAGCTCGTCCACCAGGTAGGCGAGATCGCCCACCGAGGAGAGGGCACGGATGCGGTGGGGGAGGACGAGGCTCGACATCTCGACGAGCGCGTAGGGGTCCGAGCGGTCGAGGACGTGGAGGACCCCTTCGTCCCCATGGCGGTGGCGCCACTCCACCTGGAGGAGCGCCCTGTCCGTCGCCTCGACATGCGTGACGTCGGGGTAATTGCATACGAAGTTACTCCGCCAGACCGGCGCGCTGGGGTCCGAGACGTCGACGATGTCGACCGAGAAGGACCTGGCCAAATACGCGACTCCGGAAGCGATCGCGATCTCGCTCACGAAACCGACCTGCCAGGGCCAGTCCCCCACCGGTCGGGGGGCTTCCTCGCCGAGCACCCGGAGCGTGCGGGGCTCCGTGCCGTTCAGGAGGATCGCATGGTCGCCGACGACCGCGATCCGGCTGAACCACTCCAGCCAGTGGATGCGGCCCACCTCGGTGGGGGTCTCGGGGGTCGAGACGTCCACGACCACCACGCCCTCGTCGGCCTGGACGGCGAAGAGCAGATCCTCGTCCAGGGCGAGGTCCAGCGTCTCGTGCTCGCTCTCGAAGCTTCCCAGCGCGGCGGGGCGCGCGGGCTGCGCGAGGTCGATCACGCGCAGGCCGGTGATGGAGGTTGCGACGTAGGCGCGGTCGCCCGCGACCTCCACGTCGAGCGGATCCCAGGGGAGGTGGAAGGTCCCGACCCGCTCCGGTGCGCTGGGGTCCCGCACGTCGTAGACCTCGACCCGGTTCTCGCGGCGGCGGGCGAGGTAGGCGCGCCCGTCCGCGATCTCGATGTCCTCGACGTGTCCATCCCGGGACGCCAGGGATGCGAGCAGGGAGGGGGCCGCCGGGTCCGCGAGGTCCGCGATCCACAGCGTGTCGATGCGGTCTTCGTCGGAAAGCGCGGCATCGTTGCCCGCGAGATACAGATGCCCCTCGGCGATCTGGATCGCGCCCATGTCCGAGAGGCCCGGGAAGGCCAGGCTCGCCACCTCGACCGGGACGGCGGGATCGGCGAGCGAGAAGACGCGCAGCCTGTCCCCGCACGGGAGATAGAGGTGCTCGGCGGCGAGGGCCAGGGCGGAGCCGCAGTTCAGCGCGAGGCGCGCGGTCTCGCGGGGCCTGCGGAGGTCCGAGACGTCGAAGGCGTAGAGGGCGTCGGCGAGGAGGTAGGCGTGCTGGCCGGCGCCGACCACGGCACGCGCGTTCTCGAGCGGGACCTGCCCCAGCGGGATCGCGACGTCGGGGCGCGAGATCAGGAAGATCCGGAGCCCGCCGCCGAATCCGACGGCTCCCAGGAGCACGTCGCCCACGCGGTAGAGGTCCCTGACCGCCGTACCGATGGGGGTGTTGTTGGCGAGGACGAGGCCCGAGGGATCGTCGAGCGCCACGGCGTCGACGTATCCCGAGGAGCGACCTCCAGAGCCCACGTACGCGAAGTCGCCGGACAGCTCCACGTCGTACACGGTCCCGCGGCGCTCGTAGGCGTCGACCGTCACATAGGCGGCGGCGGGCGCCGCGCCACCGAGCAGCTCGCCGAGCCAGAGGCCGGCACACAGGAGAGGGGCGAGCACCCGCGCCCGGCCGCAGCGCGCGCTGCGGCGGGACCGTCCAGGCCCGGTCGCGAGACCCATCGGCATCTCCGCGCGATGGGAGGGACGGCGGCCCCGTACCGTCGCTCCGGTGCCCGACAAGGAGACCTCCTACTTCTTCTTCATTGCGCCCTCCGCCTCCGCGATCGCCTCTTCGGTGGCGCGCAGCAGGCCCGCGGCGCGCGGGTAGCCGGCGTACTGGGCCAGGTGGACCAGCGCCTCGCGGACCTGTTCGGCCGTGAGCTCCCCGTTCTTGATGGCGGAGCGGACCTGGATCTTCCAGGGATCGGCCTCGCCCATGGCGGCGATCACGCCCATGATGAGCAGGCGCCGGTCGCGGATGGGGAGCGCCTCGCGGGTCCAGACCTCGGCGAAGAGCTGCTCGAGCATGGTGTCGGCGAAGACGCTGGCGCCCGCGGGCGGCACGACGACGTCGCCGGCGTAGACCTTCTCGAGCGTCTCGGCGCCCCGCTCGCGTCGCTTCGGATCGCCCATCGCGCTACGCCTCCCGGTCCGGGATGGTGGCGTACCAGTCGAAGCCCGCGCGCTTCACCCAGCCCGGCATGTTCGAGCCCTTCTTCATGCGCGCGAGCATCTTCGGCGTGAGCTGTCCGTTCTTCGCCATGGCGCCGAACACCGCGCCCGCGTTGGCGTGGTCGAAGAAGTCGCGCTGCCAGCACCACTTGTAGTCGCCCCCGTAGCGGAACCAGGAGCCGCCGGTCCCGGCGATCTCGTAGGCGTTGCCGTCGGGGTCCTTCACCGGCGCGATCTGGCGCCACACACCGAGCACCTCGCCCTGCTGCGCGTCGATCAGCGTACGGACGTAGGGGTAGACCCAGTGCTCGAGGCCCTCCATCTCCGTCCCGAACACCCAGTCGTGGATCTCCTGGCGGCCCTTGGCCACGAACTCCCAGCCCGGTCCGTTGTTCCAGGTATACAGGGCGTCGTCGGTGTAGAAGGCCGACATCTTCGACCAGTCACCGCTGCGGCCGGCCTCGTCGTTGGCCGCGACCCAGCGCTGCACCATCTCCTCGAGCTCTTCACGCGGGAACGGGGGCTTGGAAGGCATACGGGTCTCCTCGGGTTGCGGGGCTTGTCATTGCTCGACGCACTCGATGGCGCGGGTCGGGCAGTGTCGTACGGCGGACTCCACCGAGGGCCGGTGCTCCTCGCCCGGGCGCTCGAGCAGCACCCGCACCTTGAGCTCGGCGTCGTCCAGGGCGAAGACCTCCGGGGCCTCGTTGACGCAGACGCCATGGCCCTGGCAGAGATCCAGGTCCACGCGCACGCAGTAGGGTCGGGTGCCGGCTCGTTCCCGGGCCTCGCGGGCCTCCACCTTGCTGATGTCGAGCTTCGCCTCGCGACGCGCGAAGCGCACGACGCAGGGCTGGCGCACCGCCACCACCATCTTGGAGAGGTCGTCGGCGTAGCTGTCGCGGGGCTGGGCGAGCTCGAAGCGGTAGCGGCGCAGCAGGATCGAGAAGATCGCCTTGAGCTGCATCATCGCGAAGGCCGCGCCCACGCAGCGGTGACGCCCGGCGCCGAAGGGGATCCAGGCGAAGGACTGCCGGTCCTCGGCTCGCCCCTCGGCGTAGCGATCCGGGTCGTAGCGCTCCGGCTCCGGGAAGTGCTCCGGCATGCGGTTCGAGACCGCCGGGGACGCGGCCACCAGGCGTCCCGCCGGGACCGTCCAGCCCCGGTAGTGGAAGTCGTGCACCACCTTGCGCATCAGGATGATGAGCGGCGGGTGCAGGCGCAGCGTCTCCTTGAGGCAGCGCTCGAGGAGCGGGATCTCGCGCAGGGCCTGGTAGCTCACCTCGCGGCCGTCGGCGTACATCTCGTCGAGCTCCTCCTGGACCCGCGCCATCCACCCGGGATGCAGGAGCAGGTCGAGCAGGCCCCAGGAGGCCACCACGGAGCTGGTGTGGTGGCCGGCGAACATCATCGAGATGAACATCCCGGTGATCTGCTCGTCGCTGTAGCGGCGCACGCCGGCCTCGTCGCGCAGCGTGTGGAGGATCTGGAACAGATCCCTGTACTCGCGCCCGTCGCGCTCGCGCCGGGCGAAGATGGCCTCGAGAAGCCCCACCAGCCGCTTGCGCGCCCGGTCGCGACGCCAGAAGGCCGGCAGCGGCAGGTAGGGGTTCACGTAGGCGAAGGCGTCGGTACCGCGCTCCAGATCCTTGAAGATCGGCACGTACTCGGGACCCAGCTCGTCGCGGAACTCGCGACCGATGAGGCAGGCGCTCGACGTGTAGATCGTGAGCTCGGAGAAGAAGTCGAGCACGTCGATCTCTCCGGACGCGCCCCAAGCGGCCGTCATGCGCTCGACCTCGGCCGCGATCACCTCCGCGTGGCCGCGCATGAACTGGTCGCGCAGGGACTGGTTGCGCATCGCCTGCTTGCGCTGCTCCGGGGTCGCGTCGAAGACGACGCCGGGCCCGAACACGGGCTTCATGAAGGGATAGGCGGCGGCCTGATCGAGCTGCTCGTCGGGCGCCCGGAAGAAGGCCTCCTGGGCGCTGGCACCGCAGAGCAGGCTGATGCGGTGGCCCGCCAGGTTCATCTCGCCGATCTCGCCGCACTCGGCGTGGAGGCGGCGCATCAGACGCAGCGGGTCGCGACGCAGCTCGAGCAGGTGGCCGAGGAAGGGGAGTCCTCCGGAGAGCACCGGCGGAGGCGATCCACCCGAGTGTCGGATGTCGGTGGCGGACAGGGAGCCGGTGGCCGTCGTCATGCCGAGCCCTCCCGAGGCGGCGCGTCTCAGACCTTCACGGGGAGCGTCGCGAAGCCCCGCACGTTCACCGAGTGGACGCGCACCGCTCCCTCCGGCGCGATCTCGTAGCCGGCGAAGCGCTGCCACCACTCCTCGAGGGCGACGCGCGCCTCGAGCCGCGCCAGCGAGGCGCCCAGGCAGAAGTGGGCGCCGCGGCCGAAGGAGAGCATCTCCGTGGTGTCGCGGCGGATGTCGTAGGCGTCGGCGCGCTCGAAGACCTCCTCGTCGCGGTTCGCGGAGCCGAGCAGCAGCGCGATCCGCGCGCCGCGGGGCAGGCGGGTGCCGCGGATCTCGACGTCGTCGGTGAGATGGCGCGCCAGGAGCTGGGTGGAGTTGTCGTAGCGCAGGGTCTCCTCCACCCACCGGGGGATGAGGCCGGGATCCCGGGTCACGATCGAGCGCTGCTCGGGATGGCGCCACAGCCAGTAGAGGGCGTTGCCGAGCAGCTTCGTGGTGGTCTCGTTGCCCGCCACGATCATGAGATTGCAGAAGGAGAGGATCTCCCACTCCTCGAGGCGGTCCCCGTCGATCTCCGCGGCGAGCAGGGCGCTGATCAGGTCTTCCCCGGGCCGCTGGCGGAGCCCGGCGATCCGCTCTTCGAAGTAGGCGCGGATCCGCCCGAAGGCCTCGAGGCCCTCCGGCGGGACGTCCTGCATGCCCTCCTCCCGGTGGACGAGCAGGTCCGCCCAGCTGCGGAGCGTGGCGCGGTCCGCCTGCGGCACCCCCAGCATCTCGCTGATGACGTCCATGGGGAGCTTGCCCGCGAAGTCGGCGATGACGTCGAAGCCGCCGGAGCCCACCAGACCGTCGAGGTAGGCGACCGCGATCTCGCGGATCCGGTCCGCCAGCGCCGCCACCCGGCGCGGCGTGAAGCCCTTCGAGACCAGGTTGCGCATGCGCGTGTGGCGGGGTGGATCCATGGCCAGGAAGGACATGCCGAGGGGCGCGGTGGGCCCCCAGGCGGCCGGGTCGAGGGAGACGCCCATGGCGGTGGAGAAGCGGTTCGCGTCCCGGAAGCCCTCGAGGACGTCGGCGTGCCGGGACAGGGCCCAGAAGTCGAGCTCGTCGTTGCGGTAGACGGGCGCCTGCGCGCGCAGCTCGGCGTAGACGGGGTAGGGGTCCTCGTGGAACGCATAGGCGTAGGGATCGAAGTGGACCATGGCCTCTCCCCGAAGCGCAGACCACGGTACGCCATTTACATAAGAGGCGCAATGTAAATTGCGCTACTATGCTCGATCGGCACCCGACAGACCCGACGTGAGCCCGGAGCCCGCGTGAAGACCGAGCGCCTGAACCTCCCCTCTCCCCCGCGCGAGCGCCGCAGCCACGCCGAGCGCACCGCGGAGACCCGCGCGCGCATCATGCAGGCGGTGGTGGAGAGCATCTCCGAGGTGGGGTTCCAGCGGACCACCGCCGCCGAGATCGCGCGTCGCGCCGGCGTGACCTGGGGCGCCGTACAGCACCACTTCCGCGACAAGGACGGCATCCTGATCGCCGTCCTCGAGGCCTCCTTCGACCGCTTCGCGCAGCGCCTCGCCGACATCCCGGTCGACGATACGCCCCTCGCGGAGCGGGTCGGGCTCTTCGTCGATCGCGCCTGGGAGCACTTCGGCAGCGCCCACTATCGATCGACCTTCGAGATCCTGCTGAGCTACGCGGCGCCCGAGGGCACGGCACCCGAGGGGCTGTGGCAGACCGAGATGTTCCGCGCCTGGAACCGCATCTGGCAACGCCTGCTCGGCGACGCCGCGCTCCCGCGGCGCCGCACCGTCACGCTCCAGCACTACACCATCTCCGTGCTCTCGGGTCTGGCCAGCATGAAGATGCTCGAGGGCCCGACGGCTCGGATCCGCCAGGCGGAGCTCGATCTGCTCAAGGAGACCCTGGTCCGGGAGCTGTCCTGAATTCCCTCTCGGCGCCGGCGCGGCGCGGTAGACTGTTGCTCTCCCCACCCCGGAGGGCTCCGCATGGAATCCGCACTCCGTCGCGTCTCCGTGACGCTCCGCTTCGGCCTCGTCGTCCTCGCGTCGCTCGGCTTGCTCGCCGCGACGGCCCGGGCGGACGAGACCTGCATGTCGCCCTACATGGCGAAGATCGTGGGCCAGGAGGACTTCATCTACGTCTGGACGCTCGGCGTGGAGGGCCTCGGCGACGAGCAGGACAAGCTCGTCACGATCGACGCCAATCCGGCCTCGAAGCGCTACGGCCAGGTGGTCCACACGCTCTCCGTGGGCGGCCGCAACGAGGCGCACCACTCGGGTCTCACGGACGACCGCCAGTTCCTGTGGGCCGGCGGGCTCGACACCAGCAAGATCTTCGTCTTCGACATCCACAGCGACCCCGCGAAGCCGAGGCTCCACGAGACCATCACCGACTTCAGCGCGCGAAGCGGCGGTGTGGTGGGTCCCCACACCCATTACGCCCTGCCCGGACGCATGCTCGTCACCGGACTCTCCAACAACCGGGATCACGGCGGCCGCACCGGCATGGTGGAGTACACGAACGACGGCGTGTACATCGAGACCCACTGGATGCCCACGGACGACGAGCTGCAGCGCGCCGAGAAGACCGGCAACTACGCGGACGGCTACGGCTACGACGTGCGCGTGCTGCCGCGGCGCAACGTCATGGTGACGTCCTCCTTCACCGGCTGGACCAACTACATGATGGACTTCGGGAAGATGCTGAACGACCCGGAGGCGATGAAGCGCTTCGGGAACACCGTCGTGGTGTGGGACCTCCACTCCAGGCGACCCCGCAAGATTTTCGACGTGCCCGGAGCCCCTCTCGAGATCCGCTGCGCCTGGGGCCCTCAGAACGACTACTGCTTCACCAGCACCGCGCTCACCTCGAAGATCTGGCTCGTCTACGCCGACGTCGACGGCGAGTGGCAGGCGAAGGCGGTGGCGGACATCGGCGACCCCTCCAAGGTGCCGCTGCCGGTGGACATCTCGATCTCCGCGAACGATGCGCAGCTCTTCGTCGACACCTTCATGGACGGCAAGACGCGGGTCTTCGACATCCGCGATCCCCACAAGCCGGTGCAGATCTACGAGCGGGAGATCGGCAAGCAGATCAACATGGTCTCCCAGAGCTGGGACGGTCGCCGCGTCTACTTCACGTCCTCGCTGCTCGCCAACTGGGACAAGAAGGGCGACGACAACGAGCAGTACCTGAAGGCCTTCGAGTGGGACGGCGCGAAGCTCACGCCGACCTTCGCGATCGACTTCAACGAGAAGAAGCTCGGACGGCCCCACCAGATGCGCTTCGGCGCCTACGCGCTCTACGGGAAGCGCGCGCCGGATCCGCTGGCGGGGAACCTGGCGGCGCGGCCCTGAGCTCCGCAGCCGCCAGCGCTCGAGCGCTCGCGCGGGCCGCCCTCGTCGTCCTGAGCGGGGCGCTCTGGCTCGACGCCCCCACGGCGGCGAGCGCCCACGGCAAAGAGGATCACGGGGCCTCGCCCGCGGCCGCGACGGTCCTCGCACCGGGCTGGGGGGAGCTGGGCTTCGCCCCCCCCATTCCGGGCAGCTACGACCTGCCGCCGCTCGGCGAGGCGGCCGACGGCGCCGTTCTGGCCGAGGACGGCCGCGCGACGCGCCTGCACGCGCTCTTCGATGGCCGGGTGGTGCTGCTGAGCTTCATCTACGCGAGCTGCAGCGACGTGAACGGCTGCCCGCTGGCCACCGCCGTGCTGCACCGCCTCCAGAAGCGCCTCGGCGAGGAGCCGGGCATGGCCGATCGCGTGCGCCTCGTGAGCCTCAGCTTCGACCCGACGCGCGACACCCCCGAGGTGATGCGCGGCTACGGGGCGCGCTTCGACGACGCGCCGGTCCGGTGGCGCTTCGCCACCACCGACTCGCGCGCGACGCTGGCTCCCATCCTCGAGGCCTACGGGCAGACGGTCGTGGAGGAGTTCGACGCCGAGGGCAACTCCCTCGGCACCCTGTCTCACATCCTGCGCGTCTTCCTCATCGATCCGGAGCGGCGCATCCGCAACGTCTACACGGTCTCGTTCCTCCATACCGACACGCTCGTCGCGGACGTGAAGACGCTGCTCCTCGACGCGGAGCGCGGCGCGCCACTGCGCATCGCCTCCAGCGCGGCCGCGCCTCCCCTTCTCCGACAGGGACCGGGGGACGATCGGGCGGGCTACGAGACCTCGCAGTACCGCAGCCGCTCGGTGGGCCTCGGCGCGCGCAGGGGAGAGGCCGCGGATCTCTTCGCCCGCACGCAGCGCGCGCCGCTCGGTCTGCCCCGCGTGCCGACGCCCGACGACAACCCCCCCACGCCCGAGAAGATCGCGCTCGGCCGCAAGCTCTTCTACGACCGGCGCCTCTCCCACAACGGCACCTTCTCTTGCGCGATGTGCCACATCCCCGAGCAGGGCTTCACGAGCAACGAGCTCGCGACCGCGGTCGGCGTCGAGGGCCGCAGCGTGCGGCGCAACACGCCGACGGTCTACAACGCGGCCTACCTGGAGCGCCTGTTCGCGGACGGTCGCGAGACGCGCCTCGAGCACCAGGTGTGGGGGCCCTTCCTGGCCCGCAACGAGATGGCCAACCCCTCGATCGGCGCGCTGCTCGGGACCCTCCGCGAGGCGCCGGACTACGCGGGCCTCTTCGAGGAGGCGTTCCCCGGCCGAGGGCTCGCGATGGAGACCGTCGGCATGGCGATCGCGAGCTACGAGCGCGCGCTCGTCTCCGGCGGCTCTGCCTTCGACCGCTGGTACTACGGGAAGGAGGAATCGGCCATCGGGGAGGCCGAGCGACGCGGCTTCCGCCTCTTCACGGCTCGGGCGGGCTGCAGCACCTGCCATACGGTCGGGAGCGAGTATGCGCTGTTCACCGACGACGACTTCCACAACACCGGCGTGGGCTACCGGGCCTCCATGGGAGATGCGAGCCCGACCCAGCGGATCCAGGTGGCGCCCGGGCGCTACCTCGAGGTGGATCGCGAGATCGTCGCGCAGGTGGCCGAGCCCGTGGGCAACGATCTCGGCCGCTACGAGATCACCCAGGATCCGGCGGATCGCTGGCGCTACCGCACGCCCTCGCTGCGCAACGTCGCGCTGACCGCGCCGTACATGCACGACGGGTCGCTCGGAACGCTCGAGGAGGTGGTGCGTTTCTACGATCGCGGCGGCGTTCCCAACGAGGCGCTCGACCCCCGGATCCGCCCTCTCTCGCTGACGGACTCCGAGGTCGCGGATCTCGTGGCCTTCCTGGAATCGCTCACCGGCGGCGACGTCGACACCCTGGTGGCCGACGCCTTCGCGGCTCCGATCGGCGAGCGTCGCTGAGGCTCACGCGGACGACCGCCGACCGAGGAACAGGGTATGGCGGCGGCCCCTCTGGCCGCGCGCGCGGGCCGGGATCGCCCTGGCCTCGAGCCCGGCGCGCTCGAGGGTGCGCAGGAAGCGGGGGCTCTCGAACGCGGACCAGATCACCAGCACGCCGCTCGGCCGCAGCATCTCCCGCAGCCGCGTGAGGCCGGCGGGCTCGTAGAGGCGGGCATTCCGCCGCTCGCTGAAGGCCTCCGGGCCGTTGTCGACGTCGAGTAGGACGGCGTCGAAGGGCTGCAAGCGGTCGGCCGCGGTGGACGCGACGTCGCCGATCACGACCTCCACACGCGGATCGTCGAGCGGGTGCTCGGCCAGGTGCGCGAGGGGGCCCCGATTCCACTCCACCACCGTGGCGAGGAGCTCCACGACGCGGACGCGGGCGTCCGGCGCGAGCCGGTCGAGCACGGCCCGCAGCGTGAAGCCCATGCCGAGTCCGCCCACGAGCACGCGCGCGCCGGGCCGCGCCGCCAGGTCCGCGCAGGCGAGCTCCGCCATCTGCTCCTCGGAGTGATGGGCCGCGCTGGACATCAGGGTCCGTCCGTCGAGGCACACGGCGAAGTGCCCCGCCCGGTGCAGCAGGGTGAGGGCTCGCCCCTCCGGCGTCCTGGCCTCTCCGACGAGCTCCTGCGGACGCATCGAGTCCTCCGCGGTGGGAGGCGAGCGTAGCGTGGGATCGTCGGGCTCCGGGACGGCGTCCGGGCCAACCCGGCACCGTGTCATGGCGCCGTGTTATCGTGCGGCGCGCCCTCGCGGGCAGCGTGCGAGGAGGAGTCCGTCCGCCATGAACCTGCTACGCCTCGACGCGACCGGGGACCGGCTGCTGGGTCGCTGCCTGCGGGAGCAGGCCGAGAAGATCCCGGACGAGGACTTCATCGTCTGGGACCGCGACCACTACTCCTACGGTCGCATGGATGCGATGGCCCGCTCGGCCGCGCGCGGCTTCGCGGAGCTCGGCGTGCGGAGAGGCGACACCGTGTCGTTCCTGTGCGAGACGTGCCCGGAGTGGGTGTGGGCCGCCCTCGGTCTCAACAAGCTCGGCGCCATCTGGGTCCCCACCAACGTGGACTACAAGGGGCAGTGGCTGAAGGAGTCCTTCGAGGACGGCGGGGCGCGGCTGCTCGTCGCCGACGCCGCCCTGCTTCCGCGCGTCGCCGAGCTCCCGGATCTGCCCTTCGAGCGCATCCTGGTGCGCGGGGACGCTTCCGGAGTCGAGCTCGGGGTCCCGCTCGTCCCGCTCGAGCAGCTGCTCGAGGCGCCCGCGA
>JAAUYK010022644.1_pt1 | contig 20495 bp, 17 predicted proteins | sample 7278021 | NCBI WGS metagenome assembly JAAUYK01 (sample SAMN14350223, study PRJNA611818) | marine sediment metagenome | isolation source: surface marine sediment (1.8m) | place: French Polynesia: Moorea | collected 2018-08
ATCTGGGGCCAGCCGGGCACCAACGGCCAGCACGCCTTCTACCAGCTGATCCACCAGGGCACGAAGCTGATCCCCTGCGACTTCATCGGCTTCTGCCGCAGCCTGAACCCGTCGGGGCCGCACCACGACCTGCTCACCGCCAACCTGCTGGCGCAGACCGAGGCCCTCGCCTTCGGCAAGACCGAGGAGGAGGTGCGCGCCGAAGGGGTGCCGGAGGCGCAGGTTGCGCACCGGACCTTCCCGGGCAACCGTCCCACCAACACGATCCTGGCCGAAGCGCTCACGCCCGCGATCCTCGGCTCGCTGGTGGCGCTCTACGAGCACAAGGTCTTCGTCCAGGGATCCATCTGGAACGTCAACTCCTTCGACCAGTGGGGCGTGGAGCTCGGCAAGGTGCTGGCGAAGAAGATCGCGGACGAGCTCGGTGACGGTCCGGAGCCGCAGCTCGACCACGACAGCTCGACCAACGCGCTGATCCGGCGCTACCGCCGGCTTCGCCGCAGCGACTGAACACAGGGAGCCAGCCATGCAGCTCGGCATGATCGGACTCGGCAGGATGGGCGCCAACATGGTGCGTCGGCTCGTGAAGGCGGGCCACGACCTGGTGGTCTACGACGTGAGCCCGGAAGCCGTGAAGACCCTCGAGCAGGAGGGCGCCGTTGGCAGCGCGTCGCTCGAGGACTTCGTCGGTAAGCTCGAGAAGCCCCGCGCGGTCTGGCTCATGGTGCCGGTGGCCTTCGTGGACGGCACCATCGAGAAGCTCGTCCCGCTGCTGGAGCGCGGCGACATCCTCGTCGACGGCGGCAACTCGCGCTACCACGACGACATCCGCCGCGCCGCGGAGCTCGAGCCTTCCGGAATCCACTACGTCGACGCGGGCACCAGCGGGGGCGTCTGGGGTCTGGAGCGCGGCTACTGCCTGATGATCGGCGGCGAGGACGAGATCGTGCGCCACCTGGACCCGATCTTCGCCGCGCTGGCGCCGGGGATGGGCGACGTGGAGCGCACCCCCGGCCGCGAGAAGCTCGGCGGCACCGCCGAGCAGGGCTACCTGCACTGCGGCCCCCACGGCGCCGGCCACTTCGTGAAGATGGTCCACAACGGCATCGAGTACGGGCTCATGGCCGCCTACGCCGAGGGCCTGAACATCCTGCGTCACGCGGGCGTCGGCAAGCAGAGCCGCGAGGCGGATGCGGAGACGACGCCCCTCGAGCGCCCCGAGCACTACCAGTTCGACATCAACGTGGCAGACGTCACCGAGGTGTGGCGGCGCGGCAGCGTGGTGGGCTCCTGGCTCCTCGACCTCACCGCCAAGGCCCTGGCGGCCGACCCGCAGCTCGGGCGCTTCGGAGGAAGGGTCTCGGACTCGGGAGAGGGCCGCTGGACCATCCAGGCGGCGATCGACGAGGGCGTTCCCGCGCCGGTGCTCACCGCCTCGCTCTTCGAGCGCTTCGAGTCGCGGGGCGAGGCGGAGTTCGCCAACAAGGTGCTCTCGGCCATGCGCTTCGAGTTCGGCGGTCACGAGGAGAAGTCGGAAAGCTGAGACCCGCCCGATGGCCGAAGCGCACCCCGAGATCTGGATCGTCCGGCACGGCGAGACCGAGTGGAGCCTCTCGGGCAAGCACACGGGCCGTACCGATCTCCCGCTGACCGAGTCCGGCGCCGAGAAGGCGCGGGAGCTGGGCGCGATCCTCGACGCGCACCCCTTCGCCCTGGTGCTCACGAGCCCCTTGCAGCGCGCCGCCGAGACCTGCCGGCTCGCGGGCTATGGCGACGTCGCCGAGACCTGCGAAGACCTGCTGGAGTGGGACTACGGCGAGTACGAGGGCCGCACCACCGCCGAGATCCGCGTCGAGAGGCCGGGCTGGTCGATCTGGGACGACGGCGTGCCCGGCGGCGAGACCATCGAGCAGGTGGCCGCGCGGGTCCGGCGCGTGATCGAGCGCGCCGAGAAGGCCGGCGGTGACGTGGCCTGCTTCGCCCATGGCCACGTGCTGCGTGTGATGATGGCCACCTGGCTGGGCCAGCCGCCGGTGGAGGGGCGGTTCGTGAGGCCGGGATCCGCTTCGCTCTCGGTGCTGGGCTGGGACCGCGAAGGACACGTCCTGCTGCGCGTGAACGTGCAGCCGGCGGGGGCCACGGCGTGAAGCTCGAGGTGCTGCCCGACTCCGAGGCCGTGGCCCGGGAGGCCGCACGCCGGATCGCCGCAGAGGCGCGCGAGGCCGTGGCGGCGCGCGGACGCTTCGCCTTCGCGGTGAGCGGCGGCTCGACGCCCTGGAAGATGCTCGAGGCCCTCGCCGGTGAGGACGTGCCCTGGAAGGCACTGCACGTCTTCCAGGTGGACGAGCGAGTCGCCCCGTCCGGGCACCCGGACCGCAATCTCACCCACCTGCGCGAGAGCCTGCTCGCACGGGCCCCCCTGCCCGAGGCGCAGGTACACGCGATGCCCGTGGAGGACGCCGACCTCCTTGCGGCCGCCGCGGCGTACGCGCAGTCCCTCGCGCAGCTGACGGGCGCACCTCCCATTCTCGACCTGGTCCACCTCGGGCTCGGCCCCGACGGCCACACCGCGTCGCTGGTGCCCGGAGACCCGGTGTGCGAGATTCGCGATCGCGACGTGGCCCTGACCGGCAAGCCCTACCAGGACCGGCTGCGAATGACCCTCACCTATCCCGTCTTCGAGCGTGCCCGGGTCGTGCTGTGGCTGGTGACGGGTGACTCGAAGCGCGAGATGCTGGCGCGCCTGCAGCGGGGTGATGCGGCCATCCCGGCCGGCCGCGTGTGCGCCGATCGCGCGCTCGTCCTGGCGGATCGCGACGCCGCGGGAGGCTCGGCGCCGTGACGCAGGATTCCAGAGCGGAGCGCTATCGGAACGCCGTGCCTCGGGCGCGCCTCCATCCGCCGGGGGACGTCTACCCCGCGGATCCGTGGTGCATGGTCGAGACGCGCTTCAACCCGGAGTTCCTGGCCCAGACCGAGACCATCTTCGCCCTCTCGAACGGCTACCTGGGCATGCGGGGCGACTTCGAGGAAGGCCTCCCCGTCTCCCAGGGCGGCACCTTCCTGAACGGCTTCTACGAGTCCTGGCCCATCGTCCACGGCGAGTGGGCCTACGGCTTCGCGCGCGAGGGAGAGACCATCGTCGACGTCATCGACGGCAAGCGCATCCAGCTCTACATCGACGACGATCCCTTCGAGATCCACCGCGCGCGACTCCTGGAGTTCCGACGCGTCCTCGACATGCGCACCGGGCTGCTCAGCCGCGAGATCCTGTGGGAGACGCCGGCTGGCAAGCGCGTCGGGGTCCGCTCCACGCGCATGGTCTCGATGGTGCACCGGCACCTGGCGCTGCTCGACTACGAGGTGCGCGTCGAGAACGAGCCGCTCCATCTGGTCGTGTCGTCGCAGCTCGTGAAGCCCCTGCGCGCCGAGTCCGACGACGTCGACCCCCGCAAGGCGCGCCCCGTCGACGGGCGCGTGCTGGCGCCGATCGCGCAGCGCGCCGAAGGCCGCCGAGCCATCCTCTGCCACCGGACCCAGCACAGCGGTCTGCTACTGGCCTGCGGCATGGATCATCTCGTGGAGGCGAGCTGCGACTTCTCGGAGCAGCTCCGCTCCGAGCCCGACGGGGCGGAGGTGGTGTTCTCCGCACGCGCGCAGCCGGGCGATTCGTTCCATCTGACGAAGCTCGTCGCCTACCACCACAGCCGCGAGGCGGAGCCCGGCGAGATGCTATCCCGGGCGGAGCGCACCCTCCTCACCGCGGGCGAGATCGGGCGCGACGCCCTGATCGACGAGCAGCGACAGCGCGTGGGCGAGCTCTGGGAGGACAGCGACGTCGAGATCGACATGGCGGACGGCCGGCAGGACGCGCAGCAGGCGGTGCGCTTCAACCTCTGGCAGCTCCTCCAGGCCACCGTGCGCGCCGAGGGCTTCGGCGTCCCCGCCAAGGGCCTCACCGGGCAGGGCTACGAGGGCCACTACTTCTGGGACGCGGAGATCTTCGTGCTGCCCTTCGTCACCTACACCCAGCCGAAGGTGGCGCGGAACCTGCTCGAGTTCCGCTGCCGTCTGCTCGATTGCGCCCGGGACCGGGCTCGCGAGCTCGGCGCGCGGGGAGCCCTCTTCGCGTGGCGGACCATCAGCGGCGCGGAGACGTCGGCCTACTACGCCGCCGGAACCGCCCAGTGTCACATCGATGCGGACGTGGCCTACGCGCTGCGCAAATTCGTCCAGGTGACCGGCGACCTGGAGTTCATGTACCGCCACGCCGCGGACGTCCTGATCGAGACCGCTCGCTTCTGGGTCGCAATCGGCTGCTACCCGGAGACACGCGGGGGCGCGTTCTGCATCCACGGCGTGACGGGCCCGGACGAGTACACCGCCGTCGTCGACAACAACTGCTACACGAACCTGATGGCGCGGGAGAACCTCTGGGCCGCGGTGCAAGCGGTCGAGCTCATCCGCGGCCGCGATCCCGAGGCCTACGGGCAGCTGGCCCGACGGACGGGGCTGCAGGAGTCGGAGCTCGAGGAGTGGAGCCGGGCGGCCGAGCGCATGTACATCCCCGCCGACGAAAAGACCGGGATCCTCCCCCAGGACGACTCGTTCCTCCACAAGGAGGTCTGGGACTTCGCGAAGACGCCGCCGGATCACCATCCGCTGCTGCTCCACTACCACCCGCTGGTCATCTACCGCCACCAGGTCATCAAGCAGGCGGACGTGGTGATGGCGCTCTTCCTGCTGAGCCACCACTTCAGCCTGGAGGAGAAGCGCCGGAGCTTCGACTACTACGACCCGCTCACCACCCGCGACTCGTCACTCTCGAGCTGCGTCCAGTCGATCGTGGCCAGCGAGCTCGGATACATCGAGAAGGCCAACGAGTACTTCATCGACGCCGCGCTGGTGGATCTGGCCGACATCGGCGGCAACGTGGTCGACGGCGTCCACATCGCCTCCATGGGGGGCGCGTGGATGGCGATCGTGTACGGCTTCGCCGGGCTCCGGGATCACGAGGGCGAGCTCTCGTTCCGTCCCCGTCTTCCCGAGATGTTCGGACGCCTCCGCTTCCGCCTCCAGGTGCGGGGACAGCGGTTCGAGGTCGCGCTCGACCACCAGGAGACCCGCTACACCCTGCTCGAAGGCAGCCAGCTGCGCATCCGGCACGAGGACGAGATCCTCACCCTCAAGCCGGGGAAGACAGTGAGCCGGCCAATGGCCTAGGCCGGTTGCCTGGGGACGGCGCGCTTCGCGAGCCCGCCCGATCGGTACGCCCGTCACTCCATCTCCTCGAGCTCCTTGCCCCGGGTCTCCCGGATCAGGAAGAGCACGAAGAAGAACGACAGGGCGGCGAAGAAGCAGTACATCCCGTAGGCCACGCCGACCCCCAGGCCCGTGACCATCGGCGGGAAGGTCGTGGACACCGCGAAGTTCGCGACCCACTGGACCGCTGCGCTGAGGGCGAGGGCCGCTGCCCGAATCCGATTGTTGAACATCTCTCCGAGCAGGACCCACACCACCGGCCCCCACGAGAACCCGAAGAAGAAGATGAAGGAGTTGGCGGCGACCAGCGCCACACGCCCTTCGGCCACGCCCAGCTGGGGAAGCCCTTCCGCGCCGAGCGAGGCCGTCCCGAACACCCACGCCATGGTGCCGAGCGAGACGAACATCCCCGCCGACCCGACGAGCAGGAGCGGCTTGCGCCCGAATCGATCGACGCAGGCAATGGCGACGAGCGTCGTGACGACATTGGTGATTCCCGTGACGACCGTGATCGCGAAGGCGTCTTCCTCGCCGAAGCCCACCACCTGCCAGAGAGCGCTTCCGTAGTAGAAGATGACGTTGATGCCGACGAACTGCTGGAACACGGAGAGACCGATGCCCAGCCAGACGATTCCCAGGAGCCCGTAGCTCCCGCGCAGATCCCGCAGCTGCGGCTCGTGCTCCAGATCCAGCGTGCCGCGGATCTCGTCGACCTTGGCATCCGCCCGGGCTCCGAGGATCCTCCGCAGCACGGACGCCGCCTCGGCGTCGCGGCCGGCCGAGACCAGGTAGCGCGGCGATTCGGGGATCGTCAGGGCCAGAACCCCGTAGAGCAGCGCCGCGGGGATCTCTCCCCAGAACATCCAGCGCCAGGCATCGACCTCCAGCCAGAAGGGCGAGTTCGCCGATCCCGCTGCCGAGACGATCAAGTAGTTGTTCGACAACGCAGCCAGGATGCCCACGACGATGGCCAGCTGCTGAAGGGAGCCGAGGCGCCCGCGCAGTCGCGCTGGGGCCACCTCGGCGATGTAGGCCGGGGCGATCACGCTGGCCGCACCGACCCCCAGGCCCCCGAGGATCCGCCACACCACGAAGTCCGCGGTGCCGAGGGCGAACCCCGAACCGATCGCACTGATCGTGAACAAGGTGCTGGCCACGATCATCGCCGCGATCCGCCCGAAACGGTCCGCGACCCGGCCCGCGAACAATGCGCCGGCGGCGGAGCCCAGCAGCGTCGTGGATACCGAGAACCCGATCTGCCACTTGGTCGCCTCGAAGTCCTGCTCGATCGCCAGCACCGCGCCGTTGATCACGGCCGTGTCGAATCCGAACAGGAAGCCGCCGAGAGCGGCCGCCCCCGAAATCATCAGCACGAAGGCATTGCTGTCGGAGTCGGGCCCCGACCCCGCCATCGGATCAGAATTGGATCGCAATCTTGCCTCCAACCAGAATCGCGTGGTTGATCTCCTTGGTTCCTGCCGGGTCGAAGACGACCTGGAAATCCGGTTGGACCGCGATGCCGTGGCCGAGCTCCACCCTGTGATTGAACTCCAGGACGGCCTCTTCGTGCTTGATCTGGAGTCCCCGCGCCCTGCGCGCCTTGTTGAGCTCGTCGCTGAACCAGCCCAAGCTGAAGGCCAGCCCGGTCTTGTCCCGGTCGCGTCCGGGGATCAGGCCGGTGTAGACGAGGCCCGCGGAGACGTAGAAGTCCATGTCGTTGGCCTTGTCCTCCAGGCTGTACAGGAAGGTCGAGAAGCCCCCCAGGCCCTGCTCAGGATCGACCCGCTCGCGGTACAGCAGGTGTTCGCCCACGAACCAGAGCATTCCATTGCCTTCCACCGTCGAGTTGTCGATGGTCCGCTTGTCCTCGAAGTCTCCGCTCATCCAGAAGCCTCCGATCTTCAGGGTGCCCGTCAGCTCGGTCTCGGAGAACCGGTTGGTGTGGAGATGGAGCTCACCGGCGAGCAGGACCCCATTCTCTCCGAAATCCCAGTCCGTGCCGTTGTTGTTGCTATCGCTCTGTGCCGGATCGCCCTCCCGGAGCGAAGGATCGGCGTCGTAGATGGCCGTCTGGAGTGTCCAACGCCGATCCGGAGAGTCGATGCGGGTTCGCACTCCCCAGGTCACCGAGGGGTAGGCGGTGAACGCACCGGGATTCTGCAGGAAAGCGGCCTTGGGCGTGCCGCAGAAGGAGTTGTTGACGAAGTGGCAGTTGTACTGGGTAGTCTGGAAGTCGTCGTTGCCGACGATCCGACCGGCTGCGATATCGATCCTGTCCTCCCAGAAGCGGACGTTGAGCTGAACGTTGACGACCCGGAAGGTCTGGTCGCCGTGGATCTCCTGCACGGTGAAGGTGTGCCCGCCCTCGGACTGTGCCACCTCTTCCTTGGAAACGCTGTCGCCGTCGCGGTTGGAGATCCTGACCAGCAGACTGGTGTTCGAGGGGCCGCCGAGCTTGCCCGGCTCGAAGAGCACATCGAGTCCCAGGTTGTGCAGGTAGGTCCCGCCCTTGCTCTCGCCCCCCGAGACGTTGAACATGGGCTGGGCGGTGTAGTGAGCCTTGACGTCCAGGCCGTGCTCGAAGGCGAAGTCGCGAACGCCGAGCCAGTTCCCGAGCAGATACTCGCTGGCGGGGTACTGCGTCTCGGCCGCACTCGAGCCCACCAGGATGATCAGGAGCAGACTCGCGTAGCTGAGAACGGCACTGTTGCGGCGCATCTCCCCCCTCGGGCCCTAGCGCGAGACCCGCCAGCCGCGTTGATGCGCGAAGGCCAGGAGCGTCTTCAAGATGTCCTGGGCCGTGATCTGACCCACGAGGCGGCTCTCCTCCACGACGGGATAGAGGGCATAGGGCGACTTCTTGATCAGCTCCGGCAGCTCGACGATGTGGCGGTTCGCATCGATGAGGTCGACGTCGGCGTTCATGTACTCGGACACCCTGCCGCTCCAGTGATCGTAGTAGGCGGCGCGATAGACCACGTCGATGCAATCGCGGTGCGTCAGCGCGCCGACGACCTTGCCCCGGTCGTCGACGACCGGGGCGCCGACGATGTTGCGATCCACCATCGTCGCGATGGCGTGCAGGATCTCCTGGTCCGGTGAGAAGCGCACCACGGCGGCCGACATGATCCGCTTGACGGCGTCCGTATCCTCGATCTGCTTCACGGGGTCTCCTCCTCTGGTGCGTCCGCGTGGCCGCGCCGCTTCGCACAGGTCCCGGAGCAGACGGCGCAGCGTCCCATCACCCCCCCGCAGCTGCCGCGGATGGGCTCGCGCCCGACCAGGACGCCGACGCTCATCGCCAGCAGGGCGAGACCGAAGACGAAGAGGCTGAGGACGACGACCGTCATCGAACCCCCTCGTCCAGCAGCGCCTCCGCGATCTGCGGCGTGGACTCCTCCTCGAAGCCGTCCTCGCTGCGCAAGATGAAGAGCGCCGCGATCTCCTCCCGCTCTGCCAGCTCGCGGGCTGCCTCGGGCCCCAGGGCCATGAGCCCCGTGGCGAGCGCGTCGGCTCGCATGCAGCTTTCGGCCAGCACGGTCGCCGAGGCGAGGGTGTGCATCACGGGCCTTCCGGTGCGGGGATCGATGGTGTGGGAGTAGCGCACGCCGTCCACCTCGATGTAGTTGCGGTAGTCCCCGCTGGTGGCGAGCGCCCGGTCCCGGACCTCGAGGACGCGCTGGATCGAGCGTTCGCGGGTCACGGGCCGCTCGATCCCGATCCGCCACGGGCTGCCCCGGGGGTGATTCCCCTTCGCCCGGACCTCGCCGCCGACCTCGACCATGTAGTCCGAGACGCCCCGCGAGTCGAGCTGCTCGGCGAGCTGATCGACCGCGTAGCCCTTCGCGATCGCCGACAGGTCGACCCGGAGCCCCGGGTGATCCTTGCGCAGCGCCGGTGGCGACCTCCGCGCGTGCAGGCGCTCCGATCCGACCCGCTCCCGGGCCCTCGCGATCTCGTCGCCCGACGGGGGCTCCTGCCGCCGGGGCCAGGGCCCGAAGCCCCACAGCTCGACGAGAGGACCGACCGTGACGTCGAAGGCGCCCCCCGTCAGGCGTCCGACCTCCAGCGCCTCCTCGACGACCGTCACCGTCTCCTCCGACACCGGTATCCAGTCCGTGGTCGCCGCATCGTTGAAGCGCGTGATCTCCGAAGTCGAAACGTAGGTCGACATGCGACCGGTGATCCGGGCCAGGGTTGCCTTGAGCTTCCCCTCCAGCCGTTCACGGTCCAAGCCGGCCGGCAGCGCCCCGATCTTGATCGTGTAGCGCGTGCCCATCGTGGTGCCGCGGAACTCGATGGGCTCGTCGCGCCCCCCGCACGCCAGGGCCACCACCAGCCAAGCCAGAACCAGCGCGTGGGAGCCAACGCCTTGCACCCGAAATCGCGTTCTACAGACCGAAGTCGTCGAACATGATGTCCTCGCGCTCGACGCCCTGGTTCTCGAGCATCCCGACGACGGCGGCGTTCATGACCGGCGGGCCGCACATGTAGTACTCGCAGTCGTCCGGCGCGGGATGGTCCTTGATGTAGTGCTCGTACATCACCTCGTGGATGAAGCCCGTGTAGCCCTCCCAGTCGTCCTCGGGCTGGGGGTCCGAGAGGGCCACGAACCACTTGAAGTTCTCGTGCTCCTCCTGGAGGCGATCGAACTCGTCCTCGTAGAAGATCTCGCGACGGCTCCGGGCCCCGTACCAGAACGTGATCGTGCGCTTGCTGTCGAGGCGCTTGAGCTGGTCGAAGATGTGCGACCGCATGGGCGCCATCCCGGCGCCCCCCCCGACGAACACCATCTCCTTGTCCGTCTCCCGCGCGAAGAACTCGCCGAAGGGCCCGGAGATGGTCACCTTGTCGCCGGCCTTGAGGCTGAAGATGAAGGAGGACATCTGGCCCGGCGGGGCGTCCGGCGCGTCGGGCGGCGGCGGGCAGACCCGGACGTTGAGCATGATAAGGCCCTTCTCCTCGGGATAGCTCGCCATCGAGTAGGCGCGCTTCACGGGCTCGGTGACCTTGGACTCGTAGCGCCACAGGTCGTACTTGTCCCACTCGTCGCGGAACTGCTCCTCGATGTCGAACTCCTTGTAGCGGACGAGATGGGGCGGGGCCTCGATCTCGATGTATCCGCCGGCGCGGAAATCCACGTTCTCGCCGGGCGGGAGCTCGAGGGTCAGCTCCTTGATGAAGGTGGCCCGGTTCGGATTGGACCGGACCGTGCACTCCCACTTCTTGACGCCGAAGACCGACTCCGGAACGTGCACCTGCATGTCCTGCTTGACCGCAACCTGGCAGGCCAGCCGCTCGCCTTCCTTGGCCTGGCGCTTGGTGATGTGGGAGGCCTCGACGGGGACCAGCTCGCCTCCCCCCTCCAGGACCTTTACCCGGCACTGGCCGCAGCTCCCCTTGCCGCCGCAGGCGGCGGACAGGAAGATCTTGTTGCCGATCAGCGTTCCGAGGAGCTTTCCGCCGACGCCGACCTCGAGCGTCCGCTCGTCGTTGACGATGAGCTTCACGTTTCCCGCGGGCACGAGCTTGGCCCGCGCGGACAGGATGATCACGACCAGGGTCATGACCACCAGGGTGAAGACAGCGACGGCGACGATGATCTGGAACATGCTTCGATTCCCCGGCCCGATTCAGCGGTTCAGAGCTGGATCCCGGAAAAGGCCATGAAGCCCAGGGCCATGAGCCCCGCGGTGATGAAGGTGATCCCGAGCCCCTGGAGGCCTTCGGGAACGTCGCTGTACTTGAGCTTTTCGCGGATGCCCGCCAGGGCGGTGATCGCCAGCGCGAAGCCGGTTCCGCTTCCGAAGCCGTAGACCACGCTCTCCCCGAAGCTGTAGCTGCGCTCGACCATGAAGAGCGTGCCGCCGAGGATCGCGCAGTTGACGGTCAGAAGCGGCAGGAAGATGCCGAGCGCGTTGTAGAGGGCCGGGAAGAACCGATCCAGCGTCATCTCGAGGATCTGCACCAGGGCCGCAATGGTGGCGATGAAGCAGATCAGCCCGAGGAAGCTCAGGTCGATGTCCGACAGGCCGGCCCAGGAGAGTGCTCCCTCCTTCAGGAAGACCGAGAAGATCAGGTTGTTGACCGGCACGGTGATCGTCTGCACCACGACGACCCCGATGCCGATCCCCAGCGCCGTGTCGATCTTCTTCGAGACGGCCAGGAAGGTGCACATCCCCAGGAAGAAGGAGAGCGCCAGGTTCTCCACGAAGCAGGACTTGAGGAAGAGGTTGACGTAGTCGGCCATCAGACCACCTCGGTCCGGTGCACGGCGTGGATGCGGTACTCGGGCTCCTCGACCTGCTGCGGCTTCCAGGACCGGAGCCCCCAGATCAGGACTCCGATCAGGAAGAACGCCCCGGGAGCCAACACCATGATCCCGATGGGCTGGAACCAGCCGCCTTCCGAGATCGGCGTGAAGACCGTGACGCCGAGCAGCGTGCCCGAGCCGAACAGCTCTCGCAGGGCGGCCACCACGGCCAGCACCAGCGAGTAGCCCAGCCCGTTCCCGAGGCCGTCCAGGAAGGAGAGCCCCACGCTGTTCTTGCTCGCGAAGGCCTCCGCGCGGCCCAGGACGATGCAGTTGGTGATGATCAGACCGACGAACACCGAGAGCTGCTTGCTGATCTCGTACGCGAAGGCCTTGAGGACCTGGTCCACGACGATGACCAGCGAGGCGATGATCAGCATCTGGACGATGATGCGGATGCTGCTCGGAATGTGGTTGCGGATCGCGCTGATCGCCGCGCTCGCCAGTGAGACCACCGTCGTCAGCGCGAGCCCCATGGTCAGGGCCGGAGCGAGCGACGTCGTGACCGCCAGCGCCGAGCAGATGCCGAGGATCTGCAGCATGACCGGATTGTTGTCGACCAGCGGATCGACGACGATCTTCTTGACCGCTGCGTCCATCTCATCCGCCTCCCATCGTCGTTGCGCTCATCGCCGCCTCACGACCCGAGCCGGCCCAGGTAGGGCTTGAAGCCCTCGGGCCCCAGCCAGTACTGCATCAGGTTCGTGACGCCGTTGGCCGTCAGGGTGGCGCCCGAGATCCCGTCGACTTCGTACTGCGCCCCGGGCGCGCCCGCCTCGACCTGGCCCTTGAGTACCCGGATCCGCGGCCGGCCCTCCTCGTCGTAGACCCGCTTGCCCTTGAACTGCCCCACCCACTCCGGATCGGTGACCCGCGATCCGAGCCCTGCGGTCTCCGCCTGCTCGTAGAACTGCAGGCCGAAGATGGTGTTGGCGTCGGGCTCGAGGGCGACGAAGCCGTACATCGTCGACCAGAGTCCGTAGCCGTGGACGGGCTGTTTGATGCGGTCGATCCTGCCGTTGCGCTCCACCAGGTAGAGGTAGGCGTTCCGGGCTCGCCGCTGGATCTTCGCCACGTCCCGTTGGGCCGGGATCGCGATGCTCTGCTCCGGATCCTTCGCCGCCTTGCGCTGGTCGAAGTCCGGGGCTTCGACGTACTGGCCGGTCTCGAGCTCGACGACCTTCGCCTCCACCTGCTCGAAGAGCTCGTCGATCGCCCTGCCCTCCTCGTAGAGGCCGGCGACCTGCAGGATGACCTTCTTGCGGTCGTTCTCCTGGTTCGTCACCTGGCGGTCGCGGAGGGCGACCGCGACCCCGGAGACGGCGACCGAGCACACCAGGCACAGCACCAGCGCCGTGGCGAGGGTCTTCGGGCCGCTTTCCTGGGGAGGGGACGTCTCTTCGGCCATGCGTGAACCTCTGCCTCAGGATTCCTGGGCGGCCAGGGCGGCCTGGCGGGCGGCCCGTCGCCGGACGTTGCTCTGCACCACGAAGTAGTCGATCAGGGGCGCGAAGACGTTGCCGAACAGGATGGCGAGCATGATGCCCTCGGGATAGGCCGGGTTGGCGACGCGGATCAGGACCGTCATCAGGCCGATCAGCGCGCCGTAGATCCAGCGCCCCGCGTTGGTCATGGAGGCGCTGATGGGATCGGTGGCCATGAAGACCGTCCCGAACGCGAATCCGCCCAGGACCATGTGCCAGTACCACGGCAGGGAGTGGCCCGGCTCGCCGCCGAAGGCGTTGAAGAGCAGCGAGGTCCCCACCATGCCCAGGAAGACGCCGGCCATGATGCGCCAGGAGCCGACCCGGGTGTAGATGAGGAACACGGCGCCGAACAGGCAGGCCAGCGTGGAGGTCGCGCCGAGAGACCCCTGGATGGTTCCCAGGAAGGACTGCGACCAGGTGATTCCCGCATCCTGGATCGCCTGCACGCCACCCGCGACGCCCAGCGTGAGGGGCGTGGCGCCCGAGAAGCCGTCCACCGCCGTCCACACCGCGTCTCCGGAGATCTGGGCGGGATAGGCGAAGAACAGGAAGGCCCGGCCGACCAGAGCCGGATTGAGGAAGTTCTTGCCGGTGCCGCCGAACACCTCCTTGCCCACGACGACGCCGAAGGACATGCCCACCGCCACCTGCCACAGGGGGATGGCCGGGGGCAGCGTGAGGATGAAGAGCAGCGACGTGACCAGGAAGCCCTCGTTCACCTCGTGGCCGCGGACCCAGGCGAAGAGCACCTCCCAGAGCCCGCCGGCGAGCAGCGTGACGATGTAGATCGGCAGGAAGTACACGAGCCCGTGCCACATGTTCTGCCAGATGCTGGACGGGTCGTAGCCGATGCCGAGGGCGCCCAGGAGGTCCCCACGCCAGCCGGGGATGGACTCGATCCCCATCGCGGCCATGGCGGTGTTGGCCTGGAAGCCGGTGTTGTAGAGCGCCATCAGGATGCAGGGGAAGACGGCGACGTCGACGTAGACCATGAGGCGCTTGAGGTCGAGGCCGTCGCGGATGTGGGGCGCGTTGAGGGTGGTCGTGGACGGCGTGAACAGGAAGCCGTCGACGATCTCGTAGAGTACGCCGTATCGCTCGTAGCGCCCTCCCTTGGAGAACGCCGGGCGCGAGCGGTCCAGCACCACCTGCAGACGCCGCACCAGGGGCAGTCGGTCCAGCATGGGTCGCGAGAAGTGACCGCGGCGCGCCATCAGCCCTCCTTCTCGATGAGGTCGAGGTTGGAGCGCAGGAACGGCCCGTAGTCGTACTTGCTCGGGCACGCGAAGGGGCAGAGCGCCAGGTCCTCCTCGTCGAGCTCCAGCGCGCCGAGGGCCTGGGCGCTGTCCGTGTCCTGCACCGCCAGCGCCCGTAGGAGCTGGGTGGGCAGGATGTCGAGGGGCATCACCTCCTCGTAGCACCCGTAGGGGTAGATGGCCCGCTTCTCCCCGTTGAGGAGCGTACTCAGGCTAAAGGTGCGACCGCGGGTGAAGCTCGACACGAACACGTGCGCCAGGGAGAAGCGGTCGGGCCCGGGCGCGAGCCAGCCGAGGAAGGCGCGGAACGACGGGCGCCCGCCCTCCACCAGCGCGCACACCTGGTTGTGGTAGCGCCCGAGATACGCGAGCCCCCCGACGGCCTGGTGGCCGGAGAGCGGAGAGCCGGACACGATCCGCGTGCGAGCGCGGGGCACGTCCGGCCCCACCAGCTCCTCGAGGTCGGCGCCGACGCGGGTGCGGAGCAGGCGAGGCCGCTCCACCACCGCCCCGCCGAGCGCCACCGTCCGCTCCGTGAACAGGCGACCGGTGGTGAAGAGCTTCCCGATGGCCACCACGTCCTGATAGCCGACGTGCCAGACGGTCTTCTGGGCGCTCACCGGATCCAGGAAGTGGATGTGGGTGCCCGGCAGACCGGCGGGGTGGGGTCCGGCGAACTCCGCCACGACGATCCGCTCGTCGCTCGGAGCCGGGATGTCCGCACCGGGACGCTTGCACACGAAGACCTTGCCGTCGGTCAGCTTGGGAAGCAGCGACAGCCCCGTGACGAAGTCGTCGCGGTGCGGCGCGAGGACGACCTCCGGCACGGCCGTCAGGGGATTCGAGTCGATGGCCGTGACGAAGACCGAGCTCGGCACCGACTCGGTGGGCGGGACCTTGCTGAAGGGCCGGGTCCGGAAGCAGGTCCACAGCCCCGAGGCGACCAGGTTGTCCCGCACCGCGTCCCGGCCGAGGCCGGCGAGCTGCTCCGACGAGTAGGACTCGAAGCCCTCCTCGTCGTCGCCGGAGAGCTCGATGACGACCGACTCGAGCACGCGGCGGGCTCCCCGGTTGATGGCACTGACCGTGCCGCTTCCGGGAGAGGTGAAGGAGACGCCCGGATTGCGCTTGTCGCTGAACAGCGCCTGCCCGAGCTTGACCCGGTCTCCCGGCTCCACGTGCATTGCCGGGCGCAGCCCGACGTAGTCGCGACCGAGGAGGGCGACCGATCCGACCGTTCGCCCGACGTCGACGGCCTGCTCGGGCGTCCCCTGAACGGGGATGTCAAGTCCTTTTCGGATCTTGAAGATCATTGCGCGTCCCTGGGGGCAGTGCGATCCGCTCCGACCCCTCGGTCTTTGGGCGTTCCTCGCTTGCCGCGAACTCGGGTCACGTCACGGGCTTCGGGTCGTGCCACCCCCCGTGATGCGCCACCAGCTGGTCCGCCTCCTGCGGCCCCCACGTGGCGGGGGCGTACGCGTGTACGGGAGACGGATTCTCGAGAATGGGGTCGATGATGCGCCAGGCCTCCTCGACCTCGTCCTCGCGGGCGAAGAGCATCGTCTGACCCTCCAGCGCGTCCGCCAGCAGACGGTCGTAGGGCTCGAGGAAGTGGCTCCGATCCTTGCACGCCTGGAGCTCGACGGGCATCGTCGATCCCGCCGGGCCCGGGGCCTTCGCCTGCGCTCCGATGGTGATCTCGATCTCCGGTCCGAGCCGGAAGCGGAGGAAGTTGGGCCCCTCGGGCTCGATTCGGATCTCCGAGAACACGCTCTGGGGCGGGCGGCGGAGCACGATGGCCACCTCGGTCGCAGTGAGAGGCAGTGACTTGCCGCCCCGGATGAAGAAGGGCACGTCCTGCCAGCGCCAGGAATCGAGCTGCAGCTCGAGGGCGGCGAAGGTCTCCACCTGGGAGTTCGCCGCCACCCCGTCCTCGTCGCGATAGCCCTGGAACTGGCCGCGGACGACCTTCGACGTATCCGGAGCGCGGATCGACTTGAGGACCCGGACCTTCTCGTCGCGCCACGACTCCGTGCCGGGCCCCACCGGCGGGTCGGAGGCCACCAGGGACACGATCTGGAGCAGGTGGTTCTGCACGACGTCCCGAATCGCACCGGTCTCCTCGTAGAAGTGGCCTCGCCCGGCGACCCCGAACTCCTCGGCCATGGTGATCTGGACGTTGTCGACGAAGTTCCGGTTCAGGATCGGCTCGACGAACGTGTTGGCGAAGCGGAAGTGGGCCAGGTTCATGACCGCTTCCTTGCCCAGGTAGTGGTCGATGCGGCAGATGCTCGCCTCGTCGAACACGGCGTGCAGCACCTGGTTGAGGGATCGGGCGGAGGCAAGGTCCCTCCCGAAGGGCTTCTCGACCACGACGCGAGCGCCCTCGGCGCAGCCCGAGCGACCGAGCCCCTCGGCGACGGTGGGGAACGCGCTGGGCGGGATCGCGAGATAGTGGACCGGACGCTTCGCGTCGCCGAGCTCGCGGCGCAGTCGCTCGAAGATGTCGCCCGTCGCGTAGTCGCCGCCGACGTAGCGGAGGAGCTTCGAGAGCTTGCCGAAGGCCTCCGGGTCGACCCCTCCCCCGTTCTTCTCGATGCTCTCCCGCGCCCGGTTGCGGAGCCGGTCCGCGTCCCAGTCCTGGCGCGCGACACCGATGACGGGCACGTCGAGCGCGCCGCGCTGGACCATGGACTGAAGGGAGGGAAAGATCTTCTTGAAGGCGAGGTCTCCGGTGACTCCGAAGACCGTGAGAGCATCGCCGCGATCCATGAGGCCCTCTCTGTCAAGTTCCGGGCGTCTCGATCCGCGCGACCCTCCACCTGGCCCCAGCGCCGAAAGGCGCCGGGGCCCGCGGGGGGGCGGCGCCATGATGCACCGCGGTCCGATGCGTTTCAAGGGGCCTCGCAGGGCTCTGACACCCAGCCGACGGGATTCTTCGACTCCGAATCGCCATCGACCGGGCTGTGTCGGGCGTCTCTCGCGCTGGCTGACTCGGACATTCCGCCTCAATCCGCGCGGGCCGCGACACCACGCCGGCGCCGATCCGGAGTAGTATTCTCGGCACCCCCAACCCGCCGCCGTGCGGCACAGGAGACGCTCCATGCCCAGCCTTCTCGAACAGCTCCGCCAGATGACCGTCACCGTGGCGGATACCGGCGACATCCACTCCATCGAGCAGTACCGGCCCCGCGACGCCACCACGAATCCCTCCCTGCTGATCGCGGCCGCCCAGATGCCCGAGTACGCCGAGCTGGTCGACGAGGGCCTGCGGCAGGCGGAGCGGGAGGTCGGCCCGGGTGCGACGCCGGAGCAGGTCGTCGCCGCGGGCATCAACTGCGTGGCGGTGGTGTTCGGAAGGCGGATCCTCGACGTCGTCCCGGGACGGGTGTCGACCGAGGTGGACGCGCGGCTCTCGTACGACACCGACGCCACCCTCGAGACCGCCCGCTCGCTGATGTCGCACTACGAGTCCGCCGGGATCGGCCGGGACCGCGTGCTGATCAAGATCGCCTCCACCTGGGAGGGCATCCGCGCCGCGGAGCAGCTGGAGAAGGAGGGCATCCACTGCAACCTGACGCTGCTCTTCGGCATGCACCAGGCCATCGCCTGCGCGGAGGCCGGCGTACGGCTCATCTCACCCTTCGTCGGCCGTATCCTCGACTGGCACAAGAAGGAGAGCGGGCGCGAGAGCTATCCCGGGCCCGAGGACCCGGGCGTGCAGTCCGTCACCGCCATCTACAACTACTTCAAGAAGTTCGACCACCCGACGGAGATCATGGGCGCGAGCTTCCGCAACACGGACGAGATCATCGAGCTGGCCGGCTGCGATCTGCTCACCATCGCGCCCAAGCTGCTGGCGAAGCTCGAGGAGGGCGAGGGCACGCTCGAGCGCAAGCTCGACCCCGACGCGGCGAGGCAGCTCGCCATCGATCGGATCCGGATGGACGAGGCGACCTTCCGCGAGCTCCACGCCAAGGACCGCATGGCGACGGAGAAGCTCGAGGAGGGCATCCAGGGCTTCACCAAGGCCATCGAAGCCGCCGAGACGCTGCTCCGCGAGCGCTACGACGCGCTGCAGGGCAAGAGCAAGCTCGGCGACGTGGCGCGCCGCTTCTTCCACGCCTTCGACCTGAGCGGAAACGGCTACATCGACCTGGAGGAGTGGTGCGGCACCCGTGCCGTCTTCGACGCCCTCGACACCGACGGGGACGGCCGGATCTCGATGGAGGAGCTCGGCGCGGGGATCGGATGCGGCTTCCCGAACGACGTATCCGGGTGAGGGACACGGCCAGACGCTGACCCTCGTCGTGTCAGCCGACGGGCCTTGGGGTCGGGCATGGAACCCCTGCTGCCGTCCCGGATCCAGTTCGCCGCGACCATCGTGCTCCACGACCTGTTCCCGCCACTCTCCGCCACTCGCGATCGGGATGGGGGTGATCCTGGTCCAGCCGTTCGGCGTATCGAGGCTCGTCGCGTCCCGGGGACGCCATCGACCGCGATCGCAACCTCCCGGACCAGCGCTCCCGTCGTACCCGAGCCGGACCTGTCATGCTTCGACTGCTCATCGACAATCCGCTCCTCCTCCTGTTCGTGGTTTCCGCGTTGGGGTACCTGATCGGCCGCATCGAGATCGGCGGACTTCGTCTGGGAATTGCCGCGGTACTGTTCGTCGGGCTCGGGATCGGGTCGCTCGACCCCGCCTTGCGGCTACCCGACATCGTGTTCCAGTTCGGCTTGCTCGTCTTCGTGTACACGGTCGGCCTGGCGGGCGGTCCTGGTTTCTTCGCCGCCTTGCGTCGAAAGGGGCTGCGAGACCACCTGCTCGTCCTAGGTGTGATCCTGATGGCCGCCGGTATGGTGGTGTTCGCTCATTCCGTCTACGACCTCGAGCCGGGCCAGAGCGCCGGCCTGTTCAGCGGCAGCCTCACCAACACGCCCGCCCTGGCCTCGGTCCTGCAGTCCATCACCGAGTCGGTACCGGCCGCTGGTCTCGACGAGGCGATCGCCCAACCCGTGGTCGCGTACTCGGTGGCCTATCCCATGGGTGTGCTGGGCATGATTCTGGCCCTCGCCCTGGTCCAGCGGCTCTGGAAGATCGACTACGCAGCCGAAGCACCCGAGCTCCGGGATCTGGGCGCGGTCGGCGAGGAGTTCCAACACCTGACGGTCCTTTGCACCCGCGACCTCGGCGGTGCGCCGATTTCCGAGCTGATGAAGCTGCCGATCTTTCAGCATGTGCTGTTCGGGCGCTTGCGGCGGGGCGGTCGTCAATCCGTGGTCGACGGTGCCACCGCGCTGGTTCCCGGCGACCTCGTCAGCGTGATCGGCCGCGCAGAAAACGTCGACCGGGTGATCCAGCACCTCGGCGACCCCAGTGACGAGAAGCTCACGCTGGACCGGGGGGAGATCGATTTCCGTCGCATCTTCGTCTCCAGCCATGGTACGGTCGGGCGCCGGATCAGTGATCTTCACCTGTCCGAGCAGTTTGGTGGGCTCATCACACGCGTGCGCCGCGGCGACGTCGATCTGCTGGCCGAAGCGCGGATGAGGCTGCAGCCCGGCGATCGAGTGCGGGTCGTCGCCCCGCGCGGCAACATGGGCGCCGTTACCGAGTTCTTCGGGGACTCGTACAAGGCCCTGTCCGAGATCGACATCGGAGTGTTCGGCCTGGGCATCGCTCTCGGCCTGCTCATCGGGCTGGTCCCCATTCCGCTTCCCGGCGGCGCTACGTTCGAGCTCGGCTTGGCGGGCGGCCCGCTGGTGGTTGGCCTCGTGCTGGGAGGTCTTGGGAGAACGGGCCCGATCGTGTGGCAGCTCCCGTACAACGCAAACCTGACGTTGAGGCAGGCCGGGGTGATCCTCTTCCTGGCCGGGGTGGGCACGAGGTCGGGCTACGGGTTTGCCAGTACCTTCGCCGAGGGTGGCACCACGATCTTCCTGGCCGGCACGATCATTACCTGCGCGGCGGCACTCGGCATGCTCCTGATCGGCCACAAGGTCCTGAAGATCCCCATGAGTCTTCTGAGTGGGATGCTCGCCGGCCTCCAGACCCAACCGGCGCTGCTCGCCTTTGCGGGCGAGCAGACGCGCACGGAGGTGCCGAACCTGGGCTACGCAGCGGTCTATCCCGTGGCGACGATCAGCAAGATCCTCATTGCCCAGCTCCTGCTCACA
>JAAUYK010063829.1_pt1 | contig 20477 bp, 18 predicted proteins | sample 7278021 | NCBI WGS metagenome assembly JAAUYK01 (sample SAMN14350223, study PRJNA611818) | marine sediment metagenome | isolation source: surface marine sediment (1.8m) | place: French Polynesia: Moorea | collected 2018-08
AAAAAGAATCCTCCTGCCTCCTGCCTCCTGCCTTTAAACTCCTGCCTCCTTTGAATTCTTTTGAATCCTTGGCAGTCTATGTTTGAACCCACAAAGAATTTCCCAAGAAATCGTTCCCAACATTTTCCCCCAGTGATCAGCCGTAATTTCTTGGTTTCCATCTTTACCAATTAAGGTTACAGTATCTCCCACTTTAAGATTACGAAGATGGCTGACATCTAACATCAACTGATCCATAGTAATCGCTCCGATTTGACAAGCTCGCTGACCGTGAATTAATACTTGTAAACGATTGGATAATTGACGGGGGACTCCATCCGCATAACCAATCCCCACCACAGCTATTTTCATCGGGCGATCGCTGACAAATTGATAACCATAACTAACCCCTGTATTAGCCGGTATAGTCTTAATTTGCGTGATTTTGGCCTTAACTTGTAAAACAGGCTTTAAAGGGACTATAGAGCGCAAATGAGGGGCAGGATAGAGACCATATAAACCTAGTCCCACCCTGACTAAATCGTAGTGTAACTGGGGCGCGATGAGAGTGGCCGCAGAATTGGCAAAATGAAGACGAGGTGGTTTAATTCCTTGGGTCTTTAACTGGGCGATCGCCGTTTTAAACCGTTTATGTTGTAGATACATATTAGTGCGATCGGGATCATCGGCGGTGGCTAAATGGGAATAGACACTACCCAACTGTAAATAGGGTAACTGTTTAACTAAACTGGCAAATTCCGTTCCCTGATGCCAAGGTATTCCTAAACGAGACATTCCCGTGTCTAATTTGAGATGAACTGATAACGGTTTTTCGTATTGGGATAAGGTTTGAGAAAAAATTATGGCCTGTTCAGGATAACAGAGGGTCGGTTCGATATTCCAATGAGCGATCGCTGCAATTTCTTCTGGGGTGTTAATTGCCCCCAAAATCAAGATAGGTGCAGTGATACCAGCTTCCCGTAGTTCGATTCCTTCCCCTAAAGTCGCCACCGCCAAAGCATTGGCCCCTGCTTCTAGGACTGTTTGGGCAACGGCGATCGCCCCGTGACCATAAGCATCGGCTTTAACCACAGCCATTAATACGGTTTTTGGTGACAATAGTTGTTTAATTTGCACCACATTATGAGTTAATGCCGATAAATCAATTTCTACCCACGCCCGTTGGCGAATAATCTCAGAAAGATGATAATTATAGCGATTACGAGCAACAAGACCGCCTAGAGACTCTTGAGTTACCACTTTTTTCCACTCCTACACACTCACCCATCATTTAACATGATTGATGTTATGGTAGCAGACGTAGAAATTGAGATCGATGATTCCAGGAAAATCAGAACATCAACTATAATGAATGATGTCTGTGCGATTTTTATTAAACTATAAGGAAACAGAATTTTCGAGAACCTTGTTCCCACTCTATAGCTAACCGTAATTTTTAATTAATTGTGGAGGTTATTGGCTATTACATTCTGTACAAGTTTTTTGCCATCAATAAGCCTATGGAATCATCCTTTGAAATTACTCTGCAAATTGTTATGGCTGTTCTTGCAGGCATCAGCGCGCAAGTCATTGCCGAATTTTTTAAGGTTCCTAGCATTGTCTTTCTGCTTCTATTCGGTATTATACTCGGAGCCGATGGCCTTAGTATTCTCAATCCCCAGAAATTAGGAGTAGGTTTAGAAGTCTTAGTGGCTCTTTCTGTAGCCATTATTCTCTTTGAAGGGGGCTTAAACCTGGAATTAAAAGATTTGGGAAGAGTCTCAGGGAGTCTTCGTAATTTAGTCACCTTTGGGACTTTAATTACCCTGGTGGGTGGTGGTATGGCTGCCCACTGGTTAGCAGAGTTTCCTTGGTCGATCGCTTTTCTCTATGCAGCTTTGGTGGTGGTTACAGGACCGACGGTTATTGGACCACTTCTCAAACAAGTGGAAGTGGAACGCAAAGTGGCCACCCTCTTGGAAAGTGAGGGGGTTCTTATCGACCCTGTGGGAGCTATTTTAGCGGTGGTGGTTCTCGATACCATTCTCAATAGTAATGCCACACCTGTAGAAATTTTTAGTGGTTTACTACTACGATTCACCATTGGGGCTATTATTGGGGGCGTTAGTGGGTTTTTACTCGGTTTTCTGCTCAAAAATACCCTTTTTCTCTCAGAAGAACTGAGAAATTTAGTGGTATTGGCCGGGGTTTGGGGATTATTTGGTTTATCCCAACTCACCCTGAGTGAATCCGGGTTAATGGCCACTGTGGTGGCAGGAATTGTACTGAGGGCTTCATCTATCCCCGATGAACGCTTATTAAGACGGTTTAAGGGACAGTTGACTGTTTTATGTGTCTCCGTGTTATTTATTCTCTTGGCGGCGGATCTCTCTATTGACAGTATTTTTGCTTTGGGATGGGGTAGCGTTTTAGCTGTTTTGGCTTTGATGTGGCTAGTACGTCCCATTAGTATTGCTTTTTGTACGATCAATAGCGATCTCAATTGGCGAGAAAAGTTCTTTTTAGGTTGGATTGCTCCACGGGGAATTGTCTCTGCTTCGGTTGCTTCTTTATTCGCTATTTTACTGACTGAAAAGGGTATTAATGGCGGTGATTCTATTAAGGCTTTGGTTTTCTTGACTATTATGATGACGGTGTTTATTCAAGGTTTATCAGCCCGTTGGGTGGCTAAAGGATTAAGAATTACGGCAGTAGAAGCGAGAGGGGCGGTGATTGTTGGCTGTAACGCCTTGGGACGGCTATTAGGACGATTATTTGAGCAGCAAGGAGAGTCTGTGGTATTAATCGATACAGATCCCGAAGCCTGTCAACAGGCTGAAGCTCAAGGCTTATCGGTGTTTCAAAGTAGTGCGCTTGATCCTGATGTCCTGGAAGAAGCGGGCATTGAATCGATGGGAACGTTTATGGCCTTGACTAGCAACGGTCAAGTTAATTTAGTCTTAGCTCAACGGGCCACAGAAGAGTTTAAACCGCCCAGAGTGTTTGCTATTTTTCCTAGTAATGCCCCTCAAGACAATAACGCGAATAAAACCGGCAATGCGAATAAAACCAATATTAGTCCTGCATTTGTGGATCAACAATTGATTAAAATGTGGAATCAATACTTAATGGAAGATCAGTTTAAGTTAGGAATTACCGATTTTCAAGAACAGGGACTCTCTTTTAAACAAGCCCACTTTCAAGCATTAATTCGGGAAGGAGAGGTGTTACCCCTTTTGATTAAGCGACAAGGAAGTTTACAAGTCGTTCAAGCTGCTCAAACTTGGCAAGTTGGGGATGAAGTTACTTATCTTTTACACGATCCTCGTCCAAAACTTCTCAAACGTCTCTCAGGGGGAAATAAAACCTCTAAAGAATTAACAGCAGAACGTTTATCTGAGGTAGAAGAAGTCCCTCTAGCTGATCCTGTTGATGATTCTCTTTCGGAGTCTCCTAAGTTAAAAAGTCAAAATAGTTAGAGATTTAAAAGTTAAATAATCCTATTTTTAATGTTTTTTATCCTTTCTGCCTCCTGCCTCTAATCATTAAGTATTTTTGTTCTGATGTAAGATGTGAGTCTACTGAGGTTGTTTCCATGTTTTTAAGATTGTTTGATAGCAAACTAGACAAAAATAAAGGGTAAAATTAATCATCCCCAAAAGTTTGGGTACGCCTTCAATTAAAAAAGACCTAATGTGAAAATACGGAGAAAAATAATCAATTAATACTGCTATTATAATCAATAAAGATCCAGTTAATAGAATTCCATAATTTGTTTTCCTAAGAGTTTTCCAAAATAATAATAAATAAAGAATTAAAATAACTCCATAAACCCTAATCGTGGTTAATTTAGGAATATCAAAATATTGTAAAATAATATGAATACGATAAATTTCGTTGAAAAAAAATCCAGTAGTTAAAATCGTAGAAACTAATAAGAAAAATTTATTACTATTGTTAGGATTTATCCGTCTGATAATAACAAGAGTAAAGCCACATATTACAGGAGGAATAGAACATAATATCTCAAATGTATGGGTTAATAACCCTGCCGTTGGATAACGAGGTGTTGCCGGAGGAATGAATAAACCATCTACAGGTGGAGCAAATTTTTGAGCATAAAGCATCACCAAAATTAACAACAGGATACTAATGCTATTGCAAATTATAAATGGAGGAGGAATTTTTTTCAGTAGCATTAATATTCTATTTTTTAGTCTTGTCAACAAAACTCATTTCCTCCATAATAGATAGTGGCACAGTATTAGAGATACAACATGGCAAAAGCAATATGGAATGATGTTATCTTAGCAGATAGTCAACAATGCGAAATAGTCGAAGGAAATTACTATTTTCCTCCCGATTCCATTAATACAGAGTATTTTAAAGAAAGTAGTACCCGTACGAATTGTTTCTGGAAAGGAGAAGCAACTTACTATACCATTGAAGTCAATGGACAAGAAAATAAAGACGCTGCTTGGTATTATCCTACTCCCAAAGAAAAGGCACAAAATATTAAAAATTATGTTGCTTTTTGGAAGGGAATAAAAGTTGAAAAATCATCTTAGTTTTTTTCATAATATCCCGTCGTTAACGACGGGTTTTAAATTAGATATTCATTGCTGTCCAAATTGTCCAGCTATCCATTAACAATAAAAAGAAAGTACAAACCAATAAAATTAAATACATCCAAGGTTGAGAAAGAGGACGAATATCAGTTGTATCAATCCCTGTTTTTTCAGTGACAATATTGACTAAATAGGAAAATCCAGCAATACGCATAGGAAGTAAATAAGCTTGCTGAGAATTTTCGCTAATAAAATAATAAACTAAACCTCCTTGTCCCGTAGTCCGTAATTTTAAATCCTTAATCTCTGACCAATTTAATGACCATCCTTTGCGGAAAAAAGAAGGAAACCAAACAGGATAAACCACTTTAATTTGATTTTCATTAACAAGAACCCGTTCACTCAACGCCCCTACTAAAACCAATAAACCCAAAAATATCCCTATCCATAACATAGTAGAAGGAATAGGTGCATTTGTTACCTCCGCTAAAAACGGTAAAGGAACTGTCAAAGCAATATATAAACTAATTAATGTGATGCGAATTAAGGGAGAAATACGAAAACTAGAACGATCTAAACTCATGATGGTTCAATTTGTAACAAGAATCAGCAGTTTTACAACAATTTATTATATTTTATCCTGATGCCGCAAGAGAAGAAAGCAGCCAATTATGATTTACAGACTGCTTAAATAAGCAAAATTAAGACATTTGCCCATCAATCAGTGCAAAAAACTTTAGGAGTTCATCAATTGATGAACTCCTATTTTGGTCTTATTTTAAATTAAGAAATTTATCCAAAGCTGCAACCATTTGTGGTGGCCAACGACGGATATTTTTCACCCAGTTGAGATCCTGATAACGGTTATCCATACCAACAGCAGCCACCCAATGGCTTTCTGCTTCCCCTTGTTGGCCCATATTCCATAAAACTGCTGTTAAAGCTGCCCTCACATCGGGAAACATCGGATATTTACGGACTAAATTACGCATTTCTGTGACAGCTTCCCCTGTTTTTCCAATTTGATAATAAACGAGGGCTGCATTAGCCCTGGCAAATGCAAAATTGGGGGCTATTTCTGATGCTTTGCGATAATCGGTTAAGGCTTTTTCCCAGTCACCTTCGCCACTTTCAGCATTACCCCGATTATTATAAGCCATTGCATCCTCAGGGTTGAGTTCTAAGACACGATTATAATCAGCGATCGCTGCTTCATATTTTCCTTGAGCTTCCAGGGCAGTTCCTCGGTTGAGATAGGGATCGGGGGCATCTGGCGCGAGTTCAATGGCTTGGTTAAAGTCAGCAATGGCTGCTTCTAGCTTATTTTGACTGACACGGGCATTGCCTCGGTTACTCCAAGCTGCCGGGTTGGCGGGAAATGTCTCAACTAACTGAGTCCAATAGGTTTCTGCTTTGGCAAAATCTCCATTTTCTGTGGCTACTATAGCTTTGTTGGCAATGGATTGACCTTCTTCTAATTGTTCTTCTGTCAGAGGAGGATTATCTTGAGTTTGCGCTAATCCCGCAGTTGTTACTCCTGTCCAGGTTAATAAAATAATCAGTAAACTTAAAATCCAACGAGTCATTCTGGTCTTGAGTCCTAGTATCTTTTACTTGATTATAACTACTCTTACTATCCACAAATCTCTGAGGGTTGCCATCCCAAACTTAAAATCAAATCATCACTATCTCTATCCCTCTCTCTATCATCATAAAACCCTGATTGTTGATGTTCCCCAGTGTTAGTAAGAGACTGTCTTTGGCCAATTTTTATTGTGATCTCAATCATAGTCAAGATTTAATCATACTCATAACTATTATGATTTACTGGTAATAGAAAGAATGTGCTGTTTCCAAAGGTAGTCCCAAAGAACTTTTTTTCTCATGGAGAGTAGCGGACTTGAACCGCTGACATCCTGCTTGCAAAGCAGGCGCTCTACCAACTGAGCTAACCCCCCAAGTAAACTAACCGACGGTTTATTGTGTCGATATTTTACTCACTCTCCCTACTATACATATATTTATCTAAAATAGTCAAGGGGTGAAAGAAATTTTTTTTCCTGTACCCTATTGCTCTTAATATTGCATGGGCTTAATCATTAAGCCTTACTGATTATCAACTGCTAAACTACTGAACATGACTTATACTGTTGCTACGTTCTATAAGTTCTTTTCTTTTGCTGACTATGCTGAAAAACAGGGCTTATTGTTGGAATATTGCCAAAATTGTCACATCAAAGGAACCATCTTATTATCCCTCGAAGGAATTAACGGAACGATCGCCGGAACGGATGGTGGTATTGAGGCAGTGATCAACTATTTACGGCAGGACAAACGTTTAGCTGACTTAGAGATTAAATATTCTACTGCTTCTGATATTCCTTTTGAAAGGATAAAAATACGTTTAAAACGAGAAATTGTTACCCTTGGAATACCAGAAGTTAAACCTAGTGAAGAAGTTGGAACTTATGTTACTTCTGAACAATGGAATGACTTGATTAAGGATGAAGAAACTATGGTTATTGATACCAGAAATAGTTATGAAGTGGATATAGGAACGTTTGAAGGTGCTATTAATCCTACAACTCATTCTTTTCGAGAATTTCCTGATTATGTGCAGCAAAATTTAGACCCTAAAAAGCACAAAAAAATAGCTATGTTTTGTACTGGAGGAATACGCTGCGAGAAAGCAACATCTTTTTTATTGAAACAAGGATTTTCTGAAGTTTATCATCTTAAAGGTGGTATCCTAAAGTATTTAGAAGAAGTTCCAGAAAAAGAAAGTTTATGGCAAGGAGAATGTTTTGTTTTTGATGAAAGAGTCGCCGTTAAACATCAACTAGAGATAGGCAGTTATGAGATGTGTTTAGGTTGTGGCCATCCTATTTCAGAAACTGATAAAACATCGCATAAATATGAAGAAGGTGTTTCTTGTCCCCATTGCTATGATAGTTTAACTCCTGAAAAGATTGCTAGACAAAGGGAAAAACAAAGACAATTATTACAAAAGAAAAAAATACAGTAAATATGACTAAAAATATCTCTGGTTATACCTTACCAGTCTTTGCCTGTGCATCGGCGATCGCAGCTTTGTGGCATTTACAAAATAAAGAAGATGTTGATACAGTTTCCCTAGATTTAATCGAACCGGTTCAAACTGTAACTATTCCTATTCAACAAGTGGCAAAAATCAACCGAAATATTGCTTTAGCTATTACTTTAAGTGATCCAGGAGCTAATTTAGATTTAACTAGAAATACCCCGATATGGGCAATAGTTGAACTCAAAGAAAATAGTGAAAAAAATGAGAATAAACAAATTATTATCAAAGGAGGAGAAGGAATAGGTAAACAGATAAATAATAATAATAAATCTGCTATTTATTCCTACGCAAACCGATTATTAATAAGTAATTTAAAACAATATTTAAAACCAGGAGAAGTCATAATTGTCACAATTATTTTACCGGAAGGAAAAAAGTTAGCAAAACGAACATCAAACGAAGCATTTGGGGTGATTGAAGGACTCTCTTTGTTAGGAACTTCTGGTATATCTCAACCTTTGAGTTCCCCCGAACAATTAGAGAGTTATCAACAAGAATTAAGGGAAAAGGCAAAAAAATTTGATACCTTAGTATTTTGTATAGGAGAAAATGGTTTAAATTTAGCAAAAAAAATGGGGATAAATGACCAGCAATTAATCAAAACTGCTAACTGGTTAGGTGCATTATTAGTAACAGCAGCTATGGAAAAAATAGAATCTATTTTATTATTTGGCTATCATGGAAAATTGATAAAATTAGCAGGAGGAATTTTCCATACTCATCATCATTTGGCCGATGGAAGACTAGAAATATTAATCACTCATGGGGTAAAAGTAGGATTAGAAAATGAAATTTTACAACAAATATTAGATTGTGAAACCACAGAAGATGGATTACAATTTTTGAGAAAAGTAGATACAGAAACAAACAATAATTGGACAGAAAAAATTTATAAATCTTTAGCCCAAACTATTGACAAAAGAAGCAAAATATATATTCAAAAATATGTTGATTTTGACGTTAATATTGGCTCAATTCTGTTTGGACGCGATCGCCGTATTATTATGGCTAGTGAAACAGGTAAATTGTTGCAGAATAAATTAACCTTTTAATCAGGAAACCAGTCATCTGAAAGCGCATCTTCAAGAGAAATATGATTATTATCAGGAATAGAAAAAAGTTCTCCCATGATAGAAATGCGTACAGGATAGATTTCTTTCCAGATTGGTTCTAACTTATTCTTTAAAGCAGGATTTTTGCGAATAATTTTTTTAATTTGCGCTCTAAAATTTCTAATTTCAGCCTTCCAACCTCTAGTACAATATTCTTTTTCAGATTCCCAGTAAGATAATTTTAGAAGATGTTCTAAAAGACGTTCTAAATAGCTTTCCAAAGCGTTTTCACGACTCTTACCCAAATCTTCTATCTCCTCAATTAAATTGTCCCAGTCAACTTCTTCAAATTGTTTCAATTTGAGTAGTTTAACTTGTTCTTTTGTCCATGTATAATAATCCGATGAATAGCTAGTCATTAGCTTGACTCATTTTTGTCTGATTCAGTATTATTATTATACCAATTCCCTACAGTCTGACTAAAAATTTGCTTAGACGTTAACAGCAGTTAAACCCTACAATATAGACATCTGTAAGTGGTTGGACAAATTTAAAGTTATCTGTGAAAAAAGAGAACAGGGAACGGAAAACAGTTAACAGGTAAAGGTTATAGCCTTTTTAACATAAGTTAATACAGTGCTGTTTACTTATGTCCAACTACTTAGTCTAATTGGGAAGATTTCAGTACAGGTATCTATAGTTTCTATAAAATAATTAAAAAAAATAAAAGATTTTAAGCTAATAATTGGTTCAAGATAAGCATTTTTTAAGGGTTGATTCTGCTACACTTGGTAAACTAGAAGAAGCCAATGAGTCATGAGCAAGATAACTGTTCACTGGTAACTGCTAACTGTTCACTGATAAACATCCTTAAGCATCAAAGATGATTTCTGATACCCTTTTATCTGTCTCCCCACAACAACAGTTTAATGCTGCAACTATTCGTCCCATTGCAGCCTCAGAAATTCATGGAATAGCATTCTATAATAATAAATTATATGCCTTAGATAATCGCAATGGTTATCTTTTAGAAGTTGACCCCATAACTCATAATACAAAAATTCTGAATACCAATAACTGGGAAGATTTTATCGGAGTTACTGGACTAGCGATCGCCGATAATCAACTGTGGTTTACATCCCGTTATAGTGTTTATTATTGTAACTTAGACGATCCCGATTTCAAATGTGAACTATTCATCCGACTTGCTGATCGTGTGGACGGGGTAGCTATCTGGGAATCAAGCGTTTATATTTCCTCACAAAAAGCAGGAACAATCTCTGTTTTTGATAGAGAAAATGCCCAAGAAATAACCCATTTGTACGCTCCAGGAATTGGCATTGAAAATATTACAATTAAAGGAGAAGAATTATGGGTTAGCGATACCCTAGAACAAAGTGTTTATTGTTTAGATCGGGCTACAGGAACACAGAAATTTAGTTTATTAACCCCTTTTGAATGTCCCACAGGATTAACCTTTTATCACGATCCAGACACAGATCAAGACATTTTATATGTCTCTTATGTGAATCATGAACCCTACATCCGAGATAATCCTAACGCCGATCCTAACCATGAATTACTGTATCGCATAGAAACCTTTATCCATCCTTTATATTTTCGCTACTATCCTAAAGATCATTATGCCCTCTCTAATGGTTATCTAGTGGAAATGACTTATGTAGAAGAGTTGGCCCCCCTTGATCCCATCGAATTAAACAACTTAGAATGGCGCATGGCCTTACCGGCCGAAACCCATAGACAAAAAGTCCGTAAAGTAGAACCTATCGGCCTACCCTTTACCGAAATAACCGAAAATGGTCAGCGCGTGGCCGTGTTTAAATTTGATACCCTAACTGAACATACCCGTTGCATTTTCGGCTGGAAAGCTTTAATCGAAGTATGGGGAATCAAATATAATTTAACCCCTCCTGACTGTGAAAATCTCGCCGAGATGCCCCCAGATTATGGCGATCGCTATTTAGTGGATAATGATAATTTAGCGATGGATACAGATATTATTAAACGGGCCGCCGTTGAAGCAGTGGGACGAGAAACCAATCTATTGAGAAAAATTTATAGTATTCGTAACTATGTTTACGATCGCCTTTCCTATGGTATTAAACCTCATATTGATACCCCCGATATTGCCCTAAGACGAGGGGTAGGATCTTGTGGGGAGTATGTGGGGGTATTACTAGCATTATTTCGTTTAAATGGCATTGCTTGTCGTACCGTTGGCCGCTACAAATGTCCTGCCACTGCTTTAGTCAATAATATCCCCTTAAAGCCAGATTATAATCATGTTTGGTTGGAATTCTATATTCCTGGGATCGGTTGGTTGCCGATGGAATCAAACCCTGATGATATTTACGAAGGCGGCCCATATCCCACACGGTTTTTCATGGGGTTAGCTTGGTATCATGCAGAAATGAGTAAAGGGGTTCCCTTTGAACGGTTAATGATCGATGGGGTTGTTTTAAATAAGCAACAGGTATCTATCGGTAACTTAGCTATTAACCATGTACAGTTCACCATTTTAGAAGAGTGTTCCCCCTCCTGAATCGGAGCATAATTCATGATTGGCTGATATTTTGCCCGAAGATTATTTAAAAAAATCCTTAGAAAAATTTGCCGTTGCACTATTGCGGGATGATTTTTGATGAAAGTGCGATCTCCTTTTCAACTATTGCGCAACAGTAAGACTTCTTAAATAGAGCGATCGCCTAACTTTAGAAATTTTAGAGTCGGATAAATGCACTTATCCAACTCTAAAAACAAAAAAATCCTCTACATCTAGCATAAGTTTGGTATCAAGTTTTACTTATTCTTAGTTTTTGCCAATTTATTCCTAATTTTTTGGATTTCCATATCATTTGCTTTTTTTTCTTTTGGAATCCATTTGATGTCAGCCCAATTAAATTCTGCTTCTGTATAACTTGCTTTTTCCCAATTTTCTGCTAATTTTAATTCATTGATATTTGATATATTTATTTTAAATAGATTGGCTCCAGATAGATTGGCTCCAGATAGGTTGGCTCCAGATAGGTTGGCTCCAGATAGATTAGCTCCAGATAGATTGGCTCCAGATAGATTGGCTCCAGATAGGTTGGCTCCAGATAGGTCGGTTAATCTAAGGTCGGCTCCTTTGAGTTTAGCTTTAATAAGTTTGGCTTTAATAAGGTCAACTCCTTCGAGTTTCGCTCCAGATAGATCGGTTTCAATCAGGTACTGTCCAGAGAGATCGACTCCAGAGAGACTTGTTTCAGATAGATTGGCTGTAGATAGCTTGGCTCCAGATAGGTAGGAAAAATTGAGGTTGGCTCCAGATAGATTAGCTCTTTGAAGTTTTGCTCTTTGAAGGTTCGCTCCAACGAGGTCGGTTTCTTTGAGGTTGGCTCTATAGAGATCGGCTCCTTCGAGGTTGATTTCAGATAAATCTAAATTATTAAGTTTATCTTTTAAACTCATTACTAGCTCTTTTGTTTCCTTTATTATGTCTGCATCTATCTCATCTTTTATTAAAGAAAAAATTATGGTTGGAGGATTCCATATCTCAGGCTTTTTAGGAATTTCTGCATTTTGTGTTCTTATAACACTTCTAAAAGCTCCTTTTCTGGCCTCTGTAGTTAATTGTGTACCAATAATAGCTAATCTTGTTTCAAGACTATCTTTTCTATTTTCATACCGAGAACTGGAAATACTAAATGTTGCAAAATAAATTCCTAAAAACCATAAAAAAAAAGTAGAAGGTTCTTTTTTACTATAGGTTTTTATCTCTGGTTTGATTTTTGAATAAATAAATTTTAATGAACTAAAATCCCAAAAAAACCAAATTATAGGTTTCAATTCTTTTTTTTTAAAAAATTGATTAAAACGCCATCTAAAAACTTCAATAGGATGTAATTTTAAATATTTTCTTGCTTCTAATAAATTTTGGCAATGATTGTCTTTTAAGATTATAATTCCTTTATTAAGTTTATCTTCTTTAATTTGTTGAGCTTTAAGTTTAACCAAAGCTTCAGGAAGATTTGAACAATTATTTTTTTGTCTAAACATTGTAAATAGAATAAAGTCATTATCTTATTAGTTTAAAATATACAGGAATAAAAAGTAAATAGAAAATAATTAGATAGAGTAACCTTAACATTGAAAAATAGTTAAAGAAATCAAGTTTATCTTGAAAATCTCTGTTTTCAATAGCACTTCAAACCCTTATATAGTCAAGATTTTAGTCTGCTTGATTTTTGTAACTAATAGCCTTGGCGACTGCTATAAATAAACCATTGATAATCTGCTGAAAATTCCTTACAATAAAGTAAGGAGTAAAATAAAGGAAAAAAGTAATGGCAAGTGCCACAATCACCAGTAAAGGGCAAGTAACAATCCCGAAAGAAATTAGAGACTATTTAAAACTAGAAACGGGAACCAAGGTAGACTTTGTCATCACAGAAAGTGGAGAAGTGAAAGTTATCCCTCTCGTTGTCAATGCTCAAACTTTATCAGGAATTTTAAAGCGAACTGAAAAAAAAATCGTCACATTAGAGGAAATGGAGAAAGCCATCAGGAAGGGAGCAAGTGATTGGACTTGATACAAATGTCTTAATTCGTTACTTAACAAAAGATGATGAAGCTCAATGGCAGCAAGCACGACAAATAATCGAAAGTGGACAACGGTGCTTTATTGCTAATATTGTTTTATGCGAAATAGTGTGGGTGTTAAAAGGGGAAGCCTATCAATATACTAAGCAAGATATTCTCAAAACCTTAGAACTCATGCTTTCTTGTGAGAGTTTTGAGTTTGAAAATCGTTCAGCTTTTTATCAGGCTTTACAACGGACAAAACAAGGAAACGCCGATTTTTCGGACTATCTAATTGGTGCTATAGCTATTCAATCAGGCGCATCACATACCACCACCTTTGACCGTAAACTTAAAAATGAAAAAGGTTTTAATTGTTTATCCTAAAGATTATTGGATTAACTTTACTTTAAAAAAGAAAAAATATAGGTTTTCTCGGACTCACGAGGTACATCTAAATCCTGCCCCCTGCCCCCTGCCTCCTGCCTCAAAGCGATAACCTCTGTACCTCACAAGTATGGGAACTGCTATATTTAACATCCATTATATTGAAAAGCATTATCCCAAACATAGTCTAGAATCATTTTTGAGTCTTCTAGGGATAAAATATTTATATTTCCTTGCTGGTCATAAGATAATAAAGAAACTTCTTTTATTTCATCTTCGTTGTTATCTTCATGAACAATTTTTCCCCGAAGTTTCTCTAAATTATTCAGTGGTCCTTGTATATCAAAATCCATGTCAATACCTAATTTTTCTGTCATCCACTGTTCAATTTTTCTATCCAATTTTTCAGGATTTAATTTTTCTTTACTGGTTAAAATATGATAATAAACTAAAATAATCTCCTTACATTCTTCCTCTTCCGCAACATCTACCAATGCTTGAAAAACACTAGCATTATTAGCTAAATTCTTAAAAAATAAGGTGTCACTGACTTCTTTTTGAAACTTAATTTCCTTACTTTTATATTTAGTATATTGCTTAAAAGCAAATCCTCCTAATGTCATAGTTAAGGATAAAGTTGCTACTAAAATAGGCATCAGATCCCTAACTTTTTCCTTATCAACTTCGATAGATTGTACAACAGAATCGGCTTTAAGTAAGATAAGAATAGCGACAATAATCAGTAAAATGTTAGGAACTGCTCGCAATATTAAAGGAATAGCAGCGCCGATTGCAGGAACACCAAAAAATAATTTATCTTTCCATGTCATGCTAGTTTCAATATTAGGAAAAAGCAGATCAATATCGAGTTTTGGTATGTTTTTATAGAAATAAAGATACATTTTCCCCGGTATAAAATTAAGGTTTTTATATTGCTTATCTTTTTTCGCTTTTGCTTGAAAATATCCTGGCCCTTTAAATTTAATTAATAAAACAACTCTTTCTAAGATATCAATAATCCTTTCTTTTTTAAAAAACTTGAATTTTTTAACAGTAATATGTTCATCAATATCGCCACGATAATAACAGTAGAACTCGTCAAAATCATCAAAATCAACATCTGTTTGTAGATTAATTAAAGATTTTGCTTCCAATGATTGTTGTACAATTTCATCAGAAAGTTGAATATAATTTGCTCTTTCTAAAATATATTTAAACCCTTTAATTACCTTATCCTGCATCTCCTCATACTCTTCTAAACTGGGTTCTTGTAATGCTTTAACATCAGAATTAGGATTAAAAATAGTATAATTATCCTTGATAGTTTCCAAAGTAGAATGAAATCTAAAATGGAAAAAAGCAACTAAAATATCACAAAATTCTTGGAATAACTTGACATCTTTACCTTGAAGTTTCCCATCTTCAAGACAAAGATTAATGATATCTGTACGACGAAAAGGAATGAATGATTCTCGAATATTGGACATAAAATATTGAAACTAGAATGATTAATTGATAGATAATACATCTTGAGCAGAAAGTCCATCACCTTGATAACCAAAGTACCATAAACTAGCTGCCGCTTCAGCTAAAGTAACCCCTTTTTTGGGTTGAAATAGTGTGGTATAACCGAAAATACGCCTAACATTAGATTGTTCTCCATTTTGAAAATCTGCATATAATGCTCGTATAGCTTTTGTATCAATTTGTGTCGTATCTTGGAACCCCCAGGTTTCTTTTATATTATCAAGAGAAGCTTTTGGTAAACCTTTTCCCGTGTCTAAAGGAACTTTCCAAGTAAGCAAATCTTCTCGATTTAAAGGGGTGTCAGGACGAAATAAAGACGCACTACTATTTCCGGTTAAACGAGAAGGAATTATCCCTGCTTCAGCTAACCCTTGAATGATAGCAAAGTCAGGATCATTGGTGCTAACATCAGAGAAAGCCGGTTGAGAGGTATTAACCCCTAATCTCAGTTGTTTAGCTGAATTATTTTCATGAAATTTATTGTAAGTTTCTACTAACCATCTTGCGTAGGTTCGACGGTTAATAATAGTGTTACCATCAATGGTTTTATTTTCACTATTATTAAAGTTTATTGTTCCTAATTGACTAATATCTTTTACGTAGGATGTTAATGATTGAGGAATATTATTGATATTTTTACTATCATTATTTTTTGTTTGAGAAGATGTTACAGGTTCTTCGGTTGTGGATGAATTTGAAGCATTTAAGCTTTGATAATTAATCGTATAATCTGTATTACCATTATTAGCAGCAAGAAAGGATAGTTTAACTTCTAATCCTTCTTTCTCAGCTATCAATGTATTATCTTCATTATTAAAAGGTTGAGTGATTTCCCAAGTATTACTTTTAAATTGTTCTTGATAAAATTTATTTATTTGCTCAAGAGAATCAGAAGATGACCAACGAATTAAACCTTGTTTGTCACTTAAGTTATCAGAAATTTCTTGTAATTGTGAATTAGAATATTGAGGAATTATTTTAGGAAAATCTTGAGGTATTTCTAAAGCAGACGGGGTAATATTTTCCTGCTTATCAGTTAATTCTGGATTAGGAGAAAAACGATCTTCTAAGCCATCAATATTACTACAAGCAGTAATAAACGGGAACAGTAAACTAAGAATAAAATAACGATACATAGTTAATCAAAATGTAGAATATTAGGGACACTGGGAGTGTGGGGAGACGGGGGGACTGGGAGACTGGGAGACTGGGAGAATAGGGAGAAATTGTATTTGCTCAAATATTATCAATAAACTATAGGAAAGTAACTTTGGGATGCTTCCAATATTTTTGTTTTTATATACTTGAAAATAGAGGTTGAAAACCATTTTTTATGTAATATAACAGTTAACCTTGTTTATTATTTTGCGGTTCTAGGGCCGCTTTTGGATAAACAATTCTTTGATGATGAAATTGTTGCCAAACCTTCACAAATACCTCAGCAATAATCGGTAATTCCTCATATTTAATACCACTATCTTTTAACTGATGATCTCGCCAACGGGCCTTAAAAATCTTTTGAATCATAGCTAAAGCTGTTTCTGGAGTCGCCTCTTTTAAAGAACGTAAAGCAGCCTCACAACCATCTGCTAACATAACAATTCCGGTTTCTCTTGACTGAGGAATTGGACCTGCATAACGAAACTCTTCTTCAGCAATCATTTCTGTGCCATTTCGTTCCGCTTCTTGCTTAGCTTGATAATAAAAATAGGAAATTAATAAAGTACCTTGATGTTCAGGAATAAAATCACGAATAACTCTGGGAAGACCATATTTATTAGCCATAACCAACCCTTCAGAAACGTGCTTTTTAATAATGTTCACACTGTCCCGAGGATTATTAATCAGATCATGTTTATTGGGGTTGCCCATTTGATTTTCAATAAATCCCATAGGGTCGTGCATTTTGCCAATATCATGATATAAAGTACCGGCCCGAATTAATTCCACGTTACAATGCAACTCTCGGGCTGCCGCTTCAGCTAAACAAGCTACAAATAAAGTATGTTGAAAGGTTCCTGGGGTTTCCGTCGCTAAACGTTTCAGTAAAGCGCAGTTAGGGTTTGCTAACTCCACTAAACGAATGGGGGTGACCAAATCAAATAATCGTTCTAAATAGGGAGAAATCCCTAAGGCCATCACACTCCAAGCGATTCCCGATAATCCATAAATAATGGCTTCCGGTAAGATAATAGACCAAATAGTACCAGCTACGGGGGCAGCAATCAGATAACCGACAAAATAGAGACTTCCTTGGACCAATCCCACCACACCCCCTAAACAAGCCAACTCATCCCGCGATCGCAATTTTCCGGCCGCAGAAGCAGCAATCAGTCCGCCGATGGTTCCAGCTAAAACATAACTCCAGTTGATGGTTGGGGCAGCAAAGGTGGATAATCCACTCAATAAGATCACTTGGGTAATTGCTAAAGTGGGGCCATAGAAACTACTGGCCAGTAAGCCCACGGCCGGTAAATTGGTATAACCGAGATTAAAAATACCTAAAACAGGGGTACTCAGACTCAACAAACAGAGAAGGATATGGTCTCGGCGACGTATGGGACGATGAAGTTTATGAGTCACCATGGAAAAAATAATCACGGTTCCGACGACAATGCCAGCAGAAAAACCTAAACCCACCCAATTAACACCGCGACGACTGAGTTGAAACCCATCCAGCAGAACAAACGCTCCCTGGGTAATTTCTTCTCCTGCTTCGACAATCACATCTCCTGCTCTAATTTCTACAATCACTGGTTTCATTGCTAAGGCTGCTTTTTCTGCCCTTTGTCTGGTGGCTTCCTTATCCACCATCAAATTGTGTTTATTGTGCAAAACCTTCATTAACACATCAGTAATTGCTGTTTTAGGAACCGATGAGGGTGCGGACTCTAGTTGATTATTAATAATTTCTTGGAGTAAATAATCTGGTGTTCCGGAGGGGACTCCCTGGGATAAAATTCGATTTAAGGTAATGTTAATGGTTTTTTGTGTAGTTTGCCAATTACTATCATCGAGATCGAGAAATATTCCTAATACCTCTGGGGTCAGATTTGAGGTTTTGGCATTTAAGATTTCTCGTTTGGCTGCATGGTAACGTTTACGGGATTTTCCGATGGTATCTAAAAGACCTTTGAGGGCGTTGGTTGATGTCTTCTGTTCATAGCGTTTTAACCAATCAATGGCTGTAACTGTTTGCAGTTGAAGGTTAGGGAAGGGTTGGCTTTTGTTGCTGAATACGATGGTGCGAATGGTTGCCCAAGTGTTATCATCTACCCGACGCAAATGTTGTTGTGTCCCCGTAGGAATTAAGGAACCACTGACAAAGGGAAATATCCCTACTTGTTGACGAAATTGATTAATTTCGGTAAGGGTTTTGTTTAAGTCTGCTTTGAGTTGGCTAGTCAGTTCTATATCTCTTTGTAGGATAGGAATAATCCCAGTGCGAACTTCTTTCCGTTTTTCTTCGGTGGTTTTTTCATCAACAAATTCTTCATCCCTTGGGGCGACAACTTTCACAGGGGAAACCGTTCCCACAGATAGTTGAGGTTGGTTGTAGAAACGATAACCAATGACAATGGTTAAAGAAATAACACTCAGTCCCAACATTATGGGTGGATGAAGTGTGCGGATGGGTTTTGATTTGTGTAACTTACTAAACCAATCGTATTTATGAAGCGGTTGGACAGGGGATTTTTTGGCTAAAGTTTTGTCTTTTTGGCCATAGAGATGATGGCCTTTTAAATACTTTTGTCCTAATTTATCTATATTTTGTTTTAACAGTTGTAGCCTTTTCATATTGTGTGAGGTCAATGTAAAAACATCAAACGAGATTTCTTGGATAGTCTTCCTTCTTTTTTTGACGATAGGCCATCATTCTTTTGAGATTGGGCAACTCCGTCGGAAGGGACTATTGAGGGGAAACCACGTCTGGCAAAGGTTTTTTTAAACGATATAACCACACTAGCCCCAAAACCCCTATACTAATCATAACTAAACTGATGACCTGTGCCACCCTCAATGGTCCGAGCATTAAGCTATCGGTTCTTAATGCTTCTATCCAAATTCTGCCACTACTATAGGCGATTAAATAGACTAAGGAGAGGGTTCCCACAGATAAGCGATGAGGATATTTTAAGCCCCAAAAAAATAAAGAGAGGAGAAGTATAAATACCATGACATTCCAAACAGACTCATAAAGAAAGGTGGGATGAAAATATTCCGAGGTGAGATAGGCTATAGGACGGTTCTGGACTGGTATATAAAGCCTCCAGGGTAAGTTAGTAGGTGCGCCAAAGGCTTCAGAATTGAAGAAATTACCCCATCTCCCTATGGCTTGTCCTAATGCTACGGAGGGAACCACTAAATCAGCTAATTGCCAGACGGAAATTTTGTTTAAACGACCAAAAATTAAGACAGCGATGGTTCCGCCGATAATCGCCCCATGAATGGCTATTCCTCCTTTCCAGATGGCAATAATATCTTCGGGACGCTGAGCGTATTCTTGCCATTGAAACAGCACATAGTAGAGTCTGGCACAAGGTATTGCCCCAATAATCAACCAGATGGCTAAATCTCCAATCAGATCAGGATTGACCTGACGGCGTTTAGCTAACCATTGGGATAAGGTTACCCCAATTAATACCGCACTGGCAATTAATAAACCGTACCAACGAACGATGAACGGCCCTGCTTCAAATAATATCGGGCCTGGAGACTGAAATTGAATCCCTAACAGCATAAGCGATCGTCATTATTCCTATGACATCTGAACATACTTTTAACTCTATCAAAGCGGGTGGGGGGAATCGAACCCCCATCATTAGCTTGGAAGGCTAAGGTTTTACCACTAAACTACACCCGCAAATTTTGGTATTTTTTCCACTTTTATTATAGTAACACAAGGGAGAGTTATTGGCAAGTTGAAATTTTTAACTTTAATGTCGGGCTAAGTCCCACGCTATAAACGAGGGGACGCATCGAACAGAATGTGAGTACCTGTTCGCGCGTTCACGATCGCGAATGCGATTCGCCGGGGTCGCTCGCCAAGGTTTTAGCGTGGGGATACAGCCCGACCAATATATTAACGTGGCACAGCACAACCAAGCTTAGATAATTTATGTTACCGTTGTCTCTATTTTTTGCTAACATATTATCATGACTCTAACACTCAACTACTCGTACCGAATCTACCCTGATAGCAAACAAGAGGCAATATTGAACGAATGGCTGGAAATTTGTCGCCGTTCTTATAACTATGCTTTGCGGGAGCTTAAAGAC
>JAAUYK010092341.1_pt1 | contig 20473 bp, 21 predicted proteins | sample 7278021 | NCBI WGS metagenome assembly JAAUYK01 (sample SAMN14350223, study PRJNA611818) | marine sediment metagenome | isolation source: surface marine sediment (1.8m) | place: French Polynesia: Moorea | collected 2018-08
GCCTCTGGAGGCCGCCGCCGGCTCTCTGGCCGCCTTCGATCCGCTCACGAAGTCGGGCGAATCGCTGTAACCTCAGCGACAAATGCGCCCAATCAACAGAAACTAGCTACCCATTCCGTCCACTAGGAATGGGGTGAGAGGGATCCGCCCCCGTCCTGGAGTGCCCGTCGTCCGGGATCGAGTGCGCCTCCAACTCCGCGCAGAAGCGGGCGTCGACGTCCAGCGTGGGAACCCCGCTGCAGATGGCGCGCCGGAAGAACAGAGCCACTTCCCGGTCGTCCCACCCGCTCCAGCTGCAGGAACGGCGACGTCGGCATGGAGGCTCATGCCGCCGTGCTCAGGCAGGGCGGCGCGCGATGCCGCGATACATCTCGGCCACCACGCGCGGGCCTCGACCGCGAAAGCGCTGCAGGTCGACGACTTCGAAGCCGCCTTCTCCGACGAGTGCATCGATGCAGCGGTTCAGGTTGCAGCCGTCGGCGATGCGACGCCAGACCGGGTTGAGCCGGTCCTGCCAGCGGCCGGTGCGGGGCGCATCGCTGCGTCCGTGCTCGACGAACAGGTAGCGGCCGCCCGGCTTGAGGACGCGCCGCATCTCGCGCAGGGCTTCGACGGGCTCGGGGATCGAGCACAGCGTCCAGGTCGTCACCACGCAGTCGAAGCGCGCGTCGTCGAAGGGGAGCCGGCGATCCGCCCGGAGCGCGTGGTGCTCGAAGGGGAAGGGCGCTGCGGCGATGCGACGCCGCGCCGCATCGGGCAGCACGTCGAGGGGGTCGAGTCCGGTCAGCGACTTCACGCGCGGCGGGTAGTGCGGGACGTTGAGCCCGGTGCCGAACCCGATCTCGAGCACGTCGCCCTCGGCGGCGTCCAGGGTGGCGGGCCGCAGATCGTCGAGCAGCCGCATCGTCCAGTCCTGGACTCGGGCGCGGAGGTCCAGCCGCGAGTACCGGAACGGGGAACGCCTTCGATCGCGAGAGCTGCCGGAGTCCATGCTCGTGCCTCATCCCTCACCCCTCACCCCGACGCCCGACGCCCGACGCCCGACGCCGCGCGCGGGCGGGGTCTGTCTGTCGGGTCCTGCAGAAACTACCATGAAGTCCGGAGGCGCCATGGACCGATTCATCGTGGGCACCGGCCGCTGCGGTTCCACGCTGCTCTCCAGCATGCTCGCGCAGCACCCGGACGTGCTGAGCGTCTTCGAGTTCTTCAACGGTCTCGACGTGACGCGGCGTTTCGGCCGCGATCCCGTGACCGGAGAGACCTTTGCGGCGCTATTCGCTGCGGAGCAGCCCTTCGTGACGGCGGTGCTGCGTCGCGGCTATCCGGTGGCCGAGATCACCTACCCGTTCGGCAAGGGCGGGCGCTACCGGCGCGACGAGCCCCTGCCCTGGATCCTGGTGAGCATGCTGCCGCGCCTGTCGGAGAAGCCCGACGCGCTCTTCGACGAGGTGCTGCTCTTCGCGGGGCACCTGCCGCCGCAGACCCTGGACCTCCACTACCGCGCCTTGTTCGATTGGCTCAGCGAGCGCCTGGGTCGCCGCGCCTGGATCGAGCGTTCCGGCTCGTCGATCGAGTACTTGGAGTCCCTGCACGGCTTCTTCCCCGATGCGCGCTTCCTCCACCTGCACCGGGACGGGCGCGAGACGGCGCTGTCGATGCGCGAGCACCACGCCTACCGGCTGCCGATCTCGCTCCTCTACGACGCGCCGACCGACGCCGGGGTTCCCGCCTCCGAGCTCGGGCCCCTCGACCTCCACGCGACACCGGATCCCGCCGATCCCGTCTCCCAGATCCTCGCCTCCCGCCCCCCCGTGGAGTACTTCGGACGCTACTGGGCCGATCAGCTCGCGCGGGGTTACCGGGCGCTGCGGCGGCTGGATGCGGATCGGTACCTGGAGATCGCGTTCGAGGAGCTGGTCGCCGAGCCGCGCACGACCCTCGAACGGATCGCCGGTTTCCTGGATCTCGGCACGGGCGGAGACTGGGTCCCGCGCGCCGCGGCGTTGATACGCGGCATTCCCCCGACGCGCTTCGGCGAGCTCTCGCCGGACGAACAGGTTCGCCTCGCCGAGGCGTGTCGCACGGGCCAGCAGCTCGTGGGCCGGAATCCCTGAGGCACCCGTGTACCCGGGTATCCACGCACGCGGGATCCCCGACAAGCCCGCCTACGTCATGGGGTCGAGCGGGGAGGTCGTCACCTACGCGCAGCTCGACGAGCGCTCGAACCGCTGTGCGCAGCTCTTTCGCCACATCGGGCTCGGACCGGGCTCCTCGATCGCGATCTTCATGGAGAATCGCCGGGAGTTCTTCGAGCCCTGCTGGGGGGCCCAGCGATCCGGTCTCTACTACACGCCGGTCAGCGTCCACCTCCAGCCGGAGGAGATCGAGTACATCGCGACGGACTGCGGCGCAGAGGTGCTCGTCACCTCCTACGCGCTGCGCGACACGGCGGCCGGCCTGGTGGAGCGGCTGCCCGGAGCGCGGCGTCGCTTCATGGTGGGCGGGACGATTCCGGGCTTCGAGCCCTTCGAGGAGGCGGTGGCCGCCATGCCCGCCGCCCCGATCCCCGACGAGCTCGAAGGCCAGGACATGCTCTACTCCTCGGGCACGACCGGCCGACCCAAGGGCATCCGCAACCCGCTGCCGAGCCGCTCCATCGGCACGCCGCCGCCCCTCCTGCAGGCGCTCGCCGCCGGCATGTTCGGCTGCAGCCCCGAGACCGTCTATCTCTCGACGGCGCCGCTCTATCACGCGGCACCCCTGCGCTTCACGATGACGATGCAGCGACTCGGCGCCACCTCGATCGTCATGGAGCGCTTCGACGCGCGCCAGGCGCTGTCCCTGATCGAGCGGTACGGGGTGACGTTGAGCCAGTGGGTTCCCACCATGTTCATCCGCATGCTGAAGCTCCCCGAGGAGGAGCGGCTGCGCTGGGACGTCTCGAGTCAGAAGGTCGCGCTGCACGCCGCCGCTCCCTGTCCGATCCCGGTGAAGGAGCAGATGATCGAATGGTGGGGCCCGATTCTCGTGGAGTACTACGGCGCGACCGAGGGCCATGGCTCGACGCAGATCGATTCGCAGGAGTGGCTCGCCCACCGCGGATCGGTGGGTCGCCCCCTGGCCTGCTCGATCCACATCCTCGACGACGCGGTCCGGGAGCTGCCGGCGGGCGAGGTCGGCAGCGTGTACTTCGAAGGCGGCGAGCGCTTCGAATACCACAACGATCCGGACAAGACGGCCGGGACGCGCAGCGAGCAGGGCTACACGACGGTGGGAGACGTCGGCTACCTGGACGAGGAGGGCTACCTCTACCTCACCGATCGCCGCGGCGACATGATCGTCTCGGGAGGGGTCAACGTCTATCCGCAGGAGACTGAGAACGTGCTGGTGCTGCACCCGATGGTCGCGGACGCGGCGGTCTTCGGCGTGCCGAATGCGGAGTTCGGAGAGGAGGTGAAGGCGGTGGTGGAGCCGCTCGATCCGGCGAGTGCGGGTCCGGAGCTCGAGCGGGAGCTGATCGCCTACTGCCGCGCGCGTCTCTCGCACGTGAAGTGTCCCCTCTCCGTCGACTTCGAGACGCCGCTGCCCCGCACCGACACGGGCAAGCTCTACAAGCGCCGCCTGAAGGAGCGGTACTGGCAGGGTCACGCCACGCGGATCCTGTGACGCGCGGGCGTCGGACGGCAGGATCCGGGTGGCGCCCGTGCCGGCGGGAGTTCGGGGAGGCGCCGCGCCCAGACCGTGGCTCGGTTCCGGAGAGCGCTCGACCGGGTCCCGGGGGGCCGAGTTTCTCGCCGGAGGTCCAACACTTTCCACAATTTCGCGAATCGATTTCCCAACGGAGCGGCTGCGCGGGCACGGACCGTCGCCACGGGAGACGGGAAAGTGTTAAGGCCTAGGGCCTTTCCGACGCTTCGAGGGCCTCGGCACGTTCTTTGCTAAAGCGCCGGGCGGTCGCAGCACCGCTCTACCCAGAGAGGAGAGCGCCGACGCCGAGCCCGCTCGTCTTGCCCTGGCCTTGACCCAGCCTGCTGTCGACCCAGCACCGAATCCGGCTCGGCGTCCCGTAGCGCGCCAGGCGGCCCCGGCGGAGTCCGGGGCCGCCTCACGCGCTCGCGTAGGGCGAATCCCACGGCTTCGACGCTGCGCCTCTCTCTCCCACGCCCGTGCGGCGCTGCGCGGAGCCAGGAGGCCGACCCGAGACGGGTCTTCCGACGCAGCAAAGCACTCGCCGCGAAGCGGCGAGCGCGCAGCTAGGCGCAGGACGGGAGCGCGGTGCTCGCGATCTCGATCTCGAAGTACTCCTCGTGGCCGGCATTCTGGCGGATCTCGTAGGACGTATCGTGCACGGGCTCCGATCGGCCCGACGCGAAGATGCAGAGGTAGATGTCGGGACGCTCTTCGAAGACGTCCTTGAAGGCGGCGTCGTTGAACAGGATGGTGAAACGGCCTTCCGCGTCCGTCGTCGCGTCTCCCAGGTGGTCGTCCCGGATCACGTCCTTGTCGAAAGCGCGCACCAGGAGCCCCGATAGAGGCCGGCCGCTCTCCTGCTCTCTCACGACTCCGTCGATGCGATAGCGCTTCCACTGGTACCAGGGAACCCGCAAGAAGTCCGGCATCCTGCCTCCTCGGACCGAAGCTCGGGTCTCGCTGGCATCCTAATTCAAGCCGCGCAGCCAAGGAAGCAGCTCTCCCGCTTCGGGACCGGCGGAACTCAGGTCGGGTGGGGGACGAGCGACGCCGCGGCCCGGCGCTTGCGACCGAAGGGCAGCTGCTCGCGCAGCCTCCGCGGCGCGCCGCCGACGCGGGTCTGCGCGCTAGACTCGATTACGTCATGAGTGAGGGTCGGATCAGGCGCACGGCCCCGGTCTGGTTGCTGCTGGGACTGCTGTCGGCGCTCGGATGCGCGTCGGTCAAGGTCACCACGGACTACGATCCCGCCTACGACTTCTCGCAGCTCCGCCGCTTCGACTGGCTTCCGGTCAAGCCGTCTCCCGAGCCGACGGAGGGCGAGGAGATGTCCGATGCGCTCCTCGCGAAGCGCGTGCGCAGCGCCGTCGAGCAGCAGCTCGTCACGCGCGGCTTCTTGCGCAGCAGCGAGTCCCCGGACTTCTTCGTGCACTGGCATTCGGTGGTGCGTAGCAAGATCGACATCCGCACCTATCCGGCGGGAGCGGGCTATGGGAGCTGGGGATACCCCTACTCCCGAGGAGGCTGGTGGGGCGGAACCTACGTGGACGTCCGCCAATACGACGAAGGCACTCTCGTGGTCGACGTGATCGACGCCGACTCGCGCAGTCTCGTGTGGAGGGGGGCCGGGTCCCGGGTGATGCGGGACGTCTCGGAGCCCGAAGAGCGCATCGGCATCGTGAACGACGCGGTTCGGCGCATCCTGCACAGCTTCCCGCCGATCCCGCCCCGCCGATCCCGCTCCGCGGACGAGCGCCCCTGAAGCCCCCGGCGCTCGTCACCGGACCGCCCCGCGGTCGCGGAGCGCAGCGCGCAGACTTTCGACCCGCTTGCGGTTCACGCCCAGATCGCCGTAGCCGACCCGCGACGCAGAGCGCACGGCGATCACGCCCTGCTCGCCGCGGAGGTGGAGTTCCAGGTCGTCCACGAAGCCGAACACGCGGCTGCGACACTCGGCGTGGAGGTACTCGTCGGTCTCCTCGACGATCCCGGTTCGGGGAAGCTCGGCGACGACCTCTCGCGCCGCCCGCCAGGCGTCTGGCGCGGGCACCGCCAGCGCAAACGGCTCGACGCGATGTCCAGCGTCTTCCGCGTCGCTCGAGACGCAGTTCGGGGACGAGGGGCACGGCGCGAGACGCGCTTCTCGCACGCCCAGGTGTTCCGGTCGCCGTCCCGCGCAGGCGAAGACGGTCATGAGCAGCAGTAGCGCGAGCCGGCCCGAGATGCGCATGCTTGCCTCCCCGACACCACTCTAGCGCCGGCGATCTCCGCCGCCCGATCCGCGTGGGGACGCACCGCACGCGGCTCCGTACCGGGCCCTCGCCCGAGCCAGCTGATAGGATCGGGGAGTGGAGGCGCGTGCATCCGAACCGTCGGTCGCCCGGATCCGCGATCGGAGTCGTGGCTCGCGTGACGACTGGATCCGCCGTGGGCGGCGCGGCCGTCGCAATCGCCACGCCGGTCTCGATTGGGCACGAACAGGGCGCAGCGCCTGCGGGGCGGCGGTCGCTGTGGCGATCCTGCTGGGCGCGGCCCACGGGGTCGCGCTCTGTGTGGCGCTCGAAGCGCGGGACGTCGTGCCCGCGCTGCTGGGCCTCGGTCTCGGAGCACTGGCTCAGGATCTGCTGACGGGCGGCGTGCACTGGGCCTGCGACAGCTGGGGTGACGCGCGGACGCGCTGGCTCGGGCCGCAACTGATTCGCTGGTTCCGCGAGCACCACCGGGACCCGCAGGGGATCGTGGCGCGCGACTGGGTCTGGGTGAACCGGGAGCCGGGCATCCTCGCCGGCGCGGTGCTCGCGCTGTTGTGGCTGCCGGGTCTGCAGGCAGCCCTCGCCGCGAGCCCCTTCGTCTACGCCGCGGTGCTGGCCTTCGCGGCATATGGCGGCGCGGCCAACCAGATCCATCAGTGGGCCCACCGGCACCGCGTTCCGGCGCCGGTTCGCGTCGCCCAGCGCCTGGGTCTGCTGCTCTCGCCCGACGCCCACGCGCGTCACCACCAGCCGCCGCACCGGACCGCCTACTGTATCTCGACGGGCTGGCTGAATCCGTGGCTCGACCGCTGGAGGGTCTGGGCGGCGCTCGAGCGGGCCGTGACGCGGCTCACCGGCGCCATGCCGCGTCGCCCCCGGATCCGGGCGGGTAAAATGGGACGATACCAAGAGGAACGGAGCAGCGCATGAAGCTCGTGGAATGGCTCGCGAAGCACGTCACCGACGATCCCCGGGCGCTCCGCTGGTTCGGCGAAGCGGAGGCCGACGACCGGATCGCTCGGGCGTTCCAGGAGCTGCTGGCCGGCTACGAGGTCGAGCCCGCGACGATCCTGAAGACCACGCGGCGACTCGAGCCGGGCGAGCGCCCGGGTGTCGTCGAGGTCACGGAGATCGCCTTCTACTCCCTGTGCGCCCACCACTTTCTCCCCTTCTTCGGACACGTCGACATCCGCTACGAACCGGGAGACCGCATCCTCGGTCTGGGCAAGCTGCCCCGCCTGGACGACGCGTACGCGCGGCGCTTCCAGATCCAGGAGGACCTGGTGCGCGACGTCGCCCACGAGATGATGTCGACGGGTCGCGCCCGGGGCGTCCTGGTGCGCTCCCGCGCGCAGCACCTGTGCATGTGCAGTCGCGGGCCCTCGAACCACACCGCGATCACCCACGCGGAGTTCTCGCTTGGTACGCTCGCCGTCGATTGAGCGCTGCACTCGGGCTGCCTTCGCTCTCGCCCTGCTCGTCACGCTGCCGCGCACTTCCGTCGCCGCCGATTCCACCGAGCGGTCGCTGCGATTCGCGCGCCACGCCGAGACGGTCGCGGTCCCGGATCTGGCCTGGCTGCGCGCGGAGGTGGCGTCCCGGGTCGTCCGTGTCCACGAGCCCTACGAGGACGCGGTGGTGGGCTTCGACGCGTTTCCCTTCGACCGGGTCCTGGACGCGATCTACGGGCCCGCGTGGCGTGGGGAGGAGGAGCTGCTGTTCACCTGCCGGGACGGCTACCAACCCGCCCTTCCCGTACGGCGCTTCGTCGATCACCGGGCGTGGCTCGCCTTCGGTCGCGAAGGCCGAGAGGAATTCGAGCTCGACAAGCTCGAGTCCGGAAGCGTCCGGCGCATCGGCCTCGGCCCCTTCTACCTGGTCTGGGAGAACCTCGACGACCCCGTGGTGCGCCAGGAGGCGGACTACGGTTGGCCGTACCAGCTCGTCGGCGTGGAGCTCATCCGCCGGCTCGACCGCTTCCCCCGCATGGCGCCTGCCGCCGACGCCTCGGCGACGGTGCGGGACGGCTTCGAGGCCTTCCGCATCCACTGCAGCAAGTGCCACCGGATCAACGGCGAAGGTGGGAGCATCGGCCCGGAGCTCAACGCGGGCGTGAATCCGGTCGAGTACCGCGACGACGCCTGGCTGCGCAGCTGGATCACCGAGCCCGACGCGATCCGGCCCGGGACGCGGATGCCGCCGCTCAACCCGCTCCTGCCCGACCGGGATCGCACCGTCGACCGGATCCTCGCCTACCTCGGCCACATGGCGAGCCGCTCGCGCGACGGGAGGTAGGGCGGGTGGGGCCCTTCGAGGCCTTCTACGCGAGCCCGGCACAGCACCCCTGGCTGCTGTGGGCGGCCGCGACGGCGGGGGCGGCCGCGGCTCTCGGTCGGCCCGGACTCGACGCCAGCGTGCGACGCTACTGCACGTTTCTCTTCGGGCTCTCGGCGGCCGACGCCTGGCTCACGTCGGCCTTCGTGTACGGGATCGGGTCGCTCTCGGAACCGGCGTCGCGCTTCGTCCAGCTCGGCTTCGTGCTCGCCGGTGACTTCCGCTTCCTGCTGCTCGTGTTCATCGCGACGCCGGAGGGCGCGCTCGAGCCGACCCGGAGACGCGTGAGCGCGGCCCTGGGCCTCACGCTCGTGGTGCCGATCCTCACCCAGCTCGTGATGTGGGGCCTCGGGGAGTCGGAGCCGCGGGCGATGTTCTTCATCTACGAGCTGGCCTTCTTCGCGCTCACCGTCGCCCTGTTGTACCGACATCCGCGGGTGCGCTCGGCAGGCTGGCTGCGTCCGATATGCCGCTTCGTGCTGCTCTACTACGGGCTCTGGGCGGCCGCCGATGCCATCCTCCTCGCTACGGGGAGCGACCTCGGGTTCGCGCTTCGCGTCGTTCCCAACGCGCTCTACTACGGGGGCCTCATCGGCGCAGTGGGTTGGGCAGCGGCCGGGGCGACGCGCTGAGCTTCAGCCGGCGTCGGCCGCCGCCTCGGCGGGCAGAGGCGGGATCTCGCGCACCCTGTCGAGCCAGCTCCGGAGGCGCTGCGCCCACTGGAGGAACACCAGGCGGGCCCTCGCGAGATCCGCTCCCGCGGTATCCCGGTACGCCAATCCCCCCTGCGAGCCCACCTGGCGCCGATCGTAGGCGCGCACCAGGGCCGCATTGGAGCGGGAATCGGACAGCTCGAGCACCAGGGTCACGACGCCCGCCGACTCGACGATGTGCTGGGTGTCGGGCGTCGCCGAACGCGCGGGCGCGGTCACGATGATGTCGACGAGGTGCGGTGTGGCGCGCAGCACTCTGGGCCCCGGCTGCTTCACCAGTGTGTAGACCTCGCTCTTGGCGATCTCCTGCTCGAAGATCTCCTGGAACGACGCCTTGACCTCCCTCACCTCGTGCTGTGCGAGCGTGCGCGGGGAGTTGAGCGCGAAGCGCATCTCGACCGGCTCGAGCATCACCTGGTCGTAGCGCTTCAGGTCGACGCCGGGTCTCACGTAGAGATGCTTGGCCGCGCCCCCCCAGGTCTTGACCGAGTGCAGGCCGTCCTCGCTCACCCGCGCGCGGCGTCCGCTCTCGTACTGGAGCTCGCCGGCTGCGCCCCCGCAGCCGGCGAGGGCGGCGCTCGTGAAGACCGCGAGAAGCGCTCGGCGGCAAGCGGACCTTCGCTCCGTCACGCCGGGAGCGTAGCCGTTCGACCCGATCTCCTCCCGGCGCCCCACGACGAGATGGCTTCCCCGTGGGGGAATCCCACGTACTTCGCACGCCGCCTGATCTCTCCCCGCGCGCCCAGAATCTCGAGGGCTCTTGACAGCGGGCGCGGTCCGGCACAATATTCAGAATCAGAACACTGATTCTGTTTTTGATGCTTCGAGCCGGCAAACCGATTCGAAGCTCCCATCCGCGTCGAACAGCGTCGAACAGCGTCGAACAGCGTCGAAGGGTCGCCATGGTTCCGTCACAGCTCGAGCTCCGCTGGGTCCGCCCGCCGCAGCAGACGCGCAGCCAGGAGACCCTGGACCGCATCCTCGATGCGGCCGAGGCGCTGGTGTCGGAGAAGGGATTCGAGGACACCACGGTGGCCGAGGTGGTGCGGCGGGCCGGATCCTCCGTGGGAGCCTTCTACACCCGCTTCCACGACAAGGACGGTCTCCTCCACGCCCTGTACGACCGCTTCTTCGAGCAGGCCATCGCGACCGCCGACGAGGCGCTCGATCCCGAGCGCTGGGAGGGAGCGCGGATCGGCGAGGTCCTCGCGGTGGTGGTGCGCTTCCTGGTGTCGATCTACCGGGACCAGCTGGGCCTGATCCGCGCGTTCGTGATCCGCAACAACGTCGACGCGGAGTTTCGCGCACGCCGCGAGCGGCTCTCCCGCTACGTGAGCGATGGGCTGTGCACGCTGTTGATGGAGCGCCGCGCGGAGATCCGACACGAGGATCCCGCGTGCGCCGCCCTGTTCGGTCTGACCCTGGTCTACGGAGCGCTCGACGGCGCCATGCTGTTCGGCGATCTGCGCTCCGGGCCCCTGGTGCTGAGCGACGACGATTTCGCCGCCGAGCTCACGCGCGCCTACGTCGCGTACCTCGGCGCCGAACCACCCCTGGCAACCGCCTGAACGACCTGCGAGGAGAGACCCATGGATCGGCTCGAGAAGTTCCACCCCGGCACGGCGATCGAGGAGATCGCGGTATCGCAGAGCATCTCCTACAACTGGGAGTACGATTCCTCGCGGCGCAAGCTCGAACGTCTCTACCAGAACGCCAAGCGCGACCAGTGGAACGGCAGCGAGCGACTCGACTGGAGCGTGGACGTCGATCCGGAGCGCGGCCTCGTACCCGATCCCACCATCGCTATCTTCGGTACGCCGATCTGGGACTCCCTCGACGCGCGGCAGATCGAACGGCTGCGCCACGAGGCGATCTCCTGGCAGCTCTGTCAGTTCCTGCACGGCGAGCAGGGCGCCCTGCTCGCCACAGCCCAGATCGTCGACTCGGTGCCCTGGTACGACGCCAAGATGTACGGCGCCACGCAGGTGATGGACGAGGCGCGCCACGTCGAGGTCTACCGGCGCTTCATCCAGGAGAAGCTCTGCAACGAGTACGAGGTGAATCCGGAGCTCAAGTCGCTGCTGGATCAGATCCTGACGGACTCGCGCTGGGACATGAAGTTCCTGGGCATGCAGATCATCGTGGAGGGCCTGGCCCTGGCGGCCTTCGGGACCATGCGCGACACCACCACCAACCCGCTGCTCCACGATCTGACCGCCGCCGTCATGGAGGACGAATCGCGGCACGTGGCCTTCGGCGTGCTGTCCCTGCGCGAGTACTGCCGCGACCTGCCCGAGAAGGACCGCTACGAGCGCGAGGACTTCGTCTACGAGGCCTGCGTGCTGATGCGCGATCGCATCCAGAGCCGCGAGGTCTGGGAGCGGCTCGGACTCGACGCAGACGAGTGCATCGCCCACGCCGAGAAGTCGGGCCTGATGATGCAGTTCCGGCATCGTCTCTTCTCGAAGATCGTTCCCAACGTGAGGAGCCTGGGCCTGCTGTCCGAGCGCCAGCGAGAGCGCTTCCACGAGCTCGACATCCTCCAGTACGAGAACGAGAGCAGCTCGGACATCGATCACGACATCGAGGAGGAGCGGCGCATCCGCTCCGGGGAGATCCCGGCGCCGGTGGCGGCTGCGTGATTCGCGTCTCCGCTTCGCGCTCCTCCGCTTGATCGCGAAGATCCTTATCGCATCGGAAGGCGGCCGGGTGGTAGGCTGTGCCGCGATGATTCGCTGGCCAGCGCCCACCCGGAGGAAGCACCTCGATGCCCGATCGATCTCCCGTCACCATCCCGGCCCTGATGCTGCTCGCGGCGTGCTGCGCCGCGGTCGCGGTGTCGGTTCCGGCGCGGGCCCAGGACGAGGAGGAGGGAAACGGCGAGAACGAATACGTCCGGGAGGGCGGGTGGATCTCGGCGGCGGGTGTCTTCGCCATCCAGAACGCCGCCCAGGACTTCAGGGATCGGGAGAACTCCGGAGGCGCCCAGGTCCGTGCGGGCCTACGCTTCGTCGCGCCCTTCGACATCGGGATCTTCGGCGAGTGGGTGAACTTCCAGGGCGCGAACCCGGTGAGCATCGGCGCCCTGGTCAAGCTCTTCCCCATCGAGCTGTTCGGCACGTCGCTGTTCGGCGGCGTCGTCCAGCCCTACCTGGTGGGCAGCGCCGGCGTCATGTTCGGCGACAACCCCGAATCGTCGTCTGGCACGTCGGCGGGCGCCAATCTGCGCGGCGGCGGGGGGGTCGACGTCTACCTCACGAGGAACGCGGTGCTCTTCGGCGAGGTCCAGTACTCGGGCGCCGGCGGCGACATGGCGCGACTCGACTCCACCAACGTCGCGCTCGGCTTCACCTGGCGGTTCTGAGGCCCGCCAAACGCTTCCACCGCTCGCCGCGTCCGCTCAGAAGAGCACGACTTCGTCGTAGCGCGGCAGGGTGAGGAACCGGATCTCGGGGTTCGCCGCCTCCTTCGCCTTCAGGAACGCGAGCGCGGCATCGAGACCCCCGGACAGGAAGCCCGCCGCGCGGACCGGTCCCGTGAACGGACCCTCGATCGGTCCCGTGAGGCTGTCCCAGTGGATCGGGATCACGCGCTGCGGGCGGACCCGCTCGACCGTCTCCCGCCAGTACCGCTCGCGGTAGTCCGCGGTCTGGGAGCCGATCCCGCCGGTCCCGAGGAACACCACGTCGGCTCGGAATCCCTCGAGCCCCCCTTCCACGAATCCGGCGCTGCCCTGGATGAGAAAGCTCCCTCGCGGATGCGAGACGTGCAGCACGTAGGCCTTGCCGAGCCGGTAGTCGAAGGCGCTCACCGGGGGCACCAGGGGTTCGCGGATCTCCGGATCGGAGAGGGCCCGCTCTGCCATCCGAGGGTCGGGAAACTGGAAATGGCGCGATTCGACGGGCGTGAGGACGAAGCGTCCCATGCGGATGGGCTGCCGGTCCTCGACCGCGCGGATCCGATCCTCGGAGAGCCCCCAGCCCCGCCCGATGTTCGCAGTGGACTCGGATCCCAGGAGCAGCGCCCCGGTCCTGCGTGCGACCTCGGGCGCGTCCATGGCGTGGTCGTAGTGGGAGTGGACCGGGAAGACGGCTGCGAGCTTCTCGACGCCGTTCCGCTCGAGGCCCCGCTCGATCGCCTGCAGGTCCGGCGCGATCTCTCCCAGGAACAGCGCCAGCGGTCCCGGTCGCGAGAACCACCCGTCGGTCATCCAGCTCGTCTCGCCGTCCGAGAAGACGAGGGTCGCCGTGCCCGTGTAGCGGACCGTGACCGAGCCCTCCGGGATCCGCGCGCTTCCCGCCACCGCCCAGCCCGGGTCGACGGGCGGCGGCGCGTGGCTGCCGAGGAAGAAGACGGCCAGGCCGAGGACGCTGGCGGCGGCGAGGCCCAGGGCTGCTGCGGACCCGAGGAGCCAGGTGCGGGGCTTCACGGGGGAAGCTTGGCACCGGAAGCGTCCGGAGTCCACGAGAAGTCACGTTCCCGCGCATCTGGGGCTCAAGTTGCGCGGTCGTGTGGCCGATCGTTCCCTCATGGAGCTGTTCAGCGATCGATTTCCGCGTGAGTCCTGGTACGCGCTGACGCGCGCCGCGGCGCTGCGACGCGGGCGCTCCGTCGCCGTCGATGCCCTGGGTCTGCGGCTGCTGGTCGCGCGCGAGGACACGGGGCGCGTCCGCGTGCTGGAGCGGATCTGCCCCCACATGGGCGCGGAGCTTCCGGTCGGGCGTCTCCGCTCGGGGCGGATCGTCTGCCCCTTCCACGGCTGGTCGTTCGCGCTCGACGGCAGCTGCGCGGCGATTCCCTACGCCGAGCGGATCCCGGCGACGGCGCGGATTCGGAGCTTTCCGGCCGAGGAGCACTACGGCTGGGTGTGGATGTACACGGGAGACTCCCCCACCCACAAGCTCCCGGACCTGAGCGAGTACGGCGCCCCCGGCTGCGTCGCCCGCCACTCCTCGATCCGGCTGCGCGCGCACATGAACCAGGTCCTCGAGAACGCGGCCGACCCTCCCCACATGTCGACCGTCCACCGCGCGCCCGTGCTCGGCAGCCGCGTCGACGAGATCCGCGAGATCGACGTCCAGGACGCGCTCGAGATCTCGGTCGACTACGACATGGCGTTCCCCTGGAAGCGGCGTTCCACGCGCGTCCGCGTGACCTCGCGGCTGGTGGGCGCCTCGGTGATCGTGGGGACGCTCGAGCACGACGGCGCTCTCGGCATGCGCTTCGTCGCGGCTCCGCTGCCGATCTCCGCCCGCGAGACGCTGCTGCACCAGACGATCGTGAGGCCGCGTCGGCTGCCGCGTGCGCTGGGCTGGCTCGAGGCGCCCCTGGTCTCGGCCTTTGCCCAGATGGTCTGGCACCAGACCCGGGCAGACCGTCGGGTCTGGGCCGGACAGGACCTGGAGCGCCCGCGTGTGCTGCTGCCCTGCGAAGCGCCCGTGGCGCGGATCCAGCGGCACATCGCGCGCCACCTGTAGCGCCGGCGGGCGAAGGCGAGGCCGGTCGGGCCGGCTACCATCCCGCCCTCTGCGGCGCCGAGGCCCGGACCGGGAGGTGCCGCGCGCGCACGGAGCCCCATGTCCGAGACCGAGCGCATCCTGGTCGACCGGCCGCTCGACTTCGTCGAGCGCGTGACCCTGAATCGGCCGGCCAAGCGAAACGCACTCGACAACCGGCTGCGGGGCGAGCTCTTCGAGGCGCTGCAACGCGCCGACGCGGATCCCGAGGTGCGCTGCACGGTCCTGCGCGGAGCGGGCACCTGCTTCTCCGCGGGCTACGACCTCAGCAGCGACACCCGCAAGCAGCAGCCCTATTTCACCGCACCCGGCGACTCCCAGTGGCCGCGGCACGTGGTGGAGGGCTCGTTCCGCATCTGGGACCTGGCGAAGCCCGTGATCGCCCAGGTACACGGCTACTGCCTCGCGGGGGGCAGTGAGCTGGCCACCGCCTGCGACCTGGTCTACGTCGCCGAAGACGCGCGGATCGGATACCCGGTCGTGCGCAGCATGAGTCCTCCCGACATGCAGTTCCACCCCTGGCTCATGGGGCTGCGGAACGCGATGGAGCTGATGCTCACCGGCGACTCCATCTCCGGCGAGGAAGCCGTGCGCATGGGCTTCGCGAACCGCGCCTTCCCGGCGCAGGAGCTGGAGCGCGCGGTCCTGGGGATCGCCGCGCGAGTCGCGAAGATCCCCACCGATCTCCAGCAGCTCAACAAGCGCAGCGTGCACCGGGCCATGGAGATCATGGGGATCCGGGCCGCCATCCGCGCCGGGACCGAGATCCAGGCGCTGGGCTTCCACCAGCGCACGGCCCGGCAGACCTTCGAGAGGCTCGCCAGCGGCCCGCTGACCGAGGCGCTCGACGCCCGCGACGAGGCCTTCGGTGACTACCGCACCGCCGCGACGAAGCGACCGGGCGGTGATTCCTAGCGCGACCCCGACGCTCGAGGGAACGGCTTGATCGGGACGGTCCTGAACGATCGCTTTCGGGTGGAGTCGCTCATCGGCGAGGGCGGAATGGCGTCCGTGTACCTCGCCCGCGACCTGCACCTCGGACGCGAGGTCGTCGTCAAGGTTCCCCATGCCCACCTGATGGCCACCCGCACCGCCCGGGAGCGCTTCCTGCACGAGGTGAAGCACATGGTGCGCCTCGAGCATCCCTACGTGCTCGACATCCTGGACTCGGGGGAGTTCGAGGGGCGGCCCTTCGCGGTCATGCGCTACCTGCCGGGAGGGAGCCTGGAGGAGCGCCTGGCGAAGCACGGCTGGCGGCTGCCGCCGGAAGACCTGGCGGAGTGGCTTCCCGCCCTGGCGGAGACGCTGGACTTCCTGCACGCCCGCGGCCTGCTGCATCGCGACATCAAGCCGGCAAACGTCCTGTTCGACGGATCGGGACGCCCGTGCCTCGCGGACTTCGGAATCGCGACGGCGTTGGGGGAGCACGGGACCGGCGGAGGCGGGGACTCGTTGCAGCTCACGCGGGCGGGAACGGTCGTCGGCTCGCCCGCCTACATGCCGCCCGAAGCCGTGAATCGCGAGTTCGGTCCCGCCTACGACCAGTACGCCCTGGGGGTCATCGCCTACCTGGCGCTCAGCGGCGAGCTGCCCCACCAGGCCGAGACCGCAGAGGCGATGTTGGTCAGCAAGAAGACCGAAGCCCCGATCCCGCTCTCGAGGCGGGCTCCCGACCTCCCGGCCGCATGTGCGAGCGCGGTCATGCGCGCCATCGCGGGAAACCCGGCCGACCGCTTCCCCAACTGCGCGCAGTTCGCGGATGCCTTCCTGCACGGCCTTCGCCAGCGCTCCCGTCGCCGGCCGTCGCTACGCTTCGCCGTCGCGGTGGCGGCGCTCGCAGCGCTCGCGGGGATCGTCGCGCTCGCACCGCGCGACTCCCTTCTCGAGCTGCTCCGGGGTCTCTCGGGCCGGGAGGGGACGGCGGGCGTTCGCGTCCGCGTGGCCGGCGCCCGACTCCTCATGGGCAGCACACCGGAGGAGGTCGAGCGGGCCCTGGCGCTGTGTCGGCGCTACGAGGCCCGCTGCGAGCGCTCCTGGTACGCGTCGGAGCAGCCCCGCGCGGTACGGGTGCAGCCCTTCTCGATCGATCGCCGCGAAGTGACGAACGCGGAGTTCGCCCGCTTCGTGGAGTCGACCGGACATCGGACGACCGCCGAGGAGCTCGGCTACAGCTTCGAGAGCTCCCTGCGCGTCGACGGTCTCGACTGGCGAAGACCCGCGGGCCCGGCCTCGTCCTACCGCGGACTGCCGCGTCGACCCGTCGCGCACGTGAGTCTCCGCGACGCCGCCGCGTACTGCGCGAAGCTCGGGATGCGGCTGCCCACCGAGGCAGAATGGGAGCTGGCGGCCCGCGGCGCGGACCGGCGGATCTTCCCGTGGGGCGACGAGTGGGACGAGCGCAACGCGAGCTGGCTCTCGGGGGCGGAGCCGAGGCTCCCGGAGTCCGGATCCCATCCCGGCGGAGCAACACCCCGAGGTGTCGAAGACCTGGCCGGCAGCGTCTGGGAGTGGACATCGACCTCGGATGGGGACGCGCAGGTGCTCAAGGGCGGGTCCTTCCTGGAGTCGAACCCGGCGAACTTGCGCGGCGCGGTCCGAATGCTGGACAATCCGGACCTCACCAGCTCGGACGTGGGATTCCGGTGCGCTTCGGGCGATTGACGGCCCGGCAGCCCGCCCGGGAATCCGGCGTCGCGCGGCGGATCACTCGGCTGGTCGCTCGGCGAGTCACCTTGCGTACCGGGCCGTCGGTCCGTCGACCGAGGAGGGAATCCATGCTTCGGCGGACGCTTCGCATTGCGGCGCCCATCGCCGCGCTCTGCGCGCTGTCTGCGCCCTCACTCGCCTCGACCCGGGAGCAGACGCTGCAGATCCTCGATTCGATTCGGGCGTCGAACGAGGCGCTGGGACTGCGCGCCTGGGTGAACGACGGATCGCAGAGCGAGATCCCGCTCGGCGAGCACGTCGTCTACCACTTCTCTGCCAAGGGAGAGGCCTACCTGACTGCGATTCACGTGGACAGCCACGGCATCGTGAACGTGCTGCTGCCGAGTCGGCTCTGGGTGGACAATCGCATCGGGGCGGACCGACCGCTGCAGCTGCCTCCTGAGGAGAGCGTCGTGCGGCTCCAAGCCATGCCTCCCATCGGCATCGAGGCACTCGTCGTGATCGCCACGCCGGCCCCCCTCCCGCCGGAGGCGCTGGGGCTGTCTCTCGACGCCTCACCGTTGGCGCAGATCGACGCTCCCGACGCGCCGGCCTTCGCGGAGAGGTTGCGCCGGAGCGTGGCCGCGCTCGACCCGACGACGGTTGCAGTCGCCCGCCTCGAGCAGCGCATCGTGGGGCGCTCGCAGGGGCCCCAGTACCGTTCGGCAGAGGTCGTCGCCTTCTTCACCGAGAACACCCGGGGCATCAGCCGGCCCCGTCTGGACATGCACATCAACTTCGAGACCAACTCCGACGCGCTGAGCCCGGAGGCCCGCGTCGATCTCGACGAGATCGGTGAGGCGCTCAACCAGCAGAGCCTCCAGTCCCGTCGCTTCCTCATCTCCGGCCACACGGACGACGTGGGACCCGAGACGTACAACTTCGACCTGTCACGCCGCCGCGCCGAGTCGGTCTATCGCTACCTGGTCGACTCCCACGACATCGCTCCCGATCGCCTGCAGATCGAAGCGCGGGGCGAATCCCAGCCGCTGGAGCTCGGCACCTCGCTCCGCGCTCGTCAGATGAACCGACGGGTCGAGCTCGAGCTGGTGCGCTGACTCCCGAGCTACTTCGCCTCGATGGTGAAGGGGGAGACCTTCCTCAGCTCCCCTTCCTCGTAGGAGAACACGACCTGCAGCGCGTAGGCGCCGGACGGGATATCGAGTGGGAAATCGATGAAGGCGTCGATGGTCCAACGGCCTTCCTCGAGGTCGTAGGCCTCCTCGCGGTTGTACAGCTCGATCGGCTTGCCCTTGTGGAGGATCTCGGTGGTGAGCGTGCCCGAGATCGTCTCGGTGGGGTTCTCCGGACACAGGACATAGGTCATGCGATGGTTCGCGCGGCCGCCCTGCTCGATCTCCCTGGGGACGATCTCGCTCAGCTCGAGATCGAAATAGGGCAGCTCCTGGGTCTGGCAGAGCTCGATCTCGCTCACGTAGGCCTCGCGGACCCGTCCCTCTTCCCGAAACATCAGTCGAGCCTGAGCACAGCCGAGCACGATCGTGCCGATCGTTGCGCCGAGCCACAGCCGGAATCCGTACGTCGAGGGTCCCATCGAATCCTCCTCCCTGGAGCCCGGATTCAATCACGCCCCCGGCCCCTTGGGAAGGGCTCGAGTTCGGGACACGCGTCCGCTGGGATGGGCACGGTGGGGGGCGCAGCCACCCCGAGGAGGAGAGCATGAACGGTGCCGAGAGTCTGATGCGAACCGTCGCCGGAGCCGGCCTCGACGTGTGCTTCGCCAACCCGGGGACGACGGAGATGCAGCTCGTCGCGGCCCTCGACAGCGTTCCGGGCATCCGCGCTGTGCTGGGGCTGTTCGAGGGCGTGTGCACCGGGGCGGCGGACGGCTACGCGCGGATGAGCGGGCGACCCGCCCTCACGCTCCTCCACCTGGGGCCCGGCTTCGCAAACGGCATCGCAAATCTCCACAACGCCCGTCGCGCGCACAGTCCCGTGGTCAACCTGATCGGTGACCACGCCACGTGGCACCTGGAAGCCGACGCGCCCCTCACCTCGGACATCGAGTCGCTGGCGCGCCCCGTCTCGGGATTCGTGCGCACGGTGAAGGATGCCGCGTCGCTCGCCGCGGATGGGGCCCAGGCGGTCGCGGCCTCGCTCGCGCCCCCCGGCCAGGTGGCGACCCTGATCATCCCCCAGGACTGTCAGTGGGGAGACGCGGCGGGGCCCGCCCGCGCCCTGCCCGGCGCCGAGCCCGCCGCGGTGACCGATGACGCCGTCGCGGCGGCCGACGAGGCGCTGCGCGGGGACGCGCCGGCGCTGCTCCTGCTCGGCGGCACTGCGCTCGGCGAGCGCGGACTGCGTGCGGCGGCACGCCTGGCCAGCGCCACCGGCTGCCGCGTGGTTCACGAGACCTTCTTCGCGCGCCTCGAGCGCGGCGGCGATCTGCCCGGCTTCGAGCGCCTTCCCTATTTCCCCGAGCGGGCGGCGGAGCTGCTCGCCGACTACCCGCGCATCGTGCTCGCCGGGGCGCGCGATCCGGTGGTCTTCTTCGGCTACCCGGGCCTGAGAAGCCGCCTCGCGCCCGAGACCGCGGAGCGCATCGCGCTGGCCGCGCCCGGCGACGACGTTCCGGCGGCCCTCGAGGCGCTGGCGGAGCGCGTCGGCGCACCACCCTCGGCTGCAGCGGGTGACCCGGCGCGAGTGCCCGTGACGCCCACCGGTGCGCTCGGCGTGGGCAGCCTGGGACGGGCGCTCGCCGCGCTCCAGCCGGAAGGTGCGATCGTGATGGACGAGGGGGCGACGAGCGGGCTCGCCTACTTCGGGCTCGCTTCCGGCGCCCCTCGACACACGGTCTTGTCGCTCACGGGCGGTGCCATCGGCCAGGGTCTTCCGTGCGCGGTGGGCGCCGCCATCGCCTGTCCGGAGCGCCGGGTGATCGCGTTCCAGGCGGACGGCAGCGGGCTCTACACCGTACAGGCCCTGTGGACGGCTGCCCGAGAGGAGCTCGACGTCACGACGGTGATCTGTGCCAACCGCGCCTATCGGATCCTGCAGGTGGAGCTGCAGCGCGCGGGCATCGCCGAGCCGGGCCCCCAGGCCCGCGCCCTGACGGACTTGACCCATCCGGCGCCCGACTGGGTCTCGATATCGCAGGGTCTCGGAGTGCCGGCCGTCCGCGTCGAGAGCGCCGACGCGCTGGTGCGCGAGCTCGGCCGCGCGCTCTCCGAGCCCGGCCCCGCATTGATCGAGGCCCTGATCGCCTGATCCCGACGCGGCGTCACGCCCGCACGGGTGGAGC
>JAAUYK010000792.1_pt1 | contig 20471 bp, 17 predicted proteins | sample 7278021 | NCBI WGS metagenome assembly JAAUYK01 (sample SAMN14350223, study PRJNA611818) | marine sediment metagenome | isolation source: surface marine sediment (1.8m) | place: French Polynesia: Moorea | collected 2018-08
CAAGGTCTCCGAGACCCGCTCCTACCTGCGCTGGGAGGAGCCGACCCTGGGGATCAACGGTGAAGGCCGGGTGTCGCCCATGATGCCGGGCTGCCAGGTCATCACCACGGTGATCGACCAGGACGGCAATACGGTGGTCCACAACAAGACCTGGATGACCCCCGACGCCGGCGGCACCAAGGGACTCGACCACGCCGCGGTTCAGCCGCACACCGCCGGCCGCCTGGCGCGCAGCTGCGAGAGCTGCCACAACAACCCCAAGGCGCTCGGCTACGGCATCTCGGACGGGCGTTTCCTGAAGGGTTACGAGGACGGCTTCGTGGTCGACCTCGAAACCGCCACGGGCGACATTATCCCGAGGCAGACCAGCATGCAGTCCCAGCCGGTACCTTCGCTCGACCACGATCTGAGCCAGATCGTGACGCGCGAGGGCAAACAGCTGGTCACGGTCGGTTCGCACTGGCCGCTGACCGGGCCCCTGCCCCAGGAAGTGCGGGACAAGATGGAACGCACCGGGCTCTGCATGGGCTGCCACCAGAACATGACCGACGAAGACCTCTGGGCCAAGGTCAACTCGGAGGCCTTCGTCAACAACGAGGAGCACCAGGCGGTCATGGACGAGGCCATTCATGCCCTCGCCAAGGAGAAGGAGTGAGTAGCCATGCGCAGATACTTTACCGCCCTGCTCGGCGCGCTGCTCCTCGCGCTTTCCTTCTCCTCGAGCGCGACGGCTGCCCAGCCCTATAGCGCCGTCGATCTCCTGCAGGCCTGCACCGAGGCGGACAACGACGCCCGCTGGGGCGAGGTCGCGGAGCTGGAGTGCGAGCAGTACATCATGGGCTTCGTTCACGCCCTCCTGGAGCTCAAGGAGGGCAGTGTCTGCCCGCCGGCGCAGAACACCGCCGACGAGGTGCGCTGGGCCTACATGCGCTGGGTGCACGCAGACTACGGCGCGCACAAGGACATGACCGCCGGCAATGCCCTCCTGCAAACGCTGCGCGAGAAGTTCGGGTGTAACTAGACCGCGGCTTGACCCAGGAACGGGACCAATTTGACCCGGTATTGCTTTACTGCTCGCTCATGCCGGTGACAGCCGTCGACATCTAGCGATTGGCTTCGTCGATCCAGTCGAGCGCCCGCGCTTCGAGGAAGTCGTAAAAGGGGTTGTGCCGGATGCGGATGAGCCAGTCCGTTGGGAGGCGCAGCAGGCCTCGCTCGCCCTGAATGGCCGTCGGCCCGAGAAAGATTCTGTCCCCGTTCTCCGGCGGTATGCGTCCGTAGAGCGGATCGTCCGGCGGGAACGGCAGGGCGACATGGGATAGGGAAAGAAGTCCCCGGGGCCACTCCGTCTCGAGCCGGACCGTCTTCGTGATCCCGGGCGAGAATGGCGGCTTGTGGCGCGCCACGACCGCTCTGCTCTCAGGGTTCTCGTTGGTGACGAAGGTCACGGAAAACGGCAGGTCCGTCTCCGCCATCAGCCTGTCGGTCAGGGGCGCGGGGTCCGTCACCATCAGCTTCGACGTGACCGCGAAGCGGTTGATGTCGAACAGCACGAGCTCGTGGCGATTCGGCGCCAGGCGGCCGAGCAAATTGTCGACCACTGCATTGAGCGTGACCGTCATGTCGGCCGTCGACTTGAACACCTGGACCGGCGGGAGGACGTCCTCGGGGCTGGCTTCGGCGCGCTCGCGCACGCGCCGCGCCACCAGCCGGGTCAGGCGGTGAACCTGCGCCCCCGCGTTGGTGGCGAAGGAGTTGTACTTGTAGGGGTCGAACTCGAGCATGACCTGCAGCCAGGCGAGCCCTCCCAAGCCTGGGAACTCACCCAGGGCATTCTTGAACCCGGCGAGCGCGGCGGCCGGATGGATGCCGACCGCCGGCGAGATCAGCACGAGCGAGGCTGGCACCGGCAGGTCCCGGTCTTCCTGGGCGTCGAGCGTGTAGTTCAGCGCCAGGGACGCGCCGGTCGAATAGCCGACGACGTGGAGCGGCTTGCTGCCGGTCTCGGCGTCCAGATGCTCGGCGCCCAGGCGCACCGCCTCGGCCATGTCGCGCCAGGTGAAGCTTGTGAGACCCGAGGGTGCCGTGCCGTGTCCGGGCAGGCGTAGCGCGACTACGTGATAACCGCGCTTGTTGAGCGCGTCACCCAGGTTCCGCAGCGTATAGGGCGCGTCGGTCAAGCCGTGCAGCAGCAGCACGCCGCCCCGCGGCCGCTTAGCCGGCCACTCGAAGCTCCGGTTCCAATCGGGTTCGCGGCCGCGGGGATCGGCCGCGCTGCCGGGACTGTAGCGGAACGTCGCGAACTCCGGCCCGGTCGGGGCATCGGCGTAAACCTCGTCGTCGAGCTGCTGGAACAGTTCCCGTTCCAGTTGGAGATAGTCGTCGAAGGTCCGGACCTCGTCGGTCCTGCTGGCGGTGAACTCCGCCGTGAGATCTTCCGTGTGCCAAGGCTCGACATCCGGAGCGGCGCAGCCCGGCACGACGGCGAGGAGTGCGAGGGACAGGAGCGCCGTACCGGCCCGCCTCAGTCGTCCGGGAAGCGTCGCGTAAAAGACACAATCAGGCATCGCTTCCTTCCCTCACCGTCCACGCGTAAGAACCCAGTAGACCCTCCCCTCCGGCGTCTCGATCCGATAGAGCAGCCGACTCCTCGGCGTAGAGGGATTCAAGAGCCGGAGGAAGACGTCGTTAAAGAACTCCGGCGTCTCGAGACTGAAGTTATGGAAGTTGCGCGTCCGATTCACCGGCGTGACGTCGACCAAGGTGATCAGATCGCTGCCGGGATCGATCAACTCCGCGACCCGGATCGCCTCATCGAGCATATCGGGGCTCAGCGTGCTCTCACCGAGCCGCCGGCCCCGGTTGACGATGCGGCTCATCAGGAGGGCGCGGTCGTTCGAGGAGACGTAGACCGTGAGTTGGTCGGCGAGAGCGGCGATCTCCTGCTTGAAGCGCTGGTCGAACTCGTCGTTGTCGACGTCGGGCGCCGTCAGGATCACGTCCTCGATCTCGCTGTCGGCGTCGGCCAGGTCCGAGTCCTGGTAAAGAATGCTGAAGGCATCGGCGACGACCTGGGCGCCCATGCTGTTCGCGAGCAGCCACAACCGGTCGGGCCGGACCTCGTCGATCACCAGATCGATCGCGGCGGCGAGCTCGGCCCCCGAGGCTTCAGCCACGTCGCGCGCGCGCCGGTAGCCGCCCAGCGTGGACCCCTGGTTGCCCGGCCAGTCGAAGACCAGCACCGGCGAGTTAATGTCCAGCACATGACCCAGGAAGGCCGTCTTGCGCAGCGCCGACGGGAAGGCCTCGCGAAAGCCGTGCAGCACGATCAGCAGCGAGCGATGGGGCGACTCCTGGACGAGTTTACTCAATTCGCCCGTGAAGGCGTCCCGATCCAGGATCCTCACGTCATCGAGCTGGATTTCCTCGTTCTGGAACCACTCAGTGGGATTGATGATCATGCCGATGCCCAGCGAAGGCTCGATCCTGGTGTCGAACGAACCGAAGGTGAGCTGCGCTTGGCGCTTATTTCCGAAACGCTCTTCCACCGGCCCTTCGCCCGTTTCCGACCTTCGGTTCGTCGCAAAGAAGAAGCGGTAGGTGCCCTGCTCGGCCAGCTCGGCCACCTTCATCCGCCGGAACTCGAAAGTTTCGGCCCGCTGCAGGGCGGTATCCAGCTTCCCGAAGACGAAGAAATGGACCCAGCCCGCGGTGACGAGCAGCGCAATCACGACGACCAGAGCCGTGCCGATCAGCAGCCGCCGTCTTCCTCGAGTCATGCGCTCTCCCCTGGCCCAGCCTCGCGGATCGGCCGGATCGTACCGACAGCCACTACGACAATGCGCACTGCCAGTCGCCTGAACGGGATGTTAAGGATGCCGCTGCCGGAAATCCATGCCGTTCGGCAAACTTCGCGAACGCGTGGCTGCCACCCTCAGGATCATTGCCGGTCTGCGAGCTCCCGAAAAAAAGCCTGGCCGCCCAACTGTTTCGACTGCCAGCTCGAACCCTTAAGATGCTGGCACTCGAGCCCCGTCGTTCTCTACGTCTTGAACCGCGGGTCGCTCCTCAAGTCCAAAGAGCGGCAAGCACTCTAACTGGAAGAGACGATGGAATCCGCCTTCGATTTCGACGCGGCCCGGATAGACCTCCACACCATACGCCTTTCCCTTCTTAACGTGAGCCCAACGGAAAAACCGGCTCCGCAAAAGGGCCTGAGCCGCGGAAACGACTGCCCGAACGGACTAATTGAAAAGCTTGCGGATAGGTCGGAAAACGGATTTTTGGAGCCCCTTACTCCTGCCGGGGGGAGAGACCTTGTCGAAGGTGACTATCTCTCGTGAAGGTGGCGTGCGATAGGCATGAAAGATCCCTCGTGTCCACTTCTTAGGGGGCCGAGGCGTAAACTCGACCGCCGAAAACCCCAGACCTTTTAGAATTGCTGTAACGCAAGCAGGATTCGGACCCCACCAATTTGTTGGATCGCTACTAAGCTCATCACCCGGGTAAAAAATCATGGCCGGGCGATCGCAATCCAGCGCATCAATTTGAGTTTCAAGGATCAAGGATTCCTTGCAAAGGGGCGCAATTCTCTCCAGTTCAAGAAGGAGGTGTTTGAGGTGATAGAAGACGCCCAAGAACAGCACGACGTCGAAGTGTCCGACCGTGTCCGCATTCAGATCCGGCAGGTCAATGACCTTTTCATCAACATCCAAACCGAGGTGGCTCTTAGCTAGATTGAAGGATGCCTTATCGCCCCAGCATTCGTCAGCCAAGCAAAATGGTCCGTGGCGACGACCTTAGCAGCCCCTCTCCGCTTCGCTTGAAAACTGTTGAACCCGTCCCAGCAGCCGATATCGAGAACCGATTTACCCTCGACCCCATCCTTGAAAACGATGTCTGCCTGGTTCTGCAGGTTTTTCAAGGAGGCCACTCCCGGCGTAACAAGCCCACCACCCAAATCGATCGAATGATACCAAGGCAGATCGCGAACCTTCTGTTCGATTTCCAAACGGTGATATTCCCTTCCCTTTCCAAGAGCCAACCTGATCCTGTTTCGCCCCGACGCTATGAAGAGGCCGAAGCAATGTGCCCAACACGACACATAGGACTCAACGAACCCCCATCTTCCTACCTGCCATTGACCGCCGCAGAAGCGGGCCGGCACGAGTCATTCCGCTCTCTGCCGAGCAACCCCTATCCTCGTCAACGAAGCGTAAGATCATCCTGCCATCGCCCCGTCGGCTCCGCGCAGAGCTCACCTGCGGGTGTTGAGAGGCGGGTCGGGGGGTCGCAAACGCAATCGTAAATGCGCGTGCGGATCTGCCGTGATCGGGTAACAAGCGCAGCAACGGTTCAGCCTCGCATAGCGAGAGGACGTGTCGATTACCTTGGTGTCATAGAGATAGCGTCCTGGTGGTTTCCAATTCCCATGTCGGTATACTCCAGTATGTTGAAAAATTTTCCCCAGGTTTTTTCAATATATTCTCGAGTGTGAAACGTCCTCTGGTAGAAATCTGGCAAAGTATCCTTTTTTATGTTTTGTATGCGAAAGAGTATGCCGTTCTTCTTGAGTTGGTCCAGAAGGTCCTTTCGAAGGCGAGATTCATAATAGGACAGGCCTGACACAGAAACAATGACGAGGCCACCGGGCTTTGCTACCCGTCGGAGCTCTTCGAGCCAACTCAACTGCAACTCTTCATCGAGATGCGTAAAGACAGAAATCCCGTAGATAAGATCAAAACTCTTGTCCTCAAAATCCATCGGAGGATTAGCCCTATTCAGGGCGTACTCGGCAAACGGAAGGTGAGCGCGACACCAAGTGACGGCATCGGGATCTATATCCGCTCCGAAAAAGCTCGCGTTTGGTAGTCGTGGCTCCAGATACCTCAGAACACGACCGCAACCACAACCGAAGTCCAAGACGCTTCGGATTTGAGAAGCATCTCGACCAGCGGATTCAATTAACGTGAGGATGTCGTTGGCGACGCTTTGCCCTACGTTTGCAAAACTCTCACGATCGACAGTACCATGGACCTGATATCGAAGACGAGCTGATGGAAACGGGCTCGACTCTTCAGTGGGAAAGAATCGATCCCTTACGTCAGTCAGAAAGACATCGGAATCGAATAGCTTTCTTTTGAGATACGGCCTCCCATTTTTGGGAACCACTACCTTTATGTACTTGTACATTGCTGAAGCTGGTTCCATGAACCTTCTGCCTCTCCAGTCTTGGGTTCCGATTACGATCGTTTTCCGGAGCCTGATACTTATACCAGATCGCCGCTGCTGCAAACGGGATGATACCCGGCGGCTGTCCGCAGGTGCCCTGAGCCGGGGCGAATCAGGGGGTCGGCGGTCCGCGTCCGTAGCACAGCGCACACAGGGTGGGGAAGGCACTCCGTCCCCCCCCTGCGCACTCGGGCCTGGCGCTGGCCTCCATTACAATTGACCTAGGATGAAGTCAGCGATCTTTTCTCCCGCGACGCCATTTCCACGAGCGTTCCAATGGGTATCCCGCAAGTGGTAGGTCCGTCCCCTAGTCTCTGCCGCGCGCAGCGGCGGCAGGAGATCAAGCAGCGAAATATCCTTCGCGGTAGCGTATTCACGGATAAGCCGTTGCGGCAGGTCGCGGTCATGGACCTCCGCCCCCTGACTGTTCGAGAGTAGTGTTTCGAAAAGCATGTCGTTGACCTGGAACTCATCGGGGATCACGACGAGCAGCAACCGATCGCCCAAGGTGGCATGAAAAAAGTCCAGGGCCTGAAAAAAGTCCCGGTAGCGGCGCTGCATAACCTCGTTCTCGATATTCGTTATTTTGAAGCGTTTTTGCTGGATCTCCATGAACATTTCTTCAGAGAATGTCGGGACTTCGTTATCAACGTCATAAAAGAAAGATGGCGCAGAACCAGGCGGCTCCTTTGGCGCGCCTATCTCCGCTACGTTGGCGACCTGCTCCTCCTTTGTCCGCAAGAGCCATAGACGGCGGACAAGTACCGTGACCCACCAATTCAGGAAACTCGCACGCAACCTCTCGTCGCGAAATCCGTGGATGTCGTTGCCAACGAACACCGCAAGCATGACGAAGCGCGGATCCATTGCCAGCACCTCGCTCTCAAGCAAGTAAGCGTACTCCGGCATGCCAATAGCCGAGACTCCAAAGTTATGAATTGCGATGCGACCGTACTGCTCGTGAACAGTCTCGTTGAGACGCTGCTCTGCGACGGTGGCAAAATTAAAGCGGTAGGGCACAACACCGGGGCCGAAGGAATCCGCGAGTAGCGCGATAACGAGATCCCCTTCCCTTGGTTGGAAGAATTCCGTGTCGTAGTAGCCTCGGGTATTGAAGGTGAAGTCGAAATAGGGGTGATGCGCCTTGGGCCGGTGTCTCTCTATGTTGGCACGAGCAGAGCCCAAATCGACGAACAGCGGCGATGTCGAATTACTGGCCCAAACCGTCACTGCAAACTCGAGCAGCACAATAACCAAAACAGTATTGAACATCACGACATCGAGCGCACCGCGGGTTCCCGACGGCGGTCGGGCAAACCATTGGGGACGTATCAGCAAAACAAACGCCCAGAGGCCTAAACCGGCCAACAGGGCACTCCCGAAGAAACGATCGAACAGAAAACTGCTCTCCTGCAGCAGTCCTCGAAGATCTGCCCATGTCGTTGCGGCTACGGCTAGCGCGACGGTGTAGAAGGCGAGTCGCAGCGGAAACCAGGATTTGAATGTCTGCAACCAGGAACGTGGTCCCTTGCGCAGCCGCCAAATCAAGGCAGCCAAGCAAACTATCCCCAATAGGATGACGGCATATCGAAACTGAAGCACAACAACTGATCGTGCTTCATAGCGCTCCCATCGCGCTATGACATCGGCCAAAGCAAGCACGAAACCGCCATAGACGCCCGTAACAACAACGAGCAGCGAAATTCGCGGAGAGAAGAGTGTTCGCAATTGCATGACGCAATATTACCGAATCCCGCCGATACTAATTTTGCCAAATAGCTGCGCTATGCGCTCTGACCGGTGACCAGGACCACCCCATGACAGTCTTCTTCACGACCCTCAACCAGTTCCTTCGCGCGCAGCGCGGAAGACTCCCAGGTGCGCAGCTTGAAACTATCCCGGATTGCTGCCTCTCTTTCTGTCAAAGCCTGGTCGTCTTTGGCGAAATACACCACACGATTATACCATCGGCGAAAATCCAGAGGATCGATATGCTCCGTCAACCCCTCGCCCGCCTCGCGCAAGCCCGGGCTGTCGCCGGCAAGTACGAACTTGCCCGCGGCGAGGGATTCTCGGATCGGCAAACTCCAGGTCTCGTAGTGGGACGGGAAAAGTGTCATTCGACAACTCTGATACAGTCTCACCAATACCTGATCCGAGACTCCATGATAAACAAACACTCGCCCTGTCAATCTCGGATTGTTGCCCAGCTTGGTCATAAAATCATCAACCAGCCACCCCTTTTGCCCGACAAGCACAAGTGGTGGGATGTCAACACGAGCCTCTTTCGCAAACCTGTCCCAAAGATTCACCAGCATTTCGTGGTTCTTTCGAGGCTCTATCGTCGCGACGCAGAGAAACGCCCCTTCAGGAGCCCCAAGCTCGTTTTCAGTGTCTTGGGCACCTTCGAGTGGTTCGTCTCCAAGGTATATGACGTCCGTGCGTGGCATCCTTCTGCCACGTTCATCGGCATAGGCCTTTAGGTCCTCTTCACAGGCCTTCGAAATGCAGAACAGTTCTTCGGCGGTGCTGAGAAGAAAGTCCATCGAATCCGGAAACAAAGCAGTGACTTCTGGGGCACAAAACTGCGGCACCCTGATGGGGATTAGATCGTAGATAAAAGCAAAGATGCGCGCTCCCTTATCCGCGGCACTTTTAATCGCATTCCGGTGCCGCTCGGAGGTGACGAAAAACACCAGGAATGGGACTCCAGGTCTCAAATCTACAAGCTGATTTTCAGGTACCTTCTCGCCTTGTCCGAAACGCCTGCGGATCTTACGGAAAGGTCCCTTTTTCTTCTTGTGTGAAGCACGATCCGGTGCGCCCTTTCCCTCTTCAGTGTGAATAAGTGAATGGGCTTCCGCCTCGGGCAAGTCCACGAATCCATTCGCTGGTCTGTCAAAGTAGACAAAGCGAACGCTTGAAAACCGAGAAAAGGAAGCGGCGTACTTTTGCACCACTCTCGGGATGCCGGTGACACGGCCACGATGGTGGTAAAGGACCGTAACATCGAAAATGATCACGCATCGGTCTCCGACAAGACCTGATGCAGATAGGCAATCTTCTCGCCCAGATCCTCGTGATTGTTGCCCACGAAGAAGCCATTCGTGTCGATCTCGTCAGCGATCTTGCTGCCAAAGGGCGCGACCTGATCAAAGTACTTGATCACCGGATTCCGAAGAAAGTTACCAGCCACGATAGGGCGGACCTGGACCCGCTTGCTCATCAGGTGCTTAGCGATTTCCTTTCGCCGCCCCTTCCAAGCACCACTCAAGATCAATGAAAAGCCGAACCAAGAGGATTCTCCGAATTCGCGTTGGATTCGAAGGTTCGGATGGCTCTCAAAGGTCTCTCTGAAAATGGATGCGTTCCTGCGCCGTGCCGCAACAAAGCCGTCGAGCTTCTTGAGCTGCACATTGCCCAGACCGCCGGAGAACTCTGTGGGCCTCAAGTTGTAACCAGGCAGGGTGAAGCGAAACAGTTGGTAGAGCGGGTCGTCGTCCTGGAAATAGAGGTGGCTGTCTTCAGGCTGGTCACGCACCCAACCATGGGACCGAAGCGAGAGCAGCGTGTGATAGGTTTCATCGTCATCTGTTACCACCATGCCGCCCTCGACGGTCGACATGTGATGGGAAAAGTAGAAACTGTAGGTGCAAGCATGTCCCATGCCGCCGATCTCGGTGCCGTCGATCTTCGCGCCAAGAGATTCCGCATTGTCCTGGACGAGGTAGAGGTCGTGTTGCTTGCAGAGGTCTGTCAAGGCGGCCAGGTCCGGCGGATTCCCGAGCAAGCTGACGCAGAAGATGGCGCGCGTCCGCGGCGTGATCGCCTTGCGAACGAGCTCGACGTCGATGTTCAGGGTATCAGGCGCAATATCGACAAAGACCGCTTTCAGATTGTTCTGGAGGATCGGATAATAGGTGGTGCTCCAGGAAACGGTCGGGACGATGACCTCGTCACCGGGCTCCATCGGCGCCGTTTCTCTGTATCGCAGCGCCGAAATCGCCAGGAGGTTCGCGGAAGAACCGGAATTGACCATGACGGCGTGTTTCCGGCCCATGTAATCGGCGAAGGCCTGTTCGAAGGCCCTGACATGCCCGCCCATGGTTTGAAAGCCGCTCTCGGCGATCTGCTTGAGAACGGCTACTTCCTCCTGGTCCCAGCTATCGCAAGCGAGCGGATAGAGAAAAGGTTCGGTATCTGCCATTTATGATTGTCCCATTTCTGACACCGCCAGAACGCTCCTGTTCTGACGGCCGTTCACACTACAGGAATGATCCGATCCTCACTGCGTGCCAACCTCGCAACGACGAAGGTGCCTCTGCTCATCGGTCCGTTTAGGCGGCGCATCCTTCAGTGCGCGCCCCAAGCCCTGCGGATCGGGCGTAGTTCGATACACTGAAAATCTGCCTTGCGTCCAGCGCTGCTCTTGCGCCGATTCGCCCTCGTAGATCCGGATCGTCCGCAAAACGACGCAGCCAATGGGCCGCATCGTCGATGTTGGGGTCCGCCCAATTCTGATTGGGGTTCTCGGATTCGCTGTAGATTCGGCTGAATTGGTCCCTTACGGGAACAAGGCGGTACTTCACCAAAGCCGAGTTTTCATCGGTCATGAAGTCGACGTTGCCCGACCAGCCCGTCGCAATCACGGGCTTGCCGAGAAGCATCGCCTCCGCCGGCACCAACGCGAATCCTTCAGACCTGTGCAGGGATATCACAACGTCACAGCAGTTGAGCAGGGCGGACATGTCGGGCCTGCTGAGCGTTTCGTGCAAGATTTGAATGTTCGCCACCCCGTCAATCGCCCGATCCAGCGCATCTGAGGCCTCTGCGTGGCGTTTGACGGACGACACCTTGAGTACCATCTGAAACTTCGGGTCGTCGCCGAAGGCCTGGCGAAACGCCGCTATCGACGCCAAGGGATTCTTCCTGCCAATGCTCGAATCCAGGTTGAAAGCGGCAACGACCACAAAGGCCTCGTCGCTGATGCCGAACTCCGCCCGCGTGCGAGAAGACGGCGACGGCATGGGAACGATATGCGGCACGATCTTGATCGGCAGGTTCGTATCGGGCCGAAAGGCATCAGCGACAAAACGCGTCGGCACCCAGATCTCGTGGACTTTCTCCAATACCGGCATCCAGCTGACCGGTGCCCGCGGCAGCTCCCAATGCCAATAGCCAATGACTCGCCGATCCGAAACCAGCCTACGGCCCATCATGGCAAGAGCACGCGGCACTTCCGGCGGGTTCAGGTGGAGCAGAATCGAACCGGGGTCTCCGGGACGCGCCTTCGGCGCGTCGAACTCTATCTGGAAGTGGCCTTGGTTGAAAGAACTGCTCAGGTCGCAGTAGCTGACTGGGCAACCGAGTTCCTGCAAGGTGCGCACACATAAACGAGCGCTTTGGCCGATTCCGGTGACCGAGCGGAACAGTCCCGCGACGATGAGCGGTGTCTCGAAGGGTGGCGCGACCGGGCTGATCGACACCGGCATGGGTTTCGGCTTTTGGCCGCGCAGCAACCGCTTGAGTGACCTTCTGCTCGTGTACCAGCGGACTTCCGGTGGCACGGGCAACCAGGATTTGGCTCTGTAGTCGAAGCTTTCGACCTTCACACGATCCCTCCCGTGGTGCTCGCCGGGGATATGGTCAATCGAGGATGGCTGCAGGAGAGAGACAGCGGGACGTAGGTATTCGGTAAGAGGAAAAGCGACGGTGCCCTCACGCTCATCCCACGTCCGCGTCGACCTTAGGCAGAAACGACCGACAACTAGAACATGAGCTGGCGATCGGCCACTCGCCGGTCGTCAGCGCGCGCCATCATGTCGACGAGTTCGCTGAACCCGACTTTGGGGCGCCATCCTAATTGTTTCTTGGCCTTGGCTGGCTCACCCAAGAGAAGGTCCACTTCGGCAGGTCTGTAAAACTCCGGATTCACCCGAACGCGCACGGCACCGGACTTTCTCTCTACCCCGACGGTACTCTCTCCCTCCCCGTCCCAGACTATGTCGAAGTCGAAGACCCGACCGGCTTCCTCGACGAACTCCCGGATCGTGTGCGTCTCTCCGGACGCCAGGACATAGTCGTCCGGCTTATCCTGTTGCAGCATGAGCCACATGCCTTCGACATAGTCGCCAGCGAAACCCCAGTCCCGCTTCGCATCGAGGTTGCCGAGTTCGAGAACCTCCTGTTGCCCGTGCTTGATGCGGGCGAAGGCGAGTGTGATCTTGCGTGTAACGAACTCGTGCCCACGAAGCGGTGACTCGTGATTGAAGAGAATGCCCGAGGTGGCATGGAGCCCATAGGACTCGCGGTAGTTGACCGTGATCCAGTGACCGTAGACCTTCGCCACGCCGTAGGGGCTGCGCGGATGAAACGGTGTTTCCTCGTTCTGCGGTGTGGCCCGCACCTTGCCGTACATCTCGGAACTTGACGCCTGATAGAAGCGGGTCTTGGGACTTACGGTCCTGATCGCCTCGAGTATGCGCGTTACTGCGACGGCATCTATCTCGGCGGTGTGGATCGGTTGGTCAAAAGAGGTTGCGACAAAGCTTTGTGCAGCAAGATTATAGAATTCGTCCGGCTGCAAGTCTCTTATTACACGGAATACATTCGAAAACTCCGCCAATTCAAATTGCACTAACTCGACATCATTTTCGATTCCTAATTCTTTTAGTCTTCCAATATTGATCGAAGAGTTGCGGCGCACCGCTCCGTATACTTTGTAGCCCTTCGAAAGCAAGAGCTTTGCCAGATAGGCGCCGTCTTGGCCGCTGACGCCGGTGACCAGTGCTACTTTGGACAAGACAACCCCCTCGTTGCCAAACTATGTCGTGCGCGGGTGGATCGAACTTCAGGCCCAATTTCGGGCCTCAGGTCAACTGGTGGTATACACCTCGGGCGTTCCTATACTCGACCTTTCTTGCAAACAAAAGGACATTTGCCCACTGGCACTCGCCTCGGCGCAACCTCGGCCCTCCCACCCGACCGTTTCGTCCGAGCTTGTTACAAATGGGCGGCGAAGTCTCTAGGCTTGACTGTGCTCTTTTGAGACTGCGTCGGAGAAGCTCATGCTCGATCCCATCGCGAGACGGACATGGGTCTGCGCGTTTCTGGTCGCGCTTTGGCCACTGTTCGCGCAAGCGGGCCAATCCAGCCATCCGTTAGAGCCCCTAGACCTGTCCAGTCCGAGGGCAACCTTGCAGACCTTCCTGGAGCAAGGGGACGAGATTTATGAACTCTTGCGGGTCGATTACTGGGGCACCCCGAGCCGCGAGCATGTTGCCGCCATAGAAGAACGAAACGTCTCGATCGGGCGGATGTTCGACCTGACCGAGGTAGTCCCGGCGGCTCGTCCCGAGTGGGTCCGTGACGGACTGACCTATCTCTACGAGGTGTTGTCCCGCATCGAGCTTCCGCCCCTGGCGGAGATCCCGGATGCTTCAGCCTACGCTGATATCGCGGTCGGCGACGACAAGGCCGGCAGGAAGACCGTCAGCTGGACGATCCCCCACACCGAGATCACGATCGTGCGCGTCGCCGAGGGACAGAGAGCCGGTTCGTTCGTTTTCGATAGCTCGACGCTGGCCCGCGCCAGGGAGTTCTACGAGAAGACACGCGAGCTGCCGTACCGGCGCGATGTACCCTTGAAGAACTACGCCGAGATGCGGCCATACCTGAGCTTGAAGAGCTGGTTCATCTCGCCGCGCACCATCGAAGGGTTTCCCGCTTGGCTGAAACTCAGCGTCTACGATCAAGCCGTGTGGAAATGGATCGCGCTCCTTCTCCTGATCGGCCTCACCGTTGCGGGGATCCTGCTCATACGGAGCCTCGCGCTACTCGCCCCTACCAGGTACTCCGGAGGGGAGTACTGGCACCGCCTGTCCACCCCCTCGCCCTTCTGCTGACGCCGCAACTGCTTGATAAGGCGAACGAGAGGCTGACCTTGACGGGCTGGATATCCGGGTGGGTGCTCCTGGCGGCCGAGAGCATCAGGCTCCTGGCGCTCGCCTGGATCACCTGGGTGGTCTGCTTCGCGGTCGCGGAGACCGTGATCGCCTCGCCGAGAATCCCCGACAAGAGCCTCAATGCGGCCCTTCTGCGCCTTGTCGCCCGGACCGTTGCCATCGTGGCCGACGGGGCGATCATTCTCTATGTCCTCAACCGGATCGGGGCGCCCGTCTACAGCCTGGTCGCCGGCCTCGGCGTCGGAGGCTTCGCCCTCGCTCTCGCCGTTCGGCCGGCGCTGGAGAACGTCATCAGCAGCCTGACCCTCTTCGCGGACAAGCCCGTGCGGGTCGGCGACTTCTGCCGCTTCGGAGACGACTACGGAACCGTGGAGGAAGTCGGCCTGCGGTCGACACGGCTGCGCAAGCTCGACGACAGCCTCGTCAGCCTGCCCAACGCCGACTTTTCGCAGTGGGAATTGACGAACTTCTCGATGCGGCGCGCCTGGCTCTATGAGACAACTCTCGGCCTGCGTTACGAGACGACCCCGGAACAGCTGCGCTACGTCCTGGCGAAGCTGCGGGAGATGATGATCGGGCACCCTAAGGTATCCTCGGAATCGCTCCACGGACGCTTCAAGGGCTTCGGCGCCTACTCCCTCGACATCATCGGCTTCGCCGACATTCGGACCCGCGACTGGCTCACCTACCGGGCGATCCGCGAGGACCTCAACCTGAGGATCCTGTATATCGTCAAGGAGGCGGGCACCGGCTTCGCCTTTCCTTCCCAGACTAGCTACTTCGGTCGCGACGCCGGGCTCGACAGCGAGCGAGCGCGGGTAGCGGAAACCCAGTTGCAAACCTGGCGTTCCGAAGGCCAGCTGCCGTTCCCCGAGTTCGACGAGAAGACCGTCGCCGAGAAGGAGGATGTTCTTGACTATCCTCCAAAGGGGTCTGCCGGCCCCGCGGCGATTCCGGACCGGTCCGACGCCGGCAGAGGCGCCCGCAAGGATAGAGACTAGCCCGGCTCGATGACGTCTTTGTAGGCGTGCCAGGTCGCGTGGGCGATGAGCGGCAGGGCGACGATCAGGCCGAAGGCGAAGGTTACCAGGCCGGCGGTGATGAAGAGCACGATCAGCGCGGCCCAGAGCGCCATTGTCACGGTGTTGTGACGCACCACCGCAACCGAGGTCGCGACCGCCGTGATGATGTTGACCGGATGCTCTGGGTCCTGCGGATCGTCGATCAACATGGGGATCGAGACCACCGAGAGCGAGAAGACGATGGTCGCGAGAATCGCGCCGACGGTGACGCCGAAGGCGAGGAACGGGACGCTCTCGGCCAGGAAGAAGACCTTCTCGATGAAGGCGCCGGTGTCGAGCGGGTCCGGCGCGTTCTGGCTGAAGAAGAGCGCGAAGATCAGGGTCGCCAGCCTGACCCAGGCAAGAAAGAAGAGCAGCAGCAGCAGGCCCATAAGGCCCACCTGGCTGCTGTTGCGCCGCCAGGCGAAGAACGCGTCCTTGGCCGACGGCTTCTCCTCTGAGTGGAGCTTGCGGCTGACCTCGTAGAGGCCGACCGCAAGGATCGGGCCGACCAGGAGGAAACCGGCGGCGAGCGGCAGGCCGACATAGAGCAGGTCGGCGAACCACACGGCCGCCATCAGCCCCATCCCGACGACGGCGAAGAGCAGGCCGTAGGTCAGACTGATTGCCGGCGCCGAGCAGAGGTCGTGCCAGCCCGAGGCGAGCCACATCCAGGGCCGCTCCAGACCGACCTTGCGGACCTTTGGTGACGGCGTCGCGAAGACGGGAATGGTTTCGGTCACCTACGCCTCCTTAGCATCTCCCTCGGGGGGCCTCCCTCCCGGAGGCGACTCATGATAGCGCGTCACTGCCGGCGCGAACACGCTTATTGAGCCTACCCGAAAAGACCAACCAAACGTGACGCTTAGCGGCCGTCCGCGGGGGCGGCATTGACATAGATCAAGGCGTGGAGCCGGCCTTCGAGGCCCTATCGCGCGCAGCGAATCTCGGGCGTTCGGGGGGGCCTGAACCGGGTCTCGCTTTGCCTGCTCCGGTGCTTGGAATGGCGGCGGCGGCACGCTAACCTCTGTTTGGACTTGAGGGGAGTTTAGGAATGAGAGGGCGAGGCCATGAGCAATAGTCAGGCGACAGTGAGCGGCGTTGCGGGCGGTGCGGCCACGGCCGCGGCGCCGGTCTACGACGACGCGGTTATCCGGCTCTTCTGCATCGCGACCCTGTTCTGGGGCGCGGTCGCCTTCACCGCGGGCGTCTACATCGCCCTTCAACTGGCCTACCCAGCCCTCAACCTGGATCTCGAGTGGACCACCTTCGGCCGGCTGCGGCCGCTGCACACCTCCGCCGCGATCTTCGCGTTCGGCGGCAACGCCTTGTTGGCAACGTCCCTCTACGTCGTCCAGCGGACCTGCCGAACCGGCCTGTTCGGCGGCGAGGACCTGGCGCTCTTCATCTTCCTCGGCTACCAACTCTTCATCGTGCTGGCGGCGATCGGCTACGTCACCGGAGTCACCCAGAGCCGCGAATATGCCGAGCCGGAGTGGTTCGTCGATCTCTGGCTGACGCTCGTCTGGGTGGTCTACCTCGTGGTCTTCGTCGGCACGATCATGAAGCGCCAAGAGCCGCACATCTACGTGGCCAACTGGTTCTACCTCGCCTTCATCATCACCGTGGCTATGCTGCACATCGTCAACAATTTGGCGGTGCCGGTCTCCTGGTTCGGCGCCAAGAGCTACTCGCTCTTCTCCGGCGTGCAGGACGCGCTCACACAGTGGTGGTATGGCCACAACGCGGTCGGCTTCTTCCTCACCGCCGGCTTCCTCGGCATCATGTACTACTTCGTGCCCAAGCAGGCGGAGCGGCCGATCTATTCCTATCGCCTCTCCATCGTGCACTTCTGGTCGCTGATCTTTCTCTATATCTGGGCCGGACCCCACCACCTGCACTACACCTCCCTGCCCGACTGGTCGCAGAATCTGGGCATGGTCTTCTCGATCATGCTCTGGATGCCTTCCTGGGGCGGCATGATCAACGGGCTCATGACCCTTTCGGGCGCCTGGGACAAGCTGCGCACCGACCCGGTGCTGCGCTTCTTGGTGACCTCTGTCGCCTTCTACGGCATGAGCACCTTCGAGGGCCCGATGATGTCGATCAAGCCGGTCAACGCGCTGTCGCACTACACCGACTGGACCGTCGGCCACGTGCATTCGGGCGCGCTCGGCTGGGTCGCCTTCGTGTCCTTTGGGGCGATGTACTTCCTGGTTCCCAGGCTCTGGGGCCGGGCGCGCCTCTACTCGCTGCGCCTCGTCGGCATTCACTTCTGGATCGCGACCATCGGCATCGTCTTCTACATCACCGCGATGTGGGTCTCGGGCATTCTTCAAGGCTTGATGTGGCGAAGCTACGACCACCTCGGCTTCCTGCAGTACGCCTTCGTCGAGACGGTCGAGGCCATGCATCCCTTCTACGTGATCCGAGCGCTCGGCGGCGTGCTCTTCCTGACCGGTGCGCTGATCATGCTCTACAACCTCTGGCGCACCGCGCGCGGCGACGAGCCGGTCGAAGAAGGCTCGCCGCGCCCGGCGTACCAACCGGCGGAATAGGGAGGCAGGCGTCATGGAATGGCATAGCCGGATCGAAAAGAACGTCATCCTCCTCGCCGTGCTGACCCTGATCACGGTCTCGATCGGCGGGCTGGTGGAAATCATTCCACTCTACACGATTGAATCGACGGTCGAGAAAGTCGAGGGCGTTCGTCCCTATAGCCCCCTGGAGCTGGCCGGCCGCAACATCTACATTCGCGAGGGTTGCTACACCTGCCACTCCCAGCAAATTCGGTCGTTTCGTGACGAGGTCGAGCGCTACGGGCACTACAGCCTGGCGGCGGAGTCGATGTACGACCACCCCTTCCAATGGGGGTCGAAGCGGACCGGACCGGATCTGGCGCGGGTCGGCGGCAAGTACTCCAACGACTGGCACGTGGCGCATCTGATAAACCCGCGTCAGGTCGTGCCGGAATCGATCATGCCGGGTTATTCCTTCATGGCGGAGCGGTCCCTGGACGGCGGAGACATCGCCGATCATCTGCGCGCCAACGTGGCGGTTGGCGTGCCCTATGACGAGGCCATGATCGAGGCGGCGGCGCGGGACCTTGCGGACCAGGCCGATCCCGAAGCGGACCACGAAGAGCTTCTGGCGCGCTACCCCAAGGCCGAGGTCGGCGATCTGGACGGCCAACCCGGCCGGCTGACCGAGATGGACGCCATCGTGGCCTATCTGCAGATCCTCGGCCGCATGGTCGATTTCAGCGATCTGGAAGCCGAAGCCTTGCAGCAGTAACGCGGAGGGCGAAGCGCGATGTTGAGCTTCCTTCAAGAGATCTACGAGTTCTTGCGTTCGGCCTGGGTGCTCTGGCTGATGCTCCTGTTCTGCGCCCTGGTGGCACGGGCCTTCTGGCCGAGCCGCAAGGCCGAGATGGAGGCCTATGGCCAGATTCCTTTACGCGCCGAACCATCTGATGGCGGCGACCGTAAACCTCAGGGAGAGCGCTGATGCCGACAAAAGTCGAAAAGGATGCGATCACGGGTACGGATACCACCGGTCACGAGTGGGACGGCATCAAGGAACTCAACACGCCCCTGCCCAAGTGGTGGCTCTACACCTTCTACGCTACGGTGCTCTTTTCCGCAGTCTACGTGGTGCTCTATCCGGCAATCCCCGGAATCTCGAGCTATACCAAGGGCGTGCTCGACTGGTCGCGGCGAGCTCAGCTGGAGGGAGAAATCATTCAGGCGCGCGAGCGCCAGGGCGAGTTCCGCGCCGCCATCGCGGAACGGACACCCGAAGAGATTCGCAGCGATGACAATTTGCTCAGTTTTGCGCTGGCCGGCGGCAACGCCGCCTTTGCCGACAACTGCGCGGCCTGCCACGCGGCGGGCGGCGCCGGCCGGCCCGGCGGCTATCCGATCCTGGCCGACGACGACTGGATCTGGGGCGGCACCCTGGACGACATTCAGACGACCCTGTTCTACGGCATTCGCGCCAACCACGAGGACACGCGGGAATCGGAGATGCCGGCCTTCGGCGAAATCCTCGAGCGCGAGCAGATTCTCGCCATGGCGGAATACGTGAAAGGGATGTCGAACGGCACGGCCGACGCCGGCTCCGAATCCGCCGAGATCTTCGCCGAGCAATGCGCGGCCTGCCACGGCGAGGCGGGCGAAGGCGTCCGGGAACTCGGCGGACCGCGGCTCAACGATAACATCTGGCTCTATGGCGGCGAGGTCGAGCAGATCGCGGCACAGATCAGCTGGCCCAAGCTCGGCGTCATGCCGCACTGGCTGGGCCGTCTCGACGAAGACACGATCAAGATGCTGACGGTCTACGTGCATTCACTGGGGGGCGGGGAGTAACAGCGGCGGTCGAAGCGGCCGCATGAGGAGGGCAAGTCATGAACGATTCGGTCACGGTCGAAGACGCGGTCTCGACCAAGGTTCAGAAAGAGCAGTCGCTCTATGCCGACCGGGTCCGAGTCTATCCCAAGGCGATCTGGGGCCAGTTTCGCCGCCTCAAGTGGACTGTCCTGATCGTTCTTCTGGCGATCTACTACGTCGTCCCCTGGATCCGCTGGGATCGCGGTCCTGACGCGGCCGACCAGGCCGTCCTGGTCGACATCGTGAACGGCCGGCTCTACTTCTTCTGGATCCAGATCTGGCCCCAGGAAGTCTACTACCTGACGGGGCTGCTGATCCTCGCCGCGGTTGGCTTGTTCCTGGTCTCCAGCCTTGCCGGCCGGGTGTGGTGCGGCTATGCCTGCCCGCAGACGGTCTGGACCGACCTCTTCATGTGGATCGAACGGCAGATCGAGGGCGACCGCAACGCGCGCATAAGGCTCGACAAGGCGGCGCTCTCCGCCGGCAAGGTCCTGCGCAAGGTCGCCAAGCACGGCATCTGGCTGGTAATCGCGCTGCTCACGGGCGGCGCCTGGATCTTTTATTTCAACGACGCGCCCACGGTGTTCGGCCAGATCGTGACCGGCCAGGCCGGCCTCGGCGTCTACTTCTTCATCGGCCTCTTCACGACGACCACCTATCTTCTCGCCGGCTGGGCCAGGGAACAGGTCTGCACCTACATGTGCCCCTGGCCGCGCATCCAGGCCGCGATGCTCGACGAGGACTCGCTCATCGTCACCTATCAGGGCTGGCGCGGCGAGCCGCGCGGCCGCCACCGCAAGGGCCAGGTGGAGCAGCCCCTCGGAGAC
>JAAUYK010085585.1_pt1 | contig 20443 bp, 13 predicted proteins | sample 7278021 | NCBI WGS metagenome assembly JAAUYK01 (sample SAMN14350223, study PRJNA611818) | marine sediment metagenome | isolation source: surface marine sediment (1.8m) | place: French Polynesia: Moorea | collected 2018-08
ATCAGCATGAGCAGGAGATGCTCGACTGACACCTCGTAGTTCTCGCGCGAGACGCAGAGACCCGCCGCGCCCTCGAGCGACCGCCTGCTATAGGCATTTAGTCTCTATTCAAGAGACTAAATGCCTATAGCAGGCGGTCGCTCGAGGGCGCGGCGGGTCTCTGCGTCTCGCGCGAGAACTACGAGGTGTCAGTCGAGCATCTCCTGCTCATGCTGATCGGCGATCCGAACCACGATTTCCAGGTCATCTTGCGCCACTACGAGATCGACCCAGCCAGGGTCGAGAAGGCGGTCCAGCGCGCGGTCGAGGAATGCCGCACCGGAAATCAGGGCAAGCCGGTCTTCTCACCGCTGCTGATCGAACTGCTCCAGGAGGCCTGGATGCTCGGCTCGATCGAGCACGATACCCGCGAGATCCGTTCCGGGCTGTTGATCGCCGTCCTGGCCTCGAACCAGAACCGCTACGCTTACGGCATCTTCGCCGACGAGCTGGCGCCGATCCGCGCCGAGGACCTGCGCCGCAACCTGTTCGACATCACCGCCGGGTCCCAGGAGGAGGCTGCGCCCCTGGGGGCGATGCCGGAGGGTTCCGCCGAGGCGGGAGTCGAACGCGGCGAGGATTCCGCGCTCGGCCGCTTCACCATCGACTTCACCGGGCGGGCGCGGGCCGGCGATATCGACCCGGTGTTCTGCCGCGACCGCGAGATCCGCCAGATCATCGATATCCTCGGCCGGCGCCGCAAGAACAATCCCATCGCCGTGGGCGAGGCCGGGGTCGGCAAGACCGCCGTGGTCGAGGGCCTGGCGCTCAAGGTGGTCGAGGGCGACGTGCCCGATCTCTTCCGCAACGTCGAGATCTACGGCCTCGACCTCGGGCTGCTTCAGGCCGGCGCCGGGGTCAAGGGCGAGTTCGAGAACCGGCTGAAGGCCGTGATCGACGAGGTCAAGGCCTCGGTCAAGCCGATCATCCTCTTCATCGATGAGGCCCATACCCTAATCGGCGCTGGCGGCCAGGCCGGCATGGGCGACGCGGCCAATCTGCTCAAGCCCGCCCTGGCGCGCGGTGAGCTGCGCACCATCGCGGCGACCACATGGTCCGAATACAAGAAGTACTTCGAGAAGGATCCGGCGCTGGCCCGGCGTTTCCAGCTGGTCAAGCTGGAGGAGCCTTCGCCCGAGGACGCCGTCACCATCATCCGGGGCCTCAGAGAGAAGTACGAGGAGGCCCACGGCGTCTACGTGCGCGACGACGCAGTCGAGGCCGCGGCGCGGATGTCGGCGCGCTACGTCTCGGGCCGGCAGCTGCCGGACAAGGCGGTCGACGTGCTCGACACGGCGAGCGCCCGGGTCAAGATCTCGATCAGCTCCAAGCCGGACGCGATCGACGACCGGGAGCGGCGCATCAAGGCGCTGGAGCGGGAGCGGGCGGCGGTCCGGCGCGATATCGAGGCGGAGACCCGCAACGACGACGGGCGGATCGCCGAGCTGGACGAGGAGATCGACGCGATCCAGGACGAGCTGGACGAACTGGGCCAGCGCTGGGAGGCCGAGCGCGGACACGTCGAGCGCATCCTCGAGCTGCGCCAAGCGCTGGCGCGCGCCAACGCCGGGCAGCAAACGGAGGGCGCGGCGGAAGCCACCGAGGAAAAGGCGTCCGGCGAGGAGACGGCCGCAGAGACGGCGCCGCTCGACAAGGATGCGGCCAAGAAGGAGCTCGACCAGGCCATGGCCGCCCTGGCCGCCCTGCAGAACGGCCAGCCCCTGGTGCACTACGAGGCCAGCCCCGAGGTCGTGGCGGCGGTCATCGCCGACTGGACCGGCATTCCCCTCGGCAAGATGGTCCAGGACGAGGCCAAGACCATCCTCGCCTTCAAGGACCAGCTGGCCAGCCGGATCAAGGGCCAGGACCACGTGGTCGAGATCGTCGACGAAGGTATCCGCTCGGCCAAGGCCGGGGTCCAGAACCCCGACGCCCCCATGGGCGTGTTCCTCTTCGTCGGGCCGAGCGGCGTCGGCAAGACCGAGACCGCGCTCGGGATCGCCGACCTCCTGTTCGGCGGCGAGCGCTTCATGGCGACGATCAACATGTCGGAGTTCCAGGAAAAGCACTCGGTCTCACGGCTGATCGGCTCGCCGCCCGGCTACGTCGGCTACGGCGAGGGCGGGATGCTGACCGAGGCGGTGCGCCAGCGGCCCTACTCGGTGGTGCTGCTCGACGAGGTCGAGAAGGCCGATCTAGAGGTCATGAACCTGTTCTACCAGGTCTTCGACAAGGGCATGCTGTCGGACGGCGAGGGCCGGATGATCGACTTCAAGAACACGATCATCCTGCTCACCAGCAACCTGGCGAGCGACATCATCACCGAGATGTGCGGCGGGACGGAGCAGCCGCCGCTCGAAGTGGTGAGCAACGCGATCCGCCCGGTACTCAGCAACCACTTCAAGCCCGCCTTGCTGGCGCGCATGCAGATCGTGCCCTTCCTGCCGATCGTCGGCGAGGCCATGAAGGGCATCGTCGAGCTCAAGCTAGGCAAGCTTGCGAAGCGGATCCAGGGCAGCCAGAAGATCGACTTCACGTGGCAACCGGAACTGGTCGACCAGATCGCCCAGCGCTGCCAAGAGGTCGAGACCGGCGCGCGCAACATCGACCACATCATCAACCGCACACTGCTGCCCAAGATCTCTACGGAGATCCTGCACAAGATGGGCGCCGATGAGATCGTGGAGCGGCTCGAAGCCAGCGTCGGCAAGGACGGAGATTTCTTACTCACTTTTCACTAGCGGGACGGCCTTTGAGACGGCGGGAGGGATTATCTCGTGATCGCGCTCAACCATACTCCGGCCCAGGCGGTCGAGCAGTTCATCAAGATCACCACCTCGCTCTCGACCGAGCGGGACCTGAACCGGCTGCTCAGCATGATCCTCAGCGGGGCGCGCAACCTGACCCGCTCCGAGGCCGGCCGCATCTACATTCTCGACGACACCAAGCGCCACCTGCTGCTCGAAGTTTACCAGAACGGGGTGCTGGGCGATCAGCGGCCGAAAGTCGCGCCCGTCGCGCTGTTCGACCAGGGCCGGCCGGCCCACGCCAACGTCTTCGCGCGCTGCGCCTTCACCGGAGACCTGATCCAGGTCGACGACGTCTACCGCTATTCCGGCTTCGATTTCGCCGACCTCTACCGCCAGGACAGCCTGCTCGATTACCGCACGCGCTCGCTGGTCGTGGTGCCGCTGCGCAACCATGAAGAGGTCACCATCGGCGTCCTCCAGCTCTCCAACATGCGCGACGGCGAGACCGGGGAGCTGATCGGCTTTCCGGAAGCGCTTCGGGGCGTGGTCCTCGCCTTCGCCTCACAGGCCGCGGTGGCGCTCAACAACGTTCGCCTGATCGAGCAGAACCGCCAGCTGATCCAGGTGCTCGATCACAGCAACCGGGAGCTGGAGCAGGAGAACCGGCAGCTGCGCGACAAGATCGAGGGCCAGTATCGCTTCGCCAGCATCGTGGGCGCGGCGAAGAGCATGAAGCAGGTCTTCGAGCTTATGTCCAAGGTGATCAATACGGACGCGACGGTTCTGCTCGGCGGCGAAACCGGGACCGGCAAGGAACTGATCGCCCGGGCCATCCACTTCAACAGTCGGCGCAAAAGCAAGGAGTTCGTCGCCCAGAACTGCGCGGCGCTGCCCGAGAGCCTGCTGGAAAGCGAGCTCTTCGGTTACAAGGCGGGCGCGTTCAGTGGCGCTAAGTCCGACAAGAAGGGCCTGATCGAGCTGGCCGACGGCGGGACCCTGTTCCTCGACGAGGTCGGCGACATGCCGCTCGAGCTCCAGGCCAAGCTGCTGCGCGTCCTTCAGGAGGGCGACGTCAGGCCCCTGGGCGCGCTGGAAAGCCGCAAGGTGAACCTGCGCGTGGTCGCCGCGACTCACGTCGATCTCAAGGAGGAGATCGCCTCGGGGGCGTTTCGCGAGGATCTCTACTACCGGCTCTGCGTCTTTCCCATCACGCTGCCGCCCCTGCGCGAGCGCAGCGAGGATCTGCCGACCCTGCTGCACCACTTCCTGGCGGAATCGAGCGAGCGCTACGACAAGGCGATCAAGGGCTTCGCGCCGACTGCCATGCGCCTGCTCCTGGCCTACGACTATCCCGGCAACGTGCGGGAGCTGCGCAACCTGGTCGAGCGGGCCGTCCTGCTGGCCGAGGAGGGCGGCTTCATCTTGCCGGACTTCCTGCCGGACGAGGTCCTGAGCGGCGCCGCGCAGGCGCCCATGCCCGCCGGGGACTCCCTGGACAGTCTGCGCGACGCCGTCGGCGAGTTCGAAGCCTCGCTGATCGAGCGGAAGCTCGACCAGTTCGACTGGAACCAGACAAGGACGGCCAAGGAACTGGACATCTCGCGCCGGACCCTGATCGAGAAGATGAACAAGTACCAGATCCACCGCCCCGAGGCCGGCGGCGCGGCGGAGGCGCGGCGCGAGCGGCCGCTCTAACGGGCCGCCGAGAAACTCCTTAGCCCTTGACCACGGTCATCCTTCGACAAGGTCAGGATGAGGTTAGGTGCCTGCAAAATCTCGCCCTCACCCTGAGCTTGTCGAAGGGTGATGGTGCCGGCTAGGCACTTTCTCATGGCCCGCTCACCCTCGATCAGCTGGCGCACCTGCCAGCGCTCGACCAGCTTGCCGCCTTCGATCCGGTAGAGCTCCATTACCTGGAAGTTCATTTGTTGCCGCCCTTGGTGATGCTGTGACGGCGGCTGTAGACCGCGACAAGGTCGCCCCGCTCTAGGCGGCGCGGGGCGCGCTCGTTCGGCGCGGCAGGTGTAACGATTCTTGCACAGTCGGTTCCGGGACTGCGCAGAAATCCGCATGGCGGATGCGCCGCCCGCGCTCTGTGCCGTCGGGGCACAGAGTCTCGATGCGCTTACTTTTTCCAATGATTTCAGAGGCTCGTCATTTTTCTGCGGGCGTTTTCCCGACTTTGGCACGCTTCTTGTGATGGTAGGGGCATGGCATGGCAGGGGCCATGGCCGCGACGAACAGGAGATGAGAAATGCCAACTCCCGCATATTTGTCCGCCGAGGGAAGATCCCAAGGAAACATCACTGAGAATGCGTTCACAGAGGCCAGCGTCGGCAACATCTGGCAGGAAGGCCATGAGAACGAGGTCCTGATCAACGGCTTCAAGCACAACGTGATCATTCCGCGCGATCCGCAGAGCGGACAGCCCTCGGGCCAGCGGGTGCACCAGCCGCTGACGGTCAGCAAGATCTTCGATAAGTCCTCGCCCTTGTGGAAAAACGCGCTCTGCACCGGCGAGAATCTGACCAAGGTGGAGATCAAGTGGTATCGCACCTCGGCTGCAGGCACGCAGGAGCACTATTACACCATCACGCTGGACGACGCGATCGTGGTCGACATTCAGGATTCCATGCCGCACTGCCAGGATCCGGCCAACGCGAGCTACACGCACCTGGAGGACATCTCGTTCAGCTACCGCCGGATCACCTGGACGCATGAAGCGTCCGGCACCTCGGCGAGCGACGATTGGCGCGCGCCGAAAGTCTGACAACGGTTATAGTCATACAAACAGTTTTGTTTTTTGCGGGTGGGCCCGGCGCCGAGGACGAGAGGAGTCCCGGCGTCGGGCGCCACGACGGCCATTGGAAATGGAAGCTTGGGGGCCAGGCTGATGTCGAGCGAGCACCACGTGAATATCTTCTTCGAGTCTAAGTCGCTTGAGAGCGACACCTTCGCGGTCGTGCGCTTCGAGGGCCAGGAAGAGATCTCCCGACCCTACCGCTTTGTCGTCGACATGGTTTCAGACCGGCCCGACGTCGATCTCGACGCGGCCCGGGGCCGCCCAGCCACGCGGTCCTTTAATCGCGGCGACGACGGCGACCTACGCAAGATCCACGGCGTGCTCGCCGAAATCGAGCTGGGTCGAGAGGGCCAGCACGGCCACTACGCCTATCGCGCCGTCCTGGTGCCGCGGCTCTGGATGATGTCGCTGACCCGGCAGAACCAGATCTATCAGAACAAGACCATCCCCGAGATCGTCGAGGAGGAGCTGAAGGGCTCCAAAGGCAAGGGCCCGGCGGGCAACTCGACCTTCGAGTTCGCCGCCGACGATTTCGAGTTCCGCCTGACCGGCAGCTACCCCCAGAAGGAATACCTGGTCCAATACGCCGAGTCCGACCTCGACTTCATCTCGAGGCTGCTGGAGCACGTCGGGATCTACTACTTCTTCGAGCAGGGCGAGGACCGCGAGCGGATCGTCTTCTGCGACGCCAATGTCCACCTTCCCGCCCTGCCGGGGGAGAACAGTTTTCCCTACATGCCGCCCTCGGGCACCAGTTCGAACCTCGTGCAATCGGTCCATTTCCTGACCAGCCGTCGCCGCCAGATCACCGACAAGGTGCTCCTCAAGGACTACAACTACCGCACGCCCCAGACGCCGCTGCAGGCCGAGCAGGATGTCGAAGGCGACGGTTACGGCGTGGCCTGCTACTACGGCGACCATTTCAAGACTCCCGAGGAAGGCCAGGCGCTGGCCCAGGTGCGCGCCGAGGAGGTGCTCTGCGGCAAGGCTCTCTTCCGCGGCGCCGGCGACTGTCACGGCTTCACGGCCGGCCATATCCTCGAGCTGGAGGAGCATTTCAGCGACGCCTTGAACCAGGAATACCTGCTGACCGGCGTGCGCCACGCCGGCAGCCAGGCTTCGTCCGAGGCGACGGGCTTCGGCGAGGGCGAGGGGGGCGAGGCGACCTCCTACCGCAACGAGTTCCGCGCGATCCCGAAAACCGTCGCCTACCGCCCCTCCCGGCGGACCGCGAAACCCAAGCTGATCGGCGTGATGAGCGCGCGGGTCGATGGCAGCGGCGCCGGCACCCGCGCCGAGATCGACGGCGAGGGCCGCTACAAGTTGGTCATGCCCTTCGACATCAGCGGCTCGGCCGAGGGCAAGGCGACGCGCTGGGTGCGCATGGCGCAGCCCTACGGCGGCGGCCAGCAAGGCATGCACTTCCCGCTGCTCAAGGGCACGGAGGTCCTCTGGACTTGCGTCGATGGTGACCCCGACCGCCCGGTCATCACCGGCGTCGTGCCCAACCCGCTGAACAAGAGCGTGGTCAACGCCGAGAGTCACACCAAGAACCGCATCCAGACCGCGAGCGGCATTGTGATGGAGTTCCAGGACGGTCCGGGCCCCGCAGCCCAGGCCGCCTCGGTGGCCGGCGGTCGCCTAAGCGGCCAACAGCAAGCGCAGCGCATCGCGGGGTGCGCGCCAACGGCGGCCGTGGTATCGGCCTCCGGGTTGGAAACGGTAAGTACGGAACTTATGCCGAACAAGAATGCTGCCGCATCTAACGCGAGTCATGATCCTGCCCATCAAGGCCTTCAGGTGCAACAGCACTACCAGCAGCCGGTAGGATCCAACTCGGACACAGGCCCAGAAGATTTAGGGCATATCGAACAGGAGCAAAAGTGGTTCAGGGTCGAAGTTCCGAATTACGACGGCAGCAAAAAAGGCTATATCCGCCTGGGTAAATCCACCGGGGAAAATCCGGAAGATCTTGTAGTTGACAAGAATAATCCTCCATCCGACTGGGAGGACAGGTCTGATCACGAAACGAAATCTGATCCCCGCTTTGAATTGGCACTCAACGGCGAGCAATTGGATGGTGTATTCGACTACGTCGAAGGAAATCGAACGACCGTAACTAAGGGAAACGTTGAAGAGTATGTGGACGGGTTTTATCGTATGTCGATTCTCAAAGGAGGTATGGACGTCTACGACGCCCAAAAGGGTTATGATGTCTCCTGGGTCGACCTAGGCGACGGTTGGCATAAGTATGAAACGCAGTGGGTTCACGACACGAGTGTCACCTGGGGATCGGACTTTGATTTCTTTGGAGGTGCAAACATGGACGTCGGTCTTGGTCTCGACACAGACGTTTTTTTTGGCGGCCGGCTTAATGTAGAGGTCGCTCCCATTCCGACTGTCAATGCGCGCTTGGGTTCGGTCAGGATGGAAGTGGGCTATGGATGGGACTACGATTACGTCGAGGGTGAGAAGTATTCCGACGCGAAATCCGAAGACATAAAGGCTCGCCAACAGATCAAACTACGAGTGAACGACGAGGGCACTTCGAGCACAAATTGGGGATATGGCCTTGCGGCCGGAGCTGGCGTCGTTGTAGGCGGATTAAGTGCTCTCATTGCGTGGGCGGCCGCTGGCAAAGGAGAAGCCGGAGAGAAGCACGCTGAACATGCTGGAGTGCATGGTGCTGCTGCAGCCTCCTACGTGGGTCTTGCAGCTGCCGCGCTTTGGCATCGAAAGAACACGACTGATGGTTCGGATGCCAATGATGCAGAGGTCGTCATCGAGAAGGATTCCATAGAGACAATTTGTCGTGGGGAAGATGCAAAAAATAAGTCTACTGGTTCTCGCATCAAGAGCACTCCCAAGACCATCGAGCTTTGCGCCGAGGAATCGATAACCCTTAAAGTTGGTGGCAACGAGATAATCATACAAAACGACTCGATCTCCATTTTGGCCAAGAATGCGAGTTCCGGCATCAGCCTTTGGTCAGAGAAGGATCAAGTTCTCTTAAGCGGCCAGCTCGGTGTCCAGGCTAAAGGAGGCGCAAGCGGTGCCTATCACGAACTTGCTTAGCCGGATATAGATTTTCTCAGTGGAGCAAAAAGAACAGTAAACTGGTTTTGTATTATAAAACCTAGAATCAGGAAGATACCATGGAAATTGTCAACGATACCGGCCTTCTTGTCGCTTCGCTTCCAGGGAGGATTAAGCCGCCGCAGAACTCGGTGACGTTGATCGTGAAAGGCACTTTTCGCCTCGTTCCCAATGGTACGGCAAGCTTGGACGAAGAGAGTGAGCAAACGCCACCCGCGGGTGATGAGTGTTACAACGACGAACAGGATAGAGGATGCCGTTACGAGTCTGACTTTGTTCTCTTCAAGCCGCGCGCCGACGTCATACTGGTCGGCACTTGCCACGTTCCAGAGGGTCTGGCTCATCCGAATTGCCAGGTTTCTTTTGGGATCAATGATTGGGCCAAGCGGCTGGCTGTCGTAGGTGATCGTTTCTGGACGAATGGGCCGAATGGTCCGCAAGCTTCTGATCCGCATCCCTTTACCACCATGCCGCTCTCTTACGAGCAGAGCTATGGCGGCGAGGGCTTCGAACTGAACCCGATTGGCAAGGGTTTCGCCAAGTGCCACGACGAAGAAGGCCGAGCGTTCTGGCCCCTGCCCAACGTCGAGGATCCGAGTCAGCCGCTTCGGTCTCCGAACAAAGCGGTGACACCGGCGGGCTTCGGTCCGCTCGGCCGAATGTGGCCCCAGCGTCGCCAGAACATGGGCACCTACGACGAGAAGTGGCTCGAGGAGCACTGGCCCTGGTTTCCAGCGGACTTCGATTGGGGTCACTTCAACGCCGCGCCGGGCGACCAGCAGGTTGAGGGTTATCTTGCTGGCGACGAAGTGCTGCAGTTCGAGAACCTTCATCCGGATTTCCCTCTCTATAAGACGCGACTCCCGGGCCTGCGCGCCCGCTGTTTCCTGCGCGAAACCTATAAGGGCCAGCGGCTATTTCGCGAGGTGCCCATGAAGCTCGATACGCTCTGGGTGGACATGGATGCGGAGCGCGCGGTTCTGGTCTGGCGCGGGATCGCCGCGGCTCAATCCGAGGAACTCGAGGAGCTCGAGCACCTCATGCTCGTCACGGAGCCAGTCGGACAGGAACCCGAGCCCGCCGAGTTCTATCATCGGTCGTTGAAGGCCTCTCTGGCTGCTGGGGCGCGCCAGGAGCCGGAGATGCCGCCGCCGGAGATGCCACCGCCCGAGGTTGATGAGGCAGCTCCGACGGGCGACACCGGGCCGGAGTTCGAGGAGGAAATCAACGCGGCCGTGGAGGCCGCCAGCAAGGCGCTCGAAAGCGCTGGCATCGATCCCGGCTTGGTGAATCGGCTGATCGACCCTGACCAGAACGAGGTCGCGGTCAAGGAGTTGCTGACCTCGCTGAATGTTGAAGCGGCCGACATCGAAACCGTGTACGCCGACGCGCTGGAACGGGCGAAGCGCTCGTTCACGGAAGCGGGTCACGATGCCTCCCTGCTCGATGAGCTCGCGGCGGCGACGAATCCCTTTGGCGACGATCAGCCAGCACGGTCGGATACAGCCGCACCGGATCCTCTGTCCGCAACGGGCAGCGCGCCGGGCGAGGATCTGACCGGTGCCGACTTGTCCGGGCGGTCGCTGAAAAAGGCCAATCTCAAGGATGCGATCCTCAAGCACGCCGACCTCAGCAACGCGGATCTCGCCGAGGCGGATCTATCCGGGGCGGTCCTGCAGGGGGCCAACTTGAACGGTGCTTCCCTGGCGGGCGCGAAGCTTGTTGATGCTGATTTCACCAAGGCCTGTCTGGTGCGTGCGGATCTTTCTGAAGGCGACCTGAGCGGCGCGCTCTTCGGCGAGGCCGATCTGACCGGCGCCGACTTACAAGCTGTGACGGCGAAGGGCGCTGATTTTACCCGTGCAAAGCTCGATGACGCGCTTCTTCTGGCCGGCGAGTTCGAAAAAGCGAACTTCTCGGGTTCCAGCTTGAATCGGACGAAGTTGGACTGTGCAGGCCTGGGACGCGCCCGTTTCGACAAGGCGGCTGGCGTCGGTACCTCCATGGTTGGTGCCGACCTTACCGAGTTGCGCGCGGGCGGCGGATGCAGTTTTCGGGGCGGGCAGTTCAAGGACGTGCGTGGCGATCAGTCGATCTGGTTCGACGCCGACTTGTCGGGCGCGGACTTTACCGCCGCGGACCTCAAGATGGCCGACTTTCGGGCGGCCAACCTCGCGCAAAGCGTCTTCCATACAGCCAACATCAGAGAAGGCAACCTCACCAAGGCGGTCCTGCAGAACGCAAGCTTCACCTCGGTCAACCTGTTCCGCGCGAGACTGGACAAGGCGGACCTGACGGACACGGACCTCAGCGGCAGCAACTGCTACGAGGCCGACTTCGTGGGAGCCGTCGTCAGCGGGACGCGGTTCCACGACGCGAACCTGAAGATGACGAAGCTGGCGACGTGATGAAGCTCGGGCGGCTCTGAGAGATGGCAGACACGGACAAAGCCGAGCTGGTTCGGCAGATTCGATCCGAACAAGGCCTGAAGTCGCCGCTTCTGATGGACGCCGATCTCAGCGGGAGCGACCTGAGCGGTGTGACACTCAATCAGGTCTTCTTTCTCCAGGTCGATCTCAGCAGCGCGAACCTGACGAACGCCAAGATTTCGTCTTCCATGTTTACAAGCTGCAATCTCGATGGCGCCGACCTATCGCAGGCCACGTTGGAAGAAGTGGTCTTTACCATGGAGTACGCGCCGAAGATTGATCCGGCACAGCCGGGCGTTCCCTTGGAGGAGGCGGGCCTCGGGGAAGACGTGACCAAAGCGCTCCGAGATCAGGGCGTGACCGAGATGGTCAGGGCGCCGATGACGCTCAAGGGCGCCAAGTTTCGCGCGGCGTCCTTGAAGGGCTGGCTCGCGCAGAAGGCGGATCTATCCAGAACCGATTTTCAGGCGGCCGAACTCAGCGACGTTTCTTTCACCGATTGCAACTTGGCCGACGCTCGGTTCGATCAGGTGCAACAGGCCGACTCGCGCTTCGAACAGAGTGACCTGACAGGCTGCAGTTTCCAGGGAGCGCGCCTGGCGGGCGTCTCCTTCAGCCACATCCGCCCACCCGTCCTGGATCTTGCCGGCGCCGAGTACGAAGGCTTGCGGCTGACCGGTGTCCAGCTGAGCGCTTCTCAGGCCCTGAAAGGCGACTACAGCAACGGGGAACTGGCCGATTGCGACTTCAGCGGCCAGGACCTGACCGGGTGCCGCTTCACCGGGGCGGATCTCAGCGGTTCGACCCTTCGTGGCGCCCGGCTCGCGGGTGTCGATCTGTCGGGTGCAGACCTCAGCAAAGCCGATCTCAGCGAGGCTGATCTCAGAGGGGCGAAGCTCGTCGGCGCTCTCCTCAACGAGGCGAAGCTGTCCGGCGCGCAATTGGGCCGCGCCTCGCTCAAGGACGCGGCCGCGCGGGATGCCGACCTTTCCAAGGCCGATCTCCGGGAAGCCGATCTCGCGGGAGGCGATCTCCGCGGCGCCATCCTCCTCGGAGCCCAGATGGGCAGGGTCGATCTCTCGAACGCAGACCTGAGCCGCACCGATGCCAGACGGACGGACCTTTCTGCCACCAAGATCGAGAACACGAACCTCACCGAGGCCAATCTCGAAGGCGCCGTCTTGCGACAGACGCAGCTCAGGCAGGCGCGGGTCAAGGACGTCCGCCTGGCTGGCGTGGACCTGAGAGGCGCGCGACTAGAGGACGCCAACCTGACCGGTGTCGATTTGAGCGGCCTGCCCCTGGAACGAACGGCCTTCCTGCGTTGCAATCTCGCGAGCTGCAGCCTGAAGGGCGCAGATCTCTCCTCCTGCGACCTCACTCTTTCGGATCTGACGGGCGCCGATCTTTCAGGTGCCAATTGCCGTGGCGCCAACCTGACGCAGGTGAACTTCGCCGCTGGGAATCTGAACGGCGCGGATCTGAGCGGCGCGGCCTGCAAAGCGGCGAACTTCACCCAATCCGCCCTTAAACAAGCAAAGCTTGGCGGTGCGGACCTGCGCATGGCCTGCTTCGATCGGGCCTACCTGGAGCAGGCGGATCTGACCGGCGCCCGCCTGGAGGAAAGCTTGTTCAGCTCGGCCGCGTGCCGCCAGGCCCGGTTCAGCGCCGCTTGTCTCGACCATGCCGACCTGTCCCGCGCCGACCTGACCGGTGCCGACCTGACAAACGCGAGCCTGGTCGGTGCCAACGTCCACCGCGCGACCGCGGCCGATGCCACCTGGTCCGGCGCGGACTTCAAGGACATGCGAAAGACCAACAAGGATCTGGCCGCCGCGGAAGACTGGTTGCCGCCGAGAGACTGAGATCGACCCAAGGGAGCGAGAAGATGCTGAAAGTGATCGAGAACCAGCTGCCGATGCCGGAAGCGAGCGCCGACAGCTTCATCCGGCCGGGCACCGTCGTCGGCGGTGACAGCTGTTCCGGCGTCACGGTCGCCGTGAGCATCGGCGGCGCGCTCCGGAAGGTGACGGCTCAGTCGGCGCTGTCCGCCGAGCGCGCGTTCAAGACCGGAGACCGCGTATTGGTCGCCGGGGCGGACGACGGTGAGTGCTATATCCTGGGGCCGGTGCGGAGCGGCGGACCCGCTCGGCGGCGCGACCGAAGCCTCGAGACTGACGAGGGCGCCTCGGCGAGGATCGTCGAGCAGGCGGGCGAGGAGAGGATCCAGGTCCGCGACGCCGAGGAACGGGTCCTCTTCGAGTACTGCCCGGAGACGCGGTGCGGGACCCTGACCATGCCGCTCGGCGATCTTCGCCTGAGCGCCCCCGAGGGCGACATCGATCTCGTGGCGGGCAAGACCCTGCGCTGCCGGGGCGAGGCGGTTCACCTTGCGAGCGGCATGAGTGAAGAAAACCAGCGGAGCAAGCTGTCGCTCGAGCATGATTCGATGGCGCTACGCTCGGCTTCGCTGAGCATGGCCGTCGACCGGGCAACGGTGGCGGCCGGCGAGACGCAGGTCTGTGGCGCCCGGCTCGTGGTCACGATGGACCAGGCGCGCATGGTCTACCGCAAGCTGGAGACCGTGGCCGAGCGCATCGTGCAGCGCGCCAGGGATCTCTACGCCCATGTCGAGGATCTTCAGCAGACCAGGGCCGGGCGGCTGCGCACGCTGGTCGCGGGCGCGCTTCACCTGAAGAGCGGCCACGCCTCGGTGACGGCCGAGGAGGAAGTAAAGATCAACGGCCAGGAAATCCATCTCGGATAGGGAGGGCAGAACATTGGCCATATCAGGTGATGACTTCAAGAAGACCGATCTGCCGACCGGGGAACTGAGCGCCCAGTCCATGCCGCCGGTCCCTGTCGGCCCCAAGTTCTTCGTCAACACGAACATGGGCGGCATGTGCCTCGCGACCGCGCCCGATGTCGGCAAGACACCGTCACCCGCCGGCCCGGTGCCGGTTCCCTATCCGAACATGTCGATGCTCGCTCAGGTGATTCCGGCGACAGCGTCAAAGTTCACAAAAATCCTCGGCCGTCCCGTCGTCGTGGCGAACTCGACCGTGTCCATGTCCTCCGGCAACGAAGCAGCAACCGCCGGCGGCGGCGTGGTGTCCAACATGATCAAGGGGCCGACCCAGTTCACGACTTTCAGCAGGGTGTTCCGCGTCGAGGGCCAGCCGGTCACCTTTCACACCGGCCAGACCAAGCACAACGGGAGCAACGCGAACACCATTGGCATTGTCAGTACGCCCTCGCAGACCCTGGTCACCGTATCCGGCTAGACACCATGCCCCTCTACCGCATCGTCCATTCGACCAAATACCGCTTCGAGCACGAGGTCTCAGCCTGCCGGGTCGAGGCGCGGTTGACGGCGCGGGGGCTGCCGGGCCAGGAGGTGCGGTTCCGGCAGCTCGTGGTGCGGCCCATGGCCCGGGCCCGGCGCGCGGCGGAGGATGCTTTCGGCAACCCGGTGACGCACCTGGAGGTCGAGGGGCCGCTGCAGACCTTCGAGATCACGGCGATCAATCTGGTGGCGACCGGCGAGACGGTCCGTCCTGAGTCCGGTGACACCCCGGCCTGGAACGAGGTCGCCCGGGTTCCGGCGGCGGATGCCTGTCCGGAGGCCGCACCCTTCCGCCAGGCCTCGCCCCTGGTGCCGCTAGTCGAGGGACTCGCGGACTATGCCGCGCCCTCCTTCCCGACCGGCCGGCCGATCCTGGAAGGCGCCGAAGACCTGATGCAGCGGATCCATCATGACTTCGCCTACGATCCGCGGGCCACGACGGTGGCCACCAGCGTTGCCGAGGTCCTGGCCCGGCGCCACGGCGTCTGCCAGGACTTCGCGCACCTCGCGATCGGCTGCCTGCGCGCGCTCGGGCTGGCCGCCCGCTACGTCAGCGGATACCTCGACAGCCAGGCCGGATCGGGCACGCGGCGCATCGGCGGCCAGGCCTCCCATGCCTGGATCGGCGTCTTCGTCCCCGAGGCTGGCTGGGTCGATCTCGATCCGACCAATGACCGGCGGGTCGACGAGGGCTATGTCACCCTGGCCTGGGGCCGCGACTACGGCGACGTGGCCCCCTTGACCGGCCACGCCGAGGGCGGCGGGCGCCACAGCCTCTCGGTCGATGTGGACGTCGCCCGGGAAGATGCGCAATCATCGATCTGCGCCTGAGGACGGGCCAGTACGGCGCCGACGGAATGAAGGAGCCGCGAGATGGCGGGTAAGAAGGTTTGGCTGACCTGGCTGCCGGAAGGCGAGGGGGCGCCGCAGCCGCAGGAATCCGTGGCGGCGCTCGCCCGCTATGGCCTCGAGGTCTCGGGCGCCCCCTGGGTCGACGACCTGGAGAAGGTGGCCTGGGCCGAGCTCGGCGGGATCCTGCTCGACCCGGCCAAGGCGGAGATCTGGCTGATCGCCGGCCGTCGCGAGGACTTCGCCAAAGCGCGCCTGCGCTACGGCCTGTCGCTGGTTGCCGCCATGGCGCGGGAAGGGCGCGGCGAGGGCTTCCGGATCGTCTGCTTCGGCCTGGACGGGCCACCCGAAGCCTTGCCCAGCCTGCTGGGCGACGCCCTGCCGCTGGACGGCAGCGACGGCGGCTGGGGCGCCAAGCTGGTCGCCGCGGCCTACGGCGCCCCTGAAAAGACGTCCGAGGATTTCCGCTTCAACGTCATCGCCCACTCGCTGATCGGCCAGTGGTTCGAGATCGGCCCCGACGCGGGCGATTGGCAGGGCGCCATGCTGGGGGTCAGCGGGGACGCTAAGATCACCCACCACGCGGTCGGCCCGCGCGGCCAGCTCCCAGAGAAGACCGTCCTGGAGTACCAGGCCCAGGGCATCGAGGCCGAGCTGGGCGACGACCGCTTCGTCGCCTGGTCGGTGCAGAACAAGCTCGGTCCGGGCGATTCCTACTACGTAAAGGTGGAAGGCCAGCCAGAGAAGCTGATTCTCGGCAGCCATCCCGGCAGCGACGAGGCCGAGGTCAGGGTCCTGTCGCTCTCGTAGCTCTTGCGGCGTGTCCTCAAAGCGGTCTCAGAAAAAACTTTGCAAAGCGGTTCGTTTGTCGAGACTATCTTAGGCTCGGGATCCCGAAAGGGGGGAGCGGACAGAGCCATGACCACCGTCAAAGAAATCGAGATGGGGAACATGGGGCGGCTGCGCGAGGCCTCCCAAAAGATCTCCCAGCATCTCCAGAAGCGGCTGTCCGGCTATCTCTCGACGCTCAATCCGCTGTTCGCGCCGCGCAAGGTCCTGGGCGAGTTCATGCAGAGCGCCTTCACCGACAAGGTGCCCGGCGCCGACGGCCGCTTCGTCGAGCTCGAGGAGTCCTTCAAAACGATCTGCCGCGACGGCTTCGACCTCAGCGCCAAGCTGACGACGCCGGTGCCCAACATCAAGAACCAGCTGGAGATCGAGAATTGGCAGTACCGCTACCAGGTCGGCGGGGACGGCGGGCGCGCGGCCACGATCACCTCGCCGGTGCGCTGGGTGCTCAACTACGGTGGCGGATACACCCTCTCGGACCTGCTGGAACAGCGCGCCGAGGGCCAGGAACCCACCGGCGACGAGGTCAAGTCCCTGGTGCTGCGCAGCCTGACCATGGCCAAGCTGGTCGAGATCTCGCCTGCCGTGTCGGAGCTGCTGCGGGACCTGCGCTTCCCGGTCTCGATCGAGGCCTCGGCCGACGCCGGCAACGTGCCCGGCGTGGTCATCGCCGCCCAACTGCCGACCTTCCGGCCCCAGGACGAACTGATCGAGACCGTCATCCAGCTCTCGGGCATGCCGGTCTTCGAGGAGCTGGTCGACCTCGACGGCATCGCCGGTCTGAACGATCCCTTCAAGGACGAAGTCCTCGCGCTGGTCGGATAGCCCGGGGTCGCTGGCAAATCCCTGAAGTGCGTCCGGCAGACCCGCGTCAGGCGGCTCGTAGGAAGCCGGCGAAACTGTCTTCGGGGGGTAGACCCGGATAGCTGCGCAGTCCGGGCGACACCCGGTCGGAGCCGAGGGTCCACCAGAGGCTGTAGGGGTCCCGGCGCGCCTTGACGATGCTGTCGAGCAGGTCGGGATAGGCGGCGACGGGGAAGGCCGCGGTGTCGGGCTGGGCCGCGGCCCAGGAGAGTTCGTCTTCGCGCACGACCGGCACGCCCGCCGCCTCCGGCGCTTCGGGAATACCGAGGCCGACCCCGTCGAGCTCGATCAGCGCCTCGTCGAAGGCCTCGGGATCGAAGGAATTTTCCAGGCAGGAGAGCGCCAGCTCCTCGGCCGCGCCGAACCAGGACTCGCCCTGCACCGCCAGGGCGAAGGGGTTGGGCCGGCCGTCCAGGAGGACGGCCAGCGTCATGGGGTAGTAGCGCCCGACAGAATCGACGCTCGGCATGACGAGACCTGCGGCGGCCCGCTCGCCGCAGAGGCCTGGTCCGAGGGCGAAACGCCAGATCGGCCCGGTCAGGTAGGCGTCCAGCCAGGTCTCGCCCATGGCCGTGCGGCTCGCGGCCACGGCGCGCTGCAGCCAGGAGTCCCAGGGGTCGAGGAAGGCCCGCGGCATGCGCCGCGAGACAAAGTCGCCACGCGCCGGGACCTTGCCGTAGTAGCCCGGTGGTCCTACAGGCTCCCCAGGCACTGGAAGCCCCCGATTATGCTCCGATCGAAGGCGTTGTTCACGCTGGTGGCCTTGACCTCGAACTGGGCTTCGAGGCCATCGGCGCTGAAGCTGAGCCGATAGAGCTCCGAGCGACCCGTGCCGGACAACCTGCCGGCGTCGATCAGGCGGAACAGGGCCCAGTCGCCTTCCTTCTTGATCCGTGGCCGCGCCGAGCCGGAAACCGGCTTGAACTCGACCAGCGCCTGCATGAGCCCATCGGGCGGCGGCCACTCCATAGGCTTCCAGCGCGTGTCCACGTGGCGGTAGAGGAGCTCTTTCTCCTCGCCCAGCTTGAACAGTACGTGGCGCGCTGCCTTGGTCAGCTTGACCGCCCGCATCTCGAAGCGGATCTTGGGCACCGCGCTGTTTCCCGGGAAGAAGGCTTCCCGGATCCGGTCTGCCCGCTCGAACTGCTGCAGGGTGCTGCCCGAGATACCCAGTGACACGCCGCTGGCCGAACGGGCCTGCCAAGGCGTGACGGTGGTGTCGACAAAGGGGCTGAGGTGCTTGGCGATGAAGCTGTCCATCATGCCCTGGGGCCCAAAGAAGCGCGCGAAATCGCTCAGGTTGGCGTCGTTGGTGCTGTCCTTGATCAGGGGATAGCGGTTCGAGAAGGCGCGCCGGCAATAGCGCGCCATCTCGCCGGACCAGGCCGAGTTCAGCCGCTGGCGTACGTTTCTCGCGGTCAGCGCGGTAGTCTGCCGCGCCAGCGTCGCCAGCCACCGGCCGAGCGGTTCGGGTTGAACGCCGGACTCGATCCGCAGGTTGTCGACCGCCTCGTCATCGTCCCCGCCGGTGCGCCGCGCCGTCTTCATGTAGGCGTAAAGATCGAAGATCAGCGCCAGCACCCGGTCGATCGGTGGCTTGCCCGTATCGGTCCGGAACAGATCGTGGATGTCCTCGAAGCGGAGCTCGACGACCTCGGCCGGGTTGGCGAGCACGCCGGCCGCCTGGGCCGCCGGCGCAACTTCGAGGAGCTTCTCGAACTGCGCCTTGATGTTGGCCAGGCGGCCCGAGACGGCTTCGCCTGCCAGATCCGGATCGAGGGCGGTCAGATTGGTTTCCTTGGTCACCCCCGACAGCAGCAGGCTGATCGGTGAATCGGGGTCCGAGAGCACCCGGGCGACCTCGCTGCCCTCGCCGAAGCTCTTGAACTCGACGATGTCGACGTCGGCCAGATAGTCTTCCCAGACCTGGGCGTATTCCTCGAAATAGAGCGAGCTGACCGCGGCGGTCAGCTGCTTCGGGTCGAGGTCGCCCAGGCGTTCGCTGTACTCTGGTCCCAGAACCCAGCTCTCGTCGACCGCGACCTTGACCAGCTCGGGGCTCTTGGCGAGGAAGAAGTCGGTGAAGCCGGCCCGGGTGAAGAGACCCGGCAGGCCCTCGGACATGGATCTGTCGCTCTTGCGCCGGAAGTAGCGGTTGGCGGCGTCGCCCAGCACCTCGGTGGCGCGCCACTCCTCCAGCCTGCTCTGCTGGGCTTGCTGCTTCAGGTCGGCGAAGACTCGGGATTCGGCCGGCTCGTGGGAGAGCACGGCGCGCGCCTGCTTGACCAGCCGGCTGTCTGCTTGGGGCGCGTCGAAATCGTACTCCAGGAGGGCGGTCAGGTGGCTGGCGAAGCTGTCCCGCATCGCCTTGTTGGCCGCCCCCGGCAGTTGCCGGTTCCAGTCCAGCAGAACCCAGAACCTGAAGAACTCCGGATCAAACACCTCGGGGTGGCTGACCATGAGGTAGGCCTTGAGGGCCTGGTAGAGGATCTCCGGCTGATCGGCCGCCGCGTAGGCGCGGATCTGATGCTCCAGCCCGTTCACGATCGGCGGCAGGAGCATGGCGTTCAGGGCCCGCCGATAGGCCGAGACGGCGGCGTCGCCCAGCTTGTCGCCCTGGTAGAGGCCGAACCCCATGGCCAGGGACACCGGCCGGTCTCGGTCTTCGTAGCCGCCGGAGACGGCGCGCAGCTCGTCGAGCGGACGCAGGACTTCCTTGATCGATGCCTCGCCCTGGGCCAGGTCCTTCGTGATCGTCCGGTAGGCCTCGACCTCGGACTCGACCTCGCCGATGTAGCTTTGGTTGGACAGGAAGCTGGTCGTCCAGGCCGCGGTGAGCGTCAGCAGGGCCAGGCCGGTGAGGGCGTAGGCGCCCCGCTGGATCCAGCCCCGATAGGTGTGAAGGAGGCCGGTATGGCCGACCAGGTCGGCCTCCTGGAACACCACGTCGCGCAGAAGTCGGGTCAGGAAGTAGCTGCGTCCCGGGCCGCTGAAGGCCGGCAGGGCCTGGCGGTCCAAGCCGAAGGTGCCGGAGATCGAGCTGAGCACGCGGTCGATCGGGTTGCCTTCCTGGGTGCCGCTGGAGAAATAGATGCCCCGCAGCAGGCAGGGCTCCTCGAAGCGCGTCGGCTGGAAGGTCTCGCCGAGGAAGTCGGCGAGCACATCCTTCAGCCCGCCGAACTGCTGGGTGAAGCCGTAGATCGCGCCGCGCCGCCGGGGATCGCGCTCCTGGTCGAGACGGAAGGTCATGCGGTTGTCCAGGCGTTGGACCAGGGCATCGAACTCGGCGGCGAAAGCGGGCACCGCGCTCTCCGGCTGCTGCGAGCGCTGCAGCGGAAAGGTCATGCCCCAGACCTGCCCGCGGCCCTCGCGGCCGAGATCGTCGAAAAACTCCACGAAGCCGGCAATCAGGTCGCAC
>JAAUYK010007566.1_pt1 | contig 20414 bp, 26 predicted proteins | sample 7278021 | NCBI WGS metagenome assembly JAAUYK01 (sample SAMN14350223, study PRJNA611818) | marine sediment metagenome | isolation source: surface marine sediment (1.8m) | place: French Polynesia: Moorea | collected 2018-08
AGTCAAAATACGTCGGAAAGGTCCAGCTCGCAAGGAAATTGACCGTGAAGAAAGACATGTACTCTTACGGACCATAAACCTGTTTCCTAGATTAAATTTTCAATCCCTTCCCTACGTCGCGTCGGTCCCGAATTGTTACAGGATGAATCAACGGGATATTTTACCCGTGCCCTTTGATTCCCCGCGCTCGCGCCGAAGGAGAAGCTTGTAGAAGACGAGACATTTGAATACCCAAGAGCGAACGAACGCACGAAAGAGCATTCGGTCGGTCGGTCGGTCTGCACCTATGACCATGCGTTTGTAGACTTTAGCCACGTGGCCGGATGGGTAAATGTTAAGAGCAAAGAAACTAGCGCTCTTGGCTATATACGTACGATGCAACACGTACGAATGGGGATCGGAAAGAGGTGCGAGAGAAGGGGCAGATGAGTTCGGGAGAGGAGAAGAAGAAGTGCATCGAGTCTGAAAAATGCCAGCGCAGATATCAGGCTCTTTTCAACGAGAATGTCTTATGCACGGAACGAACGATATTAACCGTGCGTGTCGTTCGTTCGTCCTGCCGCTCGCTTCTTGGCCTTGCCTAGCTAGCGGACAAAAGCGGAGGAATTATTGGACAACTCGCGTTCTCCTACGAGGAGAATCTCTTGGGCAGGCAGAGTGAAAAGCAGGACAACTCTCGAATGAACGAATGAATGTACGGCATGCAACGGCTCCATTGTAGATTTGACTCTCGAGGCATTTGTACCGACACGCGCTTAAATATAAACAGTTTAGCCGCTTGCCAAATTCATGGAACCGAGCTCACTCTACGTAGTAATTGGGTTAAGATACGCTTCATGCTAAACTATATACAGCTAGCGTGGTGTTTTAACACTTAAAATCGGCTGGCGCTAAAAAAAAGACTGCCCTGACACCTTTTAGGGCAGTCAGATAAGGAGAAGAAAAGATAAATCTGCCTGCTCGCTCTCGTCTGGAGATCTCGCTTAGTTTAGCATGCGATCACTCTCCCCTTCCTTCCTTCCCTACTTCGGCGAGGCAAAACCGCAAGCCAGACTGAAAGGCAAAAATCACCTTTACGTGTTAACGCAGGAGATTAGCCATGTCAGGGATCCCGAATAATGGCTCTCTAATTGCGTTAATAGCGCACGAGTCGAGTGTCATTAACAGCAGCTTAATTTGTGGACACGTGCGTAAATTTCTGGGCAAACTACGTATACTCCGGATGACGTTCAGGCAGATCTGTACGTCCGTCCGCGTCCGTTCGGTCCGCAGCAGCGGCGGCCACACCTGCATTCTCTCTGCTTCTTCCCAGCCCACGAGTCGGTCGGTCGGTCGGTCAACTTGAAAAACCCAGCAGCAGCGCGGCGGCTTTCTTGATCCGGGCGGGTGGGAAGTTAGCAGCGCGGGAGTTATGGGCGGACTCGAACGAATGGGCGGGCGGGCTAGACAGCTAGGCAACCTGAGAAAGCCTGGAGTGCGGCACCTGCCTGTACGACACTCGTTTCACTTACTTCGCCAAAGTTTGGAACTTATAATAGCATTAAATGAATCAAATTGCAGAATGAGTGTTAGTTTTAATTTTGAACTCGTAACAGCAATGTGTGGCGTCTCGCCCGGCCTAGGTTCGTTCCCCCGGCCTGATTGGGCACAGGGCGAACGATCGAGAGCATGAAGTAAGAGTATACTACGTATGTTGAGCGGGCGAACGCGAACGGGCGAAAAGCGGGCCAGCAGCTCCGGCCGCTGCTGGCCGTACAGCCGATGCTAAATATATCCGTGATCGGAGTTGGAACTGGGCCTAAAACTTTCCCTATGACTTAGCCGCCGCCGCAGCTCATGCAGAGCGAGCTAACGGCCGCCGTCGTCGCCTTTGCCGTCGCCATAGCTGCCGTGCTGGCTCGCGGACAGGCAGGCGCCGCCGACAGAGGCTGAGCTGAGGTGGGTGAGGAGACGGAGGCGAGAAGGAAGCCTCCAGATTTTGTGAGGGGAAAGAAGAATTAAAATCATGACTAACTTGTAGAATTAACGAGTGACTATTGACTACCGCCATCCAGTCAGAAGTCGTCAACTACGAGCACAGCAAGGCGTGGCTTCCACAACTATTAGAACGTGCAAAGAACGGTAAGAACAATTTAACATACTCTGCACAAGTGCTCGCATTTCAATTACATTTAATTGTTCCTAGACTTCTGCGAATTTTCCCCGCTAATTGCCGTTCAAGAAACATAGCCAGCCATTAAATCACGACGATAACGATAGAGAGAGACCGACAGAGTCTACGATCATCATGACTTTGGGTACGATGGACCAGCCCCAGCAGGGCGGGGCCCCGGTGCAGCACGCTGCCGGCGCCTCTCCTCCCGTCTTCGAGCAGATCTTCCGCAACGCCCGATTCGCGCAGGGTGGCAATGCCTTCTTCGAGGGCAAAGTCAAGGGGACCCCTACGCCAAGGATCGTGTGGACCCGGAAGGGACTGCAAATGAAGGGTGAGGGGAAGACTTTGTGTTGTTGCCTACTTACTACATATAATTTACTTTAAACATGGAGCAGAAAGCACCAAACACCAGATGGTGTACGAGGAGGGCAGCGGCCGCGTGGCGCTGCAGATCAAGCAGATCGGTCCTGGCGACGAGGGCGAGTACACGTGCACGGCGCTGAACCCTTACGGCGAGGCCATCTGCACCGTCTACATCAGCCCCGAGGCGACCAAGGCCGTGAAGAAGAGCAAGTCCGGCCAGAAGCTGAACAAGAGCAGCGCCAGCAGCCAACAGCAGAAGCAGGTGGTGCAGCAACAGCAATCGTTTTTGCAGCAGCAACAGCAACAGCAGCAGGCGTACATGCAGCAGCAACAACAGGTAAACCGGGGCTTTCGAAAGATGGTTGGATCCTCATTATTGTGCACTTTCAATCCGTGAAAACAGTTCGCCGCCCAACAATCAATGCAGCAGCAGTCGTCGATGCAGCAGTTTTCATCGATGCAGCAATCGTCGGCTTCTTTCAAGCAAGGTACGATCGGGGCGGAAAAGAAAGAAAAGTTCGAACAAACTTTATAATCGCGCTTTCCTTGCAGAATCATCCTTTGTCCAACAATCGTCTTCCTCGATGCAACAGTCGAGCCAATTCTCGGCATCTTATGAGCAACACCAGCAGCAGAGGAGGACCGCCGCCGCCGCAGTGTAAGCCCAAAATGTGTGATCTCCCGTATATTTGCTTGATTTTTTTCGTATTCGTCGTTTTTTACGCCGTCCGACGCAATATGGAAATTGCTGGGGCGATTGACTAACCTTCCGTCCCCCTCTAAAAATTCCCAGCAAGCACGTTGTGCACGACGACGATGACGAGGAGGAGCAGAACCTGGCGCCCAAGTTCCTCTACACGTCGTCCGACCTGGAGGTGATGGAGGGCAGCCAGGTGCGGATCAACTGCCGGGTGAGCGGGCGACCCGCGCCGGACGTCCGCTGGCAGCTGAACGGACAGCCGCTCTCGCAGGACGACAGGCACAAGGTGGTCGTCAACGAGTCTGGCTTCCACACGATGTTGATCGCCAACACGAAGATGACGGACGCCGGGCTGATCAGATGCGTCGCTAAGAATAGGAGCGGGGTGGCGGAGTTCGAGGTTGGAGAGAGGTTAACCACGAGACGCTGATATTTTTTATCGTCCTCCTTTTAATTCCCCGTGCAGTGCAACCTTACAGTCCGGCCTCGCGTGAGACACGAGCCGCCAAAGTTCGTAGAGAAGCTGACGACGCTGAAGACGTCGGAGGGCGAGGCGATCCAGCTCCGCGTGCGCGCCGTCGGCGACCCCGTTCCGCAGCTGACGTGGCTTAAGGACGGCCACGAGCTGCCCTGCCCCGGCGACGAGGCCAACATGAACATCCAGTTCGACGACCAGGGCGGTTCCGTGATCACCATAATGCGCGCCGAGAACCACCTCCACGACGGCTGGTATCAATGCACGGCGTACAACAAGGTGGGCGCCGCCACCACCAGGGGACGCCTCGTGGTCAGGAAGCCCGAGGTGCTGCCACAGCAGCCGCAGCCTGTCAGAATTAACATACCCAAACAGAAGAGAGTCCTTCCACCAGAGTATATAAAAGAGCCTGCAAAACCGACACGTCATTAATTAACATCATAATCCATTCATCTTTCGCAGGGAGCAGCAAGAGCCTGAAGTGATCTACCTGAAGCACGTTGAGCAAGCTCGCGCCGAGAAGAAGGAGGAGGCCGTGCAGCAGTTCGGTGCTCCGGCCTTCCTCACCCCGCTGAGGGACCAGGTCATCAACGAGGGAGAGAGAATCCACTTCGAGGCCAAGATCAGCCCACTGGGAGACCCCTCCATGAAGGTCGAGTGGTACTTTAACGGAGCGCCGATTCCAGCAAGTACGATAACAATCAGCTTGTATAATTCTATACGGTCTCATTACCATTTAAATCATTTCTAGGCTCCCGCGTGAACACCGCCTTCCAGTTCGGCTTCGTCGCGCTTGACATCATCAACTCGACGGTGAACGACCAGGGCGAGTACACGTGCGAGGTTGTGAGCGCCTCCGGCTCCGCCCACTCCACGGCCAAGCTTGTGGTTCAGACGAAGCGCGAGGTGGAGCCGGACTACTCGAGGAGCGAGATGATGAGGCAGGTGGAGATGAAGCAGCAGTTCCAGCAGCAAACTGTCGTCGAGGCGAAGGAGCCGCCGCCGCAGAAACCGGAGTTCGTCAAGCACCTGCAGGACCAGTCCGACATGTCCGAGGGCGCCAACGTGCACCTCGAGGCACAGGTAATAAGGAGCCACTATGAGTCAGTAACGTTAATAGAAGTTAAGTGTTACTTAATCTTGAGGTCAATCCGATTTCCGACCACACGATGAGGATTGAGTGGCTGAAGGACGGCCGCCCGATCACTGCCAGCTCCCGTATCGGGACCATGTTCAGCTTCGGCTACGTGAGCCTAAACATCAGCGGCGTGCGCTCCGAGGACGCCGGCATCTACCTGTGCCGCGCCGTGAATGCGGCCGGCGACGCCACGTCACAGGCAAAGATCAGCGTGCAGGCGTCAACCGACCTGACCGCCAGCACCGGGATTGTCGAGCAGAAGCAGTATATTGAAAAGACCCAAATCCTCGAGCAACAACAGGTGAGTGAGGGAAGGTGTTAATTAGGGAAAGTTGAAGGCCTTATAACTGCGGATAGTCACGTCGTTATACTTGTCAAGACGCCGGCCTCGATAGGTCCTGCAGAGGGCATGATTCGCGAACCCAACATCAATATTGCCCTTCTCTCCCATCTATAGACTGCGAAGGCTCAGGGCACCCTAATGAACCGCCAAGAGTCCGTGGTGGAGCCAACGCAGCCGCCCGAGTTCAAGACCCCAATCAAGGACCAGTTGAACATCCGCGAGGGCGGCTTCGCCCACTTCGAGGCGCGTCTCGAACCCATGGGAGACCACACCATGAAGGTGGAGTGGTACAAGGACGGCAAGATGGTCGCCGCCAGCTCCAGGATCACCACTTTCTTCAACTTTGGTTACGTGGCGCTCACCATCAAACAGGTGAACCAGCAGGACGCCGGCAACTATACCTGCGTGGCGTACAACAGGTGCGGCAAAGCCGAGACCGCCGCCAGGATGACGACGACGACAGCCGCGGAGGCTGAGGTGCAGAGCAAGACCTGGTCCTCCATCCAGCAGATGGAGATGAGCAAGCAACAGACGATGAGCGCCGTGGCCGTCGTGCCGGAGCCGCAGACCACCGCTCCCAGGTTCGTCAGCCAGCTGAAGGGCACCAACGTGGTGGTGGAGGGACAGAGGGCCCACTTCGAGTGCAGGATCGAGCCGCAGAACGACCCAAACCTGAAGGTACAGTGGCTTCTCAACGGTAAGGAGGTGAAGGCCTCCAGCAGGATCCAGACCTACAACGACTTCGGCTACGTGGCCATCGACATTCTGGACGCGAGCCGCGACGATCAGGGCACGTACACACTGGTGGCGTCCAACGTCCTGGGCAGGGAGACGGCGTCGATCGACCTGCGCGTGGAAGCGCACAAGCAGATGGTGGACACGTCGACGATCCACACGAAGGCCGTAGAGGAGACGAGAAGGTTCGAGATGAAGCAGGAGGTGCAGCAGTTCGAGCAGGAGGTGAGCGCCCCCCAGGCGCCGCCGTTATTCCGCACCCCACTGCAGAACCCCCAGCCCGTCATGGAGGGGCAAAACATCCACTTGGAGGCGAGGCTGGAGCCCATCGGTGACCCGACCATGAAGGTTGAGTGGTTCTTCAACGGAAGGGCATTGACAATCGGTAAGGGAGCTAAATTTAAGTCGAAACTAATTGAATTAATCCTGACTTTCCTTCAGGCTCTCGCTTCCGCACTTACAACGACTTCGGCTTCATCGCTCTGGACATCGTGGGTGTGACCGCCAACGACCAGGGCATCTACGTGTGCCGCGCGACCAACGCCCTCGGCCAGGCGGAGACCAACGCTCAGGTGGAGGTCATTGTCCGGAACAACGTTGTGACGGAGAGCGAGCACGAGGCTTCGATGGCCCAGATCAGCTACCTCGAGTCTGACAAGCCGGGCCAGCATGTGCAGGAGGAGCAGGCCGTCCGCCAGCCGCCAAACTTCAGCAAGCCCCTGAGGGATGTCGAGGTGATGGAGGGACAGAACGTCCACTTGGAGGCCAGGCTGCTGCCTACCGGAGACTCCACTATGAAGCTCGAGTGGACGATGGACGGCAGGCCTCTCAAGACCGGGCACAAGTTCCGCCCCGCCTATGATTTCGACTACGTTGCGCTTGACTTGCTCCAGGTCTACCCCGAGGAGTCCGGCCTCTACAAATGCGTGGCAAGGAACGCCTACGGCCAGGCGGAGACATCTGCTAGAGTCAAAGTCGCGGGTAAGCCCCAAGTTCGATCGTCTAGTCCCGATTTGTACTTCCACAAACTCCATTCTGTTTTGCATTCTTCACTCCATTTGCATTTTTTCAACGTTTTCCCTACACACGGTTTCTCTCCTTGTCCTCTGTCACGCCCACTTTTCCCTCCCCGTCTGTAGTAGAGAAAGACACCGTGGTGGACGCCCAGTCAGCCGCAAACCTGAGACGCTTGCAGGCGCTGGAGCAAAAGGCGAAGGCGGCCGGCGCGCACACGCTCGGCTCGGACGACGAGGACATGGACGTGGACCAGGAGGCCGCACCCCTATTTCTAACCCGACTCAGAGAGGGCTACGTTGTCGAGGAAGGTCGCAAGGTGCACTTCGAGGCCAAGCTCACACCCATAACTGACCCCAACCTGAAAGTTAAGTGGCTGAAAGACGGCGCCCCTATGGCCGTGGGGCACAGGTTCCGGCCCATACACGATTTCGGATATGTCGCTCTGGACATCGTCGATGTCATCGCCGAGGACACCGGGCGGTACACTTGCAGGGCGACCAATCTGGCCGGAACAGCGGAAATTGAGACGCGGCTTGAGTGCAAGAGTAAGCTAAAAGTGCCTCAAAGACGGCAGAACTCGACTACCAGACCTCGCTTTATGACCTCTGGCTTCACAGTTTCCTTAATACTATAGTACGTCTCACTCAATGCCATTTAATTGTTCGCAGGTGCCGCACGCGTGGTGACTGAGTCGTCCGCCCAGTCGAGCCAGTTCCAGCGGCTGGAGATGAAGCAGTCGAGCCGGTTCGAGATTGAGGATGAGCCGACCACCCAGGCGCCGGTATTCACCACGTCGATGAAGAACTGTGACCTGCAGGAGGGCCAGAGGGCCCACTTCGAGGCCAGGATCATCCCTGTGTCTGACCCTACCCTGAAGGTGGAGTGGCTGCACAATGGACAGCCACTAAAGCAAGGTTCACGCTTCAAGGAGGGCCTCGACTTTGGATTTGTCTCCCTGGACATTATGCACGTGTACCCGGAGGATGCCGGCCAGTACACTTGCAGAGCGACCAACGTCCTCGGCCAAGCTGTATGCAGCGCCAACCTCAACATCCAGGCCAAGGCGACGATTGTCAAGGAGTCCATTCACGAGGCTGCCATGGGGCAGATTCAATATTTGGAGCAGGCTCACATCAGGCAGAGCCAGGACGAGGGTTTCACAACTCAGGTAGTAATTGACACTGCAATTGCCTCTTTCATTTTTAAACACGTTTTCTTTAGGCCCCCGTGTTCACGTGCCAAATGCGCGACTCCCAAGTGATGGAGGGCACCGCAGCCCACTTCGAGGCGAAGCTGATCCCGGTCGGCGACCCTCACCTCCGCGTGGACTGGCTCAAGGATGGCCGCCCCATCCTAGCCTCCAACCGCATGTCCACCCTGCATGACTTCGGCTTTGTCGCTCTTGACCTAAAGTACACTCGGCCGGACGACACAGGCGTGTACACCTGCAGGGCCATCAACCAGCTCGGCGAGGCCGTGATCAACGCCAACCTGCAGGTGGTCTCCACCAAGGACGGTCCGAGCGCGGACACCATTCACGGCGACGCGCTGGCCAAAATCGAGGCCTTGGAGTCGAGGCAGACAAGGATGGGTATGCTGGAGGACGACCAGCAGCTGAGCGCGCCCACCTTTGTCGTCCAGCTTCAGGGCAAGACCAGCCTGATTGAGGGACAGAACGCGCACTTTGAGTGCAGGATCGAGCCCTATCCGGACCCGTCGCTCAGGGTTGAGTGGTACCACAACGGCCGACCGCTGCCATTTGGAAACCGCTGGAGGACCTCCTATGACTTTGGATTTGCTGCCCTTGACATCTTGGGCGCCTACGCTGAGGACTCTGGTCGCTACACTCTGAAGGTTGTAAACGCTCTGGGGTCGGCAGAGTCCAGCATTGACGTGAAAATCTCTTGTAAGTTTGCAGTTGTTGGCATCACATGAAGGACAAGAAAATAATTCCCTCTTATTTTAGCTCGCAGCGGGCTTCTCCTCGACAGCGAGCACGCCGACGCCCTGGAGAAGATCAAGTATCTCGAATCGAAGCACCAGAAGACGGCCGAGGAGGAGATGGCCATTTCTGAGGCGCCCATTTTCGGCCACGCCCTGTCCAATCTGAGGAAGGACGAGGGCCAGCCTGCCCATTTCGAGACCACCCTGACTCCTGTTAATGACCCCACTATGAGGGTGGAGTGGCTCTGCAATGGAAAGCCGATTCCTCAGGGCCACAGGTTCAGGACAACCTATGACTTTGGCTTCGTGGCGCTGGACATCCTCTACGCCTATCCCGAGGACAGCGGCACTTACACCTGCACCGCTGTGAACTCCATGGGCGAGGTGCAGACCTCCTGCTCGCTGCAGGTCCAGGGCAAATCTGGCCTGTTACTCGACACCATGGACAGAGACAGACTGCACCACTTGAGAAACTTGGAACATAGGTAAATATTGTTTCCTCTGTTAGAAAATTGCCTGGATAAGAACATATCTGGCCATAACAGGGAACAAATCCGTCCGATGGAGCCTGAAGTCCAAATCTCCAAGCCGGTGTTCACCACGGCCCTCAACAATGCAGAAAACATTGCTGAGCAAGGCCACGTTCACCTGGAGTGCCGCCTGGAACCCATCAACGACCCCAACCTGAGGGTTGAATGGTTTGTCAATGGAAAGGCCATCCAGACCGGCCATCGATTTAGGACTACCCATGATTTCGGCTATGTCGCTCTTGACATCCTTTATGCTTATGCTGAGGATAGTGGCACCTACATGTGCAAGGCCGTCAACCGACTGGGAGAAGCCATGAACACCTGCTCGGTCAAGGTTTTAGGTAAGATTCAACATGTGAAGTTCAATGAGCTTAATTTACTAACCATTACCGCTTTATTGCAGCACGTAAGGGCCTCCTTTTGGACTCTCAGCACCCCGAGGGCTGGGAAAAGATGAAGAATCTCGAGTCCCGCGGCAATTACAGCCGCCTAGAGATCGAAGACATGCCCGTGGGCCCGCCGCACTTCGTCACCGACTTTATGGGCATCTCGACGATGAGCGAGGGACAGATCGCCCACTTTGAGGCCCAGATCGAGCCCATCCACGACCCCGACCTCAGAGTTGAGTTCTACCACAATGGAAAGCCCCTGAAGCAGGCCTCCAGGATCCACACGATCTGCGACTTTGGTTACGTTGCTCTCGACATTTGCCAGCTGATCGAGGACGATGCCGGCGAGTACGTCTGCAAGGTGATCAATAAGTACGGCGAAGCGTCCTCCAGGGTCACCCTGTCCATCTCCGGCCGCGACACGCTGGACACGAGCAGCCAGAGGCCCGAGGGCCTGGAGAAGATCGCGCAGCTTGAGGCCCGCCAGCAGAGGCGCACCGACGAGGAGATGAAGACCTTCCAGAAGCCGGTGTTCACCTCGCCGCTGCAGAACGTCCACAAAGAGGAGCAGCAATCGGCCCACCTCGCCGCAAGACTCATTCCCGTCGGAGATCCCACGCTGAAGGTGGAGTGGTTCAAGGACGGTCAGATCATCGAGTCCAGCTCCAGGATCAACTACATCAACGATTTTGGCTGCGTGACCCTCGACATCAGCGGCCTCAGGTCGGCTGATGAGGGCGTTTATGAATGCAAGGCGAGGAACAGCCTTGGTGAGGCCGTGACCGCAGCCAGCATCAAGGTGGGAGCCAAAGGATCGCTCATTCTGGATTCGCACCACCCTGAAGGTAATTAAATAATCAGCAAATAATAAAAAGTACGTATTTTATTGAATTGCACCATATGTTCAGGCATGAAGAAAATCACTGCTCTGGAGATGGGCAAGGTCCAGCGCCAGATCTCTGAGGGCGGCAGGGACTTTGAGAAGCCTGTCTTCACGCACCCGCTGAGCGGCACGAGCGCCGTCGCCGAGGGCCAGCACGCCCACATGGAGTGCAGGGTGGTGCCCGTGGGCGACCCTAACCTCAAGTTCGAGTGGTTCTGCAACGGTCAGCAGCTGCAGACAGGATCGAGGTTCCAGGTGACTCAGGACTTTGGCTTTGTCACCCTCGACATCGCCTCCTGCGTCGCCTCAGACTCCGGCATGTACATGGTCAAGGCAAAGAACCTTGCGGGCGAGTCCAACAGCTCGTTCGCGCTGCACATCGGCGACACCGGAAGCGGCGTTATGAAGGAGGCCCTCCACCCAGACTCCTTCAAGAAGATCCAAGCCCTGGAGGCACAGAAGGGCCGCACCAGGGATCTCGGCGACGACGCCGTCGTCAACCAGCCCCCCGTCTTCATGGAGCCACTGAAGAATGTCGGCGTGGTCAACGAGGGTCAGAACATCCACGTGGAGGCGCTGATCGAGCCGAAGAACGACCCCAACCTGAAGGTGGACTGGGAGTTGAACGGCAATCCTATCTCGAGCGGATCCAGGTTGAAGACCTCTCTTGATTTCGGGCATGTCCAGCTTCACATCCAGGGCGTGAGGGCGGCAGACTCCGGCCTCTACACCTGCAAGGCGATGAATAAGCTAGGAGAGGCTGTCTCGACCACCAGCATCAAGGTTGAAGGTAGGAAGAAGACATGCATTCGCACTAAGATTAGCCGTTATGAAACACGGCCGAATCAAGCTCCCTTCTGTCGCTGTGTCCTCTTGTTGGCTGCCAATCGACAATCAAGACTTGCATGCGTCCGAAGGCGGCAACTTTTTTCCTGAGGGACCGTGACCCCCGTTTACGTTGTCGACTTTCGCCGTCTCTTTCCAGAGTCCTCCCTTGTTTCCCTTGACTCCCACCACCCCGACGCCCTTGCCCAGATACAGACAATTGAGAGCAAGGCCGCAGCTACAGACTTGGCTGACGCTAAAACGGAATCGTCAGGCGCGCAGACGGCGCCCACCTTTTCCGAGCACTTGGCCGACGCCCAGTGCCTGGAGGGCGACACTGTCACCCTAGAGTGCAAGGTCAACCCCGCAAGCGACCCAAACATGACCATTGGTAAGACCGACATAACCCATGACGGACAGACTTGTACGTACTCTTTGTTTGAACCCCTCCCTCACAGACTGGAAACTGAACAACGCGCCCATACCGAGCGGTTCCCGTTTCACTCCGAGCTTCGAGTTCGGGACCGCCAAGCTCACCATTAAGGCCGCGTCCACAGCTGACGCCGGCGTCTACAACTGCCAGGCGAGCAACGCGCTCGGGACGGCGACCACCTCGGGCACCATTCGCGTCAGCAGCGATGACGTCGTCATGTCGGGCACCCAGCACCCGAGCGGGGAGAGCGGGCTGGAGAGCATCAGCAAGATCGAAGAGGAAAAGGGATCAAAGTCGGTCTCAGGGAAGATTCAGTTTGGCGGCGATGCGGCGGACAACGTCCAAATGACCGGCTCAGCTCCCAAGTTCGTCGTACCCCTGGATGCCAACACCGCGGTGGAGGGCGCCAACCTGAAGCTGCACTGCGAAGTCGAGCCCAAGAAGGACGACAAGCTCAGGGTGAATTGGTACCACAACGGCACTCCCTTAGAAATGGGTTCCCGGGTGAAGGCTCAGTTCGAGTTCGGGAGCTCCACGCTCGAGATCAGCGACCTCTCCGCCAGAGACAGGGGCGTCTATACGTGCAAGGCATCCAACCTGCTCGGCGAGGCGACCACCTTCACGACGGTGGACTGCAGGGAGGACGCATCCGGGTTGGACCTGACGAGCAAGCACCCGAGAGGCAAAGAGGGCATGGACGCCCTCACAAAGATGGAGGCCAAAGGCCAGTTGCCGGACGCGCAGGAGGAAGAAGACGAGGCGGGTTCGCCGCCAAAGTTCGTCACAGAATTCAAGGACATCTCGGCGGCGGAGAATGCCACGGCCTACACGGAGGCCACGCTAGAGCCGAAGAAGGACCCCAACCTGAAAACGGAGTGGAGGCTGAATGGGGAGGCGATGCAGGAGAGCAACCGTTTGAGCGCGTTCACCGCCTTCGGGATGTGCGTCTTCGAGCTGAAGTCGCTGAGGGAGTCCGACTTTGGCGAGTACACGTGTGTGGCGACGAACAAGCACGGCACGGCGCAGTCCAGCTTCCGGCTGACGCAGACCGGCTCCGTCGACGTCAACGTGCCCAGGTTCACATCTCAGCTCAAGGACGTCGTTGACCTGGTTGATGGGCGGTCCGTGCACCTCGAGTGTTCCTACGTGCCGGTCAATGATCCCCGACTGGAGGTCGAATGGACAGTGGATGGCAAGCCGCTCTTTAACTCAAGCCGGATCAAGGTCGTCTCGGACTTTGGATTCGCAATGCTTGATATCTCCAGCGCAGACTCCAAGGACTCTGGCACTTATACTTGTACCATAAGAAACAAGTTAGTATACCCATATAATCAGCAAGTCGCGAGAAGGATAGTGCACCATAAAATAACTTACAGATTCGGACAAGACACTACGAGCAGCCAGTTGCGTTGCGAGGGATCGAGCGGCGTGTTTTACGAGCCACTAAAGACCCAGGCTCTGCAGAAAACCGACCTAAACCAGATGCTCAAGATTGGTACACCATTTGTGCTGTGGTGTGGAGTGCTGTGTGCTTTTACGTTGAAGTGGTGTTCTAGCATGCGTCTAGTAGTAGCGTCTTAAGAGCAGTACGGAATTGTACTGTGGTTCTAAAATAATTGTTTTTCCCTTTCCAGAAGAGGCCGACGCATCCAAGATCGCGGCCCAGGCTGGTCCTCCCAAGTTCCAGACCCAGTTCAACGCCAAATACTCCGTCTCCGAGGGTCAGAGCACCCACTTGGAGGCGAGGCTGAGCCCAGCCGAAGACCCCAACCTGAAGGTGGAGTGGCTTAAAGATGGAGAGCAGATCCCTACTGGACACCGCTTCAGGACCTTCCATGACTTTGGCATCGTTATTCTCGATATTCTCTACTGCTACGCCGAGGACTCTGGCAAGTACGAGTGCAGGGCGACCAACAAGCTGGGCACCGACTCCATCAGCACCACCGTGGAGTGCTCCGAGAGGTCTGGCCTCATCCTGACTCCGCAGGTGCCGGGCGAGATGAAGGAGCAGACCCTGCAGAAGATCCAGACCCTCGAGTCGATGAAGCTGAGGGCTGCCATGGAGCAGTCGGGCGGCCAGGGATGCGCGCCCAGGTTCACCGTCCCCATCTCGGACATCAGCAACCTAAGGGAGGGTGAGAACGCCCATTTCGAGGCCAGGCTGATCCCGACCGACGACCCCACACTGACTGTAGAGTGGCTGTGGAAGGGGAAGCCGCTGAAGGCTGGATCCAGGATCAGGACCTTCTGCGACTTTGGCTTCGTCATCCTCGAGATCTCTCCCGTCTACCCTGAGGATTCTGGGGAGTACCAGTGCCGAGCGAAGAATGCACTGGGCGAGGCCGTCACCACTGCCAACCTCAAGTGCTCCGGAAAGAGAAACATCATCATGGACTCGCAACTTCCGAAGGGCATGGAGGGCGCCATGGACAAGATCGCCAACTTGGAGGGTCTGGGCAGGTCCCGTCACTCTGAGGCTTCTGCCGACGACGCAAGCCACGCCCCAGAGTTCCTGACCAACCTCCAGGACCTCCTTCTTGCTGAGAACTCCCTTGCTCATTTCGAGACTAGGTTGACCCCCATCAACGACCCCAGCATGAGGGTTGAGTGGTACCACAACGGACAGCAGCTAAGCGCCGGCTCGAGAATCAAGACCATCAATGACTTCGGCTTCGTCATCCTGGAGGTCGCCAACGTGCTTACCCGTGACTCCGGCAACTACACCTGCAAGGCGGTCAACAAGCACGGCGAGGCAAGCGTCTCTTGCAACGTGACCGTCAAGAGCAAGCAGGACATCATCACCGACCCCCAGCTCCCTCAAAGCTTCCGCTCCGGCACCGAGGCCATCCACCGGCTGGAGGAGAGCATGTGGAAGCGCGGCGAGCTCAGGTTCGACGAGCCAGAGGGCAGGCCGCCCAAGTTCGTCACGCAGATCGCCGACGTGGACGTGAAGGAGGGCCAGCCGGCGCACTTCGACTGCCGCGTGGAGCCCATCGGTGATGGATCCATGCAGATCGAGTGGTTCCACAACGACCAGCCGCTCGCGCTAGGCTCCAGAATCCACACCATCTCTGACTTTGGCTTCGTCGTGCTCGACATCGACTGGACCTTCAAGAGGGACAGCGGCACCTACCTGTGCCGCGCCACCAATAAGTACGGCACGGCAGAGACGAAGGCCCAGCTGTCTTGCAAGAGCCACAAGGGCATCAACCTGGACAGTCAGCTTCCCCAGGGCATGTCGCTCGACCGCCTCAAGGAGCTGGAGAAGGGCAAGGTCGACCTGAGGCCCGAGGAAGAGAGCGCCGAAATCACGCCGCCCAAGTTCATCACCCAGATCGCGTCCCGCGCCGTCGGCGAGGGCGAGCCGGCGCACTTCAACTGCCGCGTGGAGCCCAAGCACGACCCGAAGCTGCAGGTGAAGTGGTACCACAACGGCAAGGAGTTGGCCTCCGGACACCGCTTCAGGATCACCCAGGAGTTCGGCTACGTCGCGCTCGACATCCTGTACACGTACCCCGAGGACGAGGGCGAGTACACCTGCAAGGCGACGAACGCGCTTGGAGAGGACGTGACCAAATGCCAGCTGAAGTGCAAGGAGCTTCCCGCCATCCAGCTGGAGAACCAGGTGCCGAAGGGCATGAAGAAGTCCGAGTATCTGGTCCAGATGGAGGCCGCCATGAAGAAGTACACGCAGGAGATCTTCCTGACAGAGGACGACGTGTACGACGCGGAGAAGAGGCAGCCACCAAGGTTTGTTACGCAGATTCAGAGCATCACCGACCTGATGGAGATGCAGGCGACCAAGTTCGAGTGCCAGCTCGCCCCTGTAGGGGACCCCTACATGAAGGTGGAGTGGTTCTTCAACGGAAAGCCTTTGCCATTCAGTAAGTACTGCCAGTCGTCGTTTAGTTACCAATTTAATATAATAACTCTATCCTGCAGAAAATCGCTTCACTCCCATCTACGACTTTGGCTACGTGGCCATGAACTTCGGCTGGGTGTACCCCGAGGACTCCGGCGAGTACGTTTGCCGCGCGACCAACCTGTACGGCAGCGACGAGACCCGCGGCCTGATTCGAACCATGGGCAAGCCCGGCATCATCTACGAGTCTCAGCTCCCGAAGGGCATGGCCAGCATTGAGAGGATCCGCGAGATGGAGTCCGGCTGGCAGAGGGCGCCCGACCTGATCGAGCCCGAGTCGGAGCGGTTCAAGCCGTGCTTCGTCACGAAGCCGGAACCGGAGGAGGTCAGCGAGGGCGAGTCTGCCAGGTTCGTCTGCAGGGTGACCGGATATCCCAAGCCCAGGGTCATGTGGCTCCTCAATGGACACACCGTCATCAACGTACGACGTTGATTAGAAGTCTGTCTTGCCATCTGCTAATTCTTGTTCTTTTTGTCCTTGCAGGGCAGCCGCCACAAGCTTGTTTACGACGGCATGTGGCGCTTCGAGATCCCGCGCTGCCGCGACGTCGACGGCGGCAAGGTGGAGGTAATCGCGCGCAACCAGTGCGGAGAGGCGTACGCGTCCACCACGCTCACAGTCAGGCCGAGGAAGGACGACTACAGGGCGGTGCTGAAGCACAACGTCAAACGTGAGTCGAAATACGTGCAGTATGTATACTGTGGCTAGGTATTTACCCTTCAGCAAAAACTAAATGTCGCGCGCATTCAACATCACATACACCCGGTGTAGTAAATATTGCCGAAGACGATACCCACTTCAAATGAACGATCGCGAACGAGTGCGCGCGAACGCGTGAGGCGAGGCGATGACGATTAGGATTAAAATCTGCATACGCGTCATGAGTTGGTAGCTTGACCGTCTTCACTATTCCACCTCTACTAAAATTTAGTAATACGTCGCAGGTAAGTGCACATTCCATAAAACATCACGTAGTTAATCATTGCTAACGAAGAGTGTGCTGGATCGCCGTATGTACTTATCCACCGGCCGGGACTCTGCCGCTGCTTGGTCGCTTACGTAGGAGAGAGGACAACCGCATTTTAATTCGCTGCTCTGCTGCTATCGCTTACGGCTTCGCCTTCGCCTTCGCCGCCGCCGCCTTCACGCCCTTCACGCCCACCGCGCAATCGACCGTGGAGATCGAGGCCAATGTAGACTTTTTTGGGACCGCCTCCGTCAACTGCGGGTCCTGCACGATCAGTGAGAGAGCTGCCAGCTTGGTTATCCCTCACTGTTCGTCACGCCAAAACGTTCAACACGTGTATGTGATTGTTGGTGCACCGCACTGCCACTACGTACTATATATTCCATTCCGAACTCTTGACATCGAGCATGACCTCACAGTTTACGTATGTACGTGTCCTTCCCTGATTTTGCCCAGCGTTTTACGACGGCGGCGGCGAAATTTCTGACCAGTCGGAACAGCATCAACATAAGAGCAAGCACAAGGGCGGCAAGAGCAAGTCCTCCTCCCAGCACCATCTCCACTCGAAGAAGAGCCAGCAGAGGGCAGTGGAGAGCGCGTCGAGCCAGGTGCAGGAGATGTACCAGAGCAAGATGGAATCCTCTTCCTCGTACCAGTCGTCGTCGAGCGCCGAGGCTCGGGAGTGGCAGCAAATGGCGCGATCCAGGGAGACGAGGACCACGTCGTCCTCCTCCTCCAGCCAGATGATGATGGGCAGCAGCGTCAGCCAGCAGTTAAGCACGGTAAGAATTTCTCTTCGATCCCACTACCATTTGGATTCAATGGATCATTTTTTTAGAATGCAATGGCGGCACCCAACTTCAGTCGCACTCTAGAGCCTTTGACGGTGAAAGAGCACGAGCCGGCCACCTTCCGCGTCTTCTTCTCCGGTTGCCCAAGGCCTAACGTCAAGTGGCTAAGGTACACCTTCCAGCTGCAGGACAGCCAGCAGTACCAGATTCACTCCGACGAAACATCGTACGTAATTCTCAACGGTCTACACTTACATTAGCTTATTGCATGCTTTCCCAATTAGGTCGTCTCTGACTATCTTGGACCCGAAGCCCGACGACTCCGGCATCTTCACGGTGCTGCTCGAGAACCTGTCCGGCTCGACCAAGTCGAGCACGAACCTGAGCGTGATCGCCGAGAGCCAGGTGCAGGACTACGTGGTCTCCTCCAAGCAGACAACAAAGAGGACCATGAGGGAGATGGAGGTGACCGAGGGCGACACAATCAGGTTCGACATCCAGTTCACGTCCGGCGACCGCAGCCAGCTGGAGTTCTTTCACGAGGGGAGGCGCGTCGCCGAGGAGGGCGAGTCCGTCAAGATCAGCTTCGCGAACGACGTCGCCTCGCTGACCATCGAGAAGGCGCAGCCGGCGCACTCGGGAACTTACGAGTGCGTGATGAAGACGGCCGCCGGGGAGGCGAAATGCCAGATCAAATGCAAGGTCGTCCCCAAGCAACAAAAGCCGGCTAAGTCAGTGGCCAAAGAAGTCAAGTCGAGCAACAAAGAGGCCTAATTATCATCACTCACTGCGGAACAAGATCATCAATCATTTAATTACTCACACACACTGCTAGGACATAAGTTTTCATCTCTCTGCCTAACACGAATTATTAACTTATTAAACCCGGCGCCGGGCGCCAGAATCACAATGCATATAGTACGGAAACAACATTGCAATACGTTATGCTTTAATACTTATGGTATGGTATTTTTAAAAACCTGCTCTGAAAATATAGACGGCACACAGAAACGACACCAGATGCAGGTGGAAGAACATCCTCGCTCGCCTCCGTCCGTTCGCGCGTTTAGCGTTCGATTGCTTGATTGTCCAGGGTATCGTCTTGCTCGCTCGCGCGGTCGTACTAATCTCACAATTATTTGCCGACACAGGAGACTACATGAACTCGAAGGAGTACAGGAAGCCGGAGTGGGTGACCAGGATGGAGGAACTCCAGAAGAGGCTCTCAGGTACAAACCAAAACTGACTTAAATCCCCACACTGCTCTAATATTACTCAACCCCTTTCAGAGCAAAAGCACTCTCCCAAGTTCATCCAGGAGATCCGCGAGGTGCGCATCAAGGAGGGCATGAAGGCCAGGTTCGAGGCGATCTTCGCGGGCAACCCCCGCCCCGACGTCACGTGGCACTTCAACGGCGAGCAGCTGGAGAACTCCCAGAACGTGCAGATCAAGGTGAAGGACATGAAGACGACGCTGACGCTGATCGACTGCACCATGGCTAGCAACGGGTACTACACGTGCAAGGCGAGCAGCGAGCTCGGTGTCGACACCACACGGGCCGGGTTGACCGTCAGCAGTATGTTGCATATTATTTTGTGGACTTGCTCGACGCGTTTAACGCCGTGCTTTATTAATAGAAGCCGGTGTGTTCGTTCCGGAGGAGAAACCTAAGCCGATCCCGAAGCCGGCCGAGGAGGTGGCCCGCGCGGAGGAGAAGCTGGCCGACCGGCAGAAGAAGAAGGAAGAGAAGAAGCAGAAGATCGAAGGCGCCAAAGAGAAGGCGAAAAAGTAAGCAATTTTTAATGAGTAGACTTGCCAGATGCAGTGAGCTGTTTTCCATCGCTCGCTCGCTCGCTCGCCATTCTCCCGTTCGTTCGTCCATGCAGTAATTAGAACTACGACAGCATGCTTTCAGCCGCCCGCCAGCCACTCACAGTTCGTTCGTATATGAACGATGGACATACACTTTTTGCCTCTCAACAACCCTCAATAGATCACGTAGTTTAGTAGTATCGCACACAATTACATTAAGAGCCTTTCTCTTAATCGTCCGACATGCGCTGACCGCGTGCGGACATTTCTCTACCGATAATGCTAGACCTAAATTTCTTTACTAGCCTTCCGATGATCGCTCGTTCGATACCGTGGCTCCAATTAAGACTGGGAGCGTTCCAAAGATTGGCCGAGTCCGTCCTTTCGAGAAGGCTGTTTGGCTGGCTGGCTGTTGGCAGTCAAATTTTTGTCTCCTTTCGTCGAGCTGAAGGACGAATTGAACGCTAGCTTTGTCTCTTCGCGAATATTCATTCCTCTAACTCCATCCATATTGCAAACCCGGGCCCTCGATCTGGAGATGAAGTTCTGTATCTGTACTATCTATGTAGCCGATGACCACTTTATTATAATCACACTGTCTGATCGAGTATGGATGCTTGAGACTAACTAAATTGACCTCAGAATTTTTCTCTCTTATCCACTGTCAAGCCACATGGGCGTTTTTGGCGTGGAAACTACCTATACTACTAAATACTCAGAATCATGACACGCTGCTGGAAGACATACGTATATTGTACGTACGTACTACTATATCCTAATTAGCTCTGCCCGCAATTGCAAGCAAGCACGTAAATAAGAACTGCCAGTATCATTCAGAGAGAAAGAGCCAGATGCCGGCCGGGTGTGATCGAACGAAATGTGCACCAGTGAGACAGACCCCCGCCCCCCCCCCCCCCCCCACCCCCAGCCCGTAGGGTTCAACGTGGTACGGAAAAGGGGGGATTTTTAATGTGCCAGGTGGGTTATTAA
>JAAUYK010045994.1_pt1 | contig 20358 bp, 3 predicted proteins | sample 7278021 | NCBI WGS metagenome assembly JAAUYK01 (sample SAMN14350223, study PRJNA611818) | marine sediment metagenome | isolation source: surface marine sediment (1.8m) | place: French Polynesia: Moorea | collected 2018-08
ACCCACTTCATATAATCTTCAGAGAGATTGTACCCAGTAACGGGTAGTACAAAAATCGCTACAACTACCTTTAGATAAGGCTTTTGTCGTTTTTCGTGGGGGGAAGTTCAGGTATACCTGATGCAGCATACGTTATGGGGTTTTGTCAAAGGGGAAGTTCAGATAAAAAATCAGCATCTTTTTTTAGATTTCGTTGATACTACACTTTGAAGTGCGGAATGTGGGTTCCAACGCCTGTCACTCTGTTAACGACCCGTCTTAAAATTCAACTACATACTTAATAACTAGCCAAGCATCGCTTAGAACATCTGCCGTAATAAACTCAGCTTCATTAACTACAAGTGCCCAAAATCCATTTATATCCTGTTCTTGATCTGTTGCTGTATATTGTTTTAGTTGGCTAATGTTCGCCCCAACCCCCAAAGTAATCGTTGGTTCTATATTCTCGATATCAACATTTTCTGCTTGATCAAATCGAAATAGGGATACAGTTAGTTCATTATCAATAGGTGGAACAAAAAACATAATACTCTGGATAGTAACATTATTCACCTTTTGGCTATTAGCAAAGAAAGGAAGACGCTCTCTAAGATTGCCAAGAATAAGAATTTGGCTTTCAGTTTCAGGTTTAGGATTTAAGAAGCGATGCCATTCACTAGGAAATTCATGCCTCAAGCTAAACATACGGAATAGTCCCTCTCGTTTGCTTAATTCGGAGGCATTTTTAACATACTCATTCAAATGTTCTATAGCAGCAGTTTTGAGTGTAGTGCCTCCTTCACAAGACGTGTAACGCAAATGAATCACCACATCTGTGATAGTTTGATAATCGAACTGACGAAATTCTTGAGGTAGTTCCAAACGCCAACTGCTGATGGTTCCGGCTCCTTCAAAGGGTAGGTATCGCTCATCTCGGAAATTTAGCTCAAATACTCCGCTATCATTTTGTCCCTGACTAACAGCAATGGCAGTTGTCGGAATAGGATTATAGATAAATCGCTCATCTGCTTCTTCTAACTTCTTAGGATAATCAGCAGCAATTTTACTGTTCCGATATTCGTGTTTGAGTAGGCGAAGGGTACAGTTTAAACTGGTATAAGGACCAACAACACAGGGAACGGAAACCGATAGTGTTTTAATCCGTCGCTTGTAATCACCGGGATAATCTAGATCGAAGATTTCTTCTGGGAAGTTAAATTCGCATACTCCCTCTTCTTTCAATTGAATTAATGCCAGGGGGTTGAGTTGTTGAAGGGAAATGTGTTTAGTAATTTCGTAATCATGGGGTTTTGTTTCTATATAAGCATTTTCTAAATGTTTCAGAGCCAAATAAAGCTGTTCACCAGCGAGAAAACCGTCTTTAGAACTATCCCAGTAGCCAAATTTAATAAAATCAGAAGTAGATAGCCCCATTTCAAACCGATAAACTTTCTCTGCTTTTTTCGCTAAATCATAGGCAAAGGAATAGGCTTGATAGTATAAATCTTTCAGGCGATCACTCATCCATTGATATAGTTTCTCGTTAGAATATTTAGTGCGAATAAATTCCTCAATTTCTTCAGTTTGTTCAATCTGTATCTGATGATTCTCAATTTCTAACTGTGCAATTTCCTGGCGGATTTTCTGGGCAGTTATTTGTTTATCAATTTGCATCAATTCATGGCCAGAAAGATTTAACTGAAAGATGCGATCTTGTAGTTGACGAATATAGCCCGCTTTTCGAGAGGCGGCAGAAGATTGAAAAGAAGTACGATTTACCCCGATTTGTAAACCTCTTGCTACTGCTTGAAGAGACGTTGCTAAGTAGGTTCCTCCAAAAACGATTTCTCCACCTAGCCCCAATGGTTGAATTTTAGTGCCAAAATCTGGAACAAGATGAAGAATACTTGCTAAAGTTTCTAGAACCCCTACCGCAGTTTGTAAATCTGCTGAAAGTTTAGCTTTTTTAATTTCTTCCGCTTCAGGAGGAATCAATTTTAATCCGCCATATTCCTCAACTTCAGGCATTTCGTTTTCCATTTCCGTAAATTCTGCATCGATGGCTGGTACAGTCATATCTTCTTCGCCAATAAGCTGTAGATAGTGTTGGAGTCTATATTCAGGGGATTTTCGATTTTGTTCTAGACTGTCAAGACTTTTTTTAGCTTCTTCTAATTGTTTTCTTCTAACCTCCATAATGAGATTTTGAATGCGAGTATCGTGTTGCGATCGCAAAATAGACAGACTCTCTCCATCTTTCTTTTCTAATGCAGATAGCAGCGCACTTCCCAAGGACTTGACTTCGGAAGTTACTTCTAAAGCTCTGGCTAACAAGTAATTAAAACGGTAATTGGGCATGGGGGTGCTGAGGTCATTGAGAACGCTACTAATGCTTAATCCTTGGGCGGCTGCTTGCACTAATAAGGCTGGATCGATAGGTGGCTCAAACAAATTTAACTTTCTAAATACGCCTTCAATATTGAGGCAATGGCGAATCTTAAAAAGGCGATCGGCTACAGTATCCCAGTATTCCAATAGTTTGGGGTTGTCAGGAATGCAAAAGTAGAGAGTTGTGGCAAAGCCATAGATATTAACATAATGTTCTTCTCCATCGAAAACACCTTCTGTTGCGATCTGGTTGCTAAACGGAAAAACCAGTTCGAGATCCACCATTGCATTAGAGAAGGCATCCCATTTATTTAATAAACTGAGATAAGATTGAGGCTGTTTTTTTCCCCGTTCAGGAATGATTTCGGGACGAGGACCTAAAATATGACCAGCTAATACATACAATTGAGTGGCTTGGTTAATAGATTCAATGGTGTCTTGTCGAAAAAGGTTATCTCCCCAAGCAATTAAGTTATCAATATATTTCATAACGACCCATTTCATGTAGGCTGTCGGGCGATTGCGAGCAATATTATGAGGTTGGAAAGGATTTTCTCGCCACTGATCAATGCTTTTTTCCTCAGTATTATCAGGAGCATTAGGTTCGAGATTAGAAAATATTTGATCTAGAACATTTTTGCTATCAGTTACTGGTCGGAATGGTAAGAACTTCCAAACATTTTTGATATTTCCTTTAACATTAATGGGATCAAAAATATAATGCCACCATTGCATTGCTTCCTCAAAGCGTTGAGATTTAGATAAATTATCAGCTAATAAAGCAACAGAATGAAAAAGAGCTTCCCAAGTGTAAATAGCATAGGGGCGTTTTAGTTCGTGGTATTTAACACCGTCATTTGAGCCATAGTTGTTATTACTCAGCAGAATACTACTATTAAAAATATTATTTAAACGATCTTTTCTTAAATGCCCTAGTAAAATTTTAGTTTCTGAATATGAGAAGCTATAAGTATTAGTATTAGTGAGATTAACTGATGAATAATCGCTCATTCTCTTGAAATTTGGAACAATAATATCGGCAGGGTTATCAGCAGCTTTTTTTGCCTGCAAAGGATATATTAAATTATTTCCTAATTCACTAAAATAATGAAATATGGGATTGCTACTCTTAAATGTTTCGGGTATCTCAGCCGAAACTAATGTTCCCAAAGAAATATTATCTCCGTTAAATTTGAATGATTGATTTAAGACAGGTGTTGAATTAGTTGTGAGGTCTTGCTTGATCACCCCGTAAGTGTCATCGCTAGTAAGATATTCCCATAAGATTATCTCTGGATTTCGATAGTATATTTGTATTTTGAGCGAGTTAGGTAAATTATAGATGGTAAAAATAAATTTTGAAGGGTTTTTCATAAATTTGAAAGTCTGATTGGCAGAAAGATTATTGCCAAGAATTGCCTCTGCATATTCAAAAGAATATAATGCCTCTGTGGAAAGATTTTTTGAAGTCCACTTCCCCTCTTTGTATTCACTCCATCCCATCTTAATTTCCCAATAACATATAGGCTCAGAATCTTTCATTTTATTATCAGCACTATCTGAAATTTTCTGTTCTTTGGCGAGATTGCTACTCCAGTTTTTTCTCATGAATTGAGGAAAGAAAATAAACAGCCTATCTTGCCATACCACTGGCAAAACAAATGAACCATTTTGGATAATCTCTCCATTATCATTCTCAATATCAATACTGGGAATATCGACTTCTACTTTTGACCAGGGATACCAATATTTATTATCAAATTCGTAGTAGCGATAATAAAAGAAATAGGGTGCATTACGAGTTCTGGCAATAACATGGAGTTTTCGCGCATTGCCTTCACCTTCTATGAATTGTCCGACTACTTCTAAATTGGCAACTTCATCTACTTGAACAATATATTTAGTCAAAGCACTTTTGACCGTATCCTTGCTAACATCATTTTGTAGCAATTCAGATTCCAATTCCTCAAAAAATGGACTTTTAACATCTCTTAATTCAGGGCGTATCCAGTTTTCAGGATAAAGGAACACTTTGCGATTCGCTTCCCAAACCCTATAACGAGACATCCACTCCCAACGCTGACGATCTAAAGCATCAGAGGAAACCCCATGTTTATCCTCTAATCCTAAGAAGCACCGTTGTACAAATAGCTGAACAGAAGATATTGCTTGCTTGATGCGGGAGGTTTCCATACAAGCATCCATCTGCACATCAATCAGGAAAAATTCAAACAAACTGTCGGCATCTCTGACTCCCCATTCCATCAAAACGGGTTGTGCTAGTAAATAGGCAATCAAAGCATCTCTTTGTCGATTACGTAGCAAATCATGGGTTTGCTTAATGGCTTCTTCCCATTCTTCTTGGGTATATCGCGCTCTAATAGTATCTCGAATATCTCTAGTAATTTTTCGGCTTTGTGCAAAATCGGCAGGAGGTTTACCCCATTGAAACAGATCGCCCATTCCTACACCAATTTTCTCCGCTACTTGCAAAGTTGTTTGTAATTTAAGTAGGTTTTTCTCGTCCTGAAAATCTTCTAGATTGGGAAGGTTAAAATGTTGTGGAAGAATCATTTTGTAAATCTCCGATTCTTCCCATGCAGTTAGGGCGTTAATTTGCTCAACTAAAGAAATTTCTGTTTCCGTCTCTTCAGTTTGATTAGTCCAACGGAAAAATTCTATCAAACTTAGTTGAGTTTGCGGTAAGCTCTTATGTAGACGGTAAAATGCTTCTAGGCGTAGCCATTGAGGAAAAGATAATTTATTAAAGTTTAAATTTTTGAATTTTTGGCAGTAATCTCGAAAAAAGTCGATTTCTTCCCGTTTCATGTTAAAACCTTCCACAACTATTGCCGCTTTTTGCAACTGAATATAGGCTTGGCGAAATGTTTCTGTACTGAAAGCAGGAAATAAAACTTTATCAGAAATTTCTACTTTTGCTTGATTATTGAACTTCATAAACAAATCAATAATATCTCCCTTTTCATCTGTATCGTAACCTTCGATAATAAAAGGATAAGCTTGGCCTGCTTTGAGAGAAAAAGTAGGACTTTCATAAAAGTTAATATTTTCATCATCTGTTTCTTTTAAGTCAAAGGCTTGCTTTCGACCATTAAATGTTAAATTAGCTACTTGAGAAGATGCTAGAAAAAAGATATATTTTCCTTCTTTTTCTGGAACAAATACACCTTCCCAGTATGCGTCTAAAACTGCTGGATCTTTTTGTTCTTTTAGTTTAATAATTTCTTGATAAAGGGGGTCTTCTGTGGAAGTTTTGATCACTTCCATGATCAGGGTTTTGATAATATCAATATCTAGACCTAAATCAGATGCAAGCATTTGTATAACCTGACGCTGACGCAACTCTTCTCTTAAGTAGGAAAGGAATTTTTTCGCAAAAAACGCACGCTTTTGGAGTCCACTATCATTCTCCTGATTCTCAGCAGAAACAAGATCCTTAGCTAGTAAAATATTTTTAGCATTTTTACAGGCTTTACAATCTTCACAGCTTTCATGATTTTCACAGTTTTCTTGAAAGATAGGTAAGAGTACGTCATCAAATAATTGCTGAGGTTGAACAAAAATTTTCTTAGCAGCAATTAAGAAATTTTCTTTAGACTCAGGATCGTCAATATAATCTGCTAAAGCTATCACCTGGTTTTGGTCAGATTCACTGAGAATGCCAGTAACTTGAAGTCCTTTTGTCCCACTAAATTGAACCCTTTCAAGGAATATCTGAAACTCTTCAATCAGTTCTGTTAGTTCTTCAATTTTTTCTGTTAACCCTTCAACCTGTTCTTGTTCCTCTTTTGTCGTATTTTCTAGTTCTTTTTCTTGAGCTGTTTTTAATTTTTCTTGAGCGATTTCTAATTCTGCTATAGCATTTTCTACTTCTTTTCGTTTATCGGTTAAAAATTGGTTAATGTTATCCTGATCAGTTTCATTTAAAATGGTACTGTACTTCCGTCGAGTATTATCAAGATATATCGTTGACCCTTGTAATAAAGTAATAATTTCTTCTACGATCGCACTTTCATAAAGCAAACTCAATTTGTTCCGTAACAGTTCCTCTGTCGCGTCTTCATCTTTTTCAATGTCAGGATGGTCTATCTCGATTTGAAGTAAACTATCTCTGAGGGCGATCGCTAATTCAAAAATATCGGCCATACTGGGTCTGAGGGGACGCAGTTGGTCGTCTTGATCTTGAAGTACATAATTTAACTCCCGTAAAGAAAAACCAGAATCATCAATTTGAGCAAACAGATCATAGAATTCTAGAGTTTTTGTTGGTTTTCCAAAGGGATGGGCTATATCCTGGATTAACATTAAAAGACCTGGCAATTCTTTGACTCGAATTCCTAATGTTTTAGCCAGCAGAATATGACGATAGACTTTGGATACATTATCTAATGTTAATAAATAGCATTGAGAATCATCATCTTGGTTTAATGCTTTAGGGGTTGCTATCAGTCCCATAATCGTCTCAATCATATTGACATCTACTTTTAGGGATGCCATGAGTATAGGAAGATGATCGCTAATACATTCTTCTTGGGATAGATAAGTACCATAGTCATCTTCTTTAAAGACATTTTCTATGGCGGTCAGATTATATTTAAGGAATAGACGACTATACAGAGACTTTTCCCCATAAGTTCCGATTTGTGTCCAATAAGTCAGGAGCTTTGCTAGTTCCAGTCCAGTAATGTCAAGAAGTTTTTGAACTGCTACCAATTGCTCGATTAGGTAGGGAGTAATTTCTTGAAGGACTTGAGAAATGGGTTCAGGTTGGCAATTAACTTCTGGTTTGGGTCGAGCAGTTAATATCTTTTTAGGTTGAGGAATGTTTCTTGTTCCATCTTTATAAGGAGGTTGAGATGGTGGTAATTCTGTAAAGCTACTACTGTCCGAAAAGTTAGACTGTTGGGAAGATGGTTTTTCCCTCAATTCTTTTTTAGAAGGTTGAGATGGTGGGAATTCTGTAAAGCTACTACTGTCCGAAAAGTTAAACTGTTGGGAAGATGGCTTTTCCCTCAATTCTTTATAAGGAGGTTGAGATGGTGGGAATTCTGTAAAGCTACTACTGTCCGAAAAGTTAAACTGTTGGGAAGATGGTTTTTCCCTCAATTCTTTTTTAGAAGGTATCAAAGCAACAAAAGGGTTACTCGCCGAGAAATTAAGGGGTTTAAAAGGTGGTTTTTCAATCGTTTCACCAATTCCTGTAATTGCTTGATCTACTTCATCGATTGTCCAACCCAATTTGCACCAAAGTCGAATAAAACGGTGAAAGCGATCGTATTCTGGCACTGTCAAGTCCGTTCCGTCTAAATGTTTAAGTTGCGTTTTAGAAAGGTCGCAGTTTTCCTGAGAACCTTCACAAACGACAAGTGGTTCATTCATAAACAAAAAGGAACTGAATACGATTCCCTGTTCGCCATTCTTACCAGTGAAAGTTCCGTATGAGATTGCTTGTTCTCCATCTTCATCCAAATAACCCTGCAAAATTTTTCTCAAGATATCTTCACCTAATTCTAAAAAAGATGGCTCTAATTCAAATAGTTTCAATGACTCCAATACTAACTTACCTGTACTTGTCTCTAAGTAGCCAATCCGCTGTCTTGAATTCCGACCGTTTAGATAAATTTGACAATCAATATCAAGAATTAACCTTCTTGATAGATTGAGAGATATTTCTGGACTCATCTGGGTAATAGAAATAGCAGTTTCTGGGTTTTGCTTAACATAAAAAATGCTTAAACTGATAGTTCCTTCAACACATTTACAGGATGAATCTCCATTGTCTAATACGATTAACTTACCAATTTTAGCAAAGTTTTTGTAAATCCAACATTCGATAAAATCATTGTCAAAATCTTTGTTCTTGGCTATAAAAAAATTAAAATCTTTTATCTCTTTCGATTGAAGTAATGCCACTAATTTCCGATATTTCAGTTTAATATCGGTTTGATTTTTATCCACTAGACTTTGAAGATAGCGATAGCTATAGCGCAAGCTATTCATATAGGCAAGATCTTTGCCTGATAGATAATTAGGATTGATATATCTGGTTTTTAATAGTTGGATTAAATCAGTATATTGAATGTTAACTCGACGCAGAAAACCTACTATCCCTGTATCTTGAGCCGGTTTTACCCACCTCAACTCTTCAATCATCTGGTCTTCAGTTTGAATACCGTAGTAATCCCAGGTATTTTTTAAACCTATCTTCTGACGATATTGAGATAGGGTTAAACTGGTTTGCTCTTCTATTTCGTACCATTCTTTTGTATGGAATCCTTCTTTGGTTAAGATAATATATTCTTCTTCTGTAAGGTGAAGGAATTCGGCTGCGATCGCCCGTTCTACAGCTAATACCTCTAATTCTTGTTTGTGACTAGCTCTTTCTCGTTCTTGATTAGTGGCATTTTCTTCAACTTCGAGCGGAACATCAGTACGGAAAGTGTCAAATAGTTCGTATCGACTAGTACCCAGATATTTCAAATATTCACGGGTAGCATCAATGGGTTGATGATAGGGAAGTTGACAAACGGGATAAACCGTATTACTGAGTTTGAGGTAAGCATTATAATTAGTGTGCTGAGGTTCGGCAAGTAGTTCACCACTACTTTCATCTTCTACATTATGTGTGTGAATAATAGCCCGTTTAGGAGTAAAAGTATTATCTTCATATTTACTCAGGTTAAAAACAAAACTTTCCATCACCTCGTTGACCAAATCAACATAGGGAATGAGCGTGTTGGTATTTTCACAAGTTAGTTGGAGATGGCCTAAGTCGGGACGACGACGGAAAAACATTTCTAAGGGAGTTTGTGAGTAGCCCAACTTTCCAGTGTTAGGGTTAGGTTTTGTCGGATCTTGGACATCATACGGATCTAAGTTATTGTTGCGGAGATACTGGAATAACTCAACTAAATAGGCTGCGGGGCTGTAAACTGAATTACAATGCTTACATTCACAGAGATCGACACTACCAAATAGAGTCTCAAAATTAATGGGAATATTCTTCTGTTGAACAACACCTATAAGCTCTTGTGTGCGTTGGTTTATGGCTGCTGAATCTCCGTGAATCATACGCACAGGCGCACCTGTTACTGCTTGTCGAAGGGCAATATAAGCCTCTTCATTACGGGCGGTAATGTTTTGGGCGTTGCGGTGAACAGCACGAGCAATTTTTTCTCCCCCTAATTGGTTACCGTAAAGGCTGACAAACCGTTCCATCGGCACTTCGTTAATAGCGTAAGCGGAGGTTAAATTGCCTTTCAGTAGGGTGGGTACTGCTTCAGCTTTAGGACTAAGCACAGAGAGACGCTGTAAGTTTTTTAACCCCTCGACGACTTTTTCTTGATGTTCTTCTGATATTTGTTTCAGACAATCTGGCTCTTGTAATACTTCCAACACTGAGGTTTTTCGGAAGTCTAAATCGGGGTGGTCATTTAAAACCGAAAAGATGCCCTCACGAACCTTTGGATCGTCTATGGCAATTTCTTCATCTTGCACCATGCGCTGAACAACGGCGGTGGGAATCATCCGAAAAAGGCGATCGCAAACCTTGGTGGCACATTTCTCCAGACAATCTTCTTCGTCTTCTCCTTCGGCATTTTCGGGAATACCAGCAGAGCGCATGAGGGATTTAAAGTCTTGTTTTTTGTAATTGAGAGCAATATCGCGAAGACAATTAATACGGTTATCCTGAGCGCAAGCAGCAATCCAGTTTTCTTCATCTTCAAGAAGTTCTGCCATTTCATGCTTAAACGTCAGTTTTTGGATACTTTCTGGATCAAATTCCTCACTTTCTTCTAAACGAGCTTTTAATTGATTAAATTCTCCTTCCGTTTCGCTAAAAAGTTGTTTTAGTTTTTCTTTCTGTTTTCCCTCGGCAATTCCCTCTGTCAAATTTTTGAGGTGTTTTTTCTTACGAGTGGACAGACGTGAGGGAATATTGTCTTCCTTCTTGGTAGTTTCTTGAGCATGGACGAACTGAGCGTCTTTTAAGTTAGTATCGATTGACTCCCTAGATGATGTCTGTTGATTCTGACTTGAATCGGGAGGATCACGTTTGATTTGACTTCCTGCTTCTACAACCGTGAATGAAGACGTAAATTTTTCAAGCTCATCTACGGAGGGAACTTGTCGTCCAGCACAACGGCAAATCGCTACATATTCTACTGTATCCCCAGGTTCAAATGCCGGAAGTGAGGCTCTAAAATATTGAGACGTTAAACCGCGTCCATTTTTTAGAAATTGAGCAGGAATGGAGATGGTTTTACCTTGATTGACTCGATAGCGAACTTCTACACTATTACTCGCATCTACTGGTTGAATGCCAACGGTGATGGCGACTCTATCGCTTACTGAAACAATATTATCGGGTGCTGGTGCGTCGAGGGTTTCGTACCACAATAAGATCCCATCATTCTCAATACGCATAACTTATTCAACTCCATAAAACTTATTAACTTGGCTACCTGAGTTCGATATAAGGCAATTTGTAGACAACTTACTCAAATTAGCAGTCTCAAACCCTCATTGTCTCGTTTTAAAAATGATAACTCCGAACTCCGAACTCCTAACACCGAACTCACGTTGGCTGGTTTTGAAAACTTAGTCATATCCTCAGTTAAAAACCAGCCATTCCCGATAGTTAGTTAGTGGGGGGTACACAAGTCGGTTCTTGAAATTCTAGCCGAATCACTGAAGTGGGATCTTTCAAGCGTAATGCGAAACGCTCATAGACGCGGAAGCAGTAGAAGTTTCCTTCCTGACGAACATATTCAGTAATGGCATCTTGCCCTATCACTAAATCCATTGTATTCCCACCTAGTGAGAGAAATAATCCTAGCGGATTCGGATTGAGAGGGATAGTCCCTGTACCATAGTAGCGAGGATAGTTATGATGAGCGTACATATAACTTATATCTCGCCCATAACTTTGCATTTCCTCAGTATGTTTCTTCATCATGTCTTCTGACATGGACATCATACCCTGGGACATTGCCGTTACCAAGGGTTTGATGCGATCGGCTGGAATAATCAAGGTTGTGGGCAAGGGCGCATAGGAATCTGCATAGGGCTGAAAGTTCAGAATACAGGCATAGGGTCCATAATGAGCTTGGGCTAACCCTTCACCACTTTGAAGGCGAGAATAAGCTAAAGAAATGGCTCCAAAGATGTTTTCGCCCCATCGGGGAACTTCTCCCGGTGCTGATGTGGTTGGTACTTGAATCGTTTGAATGCGAGATGTTTCGCCACTAAATTCAGGGGCTTCTAATAACCCGATGACGGATTGTCCAGAGGCAATCACCACTCGGCGATCGCGAAATAGGGGAGCAGAACGAATTCCTGATGGACCGCCGTGAATAGCAATATCAACTCCTTGGGAGAGGAGGTTAGTGGCACGGGTTGCAAGGGTAATCGCACTGCTCAAGTCCGATTCCATAATTTGCTGTTGGGTTAATCTAAATTGGACTTCGAGTTCAAGAATGGGAGTGGTGGCGGTTTCATCAATGGTTAATTTTTCTTCCCCTTGTCTGTCACGCTGGTTTCCTAACAGTACGGTATCAGAAGGAACAGTCTTCGCCCCAGGGGCAGGGTAAAGAGGTAAGTATTTGGCTGCGACTTTGGTACGCTTACATTCATCATGAACAGCCATATCGATTTGTTTCCAATGTTCTTCAGTCCAAGGGATTTGGTTTTTGTTTCTGGTTTCTGGATTCATGGTTAGTTGAGTCTCCTTTTTTAGTTAGGTTTTAATTGAGAAAAATTTGGTGTATTTACCTTTTTGTCAATTTGATAATGTTTGGGATTTTGTACCATATTTGAATCGCCGTTATTGTGGATTGTGATCCTGATTTATCAGCAATGTTGCTTCTCCAGTGGCGTAGCTTTTTATTTTTAGTTTCTGTATCTATCATTTGGTAAGTCTCCTTTTTTTGAGTTTTTGAAGTTTAGTTTTGAGTAAAGTGGTTGGGTTTTTTTGCCTCAATCCAACGTATGAGAGAGGGCGCTCGCACTTGTTTTCTCCTTAAAAAGAGAATTGCAATTGGAGCATTGAACCCGATGGTGACAATTGATCATCAGAATCAGGTTGAACTAACCTGGGAGAATTTCCGCCGACCGCTCCTGACGATGAAAAGCTTCGGCGAACATTCAAGAGATCGATGTTAGGGCGAAGAACTCTAAACTGACTCATGGCACCCTGACAACTTGGACAAAAGGCTCTGTTTGCCCCAATAAATAGTCTTCCTGCAATCTTGGGGTTACTTCCTGTTGATAAGAGTGTGAAGCCAAGAAGCTTAAACTCTGCATCAACGGTACGGGGATTGGAATCAAAAGGTCGCGGTGTCAGTGGAACGGTTGTTGGATTTGGTGTATTTGCTATCGTTCGACCTTCTGGGGTTCTGATAACTCCTCGTTCACCACTCTTAGTTACTGCAGCTACTTGATCACCTTCTAATTCACCTCTAACAGATGCTCTAACTTTTCCACTGGTAACGTCTGCTCCAACATCGCTAAGAACACCTTCAGCGGCTTCTCTCTCAGTTTGATGCCGAGCGGATCGCTCAGCAAACTTTCCTCCTAATCTTCGCCCTAATGATTCTCCAGCTCTTTGTGCAGGACGCTCAATACCTCGTCTGGCTAGATCACCAGCGGCTCTGACACCCCGTCCAATAGATGAACTGGCAATACGATAGATTCCTCTTGCAACTACCTGCCCTACATTAGAGTTGATTATTTTAGAAGAAAGAGCGCGTCCTGCTTGCGTAGAAAGCCCTCTAGAGATTGCGGCTCCAGCACCTGAAAATACTCCACCAGTTACGCCACCAATTAGTGCTGATACACCTACATTCCCCCAATCAACTTTCCCTCGATCAACCAAATCTTCAACAATTTGAGCAGCAGCACCCCCTGCAGCACCTCCGACAACACCGCCAATTACACTAGCAGCAGCAGCGCCCAATAATGGAGCTGCCAAACCTGCTGTAGCAACAGTAACCACCGTACCAACAACGACTGCAGCAGCAATGCCAAAAACTGTTCCCCAACTCAGTTTTCCATTTGGGTCACGTAGAATAATTGGGTTATTGCGTACGTAGTTAAACAGATTCAATCCATCTTCTAAATCAGACGGATCTGCACTTGCCCATCTCGCTAACCACGGTGCATAGTATCGCGCTCCATGATAGTAAAGATCACTTTCCTCATCCCGCTCTTTCCCCGTATAGCGATACCGCTTAAAACTCACCTCAGCCCCATTACGCATCGCCTGATACGCTGTCGTGCCATAGGGATGATATTCCTCATAGGAAATCACTGCACCACCGCTATCCAGTTCCACACTAGCCGAACCCAAATGATTATTAAGCTGATAACGAATCACTGGCACGTTCAAATCAGTCGGAGATGCAACCCCTTCACTCACCTCAGCCGTTTTCGTTTCCACCAACGCAATGCGCTGTTGGTTATCCATCACATGAAGCGTTTCCCGCTCCAGCGTCACCGTCTCCCCATCACCCCCATATTCTCGATAAATCTCAAACCCACCTAGATAAATTCGCTCATTTTTTCGAGTAGAAATTCCTCCTGTTGTTTGTCGTTCCGTTACCTTCCGCACCCGTTGACCACTGCCGTCATAAACGTAATAGGTGGTTTCTGGCGTTCCATTGTTAACAATCTGGCGACTGGTTGCTTTTAACCTATCTTGATAATCCCACTGCATCAACGGCAAATGGGGCATGGTTGTCATATTGCCGTGAGTGTCGTAGGTATAGTTTGCAAACTGTTCAGCATCATCGGGTCTGCTAGTCGCCAACAACCGATTACTGTCTTCAGCATATTGGTAGCGACGATTCCAACGTTCAAACGCTCCGCCTGTATGTCTCATGGACAAGATATTACCCACCCTATCGTACGTGTATTCCTCGACATATTGCTGTAGAGCTTCTGGACTATTGGGAAAGGGAATACCGAGAATGGGATTAAACTCCGTTGCATCTCGCTGCAAGTTATTTTGAACGGCGTGTTCCCGTCCTTGCGCCCGAATTAGTCGATAGAGTGCATCATAGGTGTAATTGTTGTGAGGCAATATCTGAGTATTGTCAAAGTAAACCGTCTGTTGAGCATCATCCCGAATTTCGGTAATATTTCCCACTGGATCGTAGGTGTACTTTAAATCCTGTAAACGAGCGTTATCTGAGGTACGAGTCGTCAGCAGTCGCACCAGTCGAAAGGTTTCGGGGTCATAGGTATAAGTTGTCCGTACCCCGTTACCGTACTCAATTAATGTTCGTTGACCCTTTGCGTCATAGTCGATATTTTCTACAAAAACCGTTTCTGTGGCTGCTCCCCGTAACCGCACATACATTTGCTCCAGTAGATTAGCTTCGTTATACACTGGACGGGTTACACTTTGGTCTGGACTGGTTAACAAAGTGGGACGGTTCAGGGCATCGTATTCAGTACGGACGGTAAACACTTCGGATTCCAGATTATTCGTTGGGGAGTTCCCTGACCAATCGATCGCCTGTGCTTTGTAGTCGTTGACCAGTTGGCGCGTAACTACCAGTAAGTTCCCTTTAAAATCAAATCCTTGGTTGGTTACTAACCCACTAGAATCGTAGTGCTGATAAACCTGTCCTCGCAGATTAAGATTGAGATCGTCGGTTTGCCCTTCTCCATAGATCAACCGCTCAATGATTACGGGGGAACCTTCATCAATTTGTAACTGCTGTTCCACTGGACGACGCAGGGCATCATAAATCGTCTGAAAACGGCGACGTTCCAGCACCGAAGAATCTGTTTCCATTCCCCGTTCGTTCTCATCCCAGGCATAAAACGGTTGTCCTGTAGCATCCATCAACATCCAGCGATCGCCCCCATCCATACTGTGTTCAAAGAGTAGATTCCCGGCAATGTCATAACAGCTTACAAAACCCGTTTCTGCCCCTGGAGAATTGATATACTCCATCACCCGATTTCCCCTCGCATCTCTTATCCACAGGGGTTTCCCTTCAATATCCAGCTTGGTAAAAGTGACATATTTCTCCTCAAAATCAACATCTTCCCGTCGCCATTTGTTGTGAGCGATCGCCACCACTTCTCGCCCCAAACTGTCCAAATGCGTCACGGCTGGAGTATTGGCGTGAATTTCAGCCAGACGCGCTGCCCTTCGTTGTTCTGGCTCACCACTGAGATAGCGTTCATACCAAGCATTGTTCGCTTCTAGTACCGTATCATTGCCATCGTAGGTTGCCATAAACCAAGGGGAAAACGCCACCCGACTGTAAGTTCCATTGGGCATTTCTGTTTGTACCTGCCGTCCGACAGCATCGTAATACAGGATCGGGGTAACTCCGATTTCCTGGGGTTCTTCAAATCGATGATCTGGTTCGCCTAATTCGTTTTGGCTAAAGTAGGGTTCGTACTGTTTGACGGGGTTGCCCTTGTTGTTGAGAATTGTTTTTCCTGTCGCTATCCAGCGTAAGGGACCATTAGGTATTTCGGGTTCGGCCTGAACTTTTTTCACTAATACAGTCCCCATCCCGTCCGAATATTCAAACCCTACCTGAATCGGACTATCCTCATTGCTATGCTGTTCACGCAGGATACTACAGGCAGAAGCGGGATGTTCACCCCAGGTTGTTCTGCCATCATCATTTTCTTGTTCGCCAAAATAATATACATACCGGGCCGTTGCATTTTCCAACCAAATACGGGCTTGGTTTTCGTTGTAAGCATTCTCCGCAAAAAAGGCATTGAGTTGGGCCGAGGTGGGATTAGCCAATTCATCATCGAAGGAATTTAGACTGTCTGCTTGATTTCCCTTACCCATGATGGCCATCGCCGTTGGTAAACCAAAAGCATCAAAGTAAACCTGTGAAAGATTGCCATTAATGTCCCGCATTTCCGATGGGGTCAGCACTCGAAAGTCAAACTGAGTCACCTGGGTAGTATTGCCAATGGGATCAGTGCTGGATTCAATATAGAGATCCCGTGAGTCGTAGGCCAGTGTTGTCGTTTGCCCAAAAGGATCGGTGTAGCGTTCCGGCAAGTAGTAATGTTCTGCTGCATCAGGTGCGAAACCAGCAACACCAGAACGAATCCAATATTGACCCGTCGTATCCATATCGGGAAAGCGTTCTGCGAGGGTAACACCACTCAAATAGCCACTTAAATCAGCGTTATCTAAATTACCATGTACTTCTGTTGTCAGGTGTTCTGAGTTAAAGATTGCATTGAGTAAATCATTGGTAAGTGCCAGCTTGTAAGTTTCGTAGGGTAAACCTAGATAGTTCAGTTCTCCCCAAGGTAGAGGTGTTTCGAGATCGTCACTGAAATATAACATTCGCACCCACTCAACTCGTCGTTTCTGAGGAGTGGTGCGATCGGGAAATTCGTGATAGGCAATTTCTTCAACCATCTCATCGTTAGCTATGTCAGCTTGTTGAAGCTCCAATAAAGTATAGTAAAAACCGTCTTGGGGACTAATTCCGGTGAGTTCGTAGGTTTTAACCTCACAGGGAACTCTCAAACGATAACGATCAGGGTGTTGAGGATCATCAACATCGTTCGTAAAGCGATTTTCCGTGTAAACTAAATGGCGTTCCTGTTGTACCTGATTAATGAGTCCTTCTGTTCCTTCTGGCAGTGTTTCATTTTGGTACTGTTTAATGCGAGGATAAGCTACCGCTACTGATTCCAGCACGTTACCATATTCATCAATTTGTAAGTTTAGAGTGTGAGAAATACGGGGATCGGGTTCGAGTATATCCGTTGTCAAATCCAGTTCATAGTGATAGGTAATCGCCTCACTTTCAGTTACTAAAAAAACGGCATGACGATTCTCCCCATGAGCCTGAAGTCGCTGAATATGACAGTTATGAAATGCTGTTGAAAATAGCTTTACTTTTCTTTCTTCACCTTGTTTGAGCGCATCCACATCTAATTCATACACTTCCTGACGCAACATCATTCCCTTGCAAGCTCTCAATGCTTCTCGCCATTCTTCGGTATTGAGGTTTTCGTCCATTAGATCGGGTTCAGGCAAACTATTCTCTTGAAAATCTCCCAAGATATTCGTTTCATGGGGATTAAGTTCCTCAAACCAGTGGGGAAAATATTCATCAGCAAACTGGGAAAGGATCTGTTCGCGATCTAAAAAGGCTCCTGTATGAAACCAAGTAATTGTTTTAACTGGAGGTTGATACAACGTTTGGTCATCATCTATGTAGGGACTGGAGATATTGCCGGTTGTAAAGGTTCCAAAATCTTCTACATCGGTTTGTTCTACTCGCCCAAATCCTCGAAATTCTCGTTCTATCCCGTCAAAGTATCCGTGATGATAGCTGTAGGTCGATGTAAAATGAGTCTGTCGCCACTTATCAAAAATGGTGACTTTTTCGACGACATGAACGGGAAATGGTAACTTGGTAATCCACGGTTTTCCTGCTAAGCTGTCTTGCAAATAAAACTTAGTCGAAGGTGCATATTCAACGGTGGTTTCTGCACCTAAGTTGTTGATCGTTTTGATTAATAAATGGGGTTTTTGTCCACCGATTAAATCGATATAACGCATGACACTACGACCCTTCCCAGGCAAAGGAGAAGACCAAACCAAACAGGTCGTTCCATTTCCTAATAAATCGATTGCTGTTACTGATGCAACATTATCAATTGTCGGAAAACTCCGCAATATTTGTTTTGTCGACCAACTATTACCAGACTGGTTAAAATAAACCTGCACTCCTTCTGCACTTAAATACAAAATATCCGTTGTTCCCGAACCATCAATATCTGCTAAAATAATCCTACGCTGATTAAAGATGTCGGGCGTATCAAACCAAGGGGAATTATCCATCGTCACCTTTGCTCCAAACTGTCCATAACCAAAATTCGGCCAGTAACAAACTTCGCCATTGCGAATTCGCACAATATCTGTTAGCCCATCACCTGAAAAATCTGCTAAATAAATTGACTGGGTACTATCAGCAAATACAACACGGGGACCTTTTTCCTCATCCCAAGGTTGAGGCGATCGCTCTGCTGTCCCAAAACCATCTTCCGCTAGGGAAGCGTGCCAAACAAAGCAATTATTTTCGGTTATCAGAATATCGCTGTGTCCATCTCCATTTAAGTCAATAAACTTTAAATTCGGATTATTCCAATCTAATACGGGTAAAGATTGAAAAGGAATAAAAGGTTTCCAGCCTTCTGTTGTGGTTCGTTCATAAAATCCCGGTGTCAAACTGCGAAGCGTTACCAAATCGAGTTGTCCATCCCCTGCTAAGTCCATAAATTGAGCGTTATCAGCTAAAGCTGTTGCAGGTTTACTGGTTATTAATTCAATTGGGGCAAATTTAACGGTAATCGTGTTTTGAGCATCTTCTTGAACCTTAGAAATAGGGCTGAGATTGCGTTTGTAGAACCAACTATCTCCCTGTTCAGTGAGAATTCCTGATAAACCTTCTCCATCCAAATCTACCCATTGATAGTTTGTCCCATCCAATCCTTGGGGTAAATTTTCTAAACTTTCGAGGTCAATATCCCGCACTGTTTCATCAATTTCCGATTCACTGTAAGTAAACTCTAGTGGGGGTAAAGATTTATGAATATAGCCACCTTCTGAATTTCGTTTGTAGCCAATTTGAGAAACTGAAATAAGTTTAGAATAAATCGGATTACGAACATCTGTTAGATTTTCTTCGTAGGAATAGTTAAAGTTTGTGGATCTCACCAAACAATTTTGTCGGACTTCTTCTTCTTCCGGAAAATGATGAAACATGAGTACCCGTTGGCAGAGACGATAGGTACGCACTTCAAAACCCGCTCGATAGGAAGAAAACGGATCGTTACGAACTGACCAAATTCCTATATCATTGGGGGTAGGATTTTCCAAGTCGTGTTCTCCATAGTCAAACACTGTCTCGAACATCCAATCCGTTTGTAAACTTAAATCTTCATGGGATTGTCGGGGTGTTTGGTTACCGTATTTAATGCGTTTGAGGTAACGGTTAGCAGAACGGATGTTATCGTTGCGGTTGCGTTCGTGGACTTGGGTTGTATCAATCCCCTCTGAATTCTCTGACTTGTATTCATAGCTAATAACATTTCCTTTATCGTCATAACTTTCACAGATTAGCCAGCTAAATATGCGAGTAGCATCATTTGGATCAACGATTCGACTTTCAGCCGTTTTACCATAAAGTGTTGTGACATTGTCTTTGGAAAGCGATCGCCAATGAGTCTCACCTGATTCTAAATTTGTCCAACATTCAATTCGAGCGAATAACCCTTCAGTTCGAGGTCGATAGCGTTGGATGCAGTAGGATGTACCATTGAGGTTTCTTGGTGCTAAGGTTTCTTTTCTCCACTTTCCTAACTCATCTTGCACTAATACAGGTACGATATCTTCTCCCCCTGAAAGAATGAAGACATCAGTTTCTTCTGCATCAAAATAGCGAGGTAATCCTTTATCTGTTTTACGAGTAATTGAGGGAATTGATAGACTCCAACCAAAGCCAAAATTGCTATTGCTTGCACCGGAATCGTAGGAAAGAGAAAGCTGTGGTCCAAACCCTGAGCGACCGGGACTAGTCGCTATCGGTACTGACATTGAACCCGTCCCCGTTATCGGATTGGCTGTAAATTTTTCTCCCATCCCCTTAATTGCACCACCACCCTTGGGTAACGACAAAGCGGGAGGCACTGTCACAAATTCGCTACTGTAATCTGCTCTAGAATCGTTAGTCTTTTGAGTTGAGGGAGTGAGCATCTGCTTTTTCCATAAACGCGCTTTCCTCCTTGCGAGGAGCTAGGAAATATGATCAAAAAAAAAATCCTTAGCAAAATGTTACCTCGTAGCAGATTGTGAAGTACCCCAACTTGCTTCGCTGAAGTTGGGGCTTCCCAACGACAACTCAACTCAAGGACGGTTTTATTCGTCTTCGAGGTTTCCCGTCTCATTGGCCGTTGCCT